>Ga0315282_10004496_pt1 | contig 24274 bp, 28 predicted proteins | sample YL17G07_20_MG_FD_203693 | JGI IMG/M metagenome (GOLD analysis project Ga0315282, IMG submission 203693) | Sediment microbial communities from Yellowstone Lake, YNP, Wyoming, USA - YL17G07_20 | ecosystem: Environmental > Aquatic > Freshwater > Lake > Sediment | place: USA: Wyoming | collected... | reverse complement strand
TAGGGCTTCTCGAAGTGCATCTCTGTATGTGATTTTTCTCATGAACATTCTCTTCCTATCCGTAAACGTCTTCCAATGCCTCTTCTGGCGAGGGGTATGGACTTTCGACCGCGAACTTCACTGCTTCTTCAACCTTTGCGGAAGCTTCTTTCTCGATCTCTTCAATTTCTTCTTTGCTAAGGATTTGGTTTTGGAGCGTTTTTTCTTTCAGTCGATTTATAGGGTCTTTGGCCAGCCATTCTTCAACCTCTTGTTTCGCCCTGTACTTGGCCGGATCAACGCGGGAGTGTCCTCTACGTCTATAGGTCTTGCACTCTAAGAGGGTTGGCCCGTCGCCTTTTCTTGCCCTTTCAACTGCAATGCGTGCGGCGGAGTAGACTTCGAGCACGTCGTTTCCGTCCACTGTAACACCGGGGATTCCGTATCCAGGGGCTCGGTCTGCGACGTTTTGGACCTTCATTATTCTGGACTGTCTTGTTCCCATCGCGTACAGGTTGTTCTCGCAGACGAACACGACTGGCAATGACCATGCGGATGCTAAGTTTAGGCTTTCATGAAAGGTTCCTTGGTTTGATGCTCCTTCGCCGAAGAAGCAGGCGGTGACCTGGTCAGTTTTTCTGAGTTTCGCTGACAACCCTGCGCCTACGGCGATGGGCAATCCAGCGCCTACGACGGCTGTGGCGCCGAGCATTCCTACGTTGAAGTCGGCAATGTGCATCGAGCCTCCTTTGCCTTTGCAGTAACCCGTTTTCTTGCCCAAAATTTCTGCCATCGTGCGCTTCGGGTCGGCTCCTTTCGCTAAACAGTGACCGTGACCCCTGTGCGTGCTCGTAATGAAGTCGTCTTTTCTTAAGGCGCTGCATACTCCGACTGCTACGGCTTCTTCGCCCGCGTACAAGTGTATGGTGCCTGGAACAAGGTTTTGTCCGTACAGGTCGAAGACTTTTTCTTCGAAATGCCTGATTTCTATCATCTGCCGAAGCATAGCCGTGAGCAAATCCTTCCCTACATCTGCATTCATTTCTTATTCCTGCCCTTTTTTCCGTTTTTCGATTGTATTAGACCGTGTGTTCTTGTATTATTCCATTTCGATCGGCAAACCTGAATCATTCGCGCGCGCTAGAGTTGAAATAAACAATTCGTTTGTCCAGAAAGCGAATAGCTAATCATCTTCCAAGGATGTAGGAGAACGCTAATCCCAATAGGCCTAGGATGAAGAACACTGTAAAGCCCAAAGCTGTGGAGCATTTTCCCTTGGTGCCAAAGTGTACGCCTAGGCTTCCGACGTAGGACTGCCATATCAACCCGACTAATGATAATGGCAGGCTGACGAGGAATTTTAGCCAGTTGAGCTGTGTTTGATAATTGGACAATGCGCTTCTCGCTGCATCGAGGTTTGTCACGTCTACAGTGAATAGAGGCAGCAGGAAAAATGTGACAACGAGGCCGATCACGCCGATGACGATGACCGGCATGTAAGCGTAACCCGTGGTCGCTGCGGCTGTTTTGAAGTCCCAGTTACTTTGGGTGTTGCAGAAGACTTTGACAAGCAGAGATTTGCCCAGCCAAAACACGAAGAGAAGGATACCTGCGAATATCACTCCGAAGGCTAGGACACCTATGAGAATGTTTTGAACCGTTGAAAGCGTCGGTTCCGCGCCGACGATTTTGATTTTCTGCATGACTAGGGCCACAGAGATGGCTGCGAAAATTGCCTGAATGAGGATTATCAGAGTTGGTTCGGTATAGTTTGGCGCTTCAGCAATGTCTTTCATGGCCTGCGCCGGTGAAGTTAGAATCTTCAGAAGCCTCTCTGATGTGGAGAACCTTCTTTCGTATGGTGTTTCAAGTGGGGGTGTTGGCGGTGGTGGTGTCTGCGACGGAGGCGAAAGGTTTCCTTCGTTGTTCATTGCTGTCAAGTTCATTCTTGGAGTCACAAAGACTTAACGTTTTTGTTTACTGGCTGATTGAACCGCGACAGAGCCCATAGCACAAGCCATATAGACGAATGGTTGGTAAACTATTGAGGCGAACGCCGTAAATTCGGGTGAACGAGGCTGTGCAGAAGTCTTATTCAAAACTGTTAGGAATCGTTGGAAAACCAAACACTGGCAAATCTACGTTTTTCAGCGCTGCAACGTTGGTTCCGGCTGAAATAGCGAACTATCCGTTCACGACGATAAAGCCCAACAGGGGAATAGGATACGTCAGGACTCCGTGTGTGCATGAAGAGTTCAGTGTGACCGATAACCCTTCAAACTCTCTGTGCATGAATGGCGTACGACTTATCCCAGTGGAATTCATCGACTGTGCAGGACTGGTTCCCGGCGCGTGGGAAGGAAGAGGTTTGGGCAACCAGTTTTTGGATGAAATTCGGAAGGCAGACGCGCTGATACACATCGTCGACGCTTCAGGAGGAACTGACTGCGAAGGAAGACTGTGCAAGCTGGGTGAAAACGACCCGCTTGAAGACGTGAAGTTTCTGGAACATGAGATCACGATGTGGATGGCAAACATACTTAAAAAAGACTGGCCCAAAATCGCCCGAACCGCCGAGACAGAGTCGCAAGACTTGTTGGCAATGCTAGAGGAACGCTTGAGCGGGCTTGGCATAAAGAGAGCACACCTTTTTGACGCTTTGAGAAAGTCGGGTTTGAATGCGGAGAAACCGACGTTTTGGAGCGACGATGAATACTTGAGGTTCGTTGACACGTTGAGGCAAGTTTCCAAGCCCATACTCATCGTGGCAAACAAAATGGACTTGCCTACTTCTGAAGTCAACCTTGAACGGTTGAGCAAGTCGAACCGACTGGTCATTTCGGCTTGTGCAGAGGCAGAACTTGCGCTCAGACGGGCTGCAGAGAAACAGCTGATCGACTATAGACCAGGAGACTGCAACTTCAAGATAAATGCACCTGAGAAACTCAATGAAAGCCAAACCAAAGCTCTAGAGACCATAAGACAAAGGATTCTGCTTGAACTCGGGTCCACGGGTGTCCAAGATGCGATAAACACGGCTTACTTCAGGCTTTTGAGTATGATAACCGTGTATCCTGTGGAAGATTTGGAGCATTTGAGCGACCATATGGGAAGGGTCCTGCCCGACGCGTATCTTGTCCCCTATGGCACGACCGCGAGGCAACTGGCGTACATAATCCATACAGAGCTGGGTCAAGGCTTCATATATGCGGTTGAGGCGAGGGAAAAGAAGAGAATAGGGGAAGACTACGTTCTCAAAGACAGGGACGTCATATCCATAGTGAGCGCACGAAAAAGAGCCTAATCTAGTTCATTCACCGAAACGTCTCTTGCGTCTCTGAAAAGTCCTTACAGCCCTGAGAAGGTCTATTAAACGGAAATCAGGCCAATAGACATCTAAGAAAAAGAGCTCGCTGTAAGCTGATTGCCAAAGGAGAAAGCCGCTTAGCCGTTCTTCTCCTGAGGTCCTTATGATCAAGTCTGGGTCCTGCTGTGGCATATGAGACGTGTACAAGTACTGTTCGAACGTTTTTTCATTCACTTCGTCTGGTTTCAGTTTTCCGCTTTCTACTTCTTCAGCGATTTTTCGGGCGGCGTCAACGATTTCGGCTCTCCCACCATAGGCAAAAGCGAAGTTGAGGAAGTGTCTGTCATAGTTTTCTGTCGCTTTCTCTACCTTGCCTATGAGTTGTCGCAGTTCTTCTGGGAGCAAACCGACTCTTCCTAGTACCTTGACCCGTATTCTGTCTCCGTGAATCCGTTTGTCGCTGAGGATTTTGCGGAACCATTGTTCCGCGATTCGCATGATTTGTTGGACTTCGGCAGAGGTGCGTCTGAAGTTCTCGGTGGAAAAAGTGTAAAGGGTAACAGACTTTACGTCGAGTTTGAGGCACCAGTCAAGGAGTTCCTCGATCTTTTCCGCGCCTCTTTCGTGCCCAAGCCAGGGGTCAAGGACTTTTTCGGAAGCCCATCTTCTGTTTCCGTCTAGGATGATTGCTATGTGTTCGGGTTGGATTCCGTTCTTGACCTGTCTCCAGAGCCATCCTTCATAGATCTTGTAGGCCCCGACTGCAGAAAGCAGTGTTTTGAACACTAATTGAACCTCGTGTCTCTTGGTGATTTAACGCGCAGGCAAATCCTTCTGTGCATCAATTGTAAACCGCTTAGACCTATCAATTAAGAGTTTCTCCGAAAAGGGAACGTTTTGACTAAGAACCACAGTGACAAGGATTAAGGTCAATCCATTCGGGTCAGATTCTATTCTTCCCCAAGCTCTTCAACTTGTTCTTCGCGGAAGAATGCTCTTGCACGACGATGCAGAACGAAGGTTATCAACACTGAGGCTATGCCGATCAAGATGCCGATTATGACTGCCAGAACGACCCTTTCCGGTCCCGAGTTTCCGGTCAAAAGGTCTGAAGCTGACACGAAGATCTGCCGAGACCATCCAATCGTTACTATTAATGCACAGTTTCGAAGCATGCGAGCGTCTCGTTCAAGATACCAGCGGATGGCCCTGCCGGAAAGAGTGACGCAAACACCGATTACGATCAGGGTTATGGCGTCTCCAATGAAGAAGCCTGCCAATCTAGGCAGGATGATCAAATACCCCATAATGTCTTGTTGCGGGGTGATTTCGGCTGCCGCACGCGCTCCTCCGAGATATACTCCGAGAACGATGCACAAGGCTCCGGCAATCGCAGAAAAGCTGGAGATCTGAATCCTGAGCGGAGGTGCAGAATACTCTCGGGCCCATTTGTAGAAGCCTCTTGCAATCCTGTCTACGCCAAAACCTTTGATCAATAGAAAGACGCTGAGAACGAATACAAATGCTATCACGTAATATTGAACCCAACCGACCATAGCAAAGACCACTAAGATCAGAATAAGCAGCCCTGGTAGTCCCAAGGCGATCCGAGAGTAGCGTGGGTTGTCGACCAGAGTCTTCAGATACCGCGAGAACAAAGCGGCAGTCTCTTCTATCGACTCGCTGTGCTTGACGACGATTCGCCTGACAGACGACACGGGAACCCTCGACTGCACGACGGGCAGAACGGCTTCGTCAGAATAGCCGTCCGTGACAAGAATCACCTCACTGGCTGAAAATGAACCCAACAGGTCGTTTAGCTCTGCGACAACTTTCCTGTCTGCGCTGATGCCGCCCAGCTCGGAACCTGATAAAGATGCTATCTCAAAGACCTCATCCGGTTTGGCTTCATCCTTGAGCCGATCGAAGATACGCACCGCCTCGAACATGGCATTGGCATCGGGTTCCTCAGGATCCTTCAAAGCCAAGGCCACTGCTGCATTCAGGTTGGCTTCTCTTCCGACCACAGGAGTTTTCACGCCTGCCTTGGCGCCCAGATCACCATCTCTGTCAACACACAAAACAAGAATGCGTTTCTGCTCGTTTTCACGCGCATTTTTCATGTGTATCTCGCTCTTTCATATGTTTATACATGTTCACTTTAATCTTGCGTTGTAACGCCTTTCTCTGACAGAAGCTGGAACTCCTGCCAGCTCAGTTTTTCTCCTCGTTTAAGTTTTTCTCGCGCTTTCTGTTCAAGGGACTGCCGGAGTTCATCTTCGCTGTGCCTTCTTTCCTCCTGCTCTTCGTCTCGGACTTCACCTTTCAAACGGCGAATTTCCGTCGTGATGCTTACTATCTGCTCTCGGAATGGCTTCGCTTTCTCCTTCGCTCCAAGAAACTGTTTATGGATCGCGTCCGCCTCTGCCTTTGCGGTCTTTGCCTCTTCCACTTTCGCCAGCATTTTTGAGTGCAATTCTTGACTTATTTGAGCTTGAGCTGTCAATGCTTGGTGACTTTGTTGACTCTCGGTCCTGAGTCTTGTCACTTGGGCTCTTTCGTCTTGAACCGTCTTGCGAAGGCGTTCGAACTTCTTGTGCACGCTTAGTTGAGTTTCGAGCTGTTTCACCTTTTCTACCAATTCTTTATCTTCTTGAAGAGTATGCGACGTCGTCTGGATTTTCCAGTCTATTGAATCAACTTCATCTTGGAGGTCCTTGTGAGTTCTGCGTGGCTTTTTCTCCGCAATCGATTTGCTTTCTTCGTTGATGTGCTTTATTCGCTCTATCTTTTCCTTGATTGCAGCTGTGAGATCATTTCGTTTCTCTTTCAATGCCCTCACTTTGTTGTTTATCTGATCTCGCTCGCTTCGGAGTTGCTGAACTTCTTCTCGCAAATTCCTCGACCTGTCGTTGATCTTGTTTCTTTTTTCTGCTAACTGGTTTGTGAGATTGCGCAGCGAATCCTCTTCTTCCAACAATGAAGTGAGCTTCTGTTCCAATTGTTGAATCGTCTGTGTTTTTTGTTCATTGGACAATTGCGTTTTCCATCCATTTTCTTTCTTTCTTTGCAACATCTGTTTAATTACTCTTATTTCGCAGGAATCGCTACTTTAACATCGGTTGAAAGCTTGGCCATTTGAGAAAAAGATGAAGCCGTACAGAGCCATTTGTCACTCCAAGATTATTCGTGCGTCGACCGCTTTTGCTCCTTTTTCGTAAACCATTATTGGATTGAGGTCCAATTCCTTTATCTCAGGATGCTCCGTCACGAGTCTTGACGTGTTGACCAGAATCTTCGTAATGGCCTTAAGGTCTGCTGGCGGCGTATTCCTGTAACCTTTCAGTAATGGGTATGCTTTGACTTCGCTTATCATTTCGGCTGCTTCGTCTTCAGTGATAGGCGCGATTCTGAACGTAACGTCTTTCAAGACTTCTACGAAGACACCGCCGAGCCCGAACATTATCGCAGGTCCAAACTGAGGGTCTTTTATTGAGCCTACTATGACTTCCGTTCCGGATGGAGCCATCTCCTGAACCAGAATGCCCGCGATTTTCGCGTCAGGATTGTGCTTCTTCACGTTTTTCACGATCTGTCTGTAACCGGTCCGAACATCCCTCAGGTTCTTTATGCCTACTATGACTCCTCCCACATCGGACTTGTGAACAATGTCCGGTGAAACGATTTTCAGAACGATCGGAAAACCGATTGTCGTAGCGAATTCTGCGGCCTCCTCTTCATCTTTCGCGAGTTTGAATCTGGTGACTGGAATGTCATATTCCATACAGAGTGTTTTGGCTTCGGTTTCAAGAAGAGATTTTCGTCCTTCCTTTGCGGCTTGAGAGAATATGCGCGGAATCTCTTTCAATGTCTTGACTCCACAATGAAGCTAATTCTGTATCTCAGATTTCAGACTATGCTTAAATGGTTTTGCGCATGATTTACTGTCAATTTTGAACGGTACTTCTTACTGCGCGACGGGGTTCTCTCAGGCAGGAGGATTAAACTCGCTTGTATAGTACCACATGTAAGTCTCTTCATTTGCCACCATATGGGCGTCAACGCCCTCGAAGACAATTGACCAAGATTGAGTTGTGCTGTTCAAGACCCAGTAGGTCCATCCGTAAGAGCCTTCTGCGGTGACATTGTTTATGCCTGTTATCATGGTCCCAAACGAACTCACGTCGTAAGTCACATTCGATACTTGCTTTGTTATGTCAAACAGCGTCTCACCTGCGAAGGCGTTGGTGTTGTTGTGCCATTCTCTCGTTCCATTGCCGTAGTCTACTCCTAGGCCGACGGAAATGAGTCCTTCACCGATCCTGTTCTGTACGTCACTGAATTTGAACCAGTAATAGCCTGCCAAAAGGGTCATAGTGAGAGACCAGCATGCCAAGAACATTGAGACTATTATCCACTTATTTCGCAGCAGAGCCATTCTTTCTTTCTCCGATCAGGTTGCCTATGATTCGTATCGCTGGAACGCATCCCACGCCAAAGAAAACGGCATTGCTCAAAACATGTACCAGTCCGAACGGGACAAAACCGACGAGTATGCCAACGAGGATTGATTCGTACCAGATGTACCCAGAAACGGCGTTCGTAATCAAGTCATAACCGAAAGTGAGAAGCATTCCTAGTAATCCAAAGAAGATGCTTGCACTCCGCGCTCTTTCTTTTAACGCGTTATTTCCATCACGCAGCATGGTTCTGTTCATTAGCCCTCCGATGATCCCGTACATTGCTTCTGAAAACATAGTGACGAGCCATATCCGAATCTCAAAACCGGCTGGGTTCATTGTGCCATAGACGACCCATGAGAATATACCGGTGAGGGCACCTATGGCTGGTCCAAAGCAAAAACCGCCGATGAAAACTATAAGATCCATGAATTTAACGTTGTAGAAAGAAATCATTGCATAGTTGGTGCTAACCGAGACAGCTACCAGTAGCGCAAGTATTGCTATTTTTCGCGGGTCCATCTGTTGGATGGATTATCCAACCATCCCTATAAAGCTTTAGACGAACTGCTGTGCCACAAAGTCCAGAGATTTTCAAAATAAAGAGGGCATCGCCATGATGAGTACTCAGCTTTGTCCTGCTAAGTACGCAAAGACTTTTGCGTCGTTTACCATGTTGTCAATTTTCGCGTACTCGTTTGGTTGATGTGCCATCTCGTCCATCGTTGCCCAAACGACCGCTGGAATGCCTGCTCTTCTGAAGTAGGCAGCGCAAGTTCCTCCTCCGATCCCGCCAACCTTGACGTCTTTTCCTCCAGTCTTCTTGATTGCTTCTTTTAGCATAAGAACGATTTTCGCTCTTTCGTCGGTTGGTTTAGGAGCGATGTTCTTGTTCACTACTTCGATTCTTATTTTGGCGCCTGTCTTCTTCTCAAAGTCTGAAGCCAGAGCAGTCACATTTCTTAACAATTCACTCACATCGTAGTGAGGGAGGATTCGGCCATCAAGGTAAGTTGTGTCTTCGCCAGGCACTATATTGATTGCATCGACGTTTCTTTCTTTCTTGGTCGGTTCAAACGTGCTCACAGGCGGGTCGAAAAGTGCATCTTGGTCGGCGTATTTTTGGTGAAGCATTTTGTCCAGCGCCAGGGCGAATTCCATTCCAACGCGGTGGGCGTTCAAACCATCACCAGGTCTACTCGCGTGAGCCTGTTTTCCAATCGTCTCTATTTTGAGCCAAATCGAACTCTTTTCAGCAATTTCAATGAAGCTTCCATCGCTGTTGCCACCGTCCGGAACGATAACCAAGTCATTTTTCCTAAAAAATCCTTGCTTAATCAGGTGTTGGATTCCGTAGTTGCTCCCGGATTCTTCATCTGCAACGAAGCATAATGCCACGGTTCTTTTGGGCTTGAGTCCTAGGTTTTTGAACGCTTTCAATGCGAAAATTGACGACACCATTGGTTGAGCGTTGTCTTCGCTGCCTCGTCCATAGACTTTTCCGTCTTTGACAATTGGATTGAACGGTTTTGCAATCGTCCACAAGGAGTCTTCACCTGGCGGGACTATGTCCGTGTGGGTGACTATCCAAAGCCTCTCCTTGTCCGTTTCGCCGTTCAAGAATGCAACTATGTTTGGTCGTTTCTTGGAGGGAACTCTCTCATCTGGAGCGTCGAAGCTCTGGACTTTGTCAAAACCTATCGCTTTGCAAATCTGAACGAGTCTTTCTGCCTTCGCAAGTTCTCCTTCTCCATCGCTCTCTGGGCCAATGGCGGGAATGCGGATCAAATCAATTAGCGTCTGGGTCATTTCATTTCGCAGTTTTTCGATTTCATTGAAAATGGTCTTGGTCTCCAAGCAAATCACGCCCGTCTCCACGGTAGTCTGCTCTCAGAAGCTTTAACGATTTTGTTTGTTGCGAACAGAGAGAGAGTTGCTAATTGAGCCCTCGAAGAGCCCTCAGTCTTTTGATAATGTTTGGGTGAGTTGAGAAGATTTCTTTGATTCGTTCTGCACCTGTCAGCTGCTTCGAAATTATATCGTCGACCAGTTTCCGGCTGTCGCCGACCGACATTGCCGATAGCTGTGCGGAATCCATTTGTGCGCAGTCGGGGTCAGCTATGAAAAGAGCCTTGAAGGCATGCAGGTTTTGCGTGTCCTTCTTCGTCATTCGCATGTTCTTGGTTGCATTCACGATTTTCGCCAACCCAGTCGAAAGTTTCTGCGGTCCGTTCTCGACGGTTGCAGCACTGTGGCGATCGGCGTAGTATTCGCGCAGTCTGCTCAAGTAGAGTGTGAACAGGTTCATTATGAACGAGAATGCCATGAAGACTATCCCGAAGGCTGCCCCGTTGCCGCCATCGTTCTTTCGCCCGCTGTACATAGACGACATCATCAGTGAATAGCCAATGTAGTAAGCGATTGCTGGAAGGATAGAAACAAACATCATCACTTGGACGTCTCTGTGCTTCAAATGCCCCAACTCGTGTCCTATCACAGCTTCGACCTCGCCGTCATCGAGTGTTTTCATCAGCCCAGATGTAACGGCAACCCGCGTGCCGGCGATGGGCGACCCGTATGCAAACGCATTTGGTATCGGTATTTGTGCGAGCATCAGACGCGGCTTCTTTATCTTGCTTTTCTGGCTCAAATTGTCAACGATTTCGTGAAGCTTCGGATTCTCAGACTGTTTGATTTCTTTCGTGTGATAGAGGGCATCAACGATATATGGCGATATCAGCCATTGGACGAAGTTGAATCCTATCACGAAGATACCAAGAGTCAGGAAGTCGAAATAGCCCGTGAGGCTCAGAATAATTGTGAAGAACAGCGTCGATAACCCGATTATCAGGGCTACGGTTCCAGCCATCGAAACGCGAAGCTTCCATGCACCCATGATTAGCCACCGAACGTTCTATTGAAGACGCATGGGGCAGCTTATATTTCTTATGTCAAATATCTGGAATTCTTTTGAGATGCTCGTTGGAGCAGATAATATGCCTAATTCGTAAACAATGTCCGGAACGTTGAATCCTCGTCTGAATTGTTTGGCGGGCCCGACGGGAATTGAACCCGCGGCCTACGGATTAAGAGTCCGCCGCTCTAACCTTACTGAGCTACGGGCCCGACTCTTATGGAGAAAGAACCTCGAATGGGAAAGGATATAGAGCTTTCGGTTGACGTTTTTCAAGATATATAATGCATGTTTTGATTCATGAGTTTGGAACTAGCGCGCGCTACATTCGGAGACCAAGACTTCGGACATGTCAAGCCATCCATGTCCTTCTGCTTCGAGGAGCGCCTCTCGCCACATTCGAAGCACTTCAGGATTTCAGTAAACTTACAACTATCGTACCATTCTCTTGGCCGAAGGCTTTTCTTTCGACGTTTCTTCTATTTCTCTTGGAGATGCCTGAGGGAGATTCTTTTTCTCTTCCTGCGTTTGCTTTGATGACAAGTTACGATAACAAGACTCGTGGTAGGTTTGTCCGAAAAATCCAGGACCAACATTGCTTGCAGAAATTATCTTCCACCAGCTGGGATAGTTGCCCACACAAATGAATCTGTCGCCTTTCTTCATTTGCTTCCCGCAATAGTCGCAGCTCAGGGCTTAACCCTCCTTCTTGTCAGTTTCTCGAAAAGCTTTGGCGAATTTAGATTCTGGTTCAGCAGCAGTCGGGTCTGTCTTGTCCCCCGCGCGCGCGACTCCTGATTTGTGACCTTAACGTTGGGTACAATACGAGAAGGGGTAGTCTTCTCTTTGCCTCGTATCACCCGATCATGGCCCCGTTCTTTCTCCGTCCTAGGATACCCAAGCTTCACAATGAAGAACCTTTGGCAAGGATTGCGAATTGCCACAATTGATTACACTTGCCGTTGCTATTTCTAGGTTTCGCTCGATTCAACAAACGCACTTACCCTTCATAGCGGATCGATTGAATCCGTATCGCAATCGCACAGTCTCTCTGGAGTTGAGGAGTCGTTGCGCCCAAAGATTTAAGTCTTAACCCCTATTTCCCGTTGTGAAGAGGAATGACGCATTTGGGTGAACTCGTTTTCGTCGGTCTTGGTTTGAACGACGATTTAGGGATTAGTCTTCGTGCACTGGAAGAGACGAAGACGGCAGATCATGTTTTCATTGAACTCTACACAAGTTTTCTGCCTGACTTCTCCATCAAACGTTTCGCGGAAATGTCAGGGAAGATGCCTCAGACCGTGATGAGGAAAGAGCTTGAGGAGAAAGGCGGTGAATTGATCCTGAATTCAGCGCTGGTTGGCAAGACCGTGTTGCTCGTTCCAGGAGACCCTTTGATCGCAACCACACATGTTGCTCTGAGAATCTCGGCTGAAAAACGCAAAATAAAGACCCGCATAATTCACGGATCGTCTATACTGTCCGCCGCTATAGGTCTGTCCGGCCTCCACAACTATAAGTTTGGAAAAAGTGTGACAATACCTTTTCCAGACGAGACCCCGGCGACGACACCCTACCGCGTAATCGGTCAGAACAGAAAACTTGGCCTTCACACCCTGTGTTTCTTAGACATCAAAGCAGAAGAAAAACGGCAACTCACGATCAATGATGCTTTGAGAGAATTGATGAGAATCGAAGCTGAAAAGAAGGAGAACACGATTCAAGACGACACGATTGCTGTCGGTGTGGCAAGAGCCGGAAGCGACCGACCAGATGTCAAAGCGGGTGTTGTCAAGGAACTATTGCAGCATCAATTTGGAATGCCTCCTCACACTCTGATTTTTCCTGGCAGACTTCACTTTATGGAAGTCGATGCACTCATAACGTTGGCAGGCGCGCCTGAGGCGTTCAGAAGGTTTTCTGAATGAGCTTAGAGCGGATTGTATCGAAGTATATCGATTCCGCTAAACAAGTCCTAGACATGTTGGGCTTGGCTAAAATGCCCATGATTGTCGAATCTAGAAAAGTCGAAGAGGTTGTGCAGTGGGCAAGAGCGTATCTCGAAGATGCAGAATATTATAGGGAAAAAGAGAAATTCGAGGTAAGTCTAACTTCTGTCGCCTACTGTGAAGGTCTGCTTGAAGCTTTGAAATTGTTGGGGGCAGTGAATTTCGAATGGCCAACAAAACCGAAAGAACCGAGAAAAGAAAAATAGTCCTTGCCTCAGGTGTCTTTGACCTCTTGCACCTAGGGCACGTTCGGTTTCTGGAGGCAGCGAAAAAGACGGGTGGTCAAGGGGCCAAACTGGTCGTCGTGGTCGCAAGAGACAATACAGTCGAGAAGAAGAAGGGCAGAAAGCCTATCATGCCTGAATACCAGCGTTGCGCCCTAGTCGCTTCTTTGAAGGTCGTTGACGAAGCCATTCTCGGTTACGAGGATTTTGACATGGGCAAGGTTATTGAAAGAATCAGACCTGACGTCATCGCGTTAGGCTACGACAGTCACATGAGCGGTCTGGAGCATTCGGTGAGGAATGCTATTAAAGAGAAAACATTGAAGACTAGGATCGTGAAGATTGGCAAGTTCAGTTCAGACGAACTTGACAGCTCCTCGAAGATCAAGCAGAGAATTGTGGAACAGGTAAAATAGGAAATGTTCAAGAATTCGAAAAATTACATGCCGACCTACATACTCGTGGCGGTGAACATTGCCGTCTACGGATTCACAGCCTACCTGAGCGGTAACGCAATAGAGATGAGCGACCAAGTCCTTCTGCAATTTGGACAGTACAATCCATACGTTTTCAACGGGGAAGTCTGGCGACTTTTCACGGGCATGTTCGTTCACGCCAACATCGCGCATATCGTTGGGAACATGCTGTTCTTGTTCATCTACGGTCTGCGAGCTGAAGACATGTTTGACATCAAAGAGTATTTGCTGATATACTTCATGAGCGGTCTAGCAGGCGGTCTTCTGACCCTTTTCTTATGGCCAGACATTCTTTCAGTAGGAGCTTCAGGCGCCATTTTTGGCATGATAGGGGCAACTATGGTCTATCTCAGACGAGCCATTGGACAGTCGATCATTACCGCTTTGATGTTCGTTTTCTTCCTGTTCGTGTTCAATTTTGGCCCAAACGTTAACTATCTCGCGCATCTTGGCGGTCTAGCCGTCGGCTTACTGATTGGCTACGTTTTGGCTGCGACGCGGAAACCACGCCAACAAGTGAGTTACCAATTCAGGTATCCATCTTCATATCAAGGACAATAGAATGCAATTCATTAGCTGAGAAGGGTCCGCAAAACTATGGGAGGGTCATCACTTCGACCTTCACCTTGTGCCCATCCTTCAATCCCAAATGCTTCCTCATCTGAACGGGTGCAATTATCTCCAAAACGGAAGCGTCGTAGTGACTTCTCAGAGCAGATATCAACGCACCTTTCACCTTGTTGTCAACTATTACAGGATAACATTTTACAGGACCAAAAGTTCGGTCCTCACTCTTGAAGCCTTCAATCTCAACGGCAGGGTAACTTTCGAGCTCGTTCCTGGTCTTGATGTCATATTCAGTCGTCAATTTCAGGTTGAGCGTACCAGGGTATGGGTCGAAACCCAATTTCTCTATGAACTGCTTTCTGTAGGGTTCCTTCGATATGTAGTAGGCTCCTTCACCGAGACCGTTGAAAACTGTTCCTTCCAACGTAATCGAGGGCGGGTACGGTGTTTCCATAAGAAAGCGCAGGGTCGTGTATAGCTTGTTTAGTTCCTTCATTCCCGCGCTAGTTATCGTAATCAGGCAACCTTCTGGTGTCATCGTTCTCTTGATCCATCCAATCCTGTCAAGATCAATGAGGTAACGTGAAGCTGTCTGTTGTGACAAGTCCAGCTTCTGAGCCAAGTATTCAGTTGATATCTTGGCCGTCCTTCGGTGAGCTCCCATCTCAGCAAGCTTCAGCAACGTGAATACGTGTCGAGAAGCGTGGTCTTCTATCATCTGAAGCCTCAGATTCCAATGACTACGAAGACATCGTCTCTATATTTAAGCGGCTCGAATACGCTCAACAAAACGTTGATGTAGCCCATCGATTTCCTATCGCGTGAATATATAGACCTGTACATACAATCCATACGGAAACCTTATTTTCACACTATTGTTCATATTTCAGTCCATCCGAAGGTGCAATGATTGAGATCGTTGGACGTGGCCGCTTTTGCAGTGAATGCTGGGCTTTACGCCGCCCTTGGATACGTTCTCTACTATGTTCTACCGTTGACGGCACCAGGGTTTGGAACCGTGAGGTTCTGGCCGTCAGTCATTATTCCTGCAGTATTTGCAGTACTTTTTGGACCGTGGGTCGGGGGCTTCGGCGCCGCAGTCGGCATATTCATCAGTGACATGCTCATTCACGGAAATCCAATCTTAAGTTTGATGGCAGGTGTGCCCTCGAATTTCGCAATGTTTGCCATCATAGGGTACCTCTCAAAGAAAAACACGGATTGGAAGATCTCTATGGCAGGTTGTGGCGTACTTACAGCATTGTTGGTCTGGATCGCCTACTATGTTTTGGCCGCAGACCTTGCATTGTTTTTCTCCGCAATAATCATCACAAGCTACGTAGTTCTAGCCATCGTCGTGGCTTTAACGCCCAAATGGAGAGGGTTTGAGACGGGCTCAACAATTGGTTTGCTCGTCGGGAGTTCAATAATAGGGGCGATGGTTCCGATCTTCAGCCAATTCTTCATTATGCCAGGGAGCACTCAATTGGAGCCTCTCACGGTAATAGGAGGTTTCGTCTATCTCATATTCACGTTCGCTACGGAAATACCATTTCTCATAATCTTCGGCCCACCTATCCTCGCAGCGTGCTATAGAGCATTTCCAAATTTGAATACGAACAAAAAGGGAAACAGCAGTGCAGAACAAGGCTAGAGCCTTCGCACCGTCGGGAATCTCGAGCTTTTTCGAAATATGCGACACGACAGAAACTGGAAGACCCATTTATGATGTGGACAAAGTTGGAGCACGCGGCGGTGGCTTCGTAACCCAAGAAGGAGTGCTGACCGAGGTTAAAATTTCCCACTCAAAGAGCAACTGTGTCAAAGTCTTCATAAACGGAACGTATGCTCCACATGCCGAAACCACAATGTCAGTTGCCGAAGCGCTCCTGAAAAGGTCAAGTAAGAAATTTGACGTAACGATCAAACACAAAGTTGCAGTCCCTATCGGAGCTGGGTTCGGAACAAGCGCTGGGGGAGCATTGGGCTCTGCACTGGCTCTCTCTAAAACTTTGGGGATCGACTGCACATACAATGAGCTGGGAAGAGTTGCCCACGCCGCAGAAGTCCGGTGCAAGACAGGACTTGGAACGGTAGGACCATTGATGATTGGAGGTTGCATACTCACGTTGGAACCAGGCGCCCCGGGAATCGCAGTCATCGACCGCATTCCACTGTCACAAAACCATGTGATCGTCGCTGGAGGTTTCGGCGGAATTCCCACCATGAAGGTTCTGACATCGGGTGAGAGACGTTTGGCAGTCAACAAAGCGGGTAAAAGAACGCTTGACCGAATCCTGAGCGACCCGTCGCTTGAGAATTTCATGATTTGTTGTAAGGATTTCGCTGAGGAAACGGGTTTCATGACCCGCAGACTGCGGCGTCTGATTGATCTTGCCGAGAAAGCGGGAGCGATAGGTGCAGCCCAGAATATGGTCGGCGAAGTCATCCATGCAGTGACAACGTCAGAAAACGTTCATAACGTGGTTCAAGCTTTTAAGCAGGTCTTGTCCCAAGACCAAATTACGGTAGCAAAAGTGGACTTTCAGGGCGCCAGGCTGCTAGGATGAAATGGACCATGAAGAAGAAATTCGACGAGGTCGGTGTTGGCGGCACCTTCGATGAGCTTCATAGGGGCCACAAGACTCTACTCCTGAAAGCTTTTCAGGTCGGTGAACACGTTCTGATCGGGCTGTGTTCTGACGATTTTGTTGCGAAGCTTGCGAAACCACACCAGGTTGCACCCTACGATCGGCGTCTTGTGGATCTCAGAGCGTTTCTGCGGGAACGTAGCTGGCTGCATCGCGCCACGATAGTTCCGTTGAGCGATCCGTATGGTCCGACGTTGTTGAAAGGAAGCATTGAAGCCCTCGTCGTTAGTAAGGAAACTGAGCGTACGGCGATGGAAATAAATGATAGAAGAAGAAGAGCGGGAGAATCCGCACTTGGAATAGTCACGATTGACATGGTTCCTTCTGAGAATCATACGCCTATATCGACAACGCGAATCCGTCGTGGAGAGATGGATCGAGAAGGACATCTTCTGAAAGGGCAAAATGATTAAGCTTCTTTTCCCCTAGATCAGGCTAGAAGCGAGATTCCGTGGAGAGAACAGGGACAGCCAAATTACCGTTGCATTATGGTAGAGCACCAAGATACTTAGTCGTGCGAATGCAGAAGCTCGCGAGAGAAATAGTCAGCATCATCGTCGAGGAGTACGGTTCTGAAGAGTTTCTGAACCGAATTTCTGATCCTTTCTGGTTTCAAGCCATAGGATGCGTCTTGGGCTACGACTGGCACTCTTCGGGAGTCACGACGGTGATTACAGGCGTTCTCAAACGAGCACTGATCCCTGAAGAGCACGGAATTGCAGTCTGCGGCGGAAAAGGCAGAGCCTCTCGACTGGCGCCCCAAGAGATATGCATTGCTGGTGAAAAGTTCGAATTTTCCGATAACCATATCAGAACACTACAGTACGCAAGCAAAATGAGCGCAAAAGTAGACAACACAGCTATCCAAGCAGGTTACCAACTATACCATCACGCGTTTTTCCTGAAAGAAGATAAGAAATGGGCCGTCGTTCAACAGGGTATGTGCGCCCAAGACCGCACGGCCAGACGTTACCACTGGCTTTCAGAAAGAGTGAAAAAATTCGTCGTGGAACCCCACAATGCAATCGTCGGCAGCACGAAGCGCCAGACGGTCTTGGACATGACAGCAAGAGAGAGTGAAGGATCCAGGAAAGCCTCAGTGGACATTGTCAAGGAATCACCCATCAGACTCAAACGGTTGATCGTGTCGACGAGACCGGAGTTTCAGAAATCCTTGAGCGAATGGATCGTGTCAAACGATGATGCGCCTTCAAACAAAGGGGAGATACGCACTTTATCCATGCCATGGAACATCAATTGGAAAACAATGCAGAAAGTCTACGAGTTCCAGCCGAGCAATTACGAAGAACTGTTGAGCTTCAAAGGCGTCGGACCAGCCGCCGTAAGAGGCCTTGCACTAATCGCAGAACTGGTATACGGTCAGAAGCCAAGTTGGAAAGACCCAGTGAAGTACTCCTTTGCGTACGGGGGGAAGGACGGAGTTCCTTTTCCTGTTGACCGTAGAGCAATGGACGACTCGATTCAGATTCTGAGACAGTCAGTACAAGAAGCCAGGATAGGAGACAAAGAAAAACTTCGGTCTCTACAGAGATTACGAGAATTCGTACCCGAAAACCGTGACCAAAGCATATAACGGTCACTCTTCATCATAACAGACACAGAACACACTGAGTCTGGTCCATATTGAATTCGAAAAGACAGCTCAGATTGAAAATCTCAGGAATCTGTGGAATACTGGCGCCTACAGTGGCGTTTGGCTGCATACTTCTATCGATCACATTTGCGCCGGATTTCAGCTGGACGGACAATGCGCTCAGCGATCTTGGCGTTATGCCGAACCCTACGGCAATCCTGTTCAATTCTGGGCTCATAATCAGCGGAATACTGGCGATAGTTTTCGCATCAGGGCTCTTCTTGGTTCTCAAGGGAAAATCGACTGGTCGAGCGGGTACAATCCTGTTTCTCCTGGATTGTCTTGCGTTGACTGCGATAGGAGTTTTCCCTGAGAACACTGGATCTATGCACTTTTATGCGTCCGTTGCTTTCTTTGCGCTTTTTCCGCTTTCGATGTTCCTCATGACAGCCTACTTTGTTCTAACGTCAGGAAATAGAATGGCCGCGTTCACTTTCCTAGTTTCTGTCTTTGCCGCTGCCGTGTGGATTGTGGAATTTTGGGTTAGATATGTTCCAGGTGTTGCCATCCCGGAAACCCTTTCTGCGATTGCGGCCTCTTTCTGGGCTGTCGTTACCAGTTTCATTATATTGAGGGCAGCGTCACGTTCGGACAAATAACAAGTTCAAAGAGCTCGTTTGTGAAAAATAGAAAAGACCCAGTACCTTCGAACCACTTCGAAGGTCACGGCGGAAGATTCTTCGTGCTCACCTTGTAGAGAAACCTATTAAGGCAACCGTCCAAGAAACGTATGATTCACGAGATGGAGTGTTGCTGATGGATACAACTGCTGTCAGGGTCGACGCACTTGTTGTTGCGTACGGCTCTTTCGTGGCCGTTGAAAATTTGTCTTTTGCCGTTAAGAGCGGGGAGATCTATGGACTTCTAGGTCCGAACGGTGCGGGCAAAACAAGCACGATAAAAGTACTTGTCGGAGTACTTCAACCACGTTCCGGCAAAGTAGAAATATACAACACGCCAATCTCCGATGAAGTAGCCGCGAAGAGCCAGATTGGCTACGTTCCTGAAGAAGTTGTGCTGCTCGATTCTTTGACGCCGCGAGAATTCTTCGAGTTTGTCACTTCCATAAGAAAACTGAGCAAAGAAACCGTCAATTCAAAGCTTAAGATTTGTTTCAGCTTTCGAGCTCAAACAATATTTCGATACACCGATAGCGGCGTTATCAATGGGAAACAAACAGAAGGTCGCCATCTTAGCTGCTTTGCTGCATGACCCCAAGCTATTGATTCTGGATGAACCTCTGATAGGGTTAGATGCGCGTTCGTCAAAGATACTGAAGGAACTCATAACCTTCCATGCTAAGAAGGGTGGAGCCGTGATATTCTCCACTCACATCATGGAAGTCGCTGAAAAACTCTGTACCAAAGTCGGGATAATTAACAAAGGAAAAATCGTGGGAGAGGGCACAGTCGATGACCTTCGGAAACTCGTGAGAACCGCTGAAGGTTCACTGGAAGATATTTTCCTGAAAGTGACAGAGCAGGAAGCGGGAATGCAGGACATAATCAAGGCTTTGGAAGAGGAGTAAGATTCGGTGAAATTCTCTGAACTTTGGCGACTATCGACCAAGGTTTACAAGGAAGTCTCGTTTCAATCGATCTTCTCTTTGCGTGCTGGTTCAGGACTTCCTCAAGACGGCAGGAGAAATGTCAAACAGCTCGTTTCGAGCGCAAGAGTGAACACTATAATTAGCAAGTTCATCACTACAATGTTTATTGCGGTTTTTGCGTTTATCGTATTCTTGCCCGTGATTATGGGTGATTCTGGATCTGCAATGTCGCTGGAAATAGCTCTACCTGGAAGCGTGTCGGCTTTTCTCACTGTCGTTTTGTTTCTGATAATATTCATGGGTCTGCAGGTGTCCACCTCCTTTGTCTCCACGAAGATAGTGGATTTTCTGAGTCCACTTCCGCTTTCGCGAAGTGAAATTTCAAGAATTGTGTTTCTTTGTTTCGTAAGGATCTTTGACATTCCCCTCGTTTCGGCAGGCATTGTTTTTCTGGTAGTCTACTTTCTGATAGGGGGTTCGGTCGTGGGCGGCATCATCTCACTCGTGGCTATCGCTGTCACGGAGATTTTTGCCTTGACATTCACGATTGTTTCAGCGAGGTTCTTCTACTCGCGCGTTGCCAGAGCTTCTGGAAAATCGATTTGGCAGGCGTTTCTGCGACTCGCTTTCATGCTCATATGGATTTTGCCGACTTTCGCAGCATATTTCGTCGTGAATTTCGCAAGAGAAATCGTCCAGTTCTTTGCATATTTGACGCAGGGTTATTCGACTCTTTCCGACTTGCTCGTCTTGGTTTACCCCTTTTCCTACGGATTTTTAGTTTCTTACACAAGCTTCTTTCATTCTGTAGACTATGTCACATTGACTCTTTCAGTCGCATCTTCTGCAGCGTACATTGGGATCGCCGCCTACTGTGTGAAATGGGTCACTCGAACAGTCAGAGAAATCAGTGCAGGCACAGTCGTGAGGGGGATGAGAGAAGTCGTGAAGGACACCATCGTTAGACCGCAGATTCCGTGGCTCGGGATTCTCCGCAAAGACCTGAGAGTCGCTTCAAGAGCGCCTTCATTCGCAAGTCTATTCTTGCTTCCAGTCGCACAAACAGCCGTATTAGCCATAACATTTTCCTCAATAAGCGAAGTTGGAATCAGCACAATATTGGGGATCTTGGCAGGAATTTCAATGATTACGCTCCTTCTCCCACACACTCTGTTGTCGATAGAAGGTTTGGCCTCTGCTTACACGAGACATCTACCGTTGACAAAAAGAACGTTGATTACAGCCAAAACGTTGCTGGCAACTTTTACCTTCATCCTTTCGCTAATAGTGCTTTCAATCGTTTCTTTTGCCCTAGGAAAGGACTTCTCCTTGATTCTCATCTTCGGAACGGTTCACGCGTTTTCCATCGCATCAGCCGTAATGCTTGAACTTACACTTCTTCTGAGAAAAATGTGGAGGGAGGGGTTTGCCGTGGGCAACATTTACTCGAGAATTTCCACGTACATACTTATCTTGATTCCAGGGTACGTCACGGCAGCTGTCCCCATGATCTGCGCGCTGGTGGCGTTTTTCGTTGCCCCACCTTTTGTCCTACTCGCATTTCTGGTCGCTGCAGTGACGGAATTCGCAATCATGACGACGATCACAGTATCTTGGAAGTAATTCAAGTCCTCATGTCCGCGTAAATCTGTGAACAGCAAAGCGAAGAGAAGGACACATCGTATCCTTCTTTCGTGGCGAATTTGACGGTTTCTTCCGTCGGAAACGCAATCGCATCCACGCCGGCTTTCACCGCAAGAATCTCGGTTTCACCTCGGTTTTTGTCTCTAGGACGCATACAGCCTAGAACTAGCGGCTTCTCGGGGAACATCATCCGAGCAGAGACGATTACTCTTGCAACATCAATGGGGGTCGGAGGCGTAACGGTTGCCATTCTTGTTCTGTGAATCGGCATGAACGCTATGATGACAAGAGCGGATGGGTTGAACTTGGCGATCATTTTCAAAGCGTCGAATTCACCCTTCAATTTTCCATAATGCAACCCAACGATCACGTGAGGAACAAAGATCAATCCCGCCCGCTGAAGAGCTTTGAGCGAATTCTCATAGTCTTCCAAAGAGATGTTGAGATTGTATATCTCTCGTATGGTTTCTTCAGATCCTATGATATCCAGAAGCGCTGCATCAATTCCAGCTTTCTTCAATGCCTTTGCAGTAGGAAAATCGATCACTCCGGTGTGAATGAACAGCGTTAGGTCAAGGTCACGTTTGATTCTTGCGACAGTGACCAAAAATCTTTCAAGCGGCACTGAACCGTTTGGCAGGCATCCACCACTTATTAGACAACCCAATGCGCCTTCCTTTTTCAATTTGACGCACAGTTCGTAAAGCTGGTCTGGTGTGGTCGCTGGGTACATCGTGTCCAAGATCACCCCTCCGCAATGCTTACACTTCAGTGCGCAACTCTTGCCTGTTACCGATATAGTCGGAAAGTCTTTCGATGAAGAACAGTAGAAGCTTGTCTTGTAGTACATGAAACTGGGGGCATAGAAGCGAATTCTTTTGCTTGTGATTCCGGAAAAACTCTTGTCCAAAATGGCGTATAATTCCTTTTCACTCATCTTCCAGAGACGTCTAGCCGAGAGCTTCATCATTTTCTCTGAAGGGACAGATCAGCCAGTTGTTTAATACTTTTCGTTTTGTCCTTCGGATTGGTCCCCATAGTCTCTCGAAAGGATTGGAAGTGTTTGCATCGCGTCATTCAACGCGGAAAGGCTACTTGAGACTTTCTCCAAATACTTCCTAAAGTTTAGAGTCTTAAAGACAGCAACTCCTCTCTCTGTGATTGCATATTGCGTGTTCCTCGGTAACGGGCGTTCCTCTACCAACCCATTTTCCGCAAGAAAACCCAAAAGCCTGCATACGAGTGCACAGTCCATGTCTGTTTCATATGCTAAACGTTCAACCGGCTGTGGCTTCTTCACCAAAGCTTCCAAAATTGCCTCATAGGATTCAAGTTTTGACTTGCGCACGATTTGCACCCCAACCATCTTCGTGAGGCTAAATTCAGATAAAGCGTTTGTTAACTGACAATTCTGACCAACAAACAAATGCCCAGATTCGATTCCAACATCAAGAGCAGTAATTCTTTAATCGCAGACGGTACATCTGCAACCTTCGGAAATTGATGCAAAAATGGTCGCTTGACCTGTGAACAATAAAGAGTCGCTGCCACGTCATGTTCGAGTTTCCATAGGTTCGGCGGTAGTACTTCGGTTGCTGGATGCCAGGCTCGACGTATCGCCTACGACGGTTTATCTGATGACCCACAAGACCGGCAAATGCACTGCCAACTGCGCATTCTGCCCACAAGCAAGGGGAAGCCGCAGCAGATCAGGCATGCTTTCCAGGATCTCATGGCCAACCTATCAATCGCAAATCGTGATCGAGAGCATTACGAGGGCGTTTCTGGAAGGAAAGGTAAAACGCGTTTGCGTTCAAGCTTTGAATTATAACAGTGTTTTTAATGATTTGTCAGCTCTGGTGAATTCAATTCACAAAAAAAGCCGAATACCCATTTCAGTCTCCTGTCAGCCTCTTCGGAAAAAAAACATTGTTAACTTGTTCTTGGCCGGGGCAGAAAGATTAGGCATACCTTTGGATGCAGCTACGGAGGAGATCTTCACGAAAATAAAGGGGGCTACCGTCGGCGCACCCTACAATTGGAAGAGACAATTCAGATTGCTGAAAAAAGCAGTTGAAATTTTCGGGAAAAGCAGAGTCACCACTCACCTTATCGTCGGACTGGGAGAAACCGACCAAGAGATGGTCAAGACCATTCAGAAATGTGTCGATAGCGCCGTGCTCCCGGGACTCTTCGCTTTTACCCCTATTCCAGGGACGAGGCTTGCTCGAAAACCACAACCTCAAGTCGAAAAATATAGACGCATCCAGCTTGCGAGGCATTTAATCTTGAGCGGCATCACGCGATATGAGGAAATGGAGTTTGACGAAGACGAAAACTTGCTGAGTTACGGAATTGATGACCAGACTCTCCTCCAAACGGTCGAGAACGGGCAACCTTTCGTCACGAGTGGATGTCCGCACTGCAATCGCCCTTATTATAATGAGAAACCAAGCGGTCCAATCTTCAACTACCCAAGAAAACTAGCCAAGAACGAGACATTTGAAATCAAAAAGCAATTCAATCTCACGTAAACTGAAACTCGACGCTGAGGAAACGGATGGCGGGCATTGAATTTGTAGCGCACGCTTAAGCAGAGAGAGAGGTTAAACTGATTTGCCTGCGCGCCAAGACCTGGGAGAGAAAGACAGCGAAGAGCCAGTGCTCTTCTAATGGGTCACCGCGCATGGCGGTCATTCGATCATTTTGCCTTTCAAGAACTGCGTTCTCAGAAGAAATTGCGCCTCTTTTTCTTCGATCCCTTTTCGGATACTTCAGCCTCATTTTGCTCAGGCTGCTGCAACACGCCTGCACTAACGCTCTCGTCAACATCGTCAGAA
>Ga0315282_10004495_pt1 | contig 24274 bp, 22 predicted proteins | sample YL17G07_20_MG_FD_203693 | JGI IMG/M metagenome (GOLD analysis project Ga0315282, IMG submission 203693) | Sediment microbial communities from Yellowstone Lake, YNP, Wyoming, USA - YL17G07_20 | ecosystem: Environmental > Aquatic > Freshwater > Lake > Sediment | place: USA: Wyoming | collected... | reverse complement strand
AACCCGATCTGCCCGGTGACAAGAACCGCGATAGCTCCGCCAAGCATGATCTGCCAGATCTTCAGGTTGAATCTTCCCACCTGCCGCACGGCAATCAGGATGAAGACGGCGGCGAGAACGATGATGGCGATATACGTATATCACTATTTTTTATGCAGGTTGATGAGCGTTGGCATCCTGAACCACACCGGCCAGGGTCTGTTTTGTTATATCGATCTGCAAAAACCAAAAGAATCCGGAAAAATGGTTAGCCAATATTTTTTATCAGCTTCAGCCTGGATTATAATCAGCTAACGGGAGATTTCGTCCTCCTACTCTTTAAAAACGATGGTGATGCAGCTACCGACGGATACTCCCGATGTTTTCTCTTTACTTATCCGCGAAGTGAATAATAAGATCAAATGCCCTGAAAAGATGTACTCAGAATATCATACAGGCTGTTGTCTGATGTTTGGGAAATTCCGGTAATTCCTTTTGGGATACTAAAAATCCACGGTCTATTCCGTTCCTGATCTTTCTCTTCTCACCACAGTCCAGTGGAGGAGTATCCCATCCTCGATACGTTGTGCTTCAACAAGTGCGAGCCGGGTAAACTCTGACTCTTTCACGCACCCCACGCCATCCGCGAGTGTCGGTGCATCCTTCCCCCCGATGATGATGTTGCCGACAAACGAATAGCACTCATCGACCAGCCCCGCCCGGAACAACGCACCGATCAGAGTACCCCCGCCTTCCACCATCAGCCGCTTTATCCCCATCCCGCCAAGTTCATCCATCGCATGGGAGAGGTCAATCTGATTGTCACCCGCGACAATGACCGTTGCTACATTTTTCAACGCGGCAATCTTTTTTGCATCCGCCCGCTTCGAAACGACAATAACCCGTTTTCCCTCGCCCTTTGTAAGCACTGACGCAGCAAGCGGGATCCGTGCGAGACTATCGATCACCACCCGGACCGGGTGCTCGTCCAGACTCAGTTTCCGCCGCTCCAGCCGGGCTGCCGGGTTTTTCACCGTAAGAGAGGGATCATCAGCGATCACGGTCCCGATCCCCACCATCACCGCATCACTCCCCGCTTTCATCTGGTCAACGCGGGCGAAGTCCTGTATCCCGGATATCTTCACCTGTCTCCTCTCGCGGGTGGAAAGTTTCCCATCCGCACTCATTGCCACATTGACTACGACACAGGGACGCATAAGGAGATCTTGACGCTTTGACTTTTTATACGTACACAGCAGTCCTCTGCGTCTCACACAATTACCGGGAGAATTATAAAAAACTCCCTGTTTTTTTAGGATTTTGAATTGATATTTCCGTCGTTGAATGTCCGGGGCCTCTCTTCATTATTGCCGGTTAACCGGAATCCTCCTGGAATAAAAAGATTGCACGGTTGAAAAACATAAATCTCGTCGGAATCTCTGTTGCCAACGATTAAATAAGAATAATTCATAAGTCCTGAATTGATAATGGCGGAAAAAACCATGCATATCGGTCGTTTCTCCTTTAACGATACTGATGTTGTCCGTATATGCGTCATTGCATCGCTTGTCGTGTCCTCCGCTATCATTACCATTCTCGCATTTCACCTCAGGATCAGTTTCATCACCACACAGATCTTCTACATCGCCATCATCTACGCAGCCAGCGTGTACCCGAAACGGGGTATCATCGTCGCCGGGATCTGCGGTGTCGCGTACGAATGCATAGGATTTTTTTACAATTATCCGGACCTTGCAGCGCTCCTGGCAGTAATCGTCCAGGCAGTCCTTTTTATCTGCGTGGGAAGCATCATCGCATACCTGATCGGGATTATCAAAGCAAAGGAGGTGCAATACAGTACCGTCTTTACCAACTCCCCGCTTGCCATGGTTCTTTTTGACCGGACAACCACCGTCATCCGCCATTGCAATACGAAATTCGCCGGTTTACTCCACTATCCCCCGGAAGAACTTTCAAAAATGACATTTAAAGCGCTCCTCGTCAACCCGCAGGAACAAGTTCGGTTTTTTGAACAGATCAACAGCCAGGAGGAGACCGAAGATTTCGAAACAATTTTTGTGACCAGAGAGGGAACGGCATGCCGGGTCAACCTTTCGTGGAGCAAAGCCGATGAACATACCATCAGCTGCACTGCCATCAGCATGAACTTCAACATACCCGAAAAACCAGAAACCGCTGTCGATATATCAGAATACAAGCGACTGGAAGAGAAGATCCGTCTCGACAATACGTTACGCCGGGGGATCATCATCACCGTCGCGCATGAGTTACGCACCCCGCTCCAGCCTATCATGGGGTTCCTCACCCTGCTCATCGAGGACCCGCAGGGATTCGGGCTGACTGATGAAACCCAGATAATCCTGAAAAAATGCCTGACAAGTGTTGACCGGGAGCGCCAGATCATCAACAAAATGCTCGACCTGTCAGAACTCGAATCCGGCAGGCTTACGTTGAAGTACCTGATATTCCCGCCAAGAAAACTGGTCGAGAGCGTGATTGAGGAGAACGGGTATGCGACAAAATCTGAGATCATCCTCAATATACCGGAAACGATAACCATATATGCAGATATGGAACGCCTTTTTGTCGTAATCGATTCACTCCTCTCAAATGCCATCAATTATTCCAAACCGCCGCGAAGGATCGCAATATCGTACTATTCGGGAGAGTCCGATCCCTATCACCATCTGTCGATGGAGGATAACGGTATCGGCATACCAGAGAGCGCGTTTGCTTCAATATTCGAACCGTTCCAGCTTGCCGATGCGACATTACTCTCGCGTAAATACAATCGTATCGGGCTTTCGCTCGCTGTCGCACAGAAGATAATGGAGCTGCATGGAGGGAACATTACCGTCAAAAGCACGGTGAATGCCGGCAGCACGTTCACTATTCAGATTCCAAAAGAGGTACCACATGACACATAAGATTATGGTTGTAGATGATGATCAACCCATTCTCGAACTGATGAAGCTCCTGCTCCGGCGGATCGGGTACGAACCGGTGATGATGCCCGATGTGCTCGAAGCGCTTGAAATGATCAAAACCAACCCCCCGTCGCTTATCCTTCTGGATATCATGATGACGCCCATCAACGGATGGCAGTTTCTTGAGCAGGTGCGGGGGGACAGCCGGAGCAGGGATCTCCCGGTGATCCTCTTCACCGCATCGCCTCTTATAGACGAGAAGATTGCCCAGATGCACGACCCGAAGCTGGGCGTGCTCGAGAAACCGGTCTCGCTCAACGAACTGAGAGCAAGTATCGAAAAGTATCTTGGGCCTTTATAACTCGAACGCATCCATTTCCCGTACAAGCAATACAACCGGATTGGTAATAACCAGTGTCCCGTTTTCATTCGCGGGCGTCTGATCACAGATAAGCACATAGAAAACCCGTTCACCGGCGACGACCGGCGCTGCAAGCCAGATATTTTTATCGTCTTTTTATACACCCAGTTTTTCAAGTAACAGACGTGATTGAATCGCCCGGATATTGGGAGATTTTAGTACCTGAATTCCCTGAGTCAGGAGACGCAGGGGATGATCGACCCTGAAACGGACTGCAAGTTCCAGTTCGAGACACTCCCGGTCAAATACCGGCTCCATATCGACATGAATGCGAGTCGCCAGAAGTATAAACCGTGTTGCCCAGTACCCTCCGTACAGCATACCGGTCGCCGCCGGATCACGAAGACCGATACGTACCTTACCGCGGACTTCTTCAAACGCAGTCTCGCGGTACAATGCCGAACCGACATCCATTACTGGTGAGACAACATGCCGGATCAGGATGCCAAGGTCCTGCGTGGAACGGATATCCAATAAACCCGTTCCAACCCGTTCCGGCTCCTTGTGCATGTAGGGGTTGGTTCGTGAAAATACAACCCGTTTTCCAAGGAGAATTTCCGTCTCGTGGTGATGATCGCCTGCGGTTGTTATACGCATGCCCAATACGGACCAAAAAACTGTAATCACTGTTACCTGCCGTGGTTTCTGGTACACGAAAAATACTGTTAAACGCAATGGCACCTGGTAAAAAAGGAGCGATGCAAAAAGGAGGATAAGAACCAGGCAGGCAGTAATAAAAAGGAAAATGAGAAGAAGGTCCATGGGTGCAGGAATATCATTCAGAGATCTTCTTTTTTATCCTGTTTGCCCTTGTTCTTGCTCATCGATTTAAGCGCGTCGATAACCTGCGGGGCAAGCGATTCGCTCACTGCTGAAATAACCTGCGCCAGAGCACTATCTTTTTTAAGGGACATGACCTGCACACCCTCCGGTCCTTTGATATCTTTGTGGATGATGACAAGTGCAACTGGTTCAATACCCCCGCCCCCACCGGCTCCTTCCCCTCCACCCTCTTTTCGGTTGCTGCCTCCGGCACCAAACCCAAACCCGAACCGTGCAATGGGAATTAAAACTTTATCCCCGAGGTCGACTGGCGAACCTATCACGTTCTTTGACAGAAGGAACTCTTTTAACTGCGAAGCTGTCTCGTTTAACATCTGCTCATCGGACATAATGTTCTCCGGTGATACTATGGTTATTGCTCTATATCAACCCGGTTGGTTTTTTTGACACGGGCGGATCCTGAATCCCCAACGCCGTTCATCTCCGCACATATATCGCATATATTTATACAGTGCCGTACAGACAATTGCTTGCTATTATATAACATGGTGATCCGGTTGCTGGATGTACAGGGGGTGTCCAAACAGATTGGCGGTCTTACTGCCGTGAATAACGTTGACCTCACCTTGGGCGGCAACGAGATTCTCGGTCTTGTCGGACCAAATGGGGCAGGAAAGACAACGCTCCTGAATATGATCTCCGGTGTCTCGGTGCCAACCTCGGGCAGCGTGAAATTTTTCAACGAGGATATCACGGGTCTCTCCGCAGACAGGGTCTGCAAAAAGGGAATCTCCAAGACATTCCAGATTGCCCTCTCGTTCCCCGGGCTCTCTGCACAGGAATGTGTCATGGTGGGAGCCCTTTTCGGCAGCACCCGCACGATCAGTATGGAGCAGGCAACGACTGAAGCGCAATCGATGCTCCGGTTCGTCGGCATGCCTCAGGATAAAGACGGAACATGCATCAAAAACTTAAACGTGGTCGAGCTGAAAAAAGTCCAGCTTGCACGGGCGCTCGCCTCGCAGCCCAAACTGCTCCTCCTGGATGAACTCACCACCGGACTCACCCCATTCGAGAGTGCCGATGCGGTTGAACTGATAAAAAAAATCCGGGACCTTGGCATATCCATCCTGATCATCGAGCACGTGATGAGCGTCATCATGGGAGTCTCTGACCGGATTGTCGTCCTGAACCACGGTGAGAAGATCGCGGATGGCAAGCCCTATGATGTCATCAATGACCCGCAGGTGATCGATACGTACCTTGGCGATATGGATGTATTTTAGGAGAGTATCGTATGCTTGAGATCACCGGCCTGAATATATCTCACGACCATCTCCAGGTCGTCTGGGATCTCAATATCACCGTAAAAAAAGGTGAGATCGTGACACTTATCGGTCCGAACGGTTCTGGTAAGACGACCACGGTCGAGACGATTGCCGGTCTCAATAAAAACGCGTCGGGCACGATCCGGTTTCTCGGCAGGGACATTCTTGGCATGCCTTCTTACGGAATATTCAAAAATGGGCTTGCCCTCGTCCCTGAACGGCGGGAGATCTTTCCGAAGATGTCTGTCTTAGAGAACCTCCAGCTGGGAAGTGCCGGAAAGGAGGAGGTCAGGGAAAAGATGTTCACCCTTGTATATTCCCTCTTCCCGGTCCTGCATGAACGGGAAAAGCAGCATGCAGGGACGATGAGCGGGGGCGAACAGCAGATGCTTGCAATCGCCCGTGCGCTGATGTCAGATCCGAAACTGCTCGTCCTTGACGAACCCTCGACCGGTCTCTCCCCACTCCTTGTCGCACAGGTATTCCGTTCACTGGAGCAACTGGGACGGGGAGGGCTGACCATACTCCTTCTCGAACAGAACGTCCGGAATGCACTGGATCTCTGCAACCGGGGGTATGTGCTCGAAAACGGGCGGATCGTGCTCGAAGGAAAATCAAAAGAACTTATGCACCACCCGCATATACAGAAAGCATACCTTGGGTTCTGAACGGATTTTTAATAGATCCAGCAGGATCCGTCACGAATAATTGCGATAACTCATATTCATCAAAATTATTCCGGCTCTTCCGAAAAAAGGATCATTCCCTCTCCCCATTTTGCGTTTAGTCCGGTACACTGCACACGTACGGCACCTGCCATTCTTCCGTCACATTTTCACGCGAATGCTCCCCATTACGCGGGTTTTTGCCAAACCCGCGCCCGGATCCATTCCCACACATACAGACGCCGGTCGTCATTGCAAGAATTCCATGAGCGGCAGACGCGGATGGTGTTGTCAGCGATGTCTGTGCCGCTACAGGAACTTTTGTATTGAACATTTCCTGAACAGAAGCATTTTCTTGCGGAGTTCCAGCCGAGCAATTGTTTAAGAACCGATGACCCGTGGGGGTTGGGGAACTCCCGCAATGACTTGAGGAGGGGTCCCCACCCCCCCACTCCAATAAATGAGAGGCCGTCTACCACCCCCTCTCCAAAATAAGACCGACCATCCCCTTACCCCCCGCTAATCAGCCAGACAGGCACCCACCCCTGTTCGGTTGCATGAACACGAGTGTGTCTTCGTGTGGAGTCCATGACGGAGTGGTAGTTTTTGGTTGCCGAAAATCAAGAGGGGGTGGGAGCCCCTCATGGGCCCGGAGGAGGTCCCACCTCCTCCCCTACTCCAATAAATGAGAGGTCGTCTACCACCCCTTCTCCAAAATAAGACCGACCGTCCCCCCACCCCCCCTCTTCTTTATGGAAGTGGCACCCACCCCCCAGTTTCATTCGACGAGTATGTCGTGGATAAAGCTACGAAAAGATGGACAAACTCTTTCTCTACGCCGGGGATGTTGGGGGAAAGGAAACACTGCCTCCGCCTCCCCTCCTTTACCGGCATATACGCCGACCCCTCCATAGCGACAATCACAATCTCCGCATCAATCCCAAAGGTCAGCCCCGCGACGATGCCGGCAATGAAGCGCTCGGGCGTGTTGGCTTCGAAGAGTGGGATAGTCCAGCATGGTTTTTTATCTTTAGTTATGGCGAGAAAATATGTTTTTTAAAAACAATCCTTGTATTTTTCAGATTTCATCCATGTATTTCGCCCGGTTAGTAAGGAAATCCCGGTAGATTCGATAGTAATCGGTATCTTCGTATCCGATCTTCCGGATCGGGCTGGCATCGAAGCTGTAGATCTCTGCATCCGGAAAGGCGAGGAGAATGGGGGAATGGGTGGCGATGATAAACTGCACATCTCCCCTCATGATGAACTGTCGCAATAATCGCAACAGTTCGAGCTGCTTCCTTGGTGAGAGGGCATTTTCTGGTTCGTCCAGCAAGTACAGTCCTTTTCTTTTGAAGCGGTTTTCAAAAAATGTCATGTGGGACTGACCATGTGACTTTACAACGAGGGAGCCGTCACCGAAATAGTTCAGGCAACCGGGGTCGGCCATGCCCCATGAATCAAGGATCTCAACGAAATGACGGAAAATTTCCGAGGCAAAGAACGATCCCGGGACCTTCCCCTCGGTCCATTCGATATGGAGGGACTGGTGCAACAGATCTTCATACGGATTGTGGCGGTCCCTGACGCCTTCATGCTCTTCCCAGATGTGGATATTGCAGCTGTGGGCGATTGCCCTGAGCAGAGTTGATTTTCCGGTCCCGTTCTCCCCAATAAAAAACGTCACAGGCCGAAAAAATTCTATCCTATCGGTCTTCTCGAAAATTTCCAGGTTAAACGGGTAAAAATTTCTCGTCGGGAAGGAATCGTGGAGCAGGTGGAGCGACTGAATATGCATGCCTGTTTGATTTTTCATGATTCGGGATATATACCTTTCATTACTGTTTTTTAGTTCCCTGGTAACCACGCCCTTTATAGTAAAAACAAAACATGGTTAATCCGGGTCTCAGGTTTGATGAGAATGAAAGGAATGGAGGACATGTTCACACCATTGTGGCATCGCCATTATGTATAAGGAAGTAGTAACGCCTTCCATCCTAACACTCCAGAGCCTCTGCATCCCGCTTGAGCAATTGCCGTTTGCCACCGCCCGGTCCCAGCCACCAGTCACACTACCCTTTAATATACCCCAGCATTATCATAACCTTCATCGGTTTTGACGGCGACACTACATTATCATGCCGGATGTCCGGGAATTGTCGGATAAACCTCCTGAAATCTGTCGGAGTCCGCCAGAAGTCCTGACCAGGACCGAAAAGAGGATTGTTCTTCTCATTGCGATTCTCGCGGGATTTTTAACCCCGTTTGACGGAGCAGCGGTAAATATCGCACTCCCCACGATTGCGTCCGAGTTCCATATGGACGTCATCTCACTCTCGTGGATCTCGACCGCGTATCTCCTTGCGGCAGCACTATTCCTTGTCCCATTCGGGAAGATCGCAGATATTTATGGAAGAAAAAAGATCTTCCTGTATGGTATCAGCATCTTTGCCGCCGCTTCCCTTGTAATGACCATGGTTCCATCGACGAACTGGATAATAGTAATCCGTGTCATCCAGGGTCTTGGGGGCGGCATGATCTACGGGACCACGGTTGCAATTCTCAGCTCGGTCTTTCCCCCGGGTGAGCGGGGAAAAGTTCTTGGCATCTACATAACCGCGGTGTACTTCGGCCTCGCACTCGGTCCTTTCCTCGGGGGTGTCCTGACCCAGTACTTCGGCTGGCGGAGCATCTTTTATGTGAACGTTCCCATCGGGATCCTGGCTGTTCTCCTTGTCACCTGGAAACTGAAAGGCGACTGGGCCGAGTGCCGGGGCGAGCGCTTTGACCTGACCGGGTCAGTTATCTACGGGATAGCGATTGTTGCAGTCATGTACGGACTCTCTGTTGCAACCGAAGGTGCAGGATACGTCCTTCTTTTTGCTGGAATATTAGCCGCAATCATCTTTGTTCTCTACGAACGGAAGATCACTTTCCCGGTCCTCGACATGAAACTGTTCACCGAAAACCGGATCTTTGCCTTCTCTAACATTGCCGCCCTGATCAACTACAGTGCAACGTTTGCAGTCACGTTCCTGTTATGCCTCGATCTCCAGTACACGAAAAACTTTACCCCCGAACATGCCGGGCTGATCCTGATAGTGCAGCCTGCCGTCCAGGCCATTGTTTCCCCGATTGCCGGAAAGCTATCGGATCGTATTGAACCCGCAGTAGTTGCATCGGCAGGAATGGCACTCACAGCAGCTGGCCTCGCCCTCCTGACGTTCCTCACTGAAACGACCTCACTGTGGTACCTTGTCATCTGCCTTATCGTATTGGGGGCAGGATTCGGCCTCTTCTCCTCCCCGAATACAAATGCTATCATGAGCTCGGTCGAAACGCGGTATTACGGGGTCGCATCGGGGATGGTCGGAACGATGCGTCTTTTGGGGCAGATGTTATCGATGGGAATTGCGATGCTGCTCTTTGCCGTAATTATCGGCCCGGTCGAAATAACCCCCGCGTATTATCCCCAGTTCATGACAAGCCTGCATGTAGGTTTTATCCTCTTTGCAGTTTTCTGTATCGCGGGAATCTTCTTCTCGCTGGTCAGGGGAAAGATGCACGAGACATCGTGATCCTTTCAACCCCCCAACCCATTCACCCCCGCATCAGCACCGCTACGGCATGCAGCACCCCGAAAAAACCACCGGCATATACGCCGAACCCTCCATAACGACAATCACAATCTCCCGCATCAATCCCGATGGTCAGCCCGGCACCGATGCAGATATTGAGACGCTCAGGGAATAATGGTGACAAACACAGATGCAGAGCATCCTGTCCTGCGAAAATGTTCCATTAAAAAGAGGGATACGGCAAAAAATCGGGATTTGGCGGTTTTTTTACTGTTCGCACCCGCCGGTGCGTTTATGAGTGCAACCAACCGTTGAACAGGCTGATTCTTTTGTGTAGTATCCACAGCATGCAGCATGCTTCACAAGATCCTTTACCACCTGTTCTGCAACCATATGCCCGTAAACCGTAAACATCTCGTCCGGCACTTCATCGATCCCAAACGGCAGGTCGAGGTTATAGATCAGATCCGCCCTCACAATCTCCGTACGGAGTTCCGGGATCACACCGGCCATCATCCGCGAAGAGCAGTTGATGAAACAGCCTTCGATTGCAATCACCCTCTCCGCTCTCCGGACAAGGTTCCGTTGACCGGTATCTTTCGTAAATGCTCCTCCAAGGCAGATCCGCACCGTCTCATCGCGGGCAAGCCGGTGGGCGACCATGTTAGCCGCACGGCGGGCTACCTCACCCCGGGCACACGCCCCCTCACAAGCCAGCACCGCGATCTTCGGCGGGTTTGTGGAATTCTTCTCAGCATAGTCCTCGCATGCCGGGCATTTCCCGGTTACGTTGGCAATTTTTGCGGTTTCGTAATCCATGTTTTGTACCTTCTTCACGATGCATGGGACGAGCAGGACTATATATCCCGGAACCGGATTTCAAATTTCTTTGAATTGGACACATCCTATTTATTAAACCCCCGATATCCACAGGCAAGACCTTTTAGGGTCTCCAGTAAAATCTGATACCATGGCAACCGCCCGCTGCTGCCCTGCCGACTGCGCCCTGCGGAGCGACTGGGAAGACGAGCTCTGTGCTGAGAAGGAGATGCTCTCGGGGAGTTCTGTTACCGGATTGCTCCAGTACATGAAACTGCTTAGCCACCCGCTCCGCTTGAAGATCATCCTGATGCTTCTGAACCGGGACCACTGCGTCTGCGAGTTCTGGTACATCTTTGGTGAGCCTCAGAACCTCATATCCTATAACCTGAAAAAACTTAAAGACGGCGGGCTTATTGAGTCCTATTACCGCTCGAACCATAAGATCTACAAAATCAATGATGAGAAATCTCCGGTTATCCAAAAGATCATCGCGGCTATATCTGGCTGATACAAAATAGCTGCGACCACCGGCTAAATTTCCTCCCGACATCCGTCAGCGAGCAGATGATCCAGTTCCCGTGGAATAAATATCCTGATCAAATCGCCTGGGAAGCAAAAATATCTTAAATACTGAGTCCAATTTCTCTTTACTAAAAGTCAATTCAGACAAGTATGGGGGGTTTGATGGCTGATTCAAATAAAACATGGATCCTGGTTCTGATTTTTGCATGTGGTATCCTCGCAGGGTTTGGAATACACGCTTTGGTATTCCCCCAGAACCAGAACCCGGTAAAAAATGTTATTGTTACCAGCAATGCACCAAAACCTATCGGACCTTACAGCCAGGCTGTGCAGTATGGGGATTTCGTATTTATTTCAGGACAGATCGGTCTGGATCCGGCAACCGGCAATCTTTCAGAAACTGTTGACGGGCAGACACTTCAGGTAATGGAAAACTTACGATCAATTTTTCAGGAAGCAGGACTTGGATTTTCGGATGTGGTCCAGACGCGGATATACCTTACCAATATGACAGATTGGGATACGGTAAATCAGATATATGGGAGGTATTTCGAAAACCAATATCCTGCACGGTCTACAGTCCAGATCGCAGGATTACCGAAGGGGGCAAAGGTAGAGATCGAAGTGATTGCACGAAAATCATAATATCGTCATAAAATCAGCGGGGCGTTCCCTTCCTGTGCATCACCCCCATCCGGAACCGTGGAGCAACACTATGTTGCCATCGTCATGATGGAGAGAGAAAGCACATGAACTTTATCGATTACCGGACTGTCGCCTCTCATTGAGCTGACCAATCCGGAAAAGATCTCTATACCCAAGAGGATCATCGCGATGCCAACCGGTAAACGGCGTATTCTCCGGTGCCGGATTCTCCAAGCATCGCGGTAATTTCTGAAGAAGTGGCAAAGACCCGCCTACCCGGGAATTCTATGGCGTTCTGGAATAAGAAGAAGAGGACGGAATATATATGAGAAGTGTTACAGAAGTCTGGTGAGGAATAGTAAAGAGGGGAGATGCTCCCCGGACCTTTATTACTTTTCCAGACCGGTTATTATGAATTCCGGAGTTCCTTCCATTCATCCGATTCAAGAAAACTACCCGGGACGTTTTTCTCCATCTCCACATACAGGCTGTATGGGACAGAGAACGTGAGCTTGTCTTTTCCCAGCAGTTTCCGTACCTCTTTTCTCGCATGGATATCCGTGAGACCGATCACTGCACGGAAATTCTCCGTGTCGCTTTCCGCATACGTGCATACACCCATTGCCTGGCACCCGGCCGCCCCTCCGGTGACCGTGACCCGGTCCCTGAGCGTCCCCGCGTGATAATTCGCAAGAATCGAGAGGGCGGAGATCTGGTCCGCGTCTGCAAGGAATACAACACTCCGGATCGTTTCATCGTCACGGACCAAAGACAAGGGGGTCATCACGATATACTTCTCCTTCACATCGTATAGCGGCAGGTTTTTCAGGAATTGCCGGACGACAGCCGGACTTTTCATCAGCCGTTCCCCTTCCATGAGCATCTTTTTATGGTGAGCGTCAAAGCTGCGGTCTACGATAGCCGCGTATGCCTTCCGGTCCTCTGCTCCCTCCATCCCGTTTGAAAGGAAACTGCAGAACCCCTCCTCGCTTCGGGCTGCATGCTTTTCAAGCGGGCGCCCGAACCCAAGTCCCATCGCCCCCCCGGCGCAACCGATTGTCTCCCTGCTAAAAACAGCGGTCCGTCCGTCGCGGGCGACTTTTGCATACAGCCACATGACGCAGCCCCATGCGCCTTGTTTGAGTTCGAGAGCCCCCTCGGGTTTTTTGTCAGTCCAGATGATGGCGACCGGTTCCGTTGAGAGACCGGCGGCCCGGGCAATTTCGCTGTGTATCGGCATTTCTTTTACGCTCCATTTTCTTACTTGACGTGCATCATGTTAATGGTTATCGGGTTCTGTCCGTAGCATTGTGGCATCCGTTGTTTCTGATGGAGTGGCAACGCCTTAATTCCCCATATTCCAGAGCCCCCGGTTATCACGCTTGAGCGTTTCCCGTCCACCCCGCCATCGCCCAAGTGGTATAGCGCACACCAGCAAAGTTTTGTGTTCGGATGATTTATCATAATCCTTAAGACCGGTTTGATGAACAAGACCATTATGTGTCCTCTTTGTGGGAAAATAACCCTTAAGACAGAATTCCCGGACTAATATGAAGTCTGGCTCAAATGCTTGTGAGAGTTCGTGGTGGTAATATCCAGAGATCCCTATCCGTTTTCGGTCACGAAAAGGAATGAGAAGATATGCAGTCGGGTCATCCCGCATCAGACTGTGAATGTCTTTGAGAATCGTATTCTGCAGGTGATTCGAGATACTGGGACTTCAAAAAACATAAATAGACATAGACTAATGACAGATTGGTGTGTAAAATGCCATCTTTTGTATGTTTTGGTAAGAACTGTGGGTTTCAGACCTCTGCTCCCACTGAAGCTGAGCTGATGACAAAAATTGCAGAACACGCAAAAACTGCCCATAAAATGGATCCAATCCCGCCAGATGTCATGGTAAAGGTGAAAGCCGCTATTAAAAAGTGAAAAATCCATCGACGGTGTTGAAGGATTCTGGTCATTTGCCAAAGAGAGGTTGATGAAAATCATGGAATCCCGAAGGAGAAATTCCATTATTACATCAAAGAAATAGTGTACGGGTATAACGATAGGGAAAAAGATTTTTTGGGGTCCTTCTGGAATTGATGGTAGATTAGATCTTGTTTTTGGTGGATGTTGCATAATCACCTAAAAAATTTGCTCATGAGATTTTTTCTTTTCTGCGTTCCATGTGCGACGGGTGCTTAAGGCAAAAGAGATGGGCATCGCGATCCCCGGCAACATCTCAACACTGGAGGAATAAACCATTCATTTTTTTTTATTCAGGGGGCAACTTTATGCAGGATAGTCCAGTGAAAGAAGTAACATCACTTTTCGGAATGCCCCTGGAGAAGGGGCGGTGGGTGCTCGTCGCCTCAGGTCTGATTATCAACCTGTGTCTGGGTTCGATTTATGCATGGAGTGTCTTTGTCGAGCCACTCACTGATTATTTTTCCGGTGAGCTTGGCCAGGCAGTAACTGCAAATGATGTTCTGATGCCATTCTCAGTGTTTCTTGCAGTCTTTGCAATTACCATGCCGTTTACCGGGAAGATCATCGACAAGCTTGGACCCCGGAATGTGACGATCATCGGGGGTGTACTGACTGGCCTTGGCTGGATTCTGGCTTCCTTTTCGTCATCTGTCCTGATGCTCTACGTGGTGTTTGGAGTGATCGGGGGTATCGGTGTGGGTATTGCATATAGTGTGCTGGTTGCGGTTTCAGCACGCTGGTTCCCTGACCAGCGGGGCTTTGCAGTCGGGCTCATAGTTCTTGGAGTTGGATTTTCGGCATTCTTTACTGCCAATATCGCAGGCTGGTTCATCGGCGCCTATGGTGTGATGAACACGTTTAAGATCTTTGGTATCGTGATTATTGTTCTCACGATACTGCTTGCGCTGCCATTGAAATTTCCGCCCTCCGGATGGATTCCGGGAGGGTGGATAAATCCGGCTTTGAAACCCGGTGAGAAAAAATCCTGCGAATACAACCAGTCTATGATGCTCAAATCCTCATCATTCTACGGGCTCTGGGCCTGTTACTTCATCGGGTGTCTTGCCGGCCTCATGGCGATCTCGATAGCAAAACCGGTAGGCACCGATGTGGGCATTGAGACAGGACTTGCCACATTCCTCGTAGGGTTCTTTGCCATCTTTAACGGAGGCGGACGTCCCGTCTTTGGTGTACTTACCGACAAATTAACGCCCCGGAATGCTGCTATAGTATCTTTTTTTCTGATCGCAATGGCGTCACTTCTCATGTGGCAGATCCCGATCGTACTGGTATACATCCTTGCCTTTGCCATACTTTGGGGATGTCTTGGGGGTTGGCTGGCCATCGCACCGACAACCACCGGCAGGTATTTTGGCACCTCAGACTACCCGAGGTGTTACGGAGTCGTCTTCCTCGCGTTTGGTGCCGGCGCAATTGCCGGGCCGCAGCTTGCAGGAATCATCAAGACGGCGACGGGATCCTATATCGGAGTATTTCCGTATGTGCTCGTGCTTGCAGTAGTGGGTAGTATCATTGCGTTCACCCTCATGAAACCACCAAAACCAGTGACCTGATTTTTACGTATCGGGTCACATTCATAGTATCAGGATAATTATAGCGCGAGCTTCTCCATTGAGGGTCAGCCCCGTACCGATGCAGGCGATGAGGCGCTTCGAGCGTGCGTTTTTCGAAGAGGGTAATGTCCAATAATCTTTCTAAACTTGCGTCATGCTAATGGGATTCCGGATTCTGTTTGCTGCGTTGTAGCAGCGCCGTTGTTTCTGATGTCTATAAAAAAAGGAAATTTATTCCGTTACCGGCACCGGATCCGGCTCGCGCTTCTTTTTTGATCTCCACCACTGCTGCAACCGGTTAGGGAGATCCACCAACCCTTTGGGCAGGAAGATGATCACAAGGATCAGGAGCACACCGATGATGACGTAGCGGGCAAAGGTAAGACCTGCCATCTTCAGACTCTCCCAGACAACAGTAAGCACGATCGTCCCGATGATCGGTCCGGCGAGGGTGCCGAGCCCGCCGAATATCACATACGTCACCGGCCAGAACGAGAGTTCGACCCCATAAATTTCCGGTGTGATATACCCGATGTGATGGATCTCAAGCGCCCCGGCTACCCCGGCAAGGTATGCGCTCAGGGCAAAGGCGAGCAAGCGGTACTTGACCGGACTGATACCAGACGCCCGCGCCTCGAGCTCGTTCTCCCGGATTGCTGAAAATGCAAGCCCGACCCGGGACTTCATGATATACCAGATGACGATAATCGATGCGATGGTGATGACAAGGATCGAGTAATATTCGATCAACTGGTACCCGGGAATATCCGGGCTTATGAGCCGGGGAGATGAAATCCCGTCCCAGCCGCCGGTAACCGGTGCAAGGATGCTGACGGTTAAGGTCTGGACAATAATCGCAAACCCGAACGTGACCATCGCAAGGAACCACTCCTTCAACCGGACGCAGGTGAGCCCGATCAGGATGCCGATAAACGCGGCTACTGCAGCACCAATAAAGATGGTGATGTAAGGCGAGATCCCGCTTTTTACAGCAATCAGTGTTGAGGCATATGCGCCGATGCCAAAGAATGCCGCATGCCCAAGTGACCCCTGCCCGGAACAGGCAAGCAGGTTCCAGGCTGAACTAAAGATGATGAAGATCAGCATCAGGGAAAGCAGGTTGAGGATAAACAGGTTCCCGGAGACGAACGGCATTGCCACAGCAACCACGACAGTAGCGATGGTTCCGTACCGGATCAGTTCATCGCGAGAGAGGTTCATTACCACTTACTCCCCTGACTCCCCAAAGAGTCCCGTGGGTTTCACGACCAGTACCACAATCAGGATGACAAACGAAATCGCATCCTTCCAGACCCCGCCGAGGAAATACGCAGCCCCGTTCTCCGCAATCCCGTAAATGAGCCCACCCACAATTGCGCCGGGTATACTGCCCAGTCCTCCAAGGATGATGATGGCGAACGCCTTGATTGCGGGGATAGAGCCCATGTATGGGTTGAATACCTGCCCGCTCACCACCCACAGGGTTCCGGCTGCCGCCGCAAGCGCACATCCGATCCCAAAACTCAAAATGTCCATACGTTCGACATTGATGCCGACAAGCATCGCACCTTTCCGGTTCTGGCTGGTCGCCCGCATCTCGCGCCCGGTCCTTGTCTTTTTCAAAAACAGGTACAAGACACAGAGAATGGCTGCGGTCACAATCATGATGATGATATAATCGAGCGGGACGTTCAACGATCCTATGGGAACCGTGATACCCTCATACGGGCTTTTGATACTCTGCCACGCGTCGCCCCAGATCATGGCGGTCGCGTTCTGGAAGATATAGATGAGCCCGATAGAGAGGAAGATCTCGTTGAGCTTGCCGGTGCCGAGGATAGGGCGGAAACAGAGCCGTTCAACGGCAGCGCCGATCGCGACCAGGGCAAGCATGGAGATAAGAATGATCAGGTACGGATTTATGCCGGTTAAGAAAAAGACCGTCGCCGTGATATAGGCACCGATCATCAAGAACTCGCCATGGGCAAAGTTCACGACCTTCATGACCCCGAAGATCAGGTTCAGGCCGGTAGCGAGCAGGATGTAGATGCACCCTGCATAGATCCCCCAGAAGAGTATCTGTAAAAGGATCCCGATGTCCACCATAGCTTTCTCTATTACTATCATATCGCCCGCAATAAAAAGAAAATGGATTGATTACGCACTGCCGGGTTTGTACCATGATGGCAGGGCGAAATCCGTAACTTTCAGGTTGTCAGGCCAGACAATGTTGGGCCTGCTTTCACCGATCGTCTGGTTGAATGCCAGCTGCTCCATCCAGAGGTCGAAGGTCGACTCCCGGAAGTCCTTGGAAAATGATATCGTCCCGCCTTTCATGGCTTCGATGATCTGCGGCATGCTCAGGTCGACGAGTGCCTGTTTCACCGTTGTCTTGTCGGTTGTCCCTGCATTTCCGATCGCTTTGGTTGCAATATAAATGCCTTCATAGGTGGATGCACCCATCATATCAGGATACGTGCCCCACTTTGCATAGTAGCTGTTCTTGAACTTGTTCTGTGCATCCGCCATTGCCCCGGCAGGTGCGGTGTATGGTGAGAACCGGCTTTCGATGATGGATCCCTCGCCATACTGCCCGAGGTCCTTGTAGAACTGGGAGTTGTCATTGTTTTCGACGGAAAGGAATATCGTATCCAGTCCGATGTCCCTGCGCGCCTGCGTCATAGCCGGTGCCCCTTCATTCGGGAATGCTGCGAAGTAAACTGCATCGGGATTTGCCGCCTTTATCGCGGTAAGCGGTGTCCTGAAATCGCTCTCTCCCATCTTATAGCCCTGCTGGGAGACGAGAACGATGTTTAACTTGTCTTTTGTTATCGTATTGTTCACGGCAGTCTGAACGCCCTTGCCGAATGCGGTGTCCTGGTAGAGCAGGGCGAGACGGAACGGACGGTCTGCACTAGCTCCAAGCTTCTTGTTGACCGCCGGGCGGAGCACCTGATCGATGAACATCGTTGTGTATTGTCCGTACGTGTCGGTTGTCGGGCAGTGGTGGAAGATATAGCTCGTGTCGATATCCGTGCGGTGGGTGATGATCGGGCTTGATGCACCGGTCACAATGTAGGGAACCTTGTACTCGGCAATGGTCTGCTCGTACGCGGATGTAACCGCGCTTGAGTACCCGCCGACAAGGATATCCACCTTGTCATCGGTGATCAGTTTGGTCGCAGCCTTCTGGCCACCCTGCTGGGTGGACTCGTCGTCGCCAACGATGAGCTTGATCGGGACTTTTGTTGCCGATCCTTTGAGCTGGACGCCGCCATTTGCGTTAATCTCGGCAGCGGCAACCTGCGCGGACTGCCACATGTTTGTCCCTACGTTGCTCGCCGGGCCGGTTAATGATGCGATCACGCCGACCTTGATCTCATTTGGCTGGGCTTGTGCCGGCGCCTGCTGGGTGCAACCGGCAATAATGGCAATTGCGATCAGCAGTGCCGCAATAAACAGAACAGAATATTTCACTTTGAACTCCCCTGCTATGCTATAGCATGACATAATAATCGTTGTAGCTAATAGTGATAAATTTATGTTTTTAGTACTCCTCCCAGCTCACGACAGACCATTCCATCAAAAACCAACACTCCCGCACAACTCAGAAAAAAGACCTGCACAACCAATCGAGCCCCAATGAGATACCGCCAAGTATTGTGGCATACGATCAGTGCATGAGACTTTCCGGTGATACTCGCTGTAGTACCGGGATGACTGCACACCGGAATCGATCATGACCCGGAGAATGCCAAATTGAGACCCTCTACCGGGATGGGGTTTCCTTCACATACGGGGATATCCCATCTGCATCAGTGTCTTACGGATCTCATCAAGGATCAGCGGGTCATCGATGGTTGCCGGTACCTGGTACGGCGTGCCATCGGCAATTTTTTTGATAGTCCCCCGCAGGATCTTGCCAGAACGGGTTTTGGGGAGCCGGTTCACGACAGCTGCGGATTTGAATGATGCAATCGGACCGATCTTCTGACGCACCAGTCCGATCAGTTCAGGCTCGATCACGTTCTGCGCTTTTACGGTTCCCGATTTTAACACGACAAATCCGACCGGCACTTCACCTTTGATCGGGTCATGGACACCGGTGACCGCACACTCCGCTACATCAGGATGCGAAGCAAGCACCTCTTCCATCGCACCGGTGGAGAGCCGGTGCCCGGCAACATTGATGATGTCATCGGTCCTGCCCATGATCGAGAGGTACCCTTCATTGTCCACATACCCGGCATCTGAGGTCAGGTAATAGCCGGGGTACGCCGAGAAGTAAGTCTTCACGTAATCCTCTTCGTTCTGCCAGAGTGTGGTAAAACATCCCGGAGGGAGGGGCAACCTGACCACAATATTTCCGGTCTGCCCGAACGGGACAGTCTTACCTTCTGCGTCAAGGACCCGGACATCGTAGCCCGGCACCGGCTTTGTACAGGAACCGGGTTTTACCGGTAAGAGTTCAAGTCCCGCACAGTTTGCCCCGATCGCCCAACCGGTCTCGGTCTGCCACCAGTGATCGATGACCGGCACGTGAAGGTGTTGCTGTGCCCATATAAGGGTATCCGGATCACATCGTTCACCGGCTAAAAAGAGCATCCGGAGACTGGAGAGATCATACTTCCGGATATACTTTGCCTCCGGGTCTTCGCGCCGGATTGCGCGAAATGCCGTGGGTGCACAGAATAGTACCGAAACCCCATGCTGTGCGATGATCCGCCAGAACGAGCCGAGATCCGGTGTGCCAACCGATTTGCCCTCATACAGGATAGAAGTGCACCCATAAAACAGCGGACCGTATACGATATAGGAATGCCCGACCACCCACCCGATGTCGGATGCTGCCCAGTACACCTCGCCGGGTTTTACACCGTAGATATTGTTCATCGTCCAGGTGAGCGCGACAAGATGCCCGCCATTATCCCGTACCACACCTTTTGGTTTTCCGGTGGTCCCGGATGTATAGAGCAGGTAAAGGGGATCGGTAGCAAGAACCGGCACGCAGCCAACCGGTTCAGCGTTCATGAAGGTATTCCAGTCAATGTCCCACCCTGCAAGAGATTCTATGGGTGATTCCGGACGCTGGACAATGATACAGGAGGACGGTTTATGGGTGCACATCCCAATCGCAGCATCAAGAAGAGGTTTGTACTGGATAACCCGGGTTACCTCAATCCCGCAGGATGCGGAAATCACTACCCTGGGGCGTGCGTCCTCGATACGGGTAGCAAGCTCACGGGGGGCAAATCCCCCGAAAACGACGGAATGAATGGCGCCGATCCGTGCACAGGCAAGCATGGCGATGACTGCTTCCGGGATCATGGGCATGTAGATGATGACACGGTCGCCTTTTTCCACGCCCTGCTTCCGGAGCCCCCCGGCACACCGTGCAACAAGATCCCGCAGCTCACCGTAGGAATACTTTTTTACAGTGTTTGTAACCGGGCTGTCATAGATGAGCGCGATGCGACCTCCCTTTCCATGCTCTACATGATAGTCAAGCGCGCTGTAACAGGAGTTGACAACCCCGCCTTCAAACCACCGGTAAAATGGCGGGTTTTCCCGGTTAATCACATGTTCATACATACGGTACCAGTGGACATGTTGTGCCGCAGCCCCCCAGAACTGTTCCGGGTCAGAGACGGATTCGCGGAATGCCCGTTCATACTCTCCACTCATGCACCAAATCTCCCGACGCGTATCTAAGAAAATTGTACAGGCTTGACTTATTTCTTCCTAAAAGTGCAACAGAAAAATGTTATCTGGTGCGGGTTTTGCGACGATCGAGTGAGGTTATAATACTAACCGCGAACCGGTATGTGCAGTCACTGCAAAAGGTGCACGCACGATCGCATACGAGTACGTGGAAAAGAAGAAAATATGAAAAACGTATATAATTCCCCCGGAGGCACGGATACAGCGCTTGAAAAACGGCGTGAGCCGTTTTCATATCAAAAATGCCCCAGCCCGGATTTGAACCGGGGACAACTAGATCTTCAGTCTAGCGCTCTCCCAGTCTGAGCTACTAGGGCAGGAGTACAAATGTTATCCCTCGTGATTAATAAATGATCTGTTCACTGCTTCCGGCACTGGAGCCGATGACCGCTCTTTTTTATGTGCCGCGATGTCAGTATTAACCAATGCCGTTCCCGAAGAAAATTCAGGGTGATGATGGACGCCTCGCGAGTGCGGTCGCTTCCCGCACCGCTCACGTCGTCCACCTCACGCATAACGATCTCGATGCCGTGGGAGCGGACGCGATCCACCGGATGCGATACGGGACCGGTGGTGTATTTTCCATCTGGAGTTCGGTGGGGAAATTTTCTGCACTGTTCAACACCGTCGCACACTGTAAAGGGCACGGGGACCTGCTCTCGATCTCGGATCTCGGTTATCACCGGGACACGGAAACGATCGCAGAGCGGGCGCGGGCAAACGGGTGGAAGGTGGAGTGGCGGGATCATCATCGCTGGCGGGATGACGAGATTGTACGGATAAAAAAAGCTGTGGCGCTGCTCCATATCGATATTTCTATCTGCGCAACCGGAATCGTTGCCAGAGATCTTCTGCCGGAGAATACCATTGCCGGAGAAGTTGCCCGCGTAGTGTGTGACTACGATCTCTGGAAGCATACCGATCCCCGTTCCGCAGTGCTGGGGCAGGTGCTCCAGAGAAAAAAGAACCGGGATCATGTACGTGATGGTCTTGTTGCCGGTATTTTCAGTGATGCACTGATTGAGTCTGAAAATGCGGAGATTAAAGCCGAGATGGACTCAATGAAGCACAAGAGCTTACGGCAGGCAACTATTGTCGGCAGTAAATATCGGATCGCGTTTGCCCCGCTCTATGGTTACCCGAGCGAGACGGCACACTTCATCCGGGACGAGAAAAAAACAGACATCGAAGTGATCATCGGAAAGGATGGCAAATTTTCACTTCGCTCAGTTCCTGCAGTAAGTCACTTGATCGCCCGTCAATTCGGTGGAGGCGGGCACCCGAACGCGGCGGGCGGGAGTTTTAACTTCACCGTGATCGAGCGCTTCACGTGGTGGCTGTTCAAGAGAAGCCGGCACTTTGATGAGTTTGTAAAGATCGCAGAATCACAGTGAATCACAAAAACGTTTCCCTTACTTTGTATAGTACGCAGTATCAACAAGCGCTTTCCAGTATGCCTCACATTTCTCCTTGCAATACCCGCCGACTATCATCTGATCGGGATCGACATGGGATAACGTGAGAGAAATCGATTCGGTATCCGGATCCATGACAATGATCCGGTGAAGCTCGTATTCGTTTCCCAGATCGAAGACCGTATCGAGCTGATTCTTTGGGACGGCGATCTGCCGCTGGTGCTCCATCACGCATTCGAGTTTCTCACGGTCCGGTTCCGGCAGGAAGAAGAAGACGTTCTGTCGTGCGAGCCGGGTGATCTCAGCATCATCGGCTTTGTCACCGATGAGCACATGCCCGGCAATCCCAGCATCCCGCTGAGCCCGCATCAGCATGCGGTAGGCGCTGGTGATCGCATCGTTCCATTCTTCATCATCGTTATAGTACGTATCTACGATCCCGAGCGCGTGCGGCGCCGGCATTGCACACCACGCCCCCTTTTTCTGTGCTGCTATGATACACGCGTCCTCGATCATCGCAACGGGCTGCACCCCAATCTCTTCAACGGCTTTTTTATCTATAATGCCGAAAAGGCATGACAGGATCCGTTCGGCATAAAACCTTCCACCTGCGCAGGGCAGGGAGATACCTGCCGGGATCTGTGGGGCAAGCGACTGGTCAAGTGTACAGGTGAGAAGGTCTGCTGTCATGCCGCGATGCTCTGCCACCCATCCGGCAAGCGCGGAAATATCCGGAACGCCGGGTTCTGCACCAAATGCCCGTGTAGGAAGTGTCAGTCGTTTGACCATTGTATATGAATTATAAGTTCCAGCATCTAAAAAATACGTAATGACAACACCACCGCTGCTCGTCACCTGCGGGCTCCCGTACACAAACGGCCCCTGCCATCTCGGACATTTGCGAACGTACGTCCCTGCCGACTGTTACGTCCGCTACATGCGGCGGATTGGTGAAGAAGTCGTATTTGTCTGTGGTTCGGACAATCACGGGACACCTATTGTCGTATCTGCTGAAGAACAGGGCGTCTCACCGCGGGTACTATCAGAACAGTACCACAAGCATTTCGATGAGACCTTCAAACGGATGGGAGTCCGGTTCGACCGGTTCGGGATGACCGACGACCCGACAAACCAACACCGGACAACGGCAATCGTACTCGAACTGATTAAAAATGGGTATGTCTACAAGCAGACCGTGCATCAGGCGTATTGCACGAAATGCAAGCGGTTCCTCCCGGACCGGTATGTAGAGGGAATCTGTCCTCACTGCGGGACGCCTGCCCGTGGAGACGAATGCGACCAGGGCTGCGGGAAACATCTCGAACCCGGCGAGATCAAGGATCCGGTCTGCAAGGTCTGCGGCACGAAAGCAGAGTTCCGGGACCAGGAGCATTACTTCTTCAGGCTCTCCGGGTTCAGGGACTTCCTGCTCACGTTCCTTGACTCCGTGAAGGGAACGTCGAACGCGAAGAACTATGCGATTGGGTGGATAAAAGAGGGACTCCATGACTGGTGCATTACCCGCACGCTCGAATGGGGCGTTAAGTTTCCCGGGCGGGATGATCTGGTAGTTTACGTCTGGGTAGATGCCCCGATCGGCTACATCGCGTTCACGGAAGAGTGGGCGAAAAGAACGCCGGATGACTGGAAGCGGTTCTGGTGCGGTGATAACCGTGTCACGCACTTCATCGGGGGAGATATCATCTACCACCACTGCATCTTTTGGCCGGCACTTCTTAAGGCAGCAGGATACGGTGTACCGCACGCGATCGTTGCTTCCGGAATGGTGAAGGTGGACGACCACAAGTTCTCGAAATCCCGGGGCTACGTGGTCTGGACGAATGACGACTACCTTGATCGGGGGTTGCCTGCCGATTACCTCCGCTATTACCTGCT
>Ga0315282_10004494_pt1 | contig 24281 bp, 18 predicted proteins | sample YL17G07_20_MG_FD_203693 | JGI IMG/M metagenome (GOLD analysis project Ga0315282, IMG submission 203693) | Sediment microbial communities from Yellowstone Lake, YNP, Wyoming, USA - YL17G07_20 | ecosystem: Environmental > Aquatic > Freshwater > Lake > Sediment | place: USA: Wyoming | collected... | reverse complement strand
CAGGGCGTCGGCCATTGCGGTTCTTGTCGGATCAGCGGCCGACGCGGCGCTCCTGCCGAACTCGTGCATAACGAACTTTGCGTCGGCGACCTTTGCGCTTCCCAGCGGGGGGAGCGGGAACATCAACAACGCGGTGGTGTCGCCGAACTACGGCATAAAGCCGGGGACGGACCCGTACAACGTGCCGAACTCGTTCACGGCGGCGATATGCGCGAGCGACCAGCCGTCGCTGTGCATGGCGGCGTGGAAGACGACGGAGCCGCCGACGGCGACGGTGGCGGAGTCGGGCGGGCTGGTGTGCTTCACGATATCGTTCTCGAACTGCGGGAACTACTCGGGGTTTTCGGTCATGATAACGGACGCGATGCCGGGGAACACGATGCGGGCGGACGACACGGCGGGGCCGGCGTCGAAGCTGTGGGTGGCCGGGGGCCTGCAGCCGCTGGGGAACATCGTATGGGCGACGGGGCTGGCGGGGCCGTGGTATGACACGGACTCGCCGGTGGGGCAGGTGGGGCCGCTGTACTTCCGGTGGGGATTCGACCACATCGGGATGCACAAGACGGGGTATGTCCGGTACTGCGTGAGCATACTGTAGGAAAGCCGTAAGCCTTAAGCAATAAGCTGTAAGCTCAAGACCAGAGGACGGAGGTTCCCCCCCTTTTTCACGCGTAAGGCTTATAGCCTAAAGCCAAGGGCCCTCTGTATAATGTAAATGGGATGATGAACGGCCACAAAAGAGGCGGCTTGGCGAAGAGGAACCCCCTGAGTCTGGCAGGGAAGGCGGTTTTGGCGGCGGGCGTGCTCGCCGCCTTTTTGGTTTCGGGGCGAGCCCGGTCCCAGGGCCTGCCGGAGGCGGGTTTCGGGGAGCCGTGGAACTCGGTTGGGGTGGGCGTGCGGGCCATCGGGATGGGGAGCGCGTTCACGGCGGTGTCGGACGACCTCTCGGGCCTGTACTGGAATCCCGCCGGAATAGTGCGAATGAAGGATACCCAGCTGGGGCTGATGACCGGTCCAGCCTATACGATGCGCAAGCCAGATCCATCATTTTCTGATGTTATTCATGGACGCGGTATTCAAGGAGAGCTTTGGCGGGACATTTGGTCCTCTACGATATTCAAGTATTTTGGGTCAATAGGTTTTGTAACGACTGCATTTAAGCCTTGGGGGGCTGGTCTTCTTGCTTATCGATCGTATCACCCTGAAAGCCCTCGTCCATGGCAAGAGGAAGTTTGGCAAGGAACGTTTGTTATGCCGATCAATTCCGCCCATACAGCGGGACTTGGAATCAATGTCAAATATATGATGAGTGATCAGCATTACGAGAAACCCTATTACAATCAAGAAGCGCCTTTTACGCTATCCAGGAAGGTAGCGGGGTGGGCGATGGATTCGGGGCTTATGTATGTTATTCCACTCCCTGCTCGGGATAGATATAGAGAAATGAACATAGGATTGATGGCTGTTAATTTGGTGGGTGTAAAAAGATTTCAGAATACTGACACTGAAATGCCGAGGGAGGCTAAACTGGGCGCTGCTTTTATGTTTGATGACCTACTGCCGCGTGAGAGAAGCATTCTTTCCGTGGAGATGGATCAGGCAATCGTATCCAATATAGGTATGAAAAGCACTCAGTTGCGAGCAGGATTCGAGCAGTGGTTTTTCCGTGATTTGGCGGCCGTGCGGGCGGGATACGCGATGGCATATCCGCAGCTCCTAAATGGCAAGGAGGATATTGATGGTTATAGGGATTATTCAAATCCTCCGTTACAGGTGATTCCTGAAACTGAATGGAGCTTTCCCTACCTGTATATACCAACACAACAATTAACGGGTGGGTTTTCAGTAAATGTTTGGAATATTCAGGCGGATTTTGCGGCAACAATGCCCCTTGGCAACTATGATTATGACTCATTAGCAAAATACTATCATGACACATATGGTTTGCAGCTTTTATCGGATGGAGACATATCAGAAAATAATTACGCCGAGATTCCCGAAACAGCATTTAGGAACGATAAGTGGGGAAAAAACATATGGCCAGTTGAATCTGTTCAATACTATTTCCAGCTGATCTACAAGTGGAAGAGCCCGGCGGCGGCCCCTTTCGCGAAGGTCAGCGTGGAACCCCTGGTGTTTTCCCCGAAGAAAGCCGAGGTGGCGTCATTCTTCATCGATTATCGGGACGAACTCGGGATCGAATCCTGGGACCTGACCGTGCGAAATTCCTCGCGCGCCGTCGTCCGGGTGTTCTCCGGGAAAGGGGCGCCGCCAGGCCGGCTGGTGTGGGACGGACTTAACGACAAATATGACGTGGCCGTCGATGACGACCACACCTACACCTTGCGCATACGTAACAATGGGGGCGTGGAAACCGTGACCGCACCCAAGGCCCTTCGGGTGTTCACGCCCGACCAGCCTGCGCCGGGAGACCCATCGCTGATTTTCCGGCTCCTGCAATGGCAGGAGAAGAACGAGGTGGAATCGAAGGGGCGGCTCTCCGGGGCCGTCAGCAAGCGGCTGGGAACGGTGACTGTTACGGGCAGGGGGCGGGACACCGGCCGTATGGGGGAGGCCGGACGGGAGGGAGAAATGGGGGAGGGGGGGGTTCTGCCGGGCGGGGGGCTGCCCCCTACGGTTGCCCCCAGCGCCACCGCCGGGGAACAACCGATTCCACCCCCGGGAGGGATAAATTTCAGGGGTCTGGCCCCCGAACAGATATTGAGGGTGCAGGTGCCCCCGGCCGGGGGTGGAGGGGGTCAGGAGGTTGTTCTGGAATACAACACCCAGCGATATATCCTGAAATACCTTGTACGGGAGATGCGCAGCCTGACTGAACAGATGTTCGCTGCGGTGGGTCCCGGTGGGGGACCTTTCGTGGTCCAGGCCCGCTATGGCAACCACCTGATGGTGGTAAACACCTCCATGGAGGTGGTTAGGGCCCTGCGGGCGGGGCGGATAGACGAGAAACAATGGGCAAAAGGGGCGTTTTTTACGCTTGACGGGGTATCGGTCAGACCGGCCCTGGAGGGGGGGGATTGACTTGACGATGGGGGGATATCCTGTTGTATCCTATCTGCACGATGGGTAGAAGGGTTTTAGTGGGGGTAATTGTGATGTGCGCCGCGACGGCGGCTCGGGCGTATTTCCCGCCGGGCGGTATCACCGGTTGGGGGGCCCGCCCCATGGGCATGGGCGGAGCGTTTGTGGCGCTCTCCGACGAAAACTCGGCGGTTTACTGGAATCCTGCCGGATTGGGCCAGCTGAAGCGTGCCGAGGCTGCTTTCAATTACTCGGCGGTTTTTAACGGAACGTACAACTACATGTTCACCTCGTTCGCGTGGCCGATGTTTGAGGAAAGCCTGATGGGGATTTCCTGGGGGCGCCATGATTTGGGGAGCGCTACCACCATCAAGGAAGACACTTACTACGCCACATTCGCGGCGGCGATGACCGAAGACCATACCTTCTTCTGGGGCGCCAACGTCAAGTATTACAATGCATCGTCTGGGTACGCCAAGACCGGCGCGAAGGGTCTCGGCCTGGACTGGGGCGCGCTTTACCGCATGCCGCTCCCCAAGTGGGGCAAGGAGCTGCGCCTTGGCTTTTCCTGGCAGGACTTGAATACCGAACTCAAGGACGAGAATCCGGGCGTCTATGATACCGTTCCCCCGGTCCTGCGCCTGGGTGCCGCCTACCAGTTCGAGCGGTGGATAACGATTGCCGCCGATGCGGAGAGCTTCAAGGACCTGGATGTATCGAACACGACAAAGACCAGGCCGCACGTTGGAGTGGAGGGATGGTTCTTTGATGGCACGCTTGGTGCGCGGCTTGGCTACGTCGGGTTTGCCTCCGAACTGGCGGGACGGTATTCGGCTGGGCTTTCTTACAGGGCTAACGACTGGGAAGTCGATTACGCGTATCTGGGGCATCCGGGAGGCCTGGGGGACAGCCACCTGGCCTCGTTCTCGCTCCGGTTCGGGCGGGTGCTGGCCGGGGGCGTGAAGCCGGGAGCCCCGCTGGGACTCAAGATATCCGCCAAGGATTCCGAAGTCGAACTCATCTGGAACCCGAGCTCGGAGCCGATGGTCGGCGCCTACAACATCTATGTATCGACGGCGCCCGGCGGGGAATACCGGAAGGTCAACACGGTAGGCCTTCCCAGCGCCCGCGTCATCGGGTTGGAGAATGGGCGGACCTATTATTTCGTGGTTACCGCGATAACGAACACGCAGCCGCCGCTGGAATCGGACAAGTCGGCCGAGATACCGGCGACGCCGGTGGCGCCAACGGTAACCGCTCCGGAACTCACCGCGCAGATACAGGAGGGTGAAGTAACGGTGTCATGGCGCGCCACGCAGGGCGCCGACATCGCCGGCTATAACCTGTATGTCTCCACGGTTCCGGGGTCGGGCCATTTCAGGTACAACAGCCAGCCAATGACTTCGACGACGGTGCGAATGGTGCAGATCGGTCCGACGCCCATCGTCGCAGGAGAGCGGTATTACATTTATGTCCGCTCCGTGACGCGCTCCCAGCCGCCGGTGGAAGGGCCGCCGTCGCCCGAGCAGACCTTCATAGCGGTTCCGCGACAGTAGAACCAAAAACGAGACCGTTCACGGGCCCCCGCCATTGCCGGCGGGGGCCCGTCGTTTCGGGGGAGAGCTGATGGCGCGGCTGATGGACCGGTTGGGCTGGCAGTGTTTCATGGCGGCATGTTGCGTCACCCCGCTGGTGTTCTGGCGGCCGGCGAGCGATGCCATGCTTGTGCCACAGTGGGCCTTCCTTTGGACTTTTGCGCTTGCGGCGTTGGCCGCTTTCTGCGCGGCAGGCGGGTTTGGGGCGGTCGGTCGGCTGCGGACCGGACCGCCGCTGGGCGGGATGGTCCTGGCGTCGATCGCCGGTATTCCGCTGGCGTTTCGCGCAAGCGCGGCCTCCCGGGAGGCGCTTGGCCTCATGGCGGGCGCTTCGCTGGCCTGGCTGGCCCCAAAGTTCCTTGCGGACGGGGGGAGGAAAAAGAAATTCCTTCTTGCCTTCATCCTGGCAAATACCGCGCTGGCCGCGTATGCCGGGTTGCAGTTTCTCGGCCTGGACCCCCTGCAATGGAGCGGCGCATTCGACGATAGCCGGCCGTTCGCGACGATGGGTAATCCGAATTTTCTTGGCGGTTATTTTGCGGTATTGGGATGCGCCGCCGCGGGATTGGCGGTGGCGGCGCCTTCCTGGCGGAACAGGGCTGCCTGGTCCGGGCTGGCCCTGGCCGCGTTTTCCGTGGTGTTGGCGGCCCAAACAAGGGGGGCCTGGCTGGCCGCCGGGGCGGGCCTCCTATGGGCGGGATGGAAAACGCGACGGCTGATTGGGCGTTTGGCCGCCCGGCGGGACCCCGTTTTCGCCTTTTTTGCCGCCGCCCTTGTGGGCGGCACGCTCCTGTCCGCGGCGTTCCTGCCGGGGGTGGGCCCGAAAGCCGTTTCAATCGTGAGGCCCGATTGGGGGCAATATGCGCACCGGGCGGCCGCCGCCCGGGCCGCCCTCCTGATGTGGAGGGAACACCCCATACTGGGGATGGGCGGGGGGTCCTTCCGCCACGGTTTCGCCAGGTTCCTTGCCGTGGCCATGCCGCGGGGCGAGGAAAGGCAGTTTGGGGACATATATTCGGAGCCCTGGACGCATTCGGACATCCTCCAGAACCTGGCGGAGGGGGGGGTCCTCCGGGCGGGTTTCCTGGCTTGGCTGGTGGTTTGCGCGGCATCCGCCGGATCGGTTGGGGATCTGGGCCGGGTTTCGGGCGTGGCGCTGGGTGCGGGAATAGCGGCTTTCGGGGTCCATGCCATGTTCAGCATGCCGATGGCTTCAGCCCCTGTCGCCGTTCTTTTCTGGCTTTGGATCGGGCTGGCGGCCCGCCCTGTCCAAATGAAACGCGTCCAGCAGGCAGAAGGTCCCATGCCAGCCCCCGGTGGGTCCTCCGGAATGCCCTGGAAGCGGTTTGTCCTGGCGATGGCGGCGGCGGCCGCTTTCCTGGGCGTCCGGCTGTTCGGGGGGGCTATTTACTCGCGGGAAGGGCGTCTTCTCCTTGAGGATGGCAATTGGAAGGAGGCGCGGGTATATTTCGGGAAGGCCGGGGCGCTGAATTGGGACGACCGGCGCGACCTCTATATGGAGGCGTATGCGATGTATGAGGAAGGGAATCCGGCGGGGTCCGCCGCCGCCCTGGAAAGGGAGATAGCAAACAATCCCTACTACGCCGACTCCTATGCCGACCTGGGAAGCGCCCTGGGGTCGATGGGAAGGGTTTCCGAGGCGGAGTCCCGCCTGCAAACGGCGGTTTCGCTGAACCCCGCAAACGCAGAGGCCTGGTACCGGCTGGGAGTGGCTTTTCTAGCGCAGAACCGGCGGCAGGAGGCGGCGGCGGCCTTTGAAAGGGCGCTTGTCCTTGCCCCCGAATATGGCGACGCCAAGCAGGGGCTTGCCGCGGCCTCCCGGCCGTCATCGCGGGCGGGCCAAGGCCCCCCGAAAGCCCGTTCCCGGCCTCCCTCTGCTCCCAACTAATATGCTGCTGAAAAAATCAGGTGAGGGGCGAAGGGGGAGGGCTTCGACGACCCTCTGCCGGCCGATTCGGAGTCGCCGCGAGGTCTTCCGAGCGTTCGTCCTCGCGCCGGCTCCTGCCGGCCGCGACGGAGAACGCCCGGCCATGGTGCCCCGTACCATGCGCTTCGCAATGGTACGGGGCGAGGGCGAGGCCGGTAGCGGAGCGAGCCGGGCACGGTGGGCCCGGCGAGCGTGTCGGAGAAGCCCGACCCCGAGCCCCAAACTAGGTGAGGTAGTTTTTCAACACCCTGCTGCTGGGTACATTTGGGGGAGGGATTGCCCGGTCCTGGTTAGAACAGGTCTTTTCCCGGGCGCAAGGGGGGGTATTTCACGCAAAAAGGGGGCCAAACCGCCGGGGACCCACCCCATTGACAGAATGGGGTGTGCGAGATAGGGTTCCAACAGGCAAAAATGATTACAGGGCTGTACGCATCCGCATCAGGAATGCTGGCGCAGGCCTCCCGGAATGAGGCCATTGCCAACAACCTCGCGAACGTCTCCACGGTAGGATTCAAGCAGGATACGGCCGTTCTAGGACAGCAACCCGTCCAGATTCTGCACAGACTGTCGGATAACCTCGCCTACTTTGACGCTTTTACAGCGGATCTGGCTCCCGTCGTGGGGGGCCGGGGACAGGGCACCGTAGTTGAATCAATCGTTCCCAATTTCAAGCAGGGCCAGTTCATGGAAACCGGCTCAAAATTCGATTTTGGGCTGCAGGGAGAGGGTTTTTTCCTTATCCAGACCCCGCGCGGGCGCCGTTATACGCGTGCGGGCAATTTTACCCTGGATGGGAAGGGCCGGTTGGTCACCATGAGCGGCGACACGGTCCTGACCGCAACGGGCGCGGAAATAATCGTGGGCGACAAGAAGTTTGAGGTGAACAGGAGCGGCATCATTTTCCTTGATGGGGTTGAAGCGGGCCGTCTGGGGGTGGTGAACCCTGAAGACGCCGCGATGCTCGTCAAGGAGGGGGAGAGCCTTTTCGCGCCGGTTCCGGGTTCCCGGTTCCGTGCGACGGAAGCGGGCGTTTCCCAGGGAACGCTGGAGCGTTCCAACGTCAACCCCATGATGGGGATGGCGGAGATGCTGGAGGCCCTGCGGTCCTATGAAGCCAATCAGCGTGCCATCATTGCGCAAGATGAGACGCTGGGAAAGCTTATTGACGAGGTCGGCCGGTTCGGTTAAGGCCGGCCCCAGGGCTTGAAGGAAGGGCGGGTTCGTAAAAAGGTTCGGTGAGAAAAGGCGAAGACTGGCCCCGCAAGGGAAGTCCTCCTGAGCCGCGGAACGACTGACGCGGCCCCCTCATGAACCGCGAACCCATGGTTTAAAACAACGGCTGGAACCCTTCGGGGGGGCCGGTCGTCAGGCCAGAGGAGGTCGCGACAAATGATACAGGCGCTTTACACGGCCGCGTCCGGAATGCAGGCGCAGCAGTTGAACGTGGATACGATATCCAACAACCTCGCCAACGTCGGGACGACAGGCTACAAGAAGATGCGGGTCGATTTCCAGGACCTGCTCTATCACACCATCAAGCCGGCGGGCACACCGCCGACGGCGCCGGGCATCCAAAGCCCGGTTCCCATACAGGTCGGCGAGGGCGTCCGCCCCGTAGCCACCCCCCGGATATACAGCCAGGGGGAGGTCGTTACGACGGACAACCCGATGGACCTCATGATCGAGGGGGACGGGTTCTTCCAGGTCATGCAACCGGACGGGACCATCGGCTACACACGGGACGGCGCCTGGAAGATGGATTCGCTGGGACGCATCGTGAATTCGGACGGACTGCCCATGGAGCCGGAAGTCACGATTCCAACGGACGCTACGCGCATCGTGGTGGCCCGTACCGGCGAGGTCTCGGTTTTCATGCCGGGCTCGTCCAGCTCCGAGATGATAGGGCAGATTGAGCTGGTCAGGTTCCTGAACCAGGCCGGCCTTTCCGCCAACGGCCGCAACATTTTCTCCCAGACCGAGGCTTCGGGGGAGCCCATGCAGGGAACTCCCGCGCTGGAAGGGTTTGGGTCGCTGTCCCAGGGCTTCCTGGAACAGTCCAACGTGAAGGTGGTTGAGGAGCTCGTCAACATGATAATCGCCCAGCGCGCCTACGAGATAAACTCGCGCGCCGTGCAGACCAGCGACGACATGCTCCAGGCCACCAGCAACATGAAGAGGTAGGCCAAGTGACGCTGGCCCTGATCCTCCTGCTGACAACCCTGGCCCGGCCTGAGGGAACTGCGGCGCCCGCGGTTACGCTGGCGCTCAAGCCCGCGGTTGCGGTCAGTGGGATTTGGGTCACGGTTCGGGACGTCGCCGAGGTTTCCGGCGTGGAGCCGTCCCGGATTGAGGAGATCAGGGCCATGCGGCTTGGGCGGACCCCGATGCCCGGGGTCGAGAGGGTGCTTGGCACGGATGACGTAGCAGGCCGGCTCCGGCAATTGGGTGTGACGGAGGCCGTTGCCTTCTCTGGATCGGTTACCGGGATTCGCGTTTCCGCCGCGGTCAGGACCATCCGGGGGGACGAACTGGTCAAGTTTGGCCGGGCCGCGCTTGAACGGAGGATAAAGTGGCCGGCGGATGCCGTGACCATCGAGGACCCCGTCTCGGCACGGACCGTGATCGTTCCCGATGGGAACGTGGAAATGCGTGCGGATATCGGCACCCGGCGGCTCGCCGGGCTCGTGAATGTTGGCGTGGAGGTCTGGGAGGACGGCAAGCGCCTGGCCAAGGTCCCCCTTTCCTTCCACGTCACCATCAGGGTTTCCGTGCCGTATCTCGCCCGCGCGGTCGAGTCCGGGAACGTAATCGGGGAGGGCGACCTGGAGGAACGCGACCGCGAACTTTCGCTCCTCCCCGAGGACGCCATCCTGGACCGCAACGAGATATTGGGGCTGCGGGCGACCCGGCCGCTGGCGTCGGGGAATTTCGTGCGCCGCATCGAGGTGGCCGCGCCCATAGTCCTGAAGCGGGGGGCCGAGGTGATCCTGCTGGCCCGGATTGGCACGGTGGAGGCGCGGGCCTCCGCCACCGCCCGGGAGGATGGGACCGCCGGACAGGTTATCAGTGTGATGAACGTGGTTTCAAAACGGACGGTCAAGGCGCGCGTTCTGGGCGCCGACACCGTCGAAGCGGTGATGCCGTGAAGGGGGTACTGGAGATGCGACGCATAAAGTGGATTATATGGCCGATGGTCCTGTGCGCGGCCGCGCGGCTGGCTTTCGCCGATTCGCTGTGGCCGGGACAGGAGGATTCGCTCTACAAGGACAAGAAGGCGTTCAAGATAGGCGACGTACTGACGGTCATCGTGCAGGAGACCACCAGCGCCTCGCACAGCACGAAGACCCAGGCCCAGAAGGCCTCCTCCTCGGGGGTTTCCTGGGGTTCCCAGCGCTCTCCGGGAATAACGCCCCTGACTGATTTCGGGCTGACCGGAAGGGAAAACGCCCAGGGCGGCGGCTCGTCCGTCCGCAGCGGGGCGCTCAACGGCAGGATAACCCTGCGAGTGAAGGAGGTCCTGCCCAACGGCAACCTGGTCATCAACGGGACGCGGAACATAACGGTAAATGACGAGAAGCAGGTTCTGGAAATAACCGGCATAGTGAGGCCGGAGGACGTAACCGCCGACAACACGGTCCTCTCCAGCCTCGTGGCCGACGCACAAATCAAATATACGGGCAGGGGAGAGGTCAGCGAGAAGGCCAAGCTTGGATTCTTCTCGCGCCTGCTCTCCATGTTCTGGATATTTTGAGGAGAAGGGACATGATGCGCGCGCTCTTCCGTATCTGCCTCTTCGCGGCGGCGGTCCTGTGGGCGTGGTCGGCCTGGGCCGTCCAGGTCAAGGTGCGCGACATGGTGGACATACAGGGCGCGCGTGACAACCAGATAATCGGGTACGGCATCGTGGTCGGCCTCCCCGGCACAGGGGACACGGTGCTGGGGGGGAGGACGGGGACAATCTTCACCGTCCAGTCGATCATCAACATGCTGAAACGGTTCGGCATCGTCGTGCCGCCGGGCTACGTGCGCGTGCGCAACGTGGCGGCGGTAATGGTGACGGCGAACCTGGGGCCCTACCTCAAGTCGGGAAACCGGATTGACGTGGTGGTCTCGTCCCTGGGTGATGCCCGGAGCCTCAGCGGCGGGACGCTTCTCCAGACCCCCCTGCAGGGCGCCGACAGCCAGGTTTACGCCGTCGCGCAGGGCCTGGTTTCAGTGGCGGGCGCCGACCGGGAGCCTCCGGTCAGCCCGCTCTCGAGCCGCAACCGCTATACCACCGCGCGCATCACCAGCGGGGCCATTGTCGAGAAGGAGGTTCCCGTGACCGTGTTCTCGCAGGGCGAGGTTACGCTCCTTCTCAAGAGTCCTGACTACACCGCCTGCACACGCATTTCCGAGGCGATAAACAAGGCGTTCATCGCCAACATTGCCTCGCCGCTCGACGCCTCGTCGATAAAGCTGCGCGTGCCGTCAGATTTCCGTGACCACGTGGTTGAGTTCATAAGCGCGGTCACCGGGCTCGAATTCGAGGCGCCCAACCTGGCCCGCGTTGTAATAGACGAACGTACGGGAACGATTGTGATGGGCGCCGACGTTCGCGTCAGCGCTGTCGCCGTGGCGCACGGTTCGCTCCACTTGACCATCAAGAGCGAGCGCGAAACCGTGCTGACCGAGGAAACCGAGTCGACGACGCTGAGGACGGAAGGCAAGGGTAATCTCCTCGCGCTTCCTGAGGGTGCGAACATAGCCGAGGTGGTGGACGCTCTCAACGCCATCGGGGCAACGCCGCACGAGATGGTTGCGATACTTGAAATGCTCCGCGCCGCCGGCGCTCTCCAGGCGGAAGTGGTGACATTGTAGTGGCCATCGCGGGCGTGTCACAATATCTGCAAACACTCAGGGCCATAGCGCCAATATCCTCGATCAGCTCGAAGGCTCCGGGGACGGAGGACGAGGCCTTGAGGCAGGTCACAAGCGAATTTGAGTCGATGTTTATTGCGGAAATATTGAAGGCGGCGGGCAGGACCGACCTGGCCACCGGGCTGTTCGGAAAGGACAGCGCCATGCAAATGTACCGGGAGATGCGGGACGAGGCGTTCGCGGCAGGAATGGCAAGCGCCGGAGGGGTGGGGATCGGCCGCATGCTCTATCAGGAGATGCGCAGGGCAATTTGAAGCGACCTTTGCCGGAATCGGCTTCGCCATTTTGGCGAAGCCGCGAAGGGTGGAGGCCCAAGGAAAACTGGACTTGAACCACGGAATCCGCGGGATGAGTTCTGGCTTTTGCCGGGCATCGGGCCGGGGGGTGCCGGGTGGGGCGGGGAAGCGCCATTGTTCCCCCGCCCCGTTCGTGTTGCTGCTGGCGGTTGCCGTCACGGCATCCATTCCGGCCTGGGGGGCTGAACCGCTTTCCACGGCCCCGCCGCAATCCGCCACGACGGTCCAAAGCAAGGCCGCCACACCGGCCCAGCCGATCGCCCCGGCCGCTCCGGCCAAGCCCGCGCCAAAGCCCGAGGCCGACGCGCTATACGCAGCCGCGGAAAAGGCCCAGCAGGACGGCTATTTCAACCAGTCCATCGACGGTTACCGCAAGTTCGCGAAGGCATATCCCAAGGATGACCGGGTACCCTGGGCGTTCATACAGATTGGCGACCTACTGGCCCAGCAAAGCCAGGAACGGGATGCCATCGCCGCCTACGGCGAGGTAATAAGGGTAAGGCCGGATTCAATGGAGGCCAAGCTGGCCCGGACCCGCCTTTCCTCCATCACCGAGGGGGTGCTTGGTTCAATAAGGGAGAGCGCCAAATCAGCCACGGTCGAAGAGGAGAAGATAAAGTCGCTGTGGGAGATTGGGCATATCTACGAAATGATGCAGGATTTCCAGCAGGCGGCGGTCGCCTACCAGGACGTGAAGCGTGCGACCACCATGGAGTCATGGCGCAAGAAGGCGAACGAGAAGCTGGCGGAGATAGTGGAGGCGCGCGTCAAACGCCAGGAGAGCGGCCCGCCGGTTCCCGACGAGGATGAATGGAAGGCCATCGCGGAGCTGGCGGAAACGGCGGAGGCCTGGCCCCGGGCGTCGGAGTATTACCGGAAACTTTCCGAGGCCGCCTCCGACCCGGGGAAAAAGGCTGAATATCGGCTGGCCAACGCCCGGGCCCTGCAGCACTGGGGCAAACAGGAAAAGGCTTTCACGATATGTACGGAAGTGCTAAACTCCGACATAAGGGGGGGGCAGCGCGAGGAGGCCTACCAGTGCGCCGGGACTGTTTTGGAAGGCAGGAAAGAATACGCGAAGGCGCTCAAGCTTTACGAGAAGTTCCTCACGGAGGCGGAAAACGAGCAGGCCGCCGCCGTGGCGATGCTCCGGAAAGCCTTCTGCCTCGAAAGAATGGGTTCGGCGGATAAGGCTTTGAATACCTACCGCGACATCGTCGACCGCTATCCCAAGGCATATACCGCCCCCGAAGCGCTCATTGGAATCGGGCGCATCTACGAGGCGCGCCGGGAATATCCGGCGGCCCGGACTTCCTACAGCCGCGTGGTCACGGATTATCCCGACAGCCACAAGGTGGTCGAGGCCAAATCACTCATTCAGGCCCTGACCGCCAAGGAGGCGGACTGGGAGAGGGTCAAGGCGGAGCTTGGGCGCATGTCCGAGCGCTACCCGCGCAGGGAGCGCAAGGACGGGGAGGGCATGTGAGCAGCGGGGAAGCCGAAGCCGTATTGCAGCGCATGCTGGACGTCCTCGCGCGCGTCCGCAGCCGCATGAGCGGCAAGCCCGTTCCGGACGCGGCGGAAGTCAACGAGCTGGCGCGCGAGGCGGCGTCGGCGCGCGAGGCGCTGGAAAAGGGCGTGATGGGGAACGACGCGGCCCAGCTGACGGAAAACGAACGGGCCGGGCTGATGCGAATGGCCGTTGCGGTGAAGATTGGAATAAGACTGGTCAGCCGGCTGGCCGCAGGAGGAGCCCGTTACGCGGCGCTCCTGAGGTCGCTGGCGGGGGACGACAAGCCCGCGGGCATCTATGGACGGGCCGGGACGGCGCCCGGTGAACGCGGCGGAAGCGTGGAGAGGCGGATATGAGCGACACATTCAGCGGCATAGCGACCCTAATGTCTTCGGTGAGGGCGCAGCAGATGGCGGCCCGGATAATCTCGAATAACATCACCAACGCGGCCACGGAGGGATACAGCCGGGAACTTCCGGAGCTTACGGAGTCCGCTCCCATGTACATGAATCTCCAGGGCGGCGGGCGGGTACAGGTCGGAACGGGCGTCCAGTTGACGGCCATCGCGCGCATCCGCGACGAGTTCCTTGATATGCAATTGCGGGCCGAGCTGTCCGTGATGGGCTATCAGAACGCCATCCTGACGACTACGGACCAGATGAAGGCCCTTTTCCCCGAGCTGTCCGCGACCCCCGGTGCCGGGTTTACGACCTACCTTAACAAGGTGTTTTCCGACTTTACCGCGCTGTCGTTGGCCCCCACGAGCGTGGCGGCGCGGCAGACGGTGATAAGCGACGCCCAGACATTCGCGAGCATGCTGAACAGCGCATACCAGACGCTCGAGGGGATGCGCTTCTCCTCCGATGAAATAGTGCGGGATGACATCGCGAGGATAAACATCCTGCTTTACCAGGTAGCCGAAGCCAACAAGGCGATGGCAAATGCGGGGGGGAATGACGGGGCAGCAGCAGTCTCCGCCGACCAGCGCGACCTCGCCCTCGAAAAGCTGGCGTCGCTGATAAAGATTGACACGGCCCGCATGGCCGACGGCACGATGCTGGTCATGGCCGGAAACGGCCGTGTCCTGGTGGAGGGGGGGACGGTCAACGAGCTGGTGGAGTCGGTCGTCGCCTCGAGCGGCCGGGTCGGCGTGGGCATCCGGGTTTCCGCGGGTTGGATGCCAACCACGGTGCCGCTGTCTGCCCGCAAGCCAACCTGGAGCGTCATGGACATTTCCGGCGAGATTGCGGGGGGAGAGGTGGCGGGCGCCATCGCCTCCCGCGACAAGGTCGTGGCGGACGAGGAGCTGGAGCTGGACGAGCTCGCCTCCTCGCTGATCGAGGAGGTCAACACCCTCCACCGCGCCGGCTATGCCGCCGACGGGGTCACGACGAACACGGATTTCTTCACCGGCATCAACGCCAGGACCATTGCGGTCAGCTCCACGGTCGCCAATGCCCCGGCGCTGGTGGTGGCCTCCCGCCTTTACGGCAACACGCTCAACGGCGACCAGGCGGCCTCGCTCGGCATGCTCTCAAGCCTCCTGATGAACACCACCGTCCAGAGCGCGAGCAACATCAACGGACCGATGGGGCCCATCGACCCCACCAAGGCGATGAACTTCGCGGCGCACACCGCGCTGAACGGGCCGAACCCGTTCGCGCGCAACGCTGTGGACTTCAAGGTGGCGCCCAGCGCGAACGGGACCATCGTGATAAACGGGGTATCAATCGCATGGAGTAACACTGATTCCCTGGAAGAAATCGTAAGAAAGATAAACAACCCGTTGCTCGGCCTGGGAGTCCGCGCCAGTTTCGACATAACCTCGCAGAAGTTCGCCATATTCACTCCCGGTCCGCTGACCATCTACGACTCGGCCGGGAACCTGACGCGGGCGCTGGACCTCCAGGTCCGCATCACTTCGCTCACGGCCATGAACACCGGAATCGGTCCGGCCGACCAGTCCATCGACCCGTTCCTCCCGCTGAACCAGAGCCTGCGGCAACTGCGTACGGCCCCGTCACCCATTGGGACGATAACCATCGCCGGCGCGGGAACGCCCTGGGATTCGGGGCAGACGCTGGACCAGGTGCGGCTGAACATCAACGCCTCACTGGCGGCCGCCAAGCTGGCCCTGACCTTCGACCCGTCGACGCAGAAGATGACCATAAGGGGATACCAGGCCCTTCCGGCGACCGCGGCCAATCCCATATCGACGACGACACCGGTGGATACGGCGGGAGACATGGCGATGGTCATGAACATGGAATCCCAGCCATCTTTCGGCCTGTTTGGGGCCACACTGGTGGCGCAGATGGAGGCCCAGGATGAGGGGGCGTTGGCCCTGAAGGACCAGGCGGGCGCCATGGTTGACCAGATAACGGCCCAGCGGGATGCGATAATGAAGGTGAACGTGGATGAGGAAAAAATCAGGCTTATGGAATACGCGCGGGCCTACGAAGCCGCCATCAGGGCCATGGCGGTGCTGGACGAGATGCTGAACGTGCTCATCAACAAGATGGCCGTCACGAGCTCGGACTCGTCCTCGTCGGTGCTCAGCTCTTGAGAATCCCCGCAGCGGCGGCGCTCGCCCTGCTCCTGGCGGCCGACGCCTACGGCGTCTCCACCGTAATCAACGGTTTTGAGCCGGGCGCCGCCAGCCTGGATAAATGGAGCTTCTCGAACCCCAGCGGGAACTGCGCCTTCCGGCCGTCCTGCGGGGGCTCTGCCGGCAAGTGCACGACCATGATTGCGGAATCAACGTTCTTCTCCGAGGGTAGCTACTCCGGAGAGGTCTATCTCCAGAATGACAACACCGACGCCGATTGCTGGGGGAACCCTTGCGGTTCCTACCGTACTTTCACCCTCTCCTCGTTTGCCCCGACCAACTGGTCCGCGGGTTACACCCAGCTGTCGGTGGATGGGAGGTTCGGCGCTGGCCAAACCGTCATCCTGGGCATGACGGTAACGGACGGCACCCATATCGCCACCCAGCAGGTGACGCTGTCGACCCCGGGCTCCTGGAGCACCGTTTCGATGCAGCTCCAGGACCTTCTGGACGCGGGGTTCAACCTGGGCGCCATGACCGGCATACAGCTCAGCCTGGACTACGAATCAGGCAAGGGATGCACAACCGCCTTCCTCGACAACCTCCGGCTGTTGCAGGGAACCATAATCGCGGCGCCCACCGGGGTAACGGTCCTTCCGACGGGCGTTTCGGGCCAGTTGATGGTTTCCTGGACGCCGGTTGCGGGGGCCTCCAACTATTGCCTGTATCGGGCTCCGTCGGCCTTCAACTATCCGACGGACGCCCAGGTGAATTGGAGCAAATGCTCCGTGGGGGCGCCCCCATACTATGACAATGATGGCCTGGTTGACGGCACTAATTATTGGTACAAGGTCGTGGCGGTGGATGCGGACGGTGTCCGCGGACCGGCGGGGGATCCGCCGGGCGATGACGACTGGGGCGCACCCACCTGCATGGGCGGGACGGGTGTTTCGGCGTTCTCCTTCACCGGTGGCGTGAGGGTCATCTGGGCCCAGCCGACCGGCGCCACCTACGTCAAGATTTACAAGCGGGACCAGGCTGACGGTGCGCTGACCTGCTCCAACAAGGACAGCTACTACTATAAGCAGGTCGGCCCGCCCTTCGAGGTTCTATACGACGACAAGGAGGTAACCGTGGGCCGCACCTACTGTTACCTCGTGACGCCTCATTCGGGGTCCTGCAATGGCCCGTGTTCCAACGTCACCTGCGTCGGGTTCACCGGGACGGGCTGTGCGCCGCCGGGGCCCATCGGCGCGCTGACCCTTACCGTCACGTCAAACGGTGTGGTGGTCGGTTGGAACCGGCCGGTGCCCGGCTCGTCCCCGCTTGAATCATACGATCTCCTGCGGACCGTGCCTTCTCCCTCCGGGGTGGGTTCGCTGAACGAATGCAACCAGCCGTATTACTCGATGACCGATACCGGCGTAAAAGCGGACACCAATTACTGTTGGCAGGTAAGGGCCTGGTCGGTGGACCATTCGTGCACCTCGTTTTCCGATGTGGATTGTGCCTGCGCGCTGGAACCGCCCGAGGGGCTGGTGGCGATACCCTGTACGGGAAAGGTACGGCTTATGTTTACCGCCCCGGCGCTGAAGGGAAGCACTTACCGGGTATACCGCCGCACCACGACTGGAACCTGCGTGCAGCACAAGCTTGCGCTTTATGCGTCATTTTCTTCCACCTGCATCTTCTATGACGATTTCACGCCCAACGCCGGGGACAATTATTACCGGGTGACCTCGAAGGGCGCAGTTTGCGAGAGCGATTGCTCGCCGGAAGTTTACGCCAATTACACCAATTCGGGTTCATGCCCGTGCGTCCCGCCGGGAGACCCCGCCGTTTTCACGGTCACCCCCGGTAGCGACCGTGTGCGGCTTGTCTGGTCAAAGCCGCCGAAGGGGGAAAACGACCTGTGGCGCTACCGCATCATGCAGGGACTGGCGCCGGGCGGACCCAAGTCGTGGACCGCCACCGTTTATGATGGAGCCGGCCTGTATTACACCTATACCCCGACAGGCCTCGAGCTCGACAAGGAATATTGCTACCAGATTGTGTCAGAGGACCAGTTCAGCTGCACCAGCACCTCCTACGAGGTTTGTGCCACGACTTCCTGCCATGTGCCCACGGGAGGCGGACCGCTGGCGGTTTCGCCCGCCTACGGAGGGCCCGGGCTTGTTGTGACCTGGAGTCCTCCGGCGGTGGACCCGTTGGGTGCGCCATTGTCGGGTTACCAGGTCCTGCGCGCGGACGCGGTGGGCGGGCCATGGACGGCCCAATCGCCGTTCATCTTCAGCAGCGGTTCGGTGGAATACAGCTGGACCCATTCTGGGGCCGTCCTGACGAACGAGAACTGCTATCAAGTGCAGATATTCGACAAGGCCTATCCCGCCTCCTGCACGGCATATACCGCCGCGAAGTGCCACCTGTGCAATCCGCCGGCCGCATTCAACATCTTCTCGCTTACGGCTTCGCCGCCGTCCAACCTGCTGTTGTCATGGAACAAGCCGGCATCCAGCGACAGCCCCATGGACAAATACATCATCAGGCGGTCGAACGGCTCCATCACCGGCCCCTGGTCGGTTGCCGGGACGGTATTTGATTCCTCCGCGGCCTTCTTCATGGACACCCTGCCCGCCGGGCTCACCGCGTCGTACTGCTATGAGATTGCCGCTGTTGACCTGGGCGGATGCTCGATATATTGCGCGGCCGCCTGCCATTCCTGCAGTCCGCCGGGAGCCTTCAACATCAACGCCCCGGCGGCTTCTCCGCCCAAGTCCCTGCTCATTACCTGGACCAAGCCGGTTGCCGGCGAGGTTCCGGTGTCCCGCTATTACATCAAGCGCTCGGTCAGTCCGACCGGACCCTGGGCCATCGCGGGAACCGTCTACGAGCCGGATTCCGCGAGCTTCCTTGATACGGTGCCCACGAACCTGACCGACCAGTATTGCTACGACATTTCGGCGGTGGACCAGGCGGGTTGTTCGACCTATGCCGCCTCGACCGTGTGCCACAGTTGCTCCGGAAACGGGCCCGGACTTGTGCCCATGCAGGCACCCGTGCCTGAGTCCGCGACGCGGCTTCGGGTGGAGTGGCTTGTCCCGACGGTGGGGGAGGTTGCGCTGTCGCGCTACGAGATATGGCGCGCCACCGACACCTATTCCCCGAAGTCCAAGGTTGCCACCGTGTGGAGTCCTGCGACCACCTGTTGGGTGGACAGCAATGGCTCGGTCGGGATGAACCTGACCAGGACATGGTGCTACGACCTGAAGGTTTACGACCAGGCGGGATGCAGCGCCACTTCGGACATGGAGGCCTGCTATGAATGCACGGAGCCGTATTGGCAAGGCGGAACCCCGACCGGTCCGGCCAATATAACCACCAGCCCGCTTTCTGATTCAAGCGTAATGGTGTGGTGGGACGCCGCCTGTGCAGGCGATACCCCCGTCAGCCGGTATCTCGTTTATCGGAGCCTGAATTCCTCCTGCTCTCCCGGGGCGATTGCCGGAATCGTTCTCGCTTCGTGCCCATCGTTGGCCTGTCCGCCGGCCTGTCCGCTCCAGCTTACCCTGACCGTGACTGGATTGGAGAAGGCCACCGTCTACTATTTCCAGGTCGTTGCGGAGAGCATGACCCGGTGCAGTGTAACCTCGCCCGATTGCGTGTGCGCGACCACCTTCGGCGGATGCGCGTTCGTTCCGAGGACGCCGTCGATTACTCCCCTGCCCTCCTCGGTGGTTATAAATTGGGGGGTCCAATACACCGGGACCATCACCGGCTTTGAGGTTTGGCGGAGCGAAGGGTCGACCGGGCGGACTACCGCCGGCAAGAAGAAAGTCGGCACGCCGTCCGCATCCGCGCGCTCGTGGAAGGACACCGGGTTGGCGGCGGGAAAGAATTACTGCTACATACTCATCGTGAAGGTTGACCCGACCTGTTCGGCGTTTTCCGACGAGGTGTGCGTGTCAACGCTCAAGATGACGGCCTACCCCAACCCGGCGAAGCTGTCCGAAGGCCCGGTAAGGTTCGACGGACTTCCGGAGAAATCGACCGTAGAGATATATACGCTGAACGGGGAGCTGGTGACGAAACACGAGGTAAGCCAGGGCGGGCTCTGGGAATGGACGGGGAAAAACGACAACGGCTCCATCATCGCGGGCGGGATTTATTTCTACATCATCCGTACCGGAAGCGCGAAGACCCGCGGAAAACTGGTCATAAGCAGGTGAAACTCCGATGAAACGGGCCATCCTGGCCCTGCTCCTTGCCGCATCGTCCGTGGCGCTTGCCGACGGGACGGGAACCGTTTCGGGGGAGTTCCTGGCCATCTCTTCCAGCACCCGCGCCGCGGGCATGGGCGAGGCTTTCACCGCGGTGGCGGATGACATGGGGGCGCTTCACTATAATCCCGCGGGAGTGGCGTCGGGCCGCGACCTGGGATTCTCCTACCTGCACGCCTTCTGGCTGGAGTCGGTCAACTACGACTACCTCGCCGCCCTGGCGCCGTTGGGGCCCTTCGGGACTGCGGGGCTGTCGTTCACCCGGCTTTATCTCGAGAGCGAGAAAATAACGGTGGGTCCATCGGGAGAGCCGGTGATTGAATCCGGAACATTCGGCACGTCGGACATGGCGGTGGGCCTCACTTACGCCCTGCAGCCGGATTCGATGACCTCCGTGGGGGCGACCGTCAAATACATCACGCAGGACCTGAGCATTTCCTCGGGAAACGCGATGGCATTCGATTTGGGCCTGCACTACAAGACCCCGGTTCCCCAGCTGGAGGCCGGAATGGCTGTCACCAATATCGGCTCGAAGCTGGACAGCTCCTCCCTGCCGATGGTTCTCAAGGTGGGCGCCGGCTACGTGCTCCCGCCGTTCGGTGGCGTGGCGGGACTGCTGGGGGGGAAGGACCGGTGGGACAAGGTGCTCGCCACCGGCGATGTCGATTTCCAGTTGCAGCCGCAACTGAGCAATTTTTACCGGGGCCGCATCGGACTTGAATACACCATTACAATCCTTTCGGGGCACAGCCTCGCGCTGCGCGGGGGCTATAAGTTCGGCGAGTACGGGGCCCCCGGGCTGTTTGGAGCCACGTGGGGAGGAGGCTACCGCTGGATCGTAAAGCGGTTCATGATGCAGGTTGATTACGCAATGGTGAATTACGGCGATCTGGGGCTGACCCACCGGGTCTCCTTCACGACCAACTTCCTGCACCTGGCCGAGGCTTCGCTGGGTTCCACCGAGGAACAGCGGAAGCGCGAGGCGAAACGCGAGGGGCAGGCGTTCATCCAGTGGCCCCCCTCGTCCGACCCGCAGGTCGTCGGCTATAACGTCTACGTGGGGGAGTCGCGCGACGGAAACTTCTCCAAGGTCAATACCGGACCCATCACCGGTTCAAGCCTGTCGGTAAAGGGTCTTAAGGTGGGACGGACCTACTTCTTCTTCGTGACGACGGTGGTGGGGCTCCAACCGTCCGTGGAGGGGCGTCCGTTCTATGAAACCGCCTCCCAGGCCACCCCAATTCCATGAAAAAGGGCAAGGGTGACTTGGTGATGACATTCTTACCCTCTCCCCGAAGGGGAGAGGGGAGGGTGAGGGTTGCGGAGCTCCCGGCCGAAGTATCCTGTCCGCTTCCTTGCCGTCTTTCTCTTCTCCTTTTCACAGCCTTGTTTTTCGCCGCAGGCTGCTCCGGGCGCGACCCGGCAAAGCTGGCGCAGAACTACTTCAAGGCGTTCCAGCGCGGAAACTGGCACGCCCAATACGGCATGCTTGAACCGTCACTGCGGTCGCTGGAAAGCAGGGAGGATTTTGCGGGCGCGCAAATCCGGCAGGCCGCCAAGCACAAGGTACTCTCGTTTGAACTGGTGGACCGTCCGGCGCAAATCACCAGCCCCTGGCGGGCGTTCCTTAAGGTGACGATTCAGGACCCGAAGGGGAAGCAGGAAACCGCCTGGCGGGGGCTTTCCATGGTGAAACGGGGGTCGCGTTGGTGGGTCATGGACACGCCGGCGGCGCGCGAGGCCGCCGCGGAGGCCTACCGGGCAGCTGAATATTCACGCGCAACCGTGCTTCTCCAGTCCATCCTGCGGCTGAATCCCTCGGACGCTGAAAGCCTCGACATGCTTGGCTATGTCTTCCGTGACAATGGCGCCCTGCGGAACAACTTGGAGATGGCCATAGAGTCTCACCGGCAGGCGGTCGATTTGGAGCCCAAGAATCCGGACTGGCACAATTCGCTGGGGAACGACTACCGGCTCCTTGGCTGGTTCACCGGGGCGGTCAATGAGATTAGGAAGGCCATCGCGCTGGAAAAGCGGGCCGCTTTCTATGTCTGGCTGGGGGTTGCGTATGGCACGGGCCAGCGCGTCGAAGAGGCGCGGTCCGCCTGGGGGCAGGCCCTGAAGCTCGAGCCGGACAACGCCCAGGCCCACGCCTTTCTGGAGAAGATCCGATAGGGAGCCCCCTCGGCGCGCGGCAGGCCCCGCGCCATTTCCTTTCTTACCCTCGCCCCCCGCGGAACCCTGAGCTCCCAGCCGAAGGGTCTGCGGGGGGAGAGAGGAGGGTGAGGGGGGAAGCAATCAGTGGCCGGGTTGCATGATTTAATCGCAGGGGCGACAGGGGGCGGGGCGGAAATTCAGGATTGCGTTAAAATAAGGTAATTATGAAAAGGAATGGTGGCCGAGTTCGGCTGGAGAGCGCCGGGATGAGCAGGATTCCCCTTGCGAAGGTAGCGAGCATCGCCCGCATGGTGGGGGAGCGATACCGTTCGCGGAAGGTCATTCTTTACGGCTCCTATGCATACGGAAAACCCCATTACGGCAGTGATATCGACCTTTTAGTGGTGACATCCCGGTCCCCGGGCAGGCGCTTCCGTTGGCGCGATGCAAGCGAGTGGGGGAGCAAGGCCGGCGCGCCGGTCCAGATTGCATTCATGGGTTTGCGCGAATACGAGGAGACGCGCGACATCGTGGGCGGGCTGGCCTATCCGGCGACGCATGGGGGAAGGGTCCTGTATGAAAAGGTCACCTGATCAGGTCGTTTGGGATTTTGTCCAGTCCTGGATCAGGAAGGCCGACGAAGACTACCGCGTTGCAGGGCATGTCCTGGAAAGGAGGGCGGAGGACTATTTCGTGTCGGCCTTCCATTCCCAGCAAGCGGCCGAGAAATACCTGAAGGCCTTCCTTGTTTGGAGGCAAATCCCGTTCCCCAAAACTCATGTGATTGGTGATCTGCTCAAACTGGTTTCGGCAGTTGACGGAGAACTGGCGAAGTGCCTCAGGCCGGCCGGAATGTTGTCGCCCTATGGCGTGGAGTTCCGGTATCCGAGCCAGGAGGTTGCAAGCAGGAAGGAAGCGCGCAACGCCCTTCGCATGGCGGAAATGGTCAAGACGAAGATCATGAAAAGAATGTCTGACTACATGGCGAGCGGGAGGCCCGGCAATGAGAGATAAGCACAAGTGGACTTGTATAATCGTGACAATCTCCCTACTGACACTCAATATATCCCATGCAAATAAGACCCTTTCAGACATAGACGTTAGTTCCCTGGATAGGGACATCAAGACGGCTGAGATAAGGCAACCGGATGGGACCAGAAAGGTTGATATAAAAGAATTGGATTCCCTGCTAAACAAGGCACGAATTGTCAAAGACCCCAACATGCGGCTTGATTTCATCGGCAGATTGGCATTCTTGGAATTCTTTGCACCAAGGAAAGACAAGGAAGCTATCCCTTGTTTTGAAGAATATTGCCGGCAATTGGTCAGCATTCCCGGTAGCGCCAGCCTGGTTACCGATTCGGCTATTGGAGCATCGATATTCGAAGGAGTGATGAAATCCTGGTGGGGCATTGGGGACAGAATATTTTCACTGCATGTCAAGAGCAAAGATGATTTTAGTGAGTGGTACATTGACTTCCTGGAAACCGCCGTAAATTACTACGCAATTCATTTCCCGGATATATCTCTCGATGAATTGACAGAAAGGCTTATGCTTCCCAAGCCGGACAAGGAGTTTGATTTCAACGGTGACGGAAAGAAAGAGATCCTCTACTTTCGTAAATGCATGTATAAAATGGCAAGGAACATAGCTATCGGGAGGATCAGGAAGCGACTCCAATACCTGATATTCGTATCCGCGAATAGAATCGACGTTATGGAAGAACTGGAAGCAACGGGAAAAAGGGAGCGGGGGTTGCTTTGCATATCATGCGGGCGGGGATGCGACTTTCTGGTAATAGGCCTTGCTGACGGAAGGTTACATGTGGCATTTCAGGGGCCACCGTCGGGGGGCGTCGGTGAATTTCACGGCAAAGATATTAGGGAGAACTGCATAAATAGGTTGATATCAACCACCTGATTAGGATATCGTGGAGGAATGGCACCCTCCACTAACCCAGCGACACCGGTCCGACGTGATGCAG
>Ga0315282_10004493_pt1 | contig 24283 bp, 20 predicted proteins | sample YL17G07_20_MG_FD_203693 | JGI IMG/M metagenome (GOLD analysis project Ga0315282, IMG submission 203693) | Sediment microbial communities from Yellowstone Lake, YNP, Wyoming, USA - YL17G07_20 | ecosystem: Environmental > Aquatic > Freshwater > Lake > Sediment | place: USA: Wyoming | collected... | reverse complement strand
TCGATAAGTGCTCCCGTCGGGATTTGAGCGTCAATGTACAAGTAAAAATTGTGTTTTCCTTCTGTTAAACAACCGTGCTAATAATTAACGCGGGGAGGGAGATTCGGACGTGATTTTACTGGTAGATTATAGTATTTTATATCTGTTGATTAGTAACCATTTTCAGTATCAGTAGTTATTGAATAGTACCTATTGTCTCGGAGTAATTAAAACGATACATGCAACAAGAAAAGGTAATAATTGCAAAGAACATTTATGATGCTGACTGGAATAACAAACTATATCTGGCTACGAAAAGGGCTGGAAACATTTAATGTATGCCCTCCTGCGGCATACCTTATTTTACTACAGTTTAAAGGCATTAACTGGAGAAAAACAATAGTTTATTATTTATTCAATAATATTTTTTTGTATCAATTTTTCATAGTATATAAATTTAACCCAACTTTTGTGCTAATAATTGTCAAGATGTTTATTTGTTTCTGTTTTTTCGATATCGTCTACATAGCAATATAAGAGATAATGCGCATACTATTAGGATTAATTCAAAACTTGGTGTTCCTTTTTTCTCTACAATCTGTATAGCTGCTAGTCCTTCTGTTGGATCAAAGGTATAGTCCCAGTTGCCATCTCCATTCGTATCTATCATATATTTTTCGTCTTTGAGTTCAACTGTTGTTTTGTTTCCAGTTTCATTGCAATAGAACGAATCGTACGTACCATCGCTATTATTGTCAATGAGATATCCTATGTCATTACAATACTGGATGTCTATTAAAACGATGAGATAGGCTGATCCTGATTCCGTGTAGTTATCATATGCTTTGATTGAGATAATGTAAATTCCTGCTTGCACCCAGCTATGATTCATTTCGTATATCGTTCCATTCGGTAAAAACTCGCTCGTATTGGTTATTGTGTCGCCCCAATCAACAAAATATTGGATGTTATCGTTATCTGCATCAGTTGAAATCATAGTATAACTGTAGGAAGTTCTTTTATGCCCTATGGTTTGACCAGATATAGACGGTGGTGTTGGTGGGTTGTTTGCTTGAAGTATTATCGCATTGGTTTCATCAGTATCTTTTGCCCCTTCATCATCAGTGACTGTTAGGATGATGGTATACGTGCCTTTACGGGAATAACTATGTGTTGTGATGTTTCCTGTTCCGTTGGTTCCATCTCCGTACTCCCATTTGTAGGAGACGATTTTTCCATCAGAGTCAAAACTTTTCAGTCCATTGAATTGTATTTCTTCTCCGACAAATCCTTGATACGGTCCTCCTGCTTTTGCAGTTGGTTTGCTGTTTTCTGGGGTGGCGGGTGGCGGTGGCGAGGGCTGTGATGGTTCTGAGGTGGTTGTAAAACTCCAAAGCAAGCCACTGGTTGATACATTATCGTTATCCCAGGCGATGATTTTCCAATAATATTGGGTACTATATGCCAAAGTTGGGAGGTTGTATGTTGTACTGGTTTGGTTGCCTATGACTTTGGGTGGTGAATTTATTGTTCCATAGTAGACGTCGTAGGTGGCGGTGTCTCCAGTGTCTGGGTCTCCTCCGGTCCAGCTAAGGTCGCTGTTGATTGGGATGTTAGTTGCTCCATTTGCAGGAGTGGGGCTACCTGGTGTGTTTGGTGGATTATTTGGTTGTGGTTGTGTGGTGAAGTTCCAGGTTGGTCCCGTAGTTGATGCACCGTGATTATCCCACGATTTAATTTTCCAATAATGTGTCGTGCTATAGGTCATAGTTCCAGTATCATAAGTTATTCCTGATTGATTGTGAACCCGAATAGATGGTGGATTAGTCGTACCAAAGTAAACATCGTAGGTAACCGTATCACCAGCATCTGGATCTCCACCAGTCCAACTCAGATCTGTAGTAATAATTATGCTAGTTGCTCCATTTGACGGGGTAGGACTGCTCGGTATATTTGGTGGGTTATTAACATGTGTCGTGAAACCCCAGGTCGGTCCCGTAATCGATTCTCCGTGGTTATCCCAGGATTTGATTTTCCAATAGTACATGGTACTATAAATCATAGTCCCTGTATCATAGGTAGTTCCTGTTTGATTATGGGATTGAATTGGTGGTGGGTTTGTTGGTCCAAAGTAGATATCGTAGGTGACGGTATCACCTGGATCTGAATCTCCTCCAGTCCAGCTAAGGTCAGTGTTAATTGGGATGTTAGTTGCTCCATTTGCAGGAGTAGGATTACTTGGTATGTTAGGCGGGTTGTTTACATGAGTCATAAAGTGCCAGAGTGAGCCAATTGAATGCGCACTATGATTATCCCATGCGATGATTTTCCAGTAATAGATTGTTCCAAAGGAAAGAATTCCAGGATTATAGCTTGTCGTAGTTTGATTGCCTACAACCTTTAATGGATTACTTGTCGTTCCAAAAAATACATCATAAGTGACTGGATCACCCTCAGGATCAACACAAGGTGACCAACAAATGTTTATACTGAGGTTTACGTTTATTGTTCCATTTGAGGGATTTGGACTGTTTGGGATAGATGGGGGTTGATTTTTATCTTGAAAGCAATACAGTATTCCATCATCCGAACAAATGTACGCTTTTTTATTGGCTATTGCTGGTGACGACCCAGTTGTAAAATTTTCATTATTTGTTGAAAAATTCCAAATTAAAATCCCTGTTGTAGCATTGAGACAATAGAACTTATGATCACCCGAACGAATATATAATTTCCCATCAGCTATCGAAGGAGATGAATACAATATACCAGTAGCGGTGTAATTCCATATATAGTCGCCCGTTTCTGCATCCATACAAGAAACATTTTTGTCAAAGCAACCTAGATATATTTTTCCATTGACAATCGCAGGGGTGGAAAAAATAACACCGCCTGTCATATGACTCCAAATTAAATTTCCTGATGCATAATCAAGACAATATATTTTCAAGTCAGCCGAACAAATATAAACCCGTGAGTTTACAACAACTGGAGATGAAAGAATATAACTACCCGTGGAAAAACTCCAGATGCAATCTCCAGTCAAAGCATCCAAACAATACATTTTTTTGTCCCATGATCCAATGAAAACTCTACGATCCACGACCGCTGGTGAAGTATCAATATAATAACCGGTGGTATAACTCCAAATATATTCTCCAGTGAACGCATCTAAACAATAAATTTTATAATCTGCTGAAGCAAAAAAGATTTTACCATAAGCTACAATCGGGTCAGACCAAATAGATCCTCCAGTTGTATAACTCCAAATATAACTTCCAGATGTCGCATTCAAACAATGTATCTTTTTATTATTTGATCCGATATACACTTTTCCATCGACAACAATAGGTGTAGATTGGCATCCTCCAGACAAATTATAGAACCAGAGAGGGTTTCCAGTCTCAGCATCCAAACAACACACCGTTCCAGATTGTGAAACAACATACACCTTTTCATTAACAACAATTGGTGAGCTATCTGGTGAGCGATTTAATGCGTAAGTCCATAAAACATTATTTGTCACTGGTGCTTTTGAAGTCGAATATCCAGTATGTTGCTGGTCATGTCGATACATCGGCCACCAATCAACACGCGGTTCATTCCATCCATTTGGTTCTATAAACGGATATCTATCTTTCCCAATACCAACGGATAAATTATAGGGTGTATCTCCGATACCATCGCTTCCCGATATATTTTGGTTTGATCCATGGTAGTAATCTGTTCCATTGTAGTTGCTCCAGTAATTTCCGCCATCTGGATACCCGGCATCCCAAATATTATTACATTGGTCAACAGCATTATATCTATTTTTAAGATTGTTATGAAAAATTAAATTATTATTGGAGGAAGTTTCTAGTGCGAAGCCAACGGTAAATCCATCAAGATCATTTGTAATATTGTTCTCATAAAAAAAATTATTCGAAGAATCATGTAATACGATATTAAAATCATTATTTTTTATAATGTTATGACAAATAATACTTTGATTGGAGGAATCTAGAAAAACACCAAACAATTCACTATTTTGAAAGGTAAATTCATTGATAATTACCCAATCAACAGTTATCTTTGAGCCACCCCTACCTTCAACTATAGTATAATTTTTATTTTCTCCTATAAGTCTGATGCTTTTATTGATGATTAAACTCTCGTTATAATTTCCATTATTAACATATACTGTTCCATTATCGGCAACTACATTGATACCATCCTGTATTTTATCGTAGTGATCAATATGCCATCCTGGTGTTGATATATTGTAATTTTTATCAATGTAGACGTAGAGAGGCCAAAGGAAGGTTAGACTCACATTACAAGGGGTGTTTTTTGGCGTATCTGGAGATTCGTCTGATATTTTCGTAGGATCTCCTGGTGAATAACCATTTTGATAATATTCTAATCTAAACGATGTAATACGACCATCATGGATTGTATTCCAAATTTGTAAATAAAAATCTACGGATTGATTCATCCAAGTATCAATAAATTCTGTGATATCAAGACACATAAACGATGGAAAATAATGGTCATAATCTCTTATCCAAAAAGGTTGTCTTATATCTATTGGATCGGTATAATTCCCGATACCCAATCTAAAATTAGCAAACCTATCACATTGTGGGTTCAGATTCCATACACCAAGAAGTTTTGGGCTTGTATCTACATATAACGCATCAACGAAATTCAAGGAATAAAAATTCCAAGAACCTAAGAAAGCTTGATAAGTTATCCAATAATAACCATTAAAAGGGCCTAACCACCCCCATGAATTTACTATTTTAAATGCACCGACCTCACCAGTTTCATGGTCAACCTTTGAATCATCATACCCAACAATTGTGTTCGCATGGTTAATGTCATCCAACATCGCATTTGAACCAAGAACATCATCCCAACCAAAGTTGTTATAACTATTTGCATCAAGGGCAAACGTAATTGGATAGCCCTGATTAAGGATATTTTTGATATCGGTTATATTATAATCCCAAAGATTATAAATTGTATTTACTCGATAAGACGGAGCATCTCTCCATGCATTTTCACCGCCCCAATTAGTTACATCAAATCCCCACCAATCATAAGGCAATTTACTCCATCGACAAACACCAATGGACTCGCTAATTAACATATTATCAAAAATAGATGAACCATCATTAGAACCGCCATTGCATTTATTATATGTCCACGCAGGACTTAATAGTTGATCTGGATTTCCTGAATGCGCTTCATTCCAATTATGCAATTTCGCTTGCACATATCCTGTTGCATAATATGTTGCAGCCCATGCAGAACAAGATCCTTGAAGCCCTTGATCACCAACAGGTGGAAAACAAGGATCAGCAGATAAATCTAAAGATGAACTAAGAGGTGCTTGTGGTGGGGCATTGTCAACAATCTGAATAGATCCCACCATCTGTTCATAATCTTCTTCTGCCGGTGGTGCAAAACCAGTACCACGACCATTAATAATGACATTATAATTTTTGTTTTTATCTCGAACACCGTAACGAGCTATTATCGTATCAATATCGTTTTGAGTAGCGAGATGCGAAATTATTTTTAATTGATTATTCGTAATATTTATTCCGTTGGAATGAATGTTTTGTGCAATATTCGATTGATTATTACTTGCATGAGTTCCGGAGATAAAACCGGATTCAACGAGAATAATGATCATTGCAAAAATAACAATTTTTTTTAATTGATTTTCCTTCCCCATAAGATATTCCTTTGAATATACCACGACTAACAAAATACCAGATATAAATGTTTTGAGAAAGAAAATTTATCGAATAATTGTCTCATTATGTTAATTTTCGAAAAAAAGGAAAAGAGACGGAGAAAAATCGACCTTAGAATCAAAACCACTAAAAAACCACTTTATTTCACCTGGAACCACTCCTGTTGACATGTTCGCTCCTCAACGGGCCCACTGTTTATTCTATAATGTCATTTGGTTGCGGTTACTGAATAATATTTAAAACACCCATAGAGTGCAAGAAGCGCTCCTGCGAGTGAAACTGCCATAAAGCAATCAAAATATTCTGTGTAATCATGGTGCCTGAAGCGAAGAATTGTTTTTTTCAATGCCGGTAAGAAGAGTAATGCACCAATAAGAACCCCAAAAAATAAGAAGATACGACATGGGATGAGATATCGCTTACGGTGACCTCACGAAACCCTTGATGTTTCATGCAGGCGGCAAACTCATTGATTGATTCTAAATCAATGAGGGCACGGCCATCTAACCAGATCTGGTAGAATTTTTTCAATGTCAAGGGTATTGGCTTGTCTGTGAACATAATCTTGAGAAGGCTGTAAGGTACACGAAGATTCGATGGGCGACAATCTTCGCAGAACGAGCATCCCGACTGTTAGATAGTGTGTTGGCAGTTGCAGGACTCTATCCTGATTTCATGGAACATATCGAAGTGTATACCAGTCAAGCATTAGATCCAAACGTAAATAGACAACGTTTATCAGATGTGTGGAGGGCTTAACCGATCACCAATGGAAGCCCATCTATTTATCAAATTAGTTTAGTCTCCATTAATCCATAATTTATACATATGACGGTCTCGTGGTACCCTCCCATTATACCTCATAATGCGGTCCCCTCATGTATCCTCATTGGAAGGCCCTTATGAGTTTATTGACGTGTAATACTAATGAGTTTTGTTGGAGAGATGAGTCGTATGCTTTCCGGAAAGGTTGATAGCAATGGGTTTTATGAGAGGTCTATTGACCATGCGTTTTAGGAAAAAAACCCGTAATGGGTTTCAAGGGATGTACAAGCTCTGGTTTTTATAGGATTGCGGAGCCATATGTTTTACAGCGTCTATAGTCTACGGGGTTTAATGGGTCAGACCCATCTGGTTTGACAATGAGCACAGAGATTATGAGTCTTAAGAGGATACCACACAATGGGTCCTACGATGGCTATAAGGTATATAATACAGCGATTCTAAACATGGATTGCCAAACATTTTAGAAAGTCAAGAAACCGTTCTGAAAGCATTGATTGTTCATACCAGCTCATAAAGATTAATTAGGGTAAATACAATATGGAGTGCACCCCTGAAAGTAGACAACAAGTTAAGCAACAAATACTTAGGGGTATCAAACAGAAAGATAGAACATAGGATGGAGAAAATAAAAAATGGTCAAAGAACCGTATCTGGGGATATGGATCAAAAATCATTTAGATCAAATTGAAGAAGATTACATTCAGCATATGAGTACATTATATCGTAAAGAAATGAAGAAATCTAAAAGAGTTGTCTCTTCTTATCATCAATTTTGTAAGATCATCTATGTTCTTGAAAGTCTAGGATTAATCAAAAAGACAAAGGAAGAAGAAGCTAGTAAAAACTGGTTGAAACCTCGCAAATATTTTTCTCTTGTTAAATCAAAGAAGAATAGTATAGAATGGTCTAATCCTCAAAAATATTACACAGTAAAATAAATATTATAATATTTTTTAAAAAAAATTGAAATTTTTTCATTTTATTATGCATATTACTATCTATTTAAAAAAAGAAGAAAAAATGATTAATTTATAAAAGATGATGCTCTTTTATATAATCTATTCGGTTAATGCCATTAACCGAAATGATAATGTAGAAAAAGAATATTTAATAAAATATCAAAATAAAATTTTTAAAAAAATTTTTTTGAAATTTTGATCGGCGAAATTATTAAATCCCTTTTCTAGATTATGTATTGGGATTAGAAGGAAATACAAATTTCATTGCTTATCACATTGATTTTTGGATATTCCTTCTGATCCTACTATTATTTTGTCATTTTGATATTTTATCGGCAAACATTTATATAAGAGTATTGACAAAAGATAACATTGTGATAAGCAATGAAAAAAAAGACAGATGAAAATAAAAAAGAAGATATTAAAAATAGGCTGGAGACAATAGAAGAAAAAAATAATGTATTTGATGCAGGTAAGACCGCGTACACGTGTACAAAATGCGGAACAAACGCGATGTACTATGAGAAACCTGAAAAATGTCATTTCTGCGGAGGCCCAATTAAGGTATTAGATCAGAAACAAGAGAGAACCCGGGCCTTGATCAAACAAATACAGGATATACTAGTTATATCTGAGAAAATCGCGGAAGAGATACTACAGAACCTTAAGGAAGATGTAAAAGGGGAGCTCCATGTAATTGTAGGGTTATATGAGGGATGCCTTGAGGATGTTAAGGTTTTCTTTGAGGATGCGAAAGCGACAGATTACGAAAAAGAGCTATGCCAGGATTACGGCGTACCCTTTGACAAAGAAGAGCGAGAACAGCATTACGACAGCAACGGAGAACACGAAGTACACCACTGGGTAGTTATCCCCGATTAAGTGGGTTCTAGCATGTCAGAGTTAGATAACCGTTTTGTGCTGGTGCGGACGTGGAACCGAACTATAACCGTGTACGATAAACAGCGGTACCGGAATTTCAGCTTTTTTAATCATTCAGAGGATAAGGCAGACTGTCTTATTCATATGGCGCTGGATCGGTTCACCTCTGAGACAACCGCGGACCAGATCAAGGAGCTTATTAAGGAGATCAATGAGCAACATTACCAGGTACACCTCTACTATGAGGAGAGCGAGATCAAAAAGATACCGTTAAAGCGGATAAACAGCCCTGAGGAGCTGCAGGAGCGGTTTAACACGATACCGGACCGGCCGGTTAACGTCCGCGTCCGTACCCCTGGCTCGTGGAATACGGTCAACCAGCAAAACATACCCTTGATACTGAAACACAGTACGGTAAAATGTGACGGTCACTATACGGACGATTACGCGTATGATAATGCGGATAATTTCGGACAGGATGCCACCTCTGACGGGTGCAAGATCGCGATCCTTAACGATCTGCAGGGAGACCCACAGAACCACTCTTACATAAAATGCTACTGGGACAACAGAGACAAAGATTTTATTATTTACTATGGACAGTGGCTCAGCTACAGTGCGAAACCCTCGGAAAAACTCAAAATCGTTTTTAAAGAGGGACCATGATTAAAATAAAGGATGCTGATAAAAAACAGAAACGTCCCATAGCCCCAAGATATGGTAGCGGGTATATTTCATTACCAAGACAAAGATCGTTTGTAGACGCTGTGAATACATACAGTCACGTAAAAAAAAACAAAGGGGAGGGGAGACATAATGATAGCCGTCGCTGATTTTGCTCTGTCTTTCTACGATGCTGAAACCGCTAGCCGTATTTTTCCTGTTCTTTCTGATAACAGTTTTTCTAGTATCTATCTGCCTGATACCGGTTCTAATCTGTCTCATACTATGGAAAATCATAAGGAGAATAACTATAAAAATATATGGAGTCGGAAAATATGCACATGAAAATAGAAGGGAGAAAATTAGCCTTTAATCTGGATATTCACAAGCATTTAGTACAAGAACTTAAGATCGTTTTCAAAAAGGACGGGGTGTATATAATCTCGTTTGACCCGGCACATATAGCGATAGCTACCACTGTTCTTAAAAATACAGCATGTGAGGAGTACAACATCAATGAAACCGGGGAGCTCACCATCGGTATTGATCTCCTTAAGATAAGGGGTTTTCTCAAGATCGGTAAACCGAGCGATATTTTCATATTCGATTATGACAGCGAAAATCATAGGCTTGTTGTGAGACTCGGGAATCTCGTACGTACCATGGGGCTGCTTGATATCGAAGGTATGCCGGATCTGAAACCGCTCGAGCTGTCATGGGCCAATAAAACGGTACTTGGTGCCAAGGTTCTCTACACTGGCATTAAGGCAATAATGCCAGAGAATAAGAGAAACAGATTCATGCTAAGAGGATACATGACGGTTACTAACGAGAACTTGATTTTTGAGAACTACAGTGATGATGAAAAAGAAAATAAAACAAAGAGCGCGGTTCTCACTAAGGATCAGGAGATTATCTATAACTTGTATAGAATCCCTACAAGCATCGTTTTCAATGTAGCTGATATTGAAGAGCAAGTACGGGAGTACAAACGGTTTTTTGATGAGGTGACTATCGAAACAAACGGCAATAGTGACCCGATAAAGATCTCTGCCAGTAATAACGATATGACCGTAGAGTATCATCATGTGGTCATTATTGAAAATGATGAAGAGACCCAAAAAACTGAGGAAAAAGAGCCTTTACCTGATCTGGAAACCGTCCCCGCTGCAGAGGATCACATAATTGTTCCTCAGGAGATCCCAGTACCCATGGATCCTATTGAGCCATTAATAACTGATCCTGAACTGATACCGGAGCCTCAGGACATCGGCTCAGGGCCAGTACCTGAGCCGGTTATAAAGGCCAGGATAACGAAAAAACCGAGGAAGATCCATAAGGATATTGGCTGGCTGGCTAGTCCTAAGGATGATTTGCACCTTGTAGGAGAAATTATCGCAGTGACAAAAACGGGATATCTTATACTATTTCGGGGATCGAAAAAATTCAAGGAGCCAGTTGAGATAGACCGAGAGCTCGTAGAAGTTTATCGTAGGGGGGATTAGGTGGGCTATCATTGTTGTAATCATGTAGTAGAACCTTTCTTTGATAAAAAAAACGAGAAAAGAGAGCCTACAGGAGAAGAGATCAATAAAATTTCAGCTATAATAAATGCATAAGATTTGGCGATTCTGTGCAAACGAGATCTCTCCGGGGTGATCCTAAGACTCTTTGATTTGATGAGATATATAAAACATATAAAAAATAAAACGGAGGTGACAAAAACGATACTGAAAGCTGTAGCTGGCCTTGGTCAACAGATCTTCGGCATAGGTGAAAAGGCTATAAAGGTAGTATACGACATAGTGAAATAGGAGTATTCGCTCGAGGTACTATAGCTCTTGTCCTAAAATTATTTTTTTTCTTTCGTCTTTTCATTTAGAGTTTATGTGCCAGTGCAAAATACTCCTGTTTATTTAAAGTATATACCTAAAGCGTGAAAAATCACTGCATATATCTTTGACCGGGGGGTTGATCTTATGAGTCTATGGGATGAAGCATTAGCATTTAAAGATAAGCACGGGTTGTATTTCCACCCATTACATAATACGAAAGAAAGGATAGATGAGATAGAAAAAAACAATAGAAAATGCCCGTGTTACCCGAAAGAGCGAAAATGTATCTGTGATCAGGCACTTATCGAATGTAAAACAAAAGGATCCTGTGCTTGCCTTGTTTTTTGTACAAAGGAATACTTGGTAAAATGGGGCTATATTGATGAAAAAGCAGGGTTTTGAGCGAAAAAGAGCGAAAGGCTAAGTTTAAAAAACTAAAAGAAAAAGAGTAGAAAGAGTCGGTTAAATGTTGAAAAAGAAAGTTTAGATGTAACCGAGGAATTAGTACAAGATATAAGTGCACGATATTTTTCTATAATGAGAGGAGTAATTGAAGCACATAATTGCTTAATTAAGCTAGATGAGAAAGGCAAATAAATCTAATTATAACGCGCCCCTCCTCTTTCAAGGACAATTTGATTGTCAAATCTTGTAAATGATATATTATTTTCAAATGATTAACATCAATGAGCGACAAGAATTCTTTCCTCAGGCTTAAATTTCCCAGGTTCTTTTATTATTTTGATAAACCGTTCCCTAAAAGATTGTTGATATATGCAGTTTATTAAATAATTCTTAGTGACGAACAAAATATCAGGAGAATCTTCAAAAATGCTGATAATAAGTTTTTGAGAATCGCCGTCCAATGAACCTTCATAAATAAGTACTACAGACTCTGAATTCACCTGAGGAAAATATTGTTGATATATCAGAAGTTCCTTCGGAATACTTTTATTGGTGCTAAGTGGAGATTTCCACTCACCAACACTTTTACATTCAACTAGACATTCTATTCCATTTGTGATGAGTATGTCAGGATTATTTTCAAAGAACCTTGTGACATGGAGTTTACTACATCGATCAGCCAATTGTCCTTGATATTTTATGGCCTTGAATCCAATTAATCTTAAAAGAATCACAACCTCTTTTTCAAAATCGCTCTTATATTGTCCGAGAATTCCCACAGAAGGTATAAGAGCGGATACCCTTGCCAATAATGGGTCTGAGGATATCGCAGTTCGCTCAGCAAATCTTCCAGTGATTATGCCCCTTATGTTTTGTTGTTCCTTTTCAAGAATTATTTCTAACTCATTTAATGGATTAACTTCCAGAACGTGAATTACCTTTTCGAATCTTGCATGGGCGACTTTACAGATTGTCTTTAAAAAACTCATTACGTATTTTCGCTCTTCTGGTGGGATATCATATTCTAAGGTAAAATCTATTTGGTTGCCGAATGTGGAATCGCCATTTACAATTTTTACTCCAATGTCATCCTCTATTTCATCTACGAGTTCAGAGATCTTCTTGGTTATGAGCCCTGTTCTTAAACTTGATTCCAAGAGTCTACTAACATCAAACCCAAAAGTTATCGCATATTGAGAGAAGATTAACAGAGCGGCCTTTGCAGCCGGGGTTTCTCCTAAGTCTGCATACCAAATTGGCGTCTTTTTACCGTATATTCCGAGTATCACTTTACCTCTGTTAGTAAGATTATACCATCTCCCACTTGTTTTTTCAACTTCTTTTGATGCAATAAGTCCAATAGACTCACACCAGTCAAGCAAGGGTCGAACATTACGCGTCATGTTTTTTCTGTCTGACTTTTTTATTTTATAGTTATTGTAAAATTCTTGCAGAGATTTCTTGCTAGGTTCTCCATACTGACATATTTTAGAGACCATTGATCGAGTAATCCTATCCTCAAGTATCGGATCGCATCTGTTACTTGCCGTTGCAACCGCTATTTGATGTTCATGCAACCAATTTGTTCTCTGCAGAACGTGAAGAATATATAAACAGGGTCTCGATCTTAACTCAACATATTGCATCCCATACTGCAGGTCATATACATTTGTCAGCTTTAATCTAAGAATTTTATCTATGAAAACAGCTTCTTCTTTTGCATCTTTTGGGCACTCCTCTTCCGCATCGTAAATATTGAGTATTTTACCAGCGGTCGTAGCAGAATAGCCAAAAGGCCTTCCAATACGAGTTAGTAATCCCATATATGAGGCGGTAAGAAGATGGTCACGTGCTCTCCGCATTATCCTATCTTGGATTTTTTCTCTTCTGAACTTACTTAATCCACTTTTAGCAAGAACTAACCCAATCTCATCATCACTTGGAAGTTTTTTCTTCTCATTCTCCTTAATAACTGCTTTGACTACAGTCCGAATGCGAAAAATGTTGTGTACTCTGGTTATGGGGGGAGTGAATTTGAAGGAGACTTTATGTTTCATCTCAATAATTCCTCGTTTTTTGAAATATGATTATACTTTCTCGCGAAATTGTTTTTCCTGTTGGCGTAGTCCAAGGAATTAACTTTATGGGAATTTCTCTAAAAAATGATTGAATATGTTTGAATCCTGTTGTACCTCCTAATTCGATAGTAACTTTTTCCATATTGAGTAATCTTTGACGAATTGAACGGTCTCCAATGACGATACAATAAAATGCTCCCGGTTTCAGGACGTTATACACTTCTTCCAAAGTTTTGAGATAATCAAAGAAAAAAGGTAGCGCATCTCTCACTCTATCTGGATCTGTTTTTGAAAGGTCTTTTAATAATGTAAGAGCAGTAGGTGATTCAAGTTCATTCAATCGTTCAATTGAATCTTTTTTACAAGAAATACCTAAGGCGGATTTTTCTAATTCTTTTAGATGAATGGTGTTCAATCTTAACCAAGCCACGGAAAGTTTTGACCATCTCGCATATCCAACTGTATTTTTTTCCTCTCCATACGGAGGAGATGTTATTGCAGCATCGAACTCTTCATTGAATGGAAGCTTACGAGCATCGCCTTTTTTGACAACAATTGTTATGTCATCATCAACTTGTAGTTCCTTTAATCTACTTCTATATTGCGTCATCCTTGTAACTGAGTCGAAAAGTTTCATTTTAAATTGCTCTAAGACATTAGGATTAAATTTGTTTAATTCTTCTTCGTGAAGGATTCTAATAAATCTGCTTGAGCGATGATCTATATTTGATGTTCTAAAAATGGTATCAGAAAGAACTATTTTTAGAAAATCTTGAAGGTTTTCGTTTTCAACGTTTATAATCATCCCATATAGGAATTCTAGGTCACGTGCAATAGGTTCTTTAAACCAGTGTAAGAGATTGGGAAAAATTTGTATTGGTGGTTCTGGAAGTTTTCCGTTTGTTCTGATTTTAGTGTATTCTCTTTCAATATTCGAAATAAATTTGACTGGATCAAAACCTATATTTTTAAAGTTAAGTGGAGTAGATTTTACCTTTGCTAAGAGAACTGCGAGAGGATTAATGTCGTTTCCGAAAGCGTTCCTATTTGCAATCCTGGCCTCTACTAATGTTGTACCGCTGCCACAAAAAGGATCAAGAATTTTTCCTTTTTCTGGTGTAAAACGGTTTAATAATCTTTGAGCAATTTGGGGAATCATCCTTGCAGGGTAATCATGTAATCCATGCGTTAAATAAGATGTTTTAGCTCTCGCGAAATTCCAATCTTCAGGAATTTCTTTACCATCTAGAGTTGTTTGGACTTTTTGAACTTCCTGCCATTTATTATTTTTCACCCTTTTCTCCCCTTATCATTCCCTAATACTTTGTTTTTCAATTCTTATTTGCTATGTATTGTTCTTAATGGTTTAAAGTTAATGCCTTATCACTCGTAAGAAGTTATTGTGGTAAAAAACTATATCTTTTTTATTTCTTCTATGATAATTCTTGAGATCATGAATGAAGATTTATCTTCCTCATGACTCTCGTGTTGCTTCCACTTCTTTCAGTATCTTTATCTATCACCCCTGATTTATAGATTTTGATGGTGAGGTCGTTTGACGACACTCTTCTATACGGGTACAGATCCCTCCATCAAAGGGAGAGGTTAGCCCACTATGGTGAGTCAATTGGCTGCCCACTCTTAAAGAGGATACAATGATCTCACGAAACAAAAGGACAGCCGACCACACCATCTTACACATATATGATAAGCCTCACTCGTTCAACAAAGGGGATGGATCGTAGGGTTTCTTGGTTGTCAACACTTGATAGAGGATGTCGATAAGACTGGAAGCGACCGCTATCTTCGCTAAAGCCTTGTTTTTCTTCTGTTTAACTTTCTTCCGGTAATACATACCAAGTCGTGTTTTCGTCTTCGCAATAGCATTCGATGCTTGGATCAACGCCCATCGGAGCTGTTTCCTGCTCGACTCCTTCGGTATCCTTCCTTTGGACGTGTGGCCAGCAGAATCCTTGAACACGGGGACGACACCAGCATACCTACGGAGTTTCCGATTTGAGAGAAATCGTTCGATAGGAAGGATATTAGCGATCACATAACAGGGAAGTACCGGCCCGAAACCGGTGACGCTCCGGATGAGCCAGTATTCCTGATTCCAATGTTTTTTCGCATACCCGATCATTTCCTGATCTGCTTGTTCTTGTTTTTCCTTAAGATACACATAATGATCATAGGCATACCGTAACTCTACACTGACATTACCAGTGCCCATGTACTGTACTAACGCCTCACACCATTTCTTACTGAATGCCTTACACATCGGCATCACTACCCCGTTTCGATCCAGGAATGCTTGGATCCTGTTGTTACAGCGGGTCTTCTCCTCCATGAACGTATGCCTGACATGAACCAGGTTCCGAAGATGCTGAATTCTCTCATCAGGGATATAGGAGCAGGGAAAGGTTCCCAGCCTGAGCATCTCAGATAATCGTTTGGCATCTAATTTATCATTCTTTGCGATCAGCTGACGAAGCTGAATCGTATTCGCCACCCTGATATCATATCTGTTTTTCAGAAAATTCTGATAGAGAGTGTAATAGCTGGTGCTTGCTTCGAGTCCAATCTTTGATGCAGCGAGATAGGATTTGAGTCGCTGAGAGAGCTCCGTGTACAATGTTGCAGTCTCGCCTTCTACAAGTATATTTCCTAGCCTGTCTCGTACACAGTACGAGGTTTTTTCCTTATGGACATCCAGTCCAATAAAATACTTCGTGTTTTTCATGTTACATATCACCTCATATTATTAGGGTATGCAACACAAGATTAATCAAGAATTATCATGCCATATTATTTATTCCTTGACTTCTCTGAAAATGACACGGTATCTAGCCAGAAAGAACTTAAGCCGATGTTTGTGCTGATGCCAACAGCTAATCTTTCAGACGGTTGATTAAGGGAGGAAACATTTAATTACCATGGAGGGATAATATTTCTTGGGTCTGGACTTATTATAGGAATGCTTCGGCATTTTCTATCTCCCAGACTTTCCAGACCCTTTTCTCAACTCCGATCATTGTTAACGAGTAGAAAAAAGTACTATAATCAGTACTTATCAAATTCCTCCTGATGCCCTTCATCCATTGAGGTCACGTGGGGGAGTATATATGGACTGTTTTCTAGTTCTCTTCGCATCCAGATATAGTTTGTCATTCCAACCCATCTCATAAATGTTTTTGCAATTGTTGCCTTATCTTATTTCATGTATCATTTTAATTACTCCGAGACAATAGGTACTATTCGATAAGTACTGATAATTAGATATAGTAGTTCTATAGGTAAAACTCTAAATTCTTGAGGTTGTTTCTTTTTTTGGAAAAGGAACGATAATGGAATACAAATTGCCACCTTCGAGCTTGAATTTACTGGAAGAATGCCCTCGTTGTTTTTGGCTCTCAATGGTTAAAAAAATCAAGCCCCCTTCCGGACCAATGTCATCCATTCCAATAAAGATGGATAGTATCATAGATCGTCTCTTTTTTCAGTATAAACTTCTTTTTTCTGAACAATTCTCTTATATATCGTTAGAGAATTACATGAGGAGGAAAGGACCTTATGAGCGATGAAAATCTTTTCATTCTAAGTAGGAGAAACAAAAATGGTGTCTAAAATTATTCACACCTCAGATTTACATCTAGGAATGACCTTTAAATCATTAGGTGAAAAATCAAAATTACACAGGTCAGATTGTGAAGATTGTTTTTCTGGGATTATCGACCTATGTACTAACGAAAAAGTCGATGCGCTCCTGATTGCAGGTGATTTCTTTGACGTTCCTAATCCTTCCAAATCATTGATAAAATTTGTTAATAAGGAATTTGGTAGATTAGAAAAAAATGGTATTCCTGTTTTTATTTCAACTGGTAATCATGACCCTTACAAAAACGGAAGTGTCTGGCTAACAAATAAGTTTCCACAGAATGTAGTAATCTTTGATAGCTCCGAAATTGTATCTAAACGAATTAAGGATATCACGATCTATGGTTTGGCCTATACTGACGACACAAAAAAACCTCTTAAAGGATTTACTGCCGAAAAAGAAGATAACTTTAAAATTGGTTTGATTCATGGTTCAACAATTAATATTAACTGGGATGAACAGCCTGAAGCAGGTTATCGTCCAATTTCTATTGAGGACATAGAAAAAAGTGGATTGGACTATGTTGCTTTAGGGCATTTCCATGATTTCTTGCAACTTAATACGATAATTCCGTGTTATTATTCAGGGTCACCTGAAGGACTTTCTTTGAAAAACCAAGGCGAAATGTTTGTTCTCTTGGTAACTTATGACGATGGAAAAGTAAAAATTACTAAGAAAAAAACAAACAAAAGAATATTCAAAACCATCGAACTAGATTGTACAAATTATGAGAATGATTCACAAATAAGAAAAGTAATCTCTCAAAATATTGGGGAGAACAATATTCTAAGAATTTTATTGAAAGGATGTCCGCCTCTTGATTATAGTTTTGATATCGACCTTTTAATGAAAGAGTATGAATCAAAATATTTCTACCTTAAAGTTGTTGATAATGTGCATATTCCTGAAGATTTAAGAGAAGATGAGACAATTAGAGGGACGTTTATCAAGCTCATGAAAGAGGAGATAAGCAAAGAGGAAGATGAATATAAGAAGAAACGGCTTGAAAACGCTTTACGATTGGGAGTAGGATACTTGGATAAAAGGTTGTGAGAATATGCAATTATTAAATTTAGAACTAGAGGGATTTGGAAGATTTTCTGCTACGAAAACTATTGATTTTAAGGATGGTTTGAATTTTATTTATGGGATGAATGAATCTGGAAAAAGTACAATATTGGAAGGAATCATGGCATCGATTTTTAAATATACGCCTGCTCAAATTAAACCTTTCTATTGTTGGACCAATTGCGATGCCTGCAAAGCAATATTGACCTACAAAAATGATGAGGGCGAAATTTTTCGTATAACATCAGATTATAAAAACACTAGAAGGAAACTTGATAAGTTTACTAATGACATTTTTGTTGAAATTTCTTCTGTTGAAAAGAATGTCGCTCCTTATATTAAACAGCATTTTGGTTTTGATGACAGAAAAGTGTTTGAAAATACCTCTTTCATAAAACAATCTCAGATGGCTATATTGGAAGATACCGCAACAAAATCTAAGATTAAAGATATGATCGAAGAAGTTCTTACTGGGAGGTCTGAGGTCACAGCAACAAAAACAATAGCGAAACTCAGAAATGTCGCAAAAAAAGCATCCAACGATATTTTTGAACAGGAAAGAAAACGCGGAGTATTAGAAACTGATCTTCAAAACGCGATTGAAATTAATTCACGAATATCAACACAAAGCACCACTCATGAGAAAATATCTAAGGATTTAGAAGAGAAAACACAGTTGCTAGAAAAACTTGGAAAAAATAAGGAGTTATTTGATAAAAAAGAATCTTTATTGGTTCAGAAAAATAACATGACTCAACAGATAAATACTATTGATGGTTTTATCACAAAATTAAAAGATAAACAATCCGAACCTGTTGTCATACAAGAAAGACACGAACCAGGCATCGTTCAAGAACGAAAGGCTCTACCGATAATTCTTCTTCTTGTTGGTATTTGTATATCAGTCGGAAGCGTTGCATTGTCTTTTTTAATAGGTTTAATATTTGGTATTCCTCTCGTAATTTATGGAGTTTACAAATTAATACAAAAAAAGCAGCAATTAGAAAAACCTGCGGGGCCTAAATCTATAGAATCTCAATATGATGTACAAAAAAAAGACTTCATCAATAAAATCACTAGTGAAATCGCCCAATATGAAGAACAAAAAAGAGGATTAATAAATCAATTAGCTGTTTTAGATTCAAGATTGGAAGATTATAAACTTGTCAATTTTACTATTGATGATTTTAATGGTCTTGAAGAACTTAAGAAGCAAGTCGAAGAGTTAAAGGAACAGAAAATTGAATTAAAAACTAGTGTATCAACTACAACGTCTCTTGTAGAAAGTCCAGAGGAAGTTCAAGAGAAATTGGATGCCCTCAATGAAAAAATAGAGGAATTACAAAATAAATTTCAAGAGCACGGATTTGCAGCTGATTTTCTAGAATTAGCACAAACTCAAGTTCAAAAGAAATTTACCCCCATAATCGAGAAAGACTCAAAACACATATTAAAAGAAGTTACAGATAATCGTTATGAAGATATGAGAATAAATGAAGAAAACCTAGATATCAGTATAATTGCACCTGAGATAAATCAGTATGTTGACGTATATGTTCTCAGTCAAGGGGCTAGAGACCAAATATATTTTGCTTTAAGGACTGTGTTAACGAATTTACTGTGCGGAAATCTGAATATGCCTTTGATTCTAGACGACCCCTTTCATAATTTTGATGAAATTAGGTTAGAAAAAACCATTGAGGCTATTAAGAATATATCGAGAGAAAAGCAAATTATTTTAATTTCTCATCGTCCGTATCATAATGAATTTGAAAAATTTGCTACTAATGTTATTGAATTAAAATAAAGCAATGATGTGACAGAAATGGGGTTGTTTTCCTTTTTAAAAAAGAATAAGGAAAAAAACGCAAAATCGCTAGCTCACGGAACCGTGTTTACCACCAGGACTAAAGAGGGAGTTCTTGGGGATATTGGATATAATGCGTTACAAAACAAAGATTATGATACCGCTGAAAAGTCTTTGTTTAAAGCTTTAGAATCAAAGGATATCAATCCAATGGATAGACATTTTACATATCTCTCTTTAATAGAATTATTTTATAAACAAAGAAACACCCAACCTGATGCTATCAATAAATGTATAAAATATTGCAAAGAAGATATTGAGCACCTGGAAGAGTTTATGGAAGCTTGGAAGAATGACGAACTTAAAATAGGTAGAAACGAAAATGATATTCGATATCCTCGTATACCATCTTTTCAAAGACTGGCTATCATCTATGAAAAACAAGGGAAAATCAAAGAAGCAATAGAAATATGCAATATGGTATTAAGATATGAAAAAAATAATGATTATGAAAAAAGTGATTTTGAAAAAAGGCTAACTAAATTACAAAAAAAATATATTCCTTAGAACTCGCTCCATTATATTATATATTGGCGGATGGACTTAGGAATATATTATTTACAGGAGTAGAAAATCATTTATTTCTGAATTAGATATTGAGTTGCGATGCCTAAGAAAGGAAAACCAATGCCTATCGAATTACAAAAACGAATTATTGAGCAAATAATACTTAAAAGAGGAAATACAAGATCTGAAAGTCATAATACTGGTGGAATAGATATTGAAGGAGTTTTTGACCACTTAGATCCCACCTATACTCTATCAGAAAACATCTCTTTGTTGGAAAGCGAAGGTTTTTTATTGCGAGACCAAGACATGGAAAATTATAAAGAGAAAAAAGCAATGAGGAACAAAAGGAACTAGATGAGGCAGAAGAAAGAGAGGAACACGAACATATTGTTAAGATGATGAGACGGAGATATGGTTTAAAACCATTCCGACCTAAACCACCGAAGTGACCTCGAGGGCGGACTAGAAAATATTTTATGACATTTTTACACGATATGTTTAAATACAAACATTGCCAATTATTATCATGGTAGTGGGTGAAGATGAAGGCAACTCATTTGGACCGGATGATCGGTCATTACTGTAAGATTGTCATAAAAGAACCGGGGGATACAAAAGCGCATGTAGTCACGGGAATAATACAAGAGATTGAGCACCAAACAAGATTAGTGATGGTAAAATCCTATAGTGGATGTTATTGTTTGAGTATCGATGCAATTGTAGCCATTAAGCCAAAGAAAATGATGTGCACCTAAGACTCCTTTACGTTCGACAAATCCTTTCTTTTTGTGGGTGTATGTTTTAGGATAAGATTTCCTACGCTATTACAGAAGAGAAAGCTTATTTATCAAAGAACTATAACAACTAATGGGGGTCTAGTTTGGAAAATTGCAATAAGGAAATTCAACGTTTCTTTAGTGCATCCCATCCTTACTGGACCCCTTTACTGATGCCTATGTACTTTGATATAACAAGGAAAAAATCAATATCTTCAAGATAGGGAAGCTATACTGCTTCAAATACTATTTCACTGATAAACAGGTGTACACAGAGTTATCACCGTGTTATAACAAAGAGAAGTATCGTTTTGAATGTGGGACTGCTGGTGAGCGTAACAAGATCATCAAATATTTATGGAAAATCGGTTATGATACCACGCTCGTTGAAGATCTGAGTGAATACATCATAAAAATAGACAGGACAAAGAATTACATATCTATTTTGAAAGATTCAATAGAACAAACAGAAATCGGTAAAGACAGAATATTTCTCATGAAAGACATAACGTCTGTAGAATATGCGATTGAGCAGGGAGCCGAGAGATATATAGATAAAAACCAGATTATTTTTCACTAATTATTCCTTCCTTCATAGATTCATATGTTTTGAACAATAAAAAACCATGAAGGTGTTTTAACGGTTTTTCTCCTTATGAATGTTCGTTCCTTCGTAGATTTTTACCTTCGGAACTACTGCCTTGGTTATTTTTTACATTCTGTGCACCACGTTTGCGTGATGCCCCCTTTTGTTTCCTGCCTATGCACAGTCACTTTGTTGCAGTGCAAACAAAAGGTCATGAAACTAATGCTGTTTTCATCGATATCCTTTGTCGGTTCTTCCACAGCTTGGCCCTCCATCTCACCCATGATCTCATCTATTTTGGCCGCCAGTACGTCCTCTTTGCTTGGCAAGTATGAAGCAAAGGCCTTAGTCTCTTTCTTGTATTCGCTGTATATCTCTTCGAAAGGCTGTATCTTGTCGAACATGCCAACCTCAAGATAGATATTTGCACCTATCTCAAGATATTCCTCAACACCCAAAATAGATAGCATTTCGATGACTGTCTCTTTCGGAAGTTTTGTCGTAATCCTCAACGAATCTTTTTCGAGATTTGGCCTTGTGGCGAACCCTTTTATTTTCACATCGGTCGACACAAAAAAGAAACCTACGATGAACTCAATAGGTACGTTTTGAGGATCTATCCTTCTTTCCGAGAGTCTTGGCAATGATTTGTTTGTAAAGATTGGAGATGGACCCATTACAGTTATCCTTAGGTCCATCTGTTTTGTCATTGCATTTGGTATTTCTACAACACCGGTCTGGAAACCAGCCACTTCAAATTCCTGCTGTATCTTCTCGACTATTGAAGATGGCAGTTCAGATGCGCGGATGAGTACGCTGGAGCGATTTTTCGGAACCCCGTTTCCAAATAGCATTCCGTCCAATAATGGATAACCTGTTATCTTCCCCTCATATTCCTCTTCACTTTCTGACATCCAGGTCCCTCAGAGTGACAACATGTCTTGATGCTTCTCTCATCAAAATCTGTTTCACTTCGTCTAACTTTGACCAGTCCGCCTCAGATTCCTCTATTATCACTGCTGAGATCGCGTCAACTATCTGCACGAATGCATAGAACGCCTTGTCGCCAGCTATCTTTATCGCAGGGAAATCTTCGTTTGTAAGTATCTCTAGCTTTCTTGTCACATCGTCGAAATTCCTTGCATGAATTGGTCCCTCTTCACCAAGATGATGGAATTCGTGCGTATAGTCGAATTTCCTACCTTTCACCTGTATGACGTTCTTTCGTAGCACCAGATGTGTTTTCTTTGGTATCCTTTTGCGTCCCGTGTCAGCTGGATCCCTTGTCCCTTTGTCGGACACTGGTGGCTTTTCCCGCTTTTCGATCTCGACTTTCTTTTGCTCAGTTGCCTCTATGCCTTTCTTTCCAGGAACTTCCTGTTCCTCATCGGTCTCTACAGTCCCGGTCTTTTTTTGCCCCACAGTCTCTGGAAGCGTGTATTCGATCAGCTGTTTTGATGCGATGGCAACTCTTAGCCCTTCTTTGTATTGCTCCAATTTCTGTTTGTCGCTGTTGCTTATCTTTGTCTCTCTGAACGATCTACTCATCGCTACGACATCTTTAATGTTTTCAGCTATGAGTTTTTCCGCCTCATCAAATTCCTTTGATTCACGCTCCCAGTTGTTCTTTGTCCCAACAACTGGTACACCGTCTATGTATATCTCACCAGTCACTCTTGCAGTCGTTGCATGAGGTTTGAACCCTATTTTGTCGTAGGTCGTAATCAGCCTGTTTTTTCTATAGGTGTTAAAACCATACATCAATCCTTGTGAAGAGTGTTTCAGCAGCGCCACCCAGCCAGTTATTGTTCCCCCGTTGCTCATGGTGATATTGATTTCTTTCTTTGTCTTTGGCATGATATCGGGAAGCAATGCTTTGCATTCGTCATCGTTTACAACAATCTGCACCTCTTTTGCTTTGATGAAATGAGCGTATCTTTTTCCCAGATCACCGCAAAGAGACATCACCTTTTGTTGCGTTATGTTCATGTGTAGGCGCTTTATCCTGACGATCGTGCCCCCATTTTTTAGTTCTACTGGAACTGGGACTGGAAGTATAGGATACATCCACCCTTTTTGCGTTTCTTTGTCCCACCAGGTCTTATAACATTTATTTGTTCCATTTCTCATCGATAAGACTTCGAAGTAATCGCCGAAGTTAGCGCTTGCCTTTTTCAATCCAACTCCAATAAATCCAAGGCAGTTCGGTCCTTTCTTCGTTCTAGCGTATACCATCGCATCCTGCAGTTCCTCTTTCGACATCCCGATTCCATCATCTATGATTTCGATAATGTCGGATGTTATGTTGATTATAATCTTGAGGAGCTTCCCTCGCCTCGCATCGATGGAATTGTCTGCTAGTATAATGACAATTTAATTTAGTTACATATTTAAACCTGAAAATAATATATTCCTTCATGATCAATATTTCACTCACCAAAGAAGATCGTGAATTTTTGGAGGAATTTGTGAAAAAAGGAACGA
>Ga0315282_10004492_pt1 | contig 24290 bp, 17 predicted proteins | sample YL17G07_20_MG_FD_203693 | JGI IMG/M metagenome (GOLD analysis project Ga0315282, IMG submission 203693) | Sediment microbial communities from Yellowstone Lake, YNP, Wyoming, USA - YL17G07_20 | ecosystem: Environmental > Aquatic > Freshwater > Lake > Sediment | place: USA: Wyoming | collected... | reverse complement strand
AAACAAATCAAGTTGTTTCACAAATTCGCCTTAATTATGGTTCTTCTGGTAGTTATCCCTTTACTGATTCAAGGAATTAAGATGATTAATATTAACCGTGAAGCTCTGGAGGTCTCGGTTCTGGAGACTCACACCAAACTGGCTCAAGCGATAGCAGAAGATATTAACGACTATGTCTCAGGACTGAATCTGGATTTGGCTTTTGTCCTGGCTTTTGAGAAATTTCCCAAGATGTCCTGGCAGGAGAAGATGAAGGTTCTGCTTTCCGTTCTTTCCCGTCACGAGGATTTCATTCTCATCTCCGTGCTGAATGGAAATGGTGATGAAGTGATTAAAGTGCATAATCCAAGTTTTCTACAGGAGTCCTCCAGACTAATCAGTAGGAGCAAGGACCAGGCTTTTGTCGAAGCCAAAAAGACGGGGGCTCCTCAGGTGGGAAATATCTATTATGATGGCAACTTACCACGAATAAATGTGGTTTATCCCCTTGAGGCTGATTATGAATACGTTTTTGTTACAGCGACTTTAAGTGAGCTTTGGCGGAAGATTGATGGGATGAGAATTGGAAAGACAGGATTTGCTTTTCTGATAGATAGTGAAGGCAGAACGATTTTTCACCCGGAATTGGAAAAGGCGAAAAATTTTGAGAAAGCAACCGGACTTCCTATTGTCAGGCAAGCTTTAGCTCAATTTGGGAACCCTAGTGGTGTGAATATCTCAGGTAAACAATTTCGTAATGAGAATGGGTCTGATTTCGTGGGAGCGTATGCCTGGGCAGAAAGTTTGAATTGGGGAGTAATTATGCAACAGAGTAAGGGAGAAGCCTATAGTTCTATAACCCGTATGAAAGTGAATGCCATATTCTGGATAGTGCTTAGCATTTTGGGATCGGTCTTCATAGCCTTCTATTTGGCAAAAAGTTTGAGCCGTCCGATTCTGGAATTGATAGCCGGGGCAGAGAGATTGGGAGAGGGCGATTTCAGTCATGAGGTAAAGGTTAAGACGCATGACGAAATTTCTACACTGGCAAATACGTTCAATTTCATGGTTAGGAAATTGAAAGAGTTTCAGGAGCAGCTGGTTCTTCGTGAAAAGCTGGCTGCACTTGGTCAGATGGCTTCCGTAGTTGGTCACGAAATTCGCAATCCACTGGGCGTAATCAATAATGCTATCTACTATATTAAAACAAGGCTTGAAATGCCTTCTGGAAAAAATCCCGACCCGAAAATTCAGAAACACATTGGAATTATTGAAAAGGAAATTGTCGCTTCGGACAAAATTATCAACGACTTATTGAGCTTCTCCCGGACCAAACCGCCGATGGTGCAGCCTTTTGACCTGAATAAAATAGTCGAGGATTCGCTATCGGTTGTCTCCATCCCTGAGACAGTGAAGGTGGAGATAGATCTCTCGTTGGAGCTTCCTCCTGCCGTTGTAAATCCGGATGAGATTCGCCAGGTGTTCATAAATCTTATAAATAATGCCTGGCAGGCCATGCCAGAGGGAGGAACACTCAAAATCCGGACTTATATCGAAGAGGAAATGGCCCAAGTGGAAATTAGTGATACCGGGTGCGGAATTTCTCCTGAAAATATGAAGAAATTGTTTACTCCATTCTTCAGTACTAAAACCAAAGGGACTGGGTTGGGATTAGCAGCAGTCCAGAGAATTGTGGAGAGACATAAAGGTAAGATTAAAGTGAGAAGCCGAGTAGGGCAAGGAACAACTTTCATTGTTAGTTTACCGCTGGCTAAATGAAAAATTGAATAAGGAGAATGTCCCCTTTTTCTGTAGGGGCGGCCCGCTGTGGCCGCCCGAGGGACGACACGGCGGTCGTCCCCTACAATTCCATATGAAAATGAAGGAGGAGAAGAGTGGCTAAAAATGTCAATCTCTTGATTGTGGACGATGATGTAAGTATGTTGGAAACAATAGGCGACGTCTTTCAGGATAGGGGATATAATGTAGCTATGGTAGAGGATGGGCGTAGAGCGATTAAATTAGTCAGCAGGAGATATTTTGATGTTATTCTTATGGACATAAGAATGCCAGGTATAAATGGCTTGGAGACTTACAAAGAGGTGAAGAAAATTATCCCGACCGCTGCAGTGATAATGATGACCGGAGATAGCAAAGAGGAGTTGGTGAAGAAAACTATAGAAGAAGGTGCCTATGCTGTTATTTACAAACCGTTTAATGTTAAGAAAGTCATAAAGATTGTTGAGGAGGCTTTGAGAAAACCTGTAATTCTAATAGTAGATGACAGGGTAGAGGACCGGGAAACTTTGAGGGATATATTGGCGGGGAGAGGATACAGGGTCGTCCTGGCGAAAGATGGGTATGAAGCGGTGGGTCTTACGCAGAAAGGTGATTTCGATGTGGTCCTGTTGGATATAAAGATGCCGGGGATGGATGGCGTCAAGACCTTGGAGAGGATTAAAGAATTTAGACCTGAGGCGGGAGTGATAATGATGACTGCTTATTCAATGGAGGAATTTGTAGAAGATTCTCTGAGAAAGGGAGCCTATACCTGTCTTTTTAAGCCAATTGATGTCGAAAAAATGTTGGAAGCTGTCCAGAAAGTTCGCGACCTGGCTAAGAGATTTAGAGAGGAAGAACAGGTTGAGATATTAATAGTAGATGACGATCCAAATTACAGAGAGACGGTTGCTGACATCCTTGAGGATGAGGGTTATAAAGTTTCTAAGGTAGAAACAGGAATAGCTTCAATTGAGGAAGTCACGAAGAAGTTCTTTAATGTGGTTCTGGTCGATTTCAAACTGGCCGATATTACAGGTTTGGACTTAGCTAAAAAAATCAAGGCAATAGACAAAGACGCTTATATTATAGTAGTTACGGGACATGCTTCTTTGGAAACAGCCTTGAAAGCTATTGAAATGAGAGAAGAGATTTACGGTTTTGTCATTAAGGGTGGAGGACGTGACCCGGGACAACTTAAGTGGACAATAAAGAGCGCCCTACGAGAGCAGAGACTTGCCTTGGATAAGATGAAAGCAGAAAGCGAGTTGAGAAGAGCAAACAAGAGGCTGGAAGAACTTTCGATTACTGATGATTTGACAGGAATATATAATCGGAGACATTTTTACGAAAAGCTTTCACAGGAGACAGCCAGGGTCCAACGACACAAGCATCCTCTTTCCTTATTGATGTTTGATGTGGACCATTTCAAATCATATAACGATACCCGTGGTCATCTCGCTGGAAATAGAATCCTGGAAAGAGTGGGAAGAATAATCTCAGAGGAAACCCGGGAGGTTGATTTTGGATTTCGCTATGGCGGGGATGAATTTACTGTAATTCTGCCAGAAACATCTAAGAAAAATGCAATAATAGTAGCTGAAAGGATTAGAAAAGCTTTTCAGAAATGTAAATTCGGTGAGACGACCTTAAGTATAGGTGTTGCTCAATACGACTCCAAAAGCGATTTGGATACACTAATAAAACATGCTGATGAGACAATGTATAGAGCGAAAAGTCAGGGAGGGAATAGAGTTGAAGTCTATGGAATGTAGGGGCGACCCTTATGATGCCGGAGGGGATATGATGGGATTGGTTGTAGGGGCGACATTTATGACGCCCGATAACACGGGTTCGATGAATCGAACCCCTACAGAATTGTTTTTGTAGGTAGAATTTCAAATTGTGCAATAATATGCGTAGATAGAGGGGAGAAAAAATGGCTAAGAATGTTAATGTGTTAATTGTGGATGATGAGGTGGAAACTTTGAGAACTCTCGATGATATCTTTGAAGATAGAGGCTATATTGTTACGCTGGCTGAGGATGGGTATAAGGCTATAGAATTTGCAAAGAGGAAGTTTTTCGACATTATTCTTATGGATGTTAAAATGCCCGGCATAAATGGCTTAGAAACGTTCAGGGAAATAAAGAAAATTTGTCCCTCTGCGATAGTGGTAATGATGACAGGGTACTCAGTAGAGGAATTATTGAGGCAGGCAATTGAGGAGGGGGCTTATGCAGTTATCTATAAACCTTTTGACGTGAGGAAGCTCTTTCAGACCATTGAGGGAGCCTTAAAAAAACCCCTAATTATGGTTGTGGATGACCTGGTGGAAGACAGGGAAACTTTGAAAGATATTCTGATTAACAAAGGATATCGAGTAGTCACTGCAGGCGATGGATATGAAGCACTGAATATGGTTCCCAGGGCAAATTTTGATATCATACTTCTCGATGTAAAAATGCCCAGAATGGATGGTATTAAGACCCTCGAATGGATTAAAGAGATGAATCCAGAAACAGGGGTAATAATGATGAGTGCTTATTCAATGGATGAATTCGTAGGAAGGGCACTAAGAGAGGGCGCTCTTGCATTTCTTTACAAACCCTTCGATATGAAAAAACTGTTCAGAATAATCGAGGATTATCGAGAGGAAAAGGGAAAAACAGAGAAAAAGGAACAAAAGTAATTGACAGGTAGTGTAAGGGCTTGTCCCCGTAATTTGAAATTTGAAATTCATAAAAAGGCTACACTTCACAAATTGCACAAATTGAATTTGTGCCTACAATAGGACAAATTCGAGATTTTGTAGGCACGGTTTTAACCGTGCGAGTTTTTGAATTGTCGTAAACCAGTGATATGAGGAGGAAAAGCGGATGAAGAAGGCAAATATCCTCATTGTAGATGATGAAATTGATCTTCTGGAAACCTTGGGAGATATTTTTGAGAGCAAGGGCTATAATGTGACTATGGTGGAGGATGGAACTAAGGCGATTCAACTTTTAAAGAAGAAATACTACGATATTGTTCTCATGGATCTCAAAATGCCGGGAATAAATGGCGTAGAGAGCTTCAAGGAGGTAAAGAGGCTCCATCCCTCAGCAGCTGTAATAATGATGACTGCTGGAAGTGTAGGGGAAGAGATAAAAGCGGCTCTGGGAGCCGGAGTTGATGCCGTGGTCGATAAGCCTTTTAATGTGAAAAAGCTTGTTGCTATCATCGAATCTATCCTGGAAAGGCCTCTAATTTTGGTAGTCGATGATACGGTTGAGGATCGTGAAACTCTAAGGGATATTCTGGCTTACAAAAAGTACAGGGCATTCGTAGCTAAAGATGGTTATGAAGCAATCGATATTGTTCGGAGAAGCGAGTTTGATGTCATACTTCTAGACATAAGGATGCCCGGAATGGATGGGATGGAAGTTCTGGAAGTGGTGAAAGAGATTAAACCAGATGTAGGCGTAGTAATGATGACGGGATACTCCTCAGAAGGACTTGCGGGAAAGTCTCTAAAGAGGGGAGCCTACACCTGTCTGTATAAGCCTTTCCTGGATATGGAGAAGTTGTTGAAGGTAATCGAGGAGGTTCAAGAGCAAAGGAAAGGTGTCGATTCTTCCTGGCAAAGAGTGAAAGTCCTCTTAGTTGATGAGGAAGAAGGTCATAGGGAAAAAATTTCAAATATATTAGCTGAAGAAGGGTATAGAATATTTCCAGCCACTAACGGCTCAGAAGCACTCAACAGAGCAGAGGAGAATTTCTTCAATGTTGCGCTTGTAGACTTGAAGCTATCAGATATGAGTGGTCTTGAATTGGCAACCAAATTGAAGGAGAAGAATAGAAAAACCTGCGTGATTGTGATGAGTGGATTGAGTGGACTCGATTTAGAGACTCTCGAAAAGCCGACAAAAGATGCAATCTTTGATTACTTAATCGAGCCCATAGACCCAGCCCAGTTAAAACGAATTATAAAAGAAGGTTTAAGAGAACAAAAGAGGTGGGGATAGTTTTCGGAGTCGCTCGGGTGAGGACTTGAAAAATAGTTTGGGTATTATAGATTTGATTATTGGGTAACGGGTAATTTGAAATTTGAAATTTGAAATTTGAAAAATGGTCGCTGTCCCTATTTTCTTGGAAAGGAGGGTAAATTATGAGTTACAGATTTTCTCTACTTTTGACTAGTATCGTTGTCATTCTTAATTTTGGTATACTTGCGGCTGGGAGAGAAGAGGATCTTGGAATGCTTGCTTTTAGTACTCCCAGTCAAAGTAAATTGGCTCGGCATGGCGCGTCGGATCGGGAATTCTCCACTCCCTCAGGTTTTAAGCTAAAAGAAGGTTACCCTCGTCCGCGTGTGTTTACCCCAAATGGTGATATTAAGAATGACGAGGTAGCTTTCTCCTACAAAAATGATAATCTGAGTAGCATAGTTTGCTGGATTTATGATATCAAAGGGGCGGTGGTAAGACAGCTCGATATCGAAGGCTTGGAAGATGAAGGTGAGTTCACCTGGGATGGCAAAGACGAGGATCGAAATATAGCCCCTAGCGGCATATATATCTACCAGATAGAAGTAGAAGGTCAAACCATAAATGGGACAATAGTCCTTGCAAAGTGAGCCATGAATTATGAATTATGAGTTATGGACTGTGTAGGGGCGGCCCGCCGTGGCCGCCCGAGAAGAGGGACGACACGGCGGTCGTCCCCTACGGGATTGGTTGGAGAGAAAATGAAATGGATGAACAAAAAAATCATTTTGATAGGATTGTTGACTATAGTCTTAAGTCTTGGGTCTAATGTTTCTTTTGGGGATTTTGAGGACATTGGAGTGGGAGCACGACCCATCGGAATGGGAAGCGCTTTTGTTGGTCTGGTTGATGACGTCCACTCCATCTATTATAATCCAGCAGGACTGAGCCAGCTAACCCATATAGAATTCACCAGCAGCTACGGAAGACTCTACTGGGGACTGGACGATGGGAGTAACCTGGGGAATGCATTCATCGGCTACGCTCATCCCCTGGAAAAATTGGGCGGAATAGGAGTGGGCTGGCTAAGTCTGGGGCTGAAGGGTTTTTATCGAGAAGATACCTTTATCCTCTCTTATGGTAATAAGTTATTTAGTTCGCTTTCTGGCGGGCTGAGCTTCAAATTACTATCCAAACGGTATGATAATAATCAATACACAAAGTCTGACCCCCTTTTTCAGAAAAAGGGTTATTCCAGGATTGGATTTAGTGGCGACATAGGACTTTTATACAATCTTAGTGCCAATATCTTCTCTGGACTTTCTCTCACAGACATCCTTCAGCCGAACATGAACCTGGAAGACGAAAGAGATAAGCTCCCTCTGGGAGTCAGAATAGGTATTGCTTATAGAGATAAAACTAACTTAATCAATCTTGCTCTGGATGCTATTTACAAAGACGGGAAATTTAACATTTCTGCTGGTGCCGAGAAGTGGTTCTCAGGTAAGTCAATGGGAGTCCGGGGAGGGATGGATATAGGAAGTGATGGCTTTAAGAGTTTTTCTCTGGGAGCAAGTTGCCAGGTATCTCCATTCGAAATAGATTATGCTTTCATCTATCCGCTTTCTGGGCTGGGAGGGACTTACGGTTCTCATCGTTTCTCATTGACATTCCGTTTTGGTGGAATTAGGGAAACAGTATCCGGTGAGAAAGGGGTAACACCGGCACAAACAGGCATTCCAGAGACACCCTTAAGTGAAGAAGAAAAGATAGAGAAAATGAGGACATACTATTATCGTGGAATTGACTACTATAAAAGAGGGGAATATGAGGCAGCTATTGCTGAATTTGAAAAGGTACTACAATTGGAACCGAATCATGCTCAATCGCTAAGACTTATTGAGCGAGCAAAAGAGAGAATGAAAATTAAAAAATAGCCGGAGGGAATATGGGAAGAACCGCTGGATGTGTGCGGGTTTATCTTCTTACCTTATTTTTGATTCTATTTCTTTTTCTTGCCCAAGATGGTAATACGGGAGGAATATCAACTAGCTTCACTGAGGTCGCTGTCCGGAACTTAAGTATCGGAAAGAATTATGCGATGGGAGAGAAAGTTGGTCGCAAGTTAGAGGTCAGAAATAGAGGGGAAAATTCGATTGAGTTAAAAATGGAAGTATTGGTGCCCTCCAAAAGTGAACTGAAGGAGGGGTATGAACCAATTCCAGAGGCTTCCTGGATAGAGCTGGAAAAGGATTACTTTTCAGTGGAACCATCAAAATCTGCAGTGACTGATGTAATTGTCACTATTCCCAAGGATAAAAAATATCTAGGCAAGAAGTATCAAGCCTACATCTGGTCGCATACTGTAGGCAAGGGTAATCTGCCCATTGCTTTAGGTTTGAAGAGTAAACTTCTCCTTGAAATTTCTGAACAGGAAAGAGATTTATCTAAAGAGTTTGGAGGGAAATTCGACTTCGCTATTTTTCCAGATGAGATAGTCCTGGGGAATGTAAAACTGGGGAAAATTTATGATATTAAAAAAGTGTTTGGAAAATTATTGGAAGTGAAAAATTGTAGTCTTTATTCTCGCATCTATGAGATAAAAAGTATCTCTCGAGAAAAAGCAGGAATAGGGGTTAAAAATGGATATGAGGATTGTCCGAACCCAGATTTTTTGACTTTTGATAAGTCGAAATTTGATCTGAAAGGAAAGAAAAAAACCAGAGTAAAAATGTACCTTAACTTTCCAAAAAGAGAAGAGTATGCTGGCAAGAAATATATATTCGTTGTTAGGATAAGGTTCTTGGGAGAAGAGTTTCTTTTGAATCGTTATTTAAAACTTTACGTGAGCACACTGGAATAATAAAGACGCCTACCTTCAACATTTCCCTTGACTTTCGCCTCCTGATTTGATAAATTTTTTCTGACCTTCCTTTGAATTTTTCCCACTATTTCATCGGGGACTCCAAAAAATTCTGGACTCCTTGCGAATCGTGTATGGGCGACCCTTCGGGCTCGAGCCCTCGAGGGCGAAGCCTTCATGGTCGCCCGAACCTCCCTTTCGGGAGGACTCCAAATGCATAGACCGATTTGGTCGGGCACTTTTTGTAGCAGCAAAGCGTAAGCTTTGCTCCCTTTTGGCAGAGCTTCGCTCTCGAGCTACATCGAATGCGAAGCTTTGCTTCGCTACTCCAATCCTGGAAAGGAGTAGCGGAGCGATAGCTCCGCGTTATGGGATATTTTATGGAGCATTCAGATTTTGTCCATCTACATCTTCACACTGAATACAGCCTTCTCGATGGCGCCTGTCGTATTCTGGATAACCGCAGGGCTCCCGGGAACCTTGTTCAGCGAGCATCCCAGTACAAGATGCCAGCTCTGGGGATTACCGACCATGGGAATATGTTTGGCGCAATCGACTTTTACCAAGCATGCGTGAATAGCGGGATAAAGCCGATTATAGGTTGCGAAGTCTATGTTGCTCCCCAAAGCCGGTATGTTAAGGAGGGAAGCGGTATATCCGAGGCAGCAAATCATCTAATCCTTTTGGCAAAGGATAAAACTGGGTATGAGAATTTGATGAGACTGGTGAGTATCGGCTATCTTGAAGGTTTCTACTACAGGCCCCGAATAGATAAGGAGGTACTTAAAGACTACTCTAAAGGATTGGTATGTTTGACTGGTTGCCTTAAAGGTGAGGTTTCCGGGGCTATATTAAATGACGACTTTGATAAGGCTAAAAAAGCCATTTCTTTCTATGGCGAGATTTTCTGTAAAGAGAACCTCTACCTCGAACTGATAGATAATGGAATCAGTGAACAGAAGAAAGTCTGCCGGGAATTAATTAAATTAGGGAGAGAGCTGGGAATTCCATTGGTAGCTACCAATGATTGCCATTATGTGGATAAAGCTGATGCATATGCACAGGAGATACTTCTCTGTATTGGTACTGGTAAAACGCTCGATGATCCCACGCATCTTAAGTTTTCTACAGAAGAATTCTACTTTAAATCCCCCCAGGAGATGAAGCAAATTTTTGCTGAAATCCCACAGGCAATAAAGAGTACAATAGAGATTACTGAAAAATGTAGTCTGCAGCTGGATTTTGAAACAATTCATTTGCCCGACTACAAAATTCCGGAAAAGTATAACCTCGATGAATATTTAAGAAACCTCTGTGAACAGGGCTTGAACAAGAGGTATACGGAAGTTACGCCTGATATACGGAAACGATTGGACTATGAGCTATCGGTCATAACCCGGATGGGGTTTGCCAGTTATTTTTTGATTGTATGGGATTTCATAGAGTATGCGAAACGTCAAAAGATAATGGTGGGTCCTGGTAGAGGGTCTGGCGCTGGAAGTCTCGTTGCCTATGTTTTGGGAATTACTGAAATCGACCCCTTGAAGTACGGTCTCCTATTTGAAAGATTCTTGAATCCGGGAAGGAAGAGTATGCCGGATCTCGATATCGATTTTGCCGATAACGGACGGGATAGAGTTATTGATTATGTGAAGGAGAAATACGGGCAAAAAAATGTTGCTCAGATTATAACCTTCGGAACTATGTTGGCAAGGGCTGTAGTCAGAGATACTGGCAGGGTATTGAATGTCCCTTTGCCTGAGGTGGATGGAATTGCCAAATTGATCCCTTTTGGTGAGACAATACAAGGAGCTTTACAACTGGTGCCCGAACTGAACAGCAGATATGAAACTGACGGCGTGGTCAGGAATCTCCTGGATATGGCTCAGAGAATTGAAGGGATCAAGCGCCATACGGGTGTCCATGCGGCAGGAATTGTAATTGCCCCGGGGGAGATGGTTAACTATGTGCCGTTGGCAAAGAGTGGCAAGAATGTGGTAACTACTCAGTATGACGATACTGCTTTGATTAAGCTGGGACTTTTAAAAATAGATTTTCTGGGATTGAGAACGCTGACTGTGATTGATGAAGCCTTGAAGCTTATAAGTAAGAGAGCGAAAGAGACCCCGAAAGAACCATCTGATATTCCACTTGATGACGGGAAAACATACAAACTTTTAGCGGAAGGGAAGTCTTGTGGAGTCTTTCAACTGGAGAGCGCAGGTATGAGGGACCTTTTGAGGAAGTTAGAGCCGACGGAATTTTCCGACGTGATTGCCCTTGTGGCGCTCTATCGCCCCGGTCCTATTGGGAGCGGAATGGTGGATGAGTTTGTAACCAGAAAACACAAGCGTGCGAAAATAAACTACGAGCACCCCTCACTTGAGCCAATTTTAAAGGATACATACGGTGTAATCCTCTATCAGGAAGATGTCATGCGGATTGCTACCGAATTAGCAGGTTTTACTCCGGAACAAGCTGATGTTTTGCGCCAGGCGATGGGAAAGAAGGTCCCTGAAGAAATTGAGAGACAAAGAGAGAATTTTGTAAAAGGGGCAGGAAAGAAAGGAATTTCTATAGGAAAAGTAAATAGAATATTCGATGCCATGGTGAAATTTGGTGGATACGGCTTCAATAAGTCCCACGCAAGTGCCTATGCACTTCTGGCTTACCAGACTGCCTGGCTCAAAGCAAATTATCCACTCGAATATATGACAGTACTCCTGAGTAGCGAAATGGAGAATACCGATAAGGTCGTAGAATATATGACCGAATGTCATCACATGGGCATCACTGTGCTGCCACCGAGTGTAGAGAAGAGTTTTTCAGAATTCAGGATAGAAGATGGGAGTATTCGTTTTGGTCTGTTAGCTATTAAGAATATAGGGCAGGGGGCTATAGATTCCATTGTGGGTGCTCGAGAAATGGGAGGAGCATTTGAATCGCTATATGATTTTTGTGTTCGGGTTGACTTGAGGTTGGTCAATAGAAGAACAATTGAAAGCTTGATTAAGGCGGGGTGTTTCGACTTGTTTGGTCAGCCGAGAGCTCAGTTATTTAAAGGATTGGATCTCCTTTTGGAGAAAGCATCCCGGGCCCAGAAGGAGCGGCTGAGCGGTCAGACTTCTTTCTTGGATGTCGTCGACTCTACTGTCCGAGGAGTTGAGGAATTACCTTCCTCAAAGGAATGGCAAGAGAACAAGTTACTGGCATATGAGAAAGAAGTATTGGGTTTCTATATTACTGGTCATCCCCTAGCCAGGTTCGCTGAAGAAATGAAGAATTATGTCAGCTATTCAATAGATAAATTGCAGGAATTAGGGACTGAAAGTCAAGTGAGCATAGGGGGAATAATAGGTTCTCTCAACAAGAAGAAAACAAAGAGGGGTCAATTGATGGCTATCTTTAAGTTAGAGGACTTGACTGGAATGGTGGAAGTCATTGTTTTCCCCGAGGCTTATGAAAATGGCATAGGAAAATACTTGCTTAGGGATGAGATGGTTATAGTCAAAGGGAGGCTTAATTGGCGGGAAGAGAAACCGAGGATTGTGGCTTCGGAAGTAATTCCATTTAGTCGTGCTCGAGAGCATTTCATCCACCAGATGACTTTGAAGCTCTCCACAGCTGGATTGGAGGAGGATACTTTAAAGAAATTGAAGGAATTATTCGAAAAAAACCGGGGTAATTGCCAGGTGAATTTTAGCTTATCTACCCCTCGTAATCGAGTTATGAAGATAAGTTCAAAAATACAGGTGAAACTTAGTGAGGAATTGCTGGAGGAGGTGGAAAGGCTTCTTGGGAGAGACTCCATTCAGCTATCACCTTAAATTTGCCAGACGAAATTGCACAAATTGAATTTGTGCCTACAATGGAATGAATTTGAAATTTTGTAGGCACGATTTCAAATCGTGTAATGTTGATAAGGAGGTTTGTATGCCTGAGCTGAGAAAAGATCCCATACTCGGTCGGTGGATTATCATTGCCACTGAACGAGCAAAGAGACCTTCCGATTTTGGGGCTGAACCCCAGGAGAAATCGAATGAGAAACTCTGTCCATTCTGTGTTGGAAATGAAGATAAGACTCCTCCCGAGGTTATGGCTTATCGGGAACCTGGAACTAAACCTAATAGTAAAGGTTGGTGGTTGAGGGTAGTTTCGAACAAATTTCCAGCATTACAAATAGAAGGAGATTTGAATCGCGCAGGTGAAGGAATGTACGATAAAATGAACGGAATTGGTGCGCATGAGATAATTATTGAGAACCCCAATCATTATAAGACGCTACCAGAATTGGAAAGAAAAAATGTGGAGGACGTAATCTGGGCTTATAGAGATAGAACTGTAGACCTGAAGAGAGATTCCAGGTTCGAATATATTCTAATCTTTAAAAACCAGGGTAAGGCAGCTGGAGCTTCCCTGACCCATTCTCATTCCCAGCTTATCGCCCTGCCAATAGTTCCTACAAGTGTGAAAGAGGAGATGGAAGGGGCTCAACATTATTATGATAATAAGGAAAGGTGTGTCTTTTGCGATATTATTAGACAGGAGACAAGGTCGGTAACGAGGATAATTACGGAAAATGAAGACTTCATAGTTTTTGCTCCTTTCGCTTCTCGATTTCCTTTTGAGACCTGGATTATTCCCAAGAAACACGACTCGGCTTTTGAAGATATCCAGAAACACGAAGTAATCCACCTGGCATGCTGTCTAAAGGGGATCTTAACTCGAATGAACAAAGCGCTCAATTATGCTCCATATAATTATATTCTCCATAACTCTCCGCTCACAGCATCCAACCTTTCCTACTACCACTGGCACATCGAGGTTATGCCCATATTGATAAGAGTGGCAGGATTTGAATGGGGCACAGGATTCTACATTAATCCCACACCGCCTGAAGAGGCTGCTAAATTCTTAAGGGAAGCCGAAGTTTAAGAAAATGATATTGGGAGTAGCAGGTTTTAACCTGCGTCTTAAGACGCAGACTGAAGTCTGCTACTCCTTCACGCAGACTGAAGTCTGCTACTCCTGGGAGGTATTAAACTGAAAATTCTATTTGCTTCTTCAGAAGTGGCTCCCTTCGCAAAGACAGGAGGTCTTGCTGACGTGAGCGGCGCCTTGCCCAGAGCCTTAAAGGTTCAGGGTCATGACGTGCGAGTTGTAATGCCAAAATATAGAGTCATCAACAATCAAAAGTTTGGATTAAAGAACCTTGCTAAGAGCTTGGCTATTCCTGTGGGAGGAAAGGTCGCCATAGTTTCAATTTTAGAAGGCGAACTCGAAAGAGGAATGCCTGTATATTTTATAGATTATAAACCTTACTTTGAGCGGGATGAACTTTACGGCACTCCAGAAGGCGCCTACGAGGATAACGCAGAAAGGTTCATTCTTTTTTCAAGAGCGGTACTGGAAGCGATTAAGGCAATAGGGTTTAAGCCCGATGTGATTCACTGTAACGATTGGCAGACTGGTTTAATTCCTGTCTACTTGAAGACATTATATAAGAACGACCCTTTCTTTCAGAGAACCGCAACAATCTTGACTATTCATAACATTGCGTATCAAGGGATATTTCCCAAGGAGACTCTAAATCTGGCTGGCTTGGAGTGGAAAGAATTTACTCCTGAAAAATTGGAATACTATGAGCAGGTTAACTTTCTTAAGGGAGGGTTAGTCTATGCAGATGTGTTGAACACCGTAAGCGTAACCTACAGCAAGGAGATTCAGTCCTCGCCAGAATTTGGATACGGTTTGGAAGGAGTTCTTGCCCATCGCAGCCAGAACCTCTACGGGATACTCAATGGAATTGATTACAGTGAGTGGAATCCAGTGAAGGACGACCTTATTGCTGTCAACTATAGCCTACAGGAGATAGATAAGAAAATGGAATGTAAGAGGGTGCTTTTAGAGGAGAATAATCTGCCGGTTAACCTAAGTTGTCCTTTCGTGGGAATCATCTCACGGCTTGCCCGGCAGAAGGGACTCGATATTATTGCAGAGGCAATTAATGAAATAATGAGTTTGGATTTGTATTTTATTCTCTTGGGGAGGGGTGAGGAAAAGTATCACAGGCTTTTTTCTATGATAGGGAGAAAGTATTCCAGAAAAGTAGCAATTCATATTACCTTTGACAATAGACTTGCTCATAGAATCTATGCCGGTTGTGACATGTTCTTGATGCCTTCTCGCTATGAGCCCTGCGGGTTGGGTCAGTTGATCAGTTTAGCATATGGGACTGCTCCTATTGTTAATCCAACAGGCGGCCTGGCAGACACGATTGAAGAGTTTGAGCCAGAAACAGGTAAAGGAAATGGCTTTCTTCTCAGCGAATATTCGGCCTCTGCTCTTGTGAGTGCGCTGGAAAGAGCGATAAGTATTTATAGATGGAAAGAAGCCTGGCGAAGACTCATTAAGAATATGATGGAGGCTAATTTTTCCTGGGCTGCCTCCACCGAGAAATATTTGAAATTATATCAAAGAGCGATAGACAAGAAAGTGTGAAATTAGCAAAATTCCAAGAGGTCTCTGAGAAGGTCCCATTTTCTTTTGTAGGGGTTTGATTTATCAAACCCATTGTCGGCGGGCTCAATAAATTGAGCCCCTACATAAAATGTACAATTTGGACTTTTTCAGAAATCTCTTAAAAACAGGTTGACAATTTAATAAAGTTGTGGTAAAATTTTTAGTGAAAATTGATATGGTCCGATAAGGGCAACTCCCTAAAATATAGGGGGACGCAAAGCCTAAGAGTCCCTGACCAGTCAGGGATAGTCAGGTTGCCGAAGACGAAAGAATTTTTCTGAAAGCCGAGTTGCTGAAGAAAAAACAAATTTAGAATGTTTGAAGCTTCTGGCAGCTCGGCTTTTCTTCTATATACTCTTCGAGAAGAAAAGAGGTGTAATATGAAAGAGAGAGGGAAGTTGCTTTTGATTGTTGTCCTTGGGTTGGTTGCAATTATGAGTACTTCTCTATCGGGAGTAGACGTTCACTACGGTGAGCATGCAGGTGAGCTTAAGAATCTTAGCATAAAGGTGGTCTATACCAACCCGTATTTTTATACGCCAGAAGGCTTGGCAGGCTATTATATTGGAATGCCGATGACCTATGAAGTACATATTGCAAATAATGGCCATCGCACTTATGAGCATCTGGACGTAACGGCAATTCAGGAGTATTATGAGTCGGGTACATGTAAGCGCACCTGGTATCCATATCCCGAGCAGGTTACCTACAGTAAGGGTGAGCAGTTGCCAGGCAACAGTAATCGGGTCTGGCGGGATATTTTACTGAGGCCAAATCAGAAAATCGTCCTACGGGAAAGATATGATGTTCCACTGGCCACCTGCGATGGACTTGACCAGACACACGTGATTATTCAGCATACTAACAGAGGAAGGGTAGAGGCTTCGATAATCTATTATGAGCCAGAATGCGGCGTGTTCTGTCCACCTCCGAGATAAGGCTCAATCCCGGGTTTTGATTTTGCAGGCTTAAGACTCAAAAATAGTTTTATATTCATACAAAATAGACCTTATGCGCAAAAAAGCTTAGGTCTATTTTTTTTATTGTAATTTGGAGTGAAATGGTGTAAAATTTGAAAACAATAAAGCGATTTTCGACTTCTTTGGTTAAAATAATGAAAAAGAAAGTTCTAATTGTTATTCTCTCTTTATCGATAGTTTCATCTATTTTGATATCTATAATTCGTTGGCGGGTTGAAGCCGATAACCGTTGGGTGGAAATGGCTTGCGATTACAGCGAACTCTCTCGACTCTGCATTCAACGGGGCTACGAGCTTGATGCTTTTTTGTTAGAGTTGAAGGAAGGTGGGATTAATTCAATAGCCATCGAAGAGGAGACTCTGGAGAGGCTCTCTTCGGAAGGCAGGCTAACTTTGATAAGAGGAGAGGAGGTGAACAGGTTTCAGTATCTGGCTCCAGTTCAATCTATTCTCCTTAAAGATTTAGTCACTAAGGATATTGAGAAATACACTTTCGCCATAACCAGTGATTTTGGTCTGGGAGAAAAGATAGAAAGAATATTGGTCGAAAAGCTGGGCAAGAAGAAAGTTAAAAGAATCGAAGAGAATTCGTATGGGAAACCTCTGATGGTCCTGGCGCTTTTCGGGATAGATGAAACGGAGATTTCCCAGATGGGGATAGGTTTTTCGACAGAAAAAATGGAAAGAGTAGCCAATTATGGATTAAAGGCTATTCTGCTTCTCACAAACGGCCCTTTTAATAGTGAAGCTTCCATACAGGCGCTCTTCTCCACTGTAACCGACTGGAGAGATATATCGGCAGTTATCTTTTCTGGGGATAGTGTCTTGGGCTATCCCGACTCTTTAGATTCGCTCAGGAGACAGTTGGAGAAAGTGGAGGTTAAGTTGGGTATCGTCGAGTTCTTGAATCAGGACGGCTTGGCTGAAGTAACCCAAAACCTATATCAGAAAATAGTCAGAGTACACTCTATTTCGCCCGAAGAGGTTGCCGCTATTAAAGAGGGAGGCCGGCTGGATGTCTCCAGATTGATTGCCCACTTCCAGAGAGCTGTCAAAGAAAGGAACGTTAGGCTACTCTATATTCATTTGCCTTTCATCTCAAGAAATAATGAGAATCTACAAATTCAATCCAATCTCGACTACATTAGAAAAATTAAGACGGCTGTTTTGGAGAGTAACTTTAAGATTGGTTTCTCTCAGCCATTTAAGCCTCTATCGGCTTCACTCGACTTGCTTCGCCTCCCAATTTTTTTAGTTATCTTAATAGTTCCGCTGTGGCTAATCTCTTTCTATAGGTCTCTTTCTTTGGGTTTTTACTCTTTCTATCTATTTACTTCTCTGGCACTGATACTTTTTTTCTGGCAAGCTCGACTCTTCATTCAGATTGTAACCCTAATTGCCGCTCTCTCTTTTCCTCTTTTAGCACTGACTTTTGGATTACCCCTTCCTGAGTCGTCGGTACTAAAAGCTCGTAAGGGAGGAAATCTCTCACGGGCCATTTGGCTTTTCTTTAAAGTAACCATTACTACTATCTTTGGTGGACTTCTAATTGCTTGTCTACTCACTCGTTTGGACTTTATGTTGAAAGTTCACCAGTTTCGAGGCGTGAAAGCTTCTTTTATCCTCCCGTTGATAATGGGTTTATTCCTTATGTCTGGATGGTCGGAGCAATCTCTCAAAAAAGGCGGGCTAATACGTTTTTATATAGGTAGAGTATCAAAGTTTCTTTCTAGAAAAGCCGAATTTAGGCACCTGTTAATCTTTTCCATTTTGGCTTTAGCGGGAATTGTGCTTCTGTTGAGGAGCGGAAATTATTCCGGACCATTTCTTTGGGAAATAGAAAACAGGGCGAGGCAGATACTAGAAAAATTACTTATTGTTCGACCAAGAATAAAAGAGTTCTTTATTGGGCATCCCCTAATGATCCTGGGAATCTACTTATATTTAAACGGCAAGGCTGGGAAAGAAGAAAATTTAAGGCTAAAAGCAAAGACTTGGCAATCGTTTATTATTCTCGGTTTGATCGGACAGGTCTCTATAATAAATAGTTTCTGCCATGCCCATACGCCATTGGTTATTTCTTTAGGGAGAACAATAAATGGTATCTGGTTAGGGACAATAGTGGGAGTCTTATTGGTCGCTATTGTCCGAAGAACCACAAAAGAAAGGATCAGGAATTAAAAGATAGTTCGTTCACCCAAGCCCCTATGCAGGGGCTGGGTTCATTGCTGGTAATGTAAGGCTTTATGCCCGTAATTGGGATGAAGGGATAGTTTTCGGAGTCGCTCGGTTAGAACCTTGCTCTAATTCCGCCAGCGCTGAGGTGAAACCTGGCGGAATTGAAGCTCCTGTAACTATCCCTTCATCCCTGGGGAAATAGAGGTGGGGATAGTTTTCGGAGTCGCTCGGTTAGCTGCACAGATTGAATCTGTGCCTACAATGGGATTTGTAGGCACGGTTTTAACCGTGCAAAAGATAGGCTTGAAGGAGGAGCCGTCCTCATTTTTTGGCTAAAATTCCAATAGCTCTTCACAAACTATCTTTTCAATCTTTTGGGTATTATAGATTTGATTATTGGGTAACGGGTAATTTGGAATTTGAAATTTGTAGTAGGTGGCGGAGAAATTGTTGGAAATGGTAAAGAGAATTGTGATAGCTGGGTATTATGGTTTCGATAACGGTGGCGATGAGTTGATTCTCTTCTCTTTACTGAACGAACTTAGAAGGCTCAATAGCAAGATAGAGATTTTTGTCCTCTCTAGAGATCCAGGCAAAACTGGCAAAAACTATGGAGTAAAAGCAATAAATCGCTGGGACCTTTTAAGTATAGCCCTTGCAATTTTGCGCACAGACCTGTTTGTTTTTGGCGGAGGAGGGCTTTTGCAGGACCTTACCAGTAGCTGGAGTATCTATTATTATCTTGGATTGATTCTATTAGCTAAACTATTTTTCAAGAAGGTTTTTCTCATTTCTCAGGGTGTGGGACCAATTAGAAAGAAAATTAATAGAAAAGTTACTGGAATAGTTCTCGGGTTTGTAGATTTGATTACCGTTCGGGACGAATTGTCGAAATTTGAACTGGGAAAACTGAATGGGAACCTTTCAGTTTCTATTGCCTCTGACCCGGTGTTCAATTTGGACAGATTCGTATTCAAAAGTGGAGCAGCTATATATTCGCCTTCTAACGAGCGACCTGTTATTGGAGTCTGTCTCCAGGGATTTGGAAAGGATGAGAGATTTAAAGAGAGTGTTAGAGAGATATGTGATGAGCTGGTAAGAAAGATTGAATCGAAGATTATCTTTATACCTTTCCATAAATTGGAAGACTTGAAGATAAGTAGAGATATAATAGCCAACAGAACGAATGCTTACAAATTATTTCTCTGGCAAAATGTTATGGACCTATTTGAGTTTTACAATAAGATAGATTTGATAGTGGGAATGCGGCTCCATTCAATCATTTTAGCATGCCTTTTCGGGAAGCCTTTTGTGGTCATCTCTTTGCCCAAAACTCATCCCCTTTACGACCCCAAAGTCGAGAGCTTTTTTGAGCTATTGGGTTATAAAGCGATGGATATAGCAGTTCCGCCTGCTGAAATAGCTGGGAAAGTACACGAAATTTGGACAAATCGCCAGAAATTCCTTGAGGAACTCACTCCCAGAGTAGCAAAATTGACGGAAGGCTCCAGGAAAAATATAGAAATGATGCAGAGCTTATTGGAAACTTGAAGCAGGGGTCACAAATCGTTCCTGCTTGCACCTATCATGTTGATAACCCTTTACAATTACTACAATTTTTTGGTATAGTATAAAAAGGCAAGTGCTCTTCGTTGACTATTCGCTAATTTGAATAACAGGAGGAAAAGAAATGTTTAAGAAAAGGAAAATTTTGTGGAGTTTAGGGATAGGCTTATTTTTACTGTTTTCTTTAGTAATAATTAGCGATAAGGCTATTCAAGGTGTGGTAGAAAAGGAAGCCGAGATCTATGAGCAGGTAAAATTGTTGACCGAGGTCTTTACGTTGATCAGGGATAACTATGTGGAGCCTATAGAGGCTAAGAAATTGATTTATGGCGCTTGTGAAGGGATGGTCAGCAAATTGGATCCTTTCTCTCAGTTTATGGATCCTACGGCTCATGAGATGATGAAATCTGAGACCGAGGGGAAATTCGGCGGATTGGGTATAAGGATTGCTATCAGGGAAGGAGTGTTGACTGTGGTTACTCCACTTCCCGGGACACCGGCCTATGAATTAGGAATTTTGCCTGGAGATAAGATAATGAAAATCGAGGGTAAAGACACCAAAGATATTACACTTTCACAGGCAGTTGAGTTTTTGCGGGGAACGCCGGGGACAAAAGTTACTATCTCCATTCTTCGAGAAGGAGTGAAAGACTTAATCGACTTTACTATAACCAGAGCGGTGGTGAAGATAGAAAGTGTTCCCGACGCCAGGATGCTCACTGATAAAATAGGTTATGTCGAATTGAGTGAATTCTCCAAGGATACACCTTATGAGTTCGATAAGGTCTGGAAAAAATTGGAGAAGCAAGGAATGAAGGATCTAATTCTCGATCTGAGGTATAATCCTGGAGGATTATTAACTACTGCCGTGGAGATTTGTAAGAATTTCATTGGCGATGAAAAATTGATTGTTTATACTCAGGGCCGTGGTGAGCAGCAGGCAATTAAATTTTTTGCTGAAAAGAAGGCTAAACATGAGAAGATACCTTTGGTAATTTTGGTGAACAAGGGTTCGGCTTCGGGATCAGAGATTGTAGCAGGATGTATTCAGGATTGGAAGAGGGGCGTTGTCCTCGGAGAAAAGACATTCGGCAAGGCTTCTGTGCAGAGTCTGATGCCTCTATCGGATGGCTCTGGTTTGAGATTGACTACTGCCAAGTATTATACCCCAGCTGGACGTTCAATCCATGATGTGGGAATCACTCCTGATATCATTGTAGAGGTATCTGTTGAGATTATGACAGAGCTTATGAAGCAAAGGGAAAAAATATATGGTTTGCCTGAAGAAGCTCAACAGAAGAGAGAAAAAGAAAAGATAAAAGATCCACAAATTGAGCGTGCAAAGGAGATCTTATTAGCTCAAGAGATGTTCTCTGGGACGGAGAAGCGGGTCGAAGAAATACCGGAAGGAGTAAAAGAAGGTGCCCCGAAAGAAAAAGAAAAGTAAAAAGATAACCGTATTCATAATTGTAGCTCTCGCTCTGGCTGGCGCAATCTACTACTATTTTAAAGTCAGGCCTGTTGACTATACAAATGTTTCTCAACAGATCGACGTAGTAATTAACGAAGAGCTGGTAAAATTAGGAGTTACTGATAAGGATTTAATAAAAATTTATAGAGAAGAAAAGAAAAAGGACAATGTTTCTTGGGTCTCGGTGACCAAGGAGGTTCGGGTTCCCCGTGAAATCAGTATGGAAAGCTACAAAAAGTCTCTTACCCGTTCCCTGACACGTATAGGAGCTCAGCTTTACGAGGCGAAACTAAGCGATAAAGGCGATTGGCTGAGTATGAAAATTGGAAAGCGTTCGTTAGTAATGCAAAATCTCCTTCTCCGTTACCCATTAGCTAAGTATAGGGTTAGCATTGTCATTGATGACCTTGGCCAACGAAAAGATCTGGTAAGGAATTTCTTGCGCCTGGATATACCTTTAACCTTTTCCATTCTGCCTCAACTCCCTTATTCTACTCTCCTTGCAAGGGAGCTTAAGAATTCAGGCTATGAGACAATTCTCCACATCCCTATGGAGCCTGAGGACTATCCTGAGATCAATCCCGGCCCGGGATCTTTATTGGTCTCAATGGACTCTTCCCAGATAAAAAGCACTATCCTGAAAAATCTTAAGACTGTTCCTGGAGTTATTGGCGCCAGTAACCATGAGGGTTCTCGCTTCACAGATAATCGTGAAAAGATGGTTGAGGCTTTGAGAGTTCTGAAGAAAGAGAGGCTCTTCTTCTTTGATTCTAAGACTTCTCCGCACTCAGTAGGAGAAGAAGTGGCTCGAGATTTGGGAATGCCCGCGCTTTCTAACCAGGTTTTTTTAGATACAAAGGACGAATACGGGTCTATCTGCCGGCAATTGGATAAATTACACCGTAGAGTTCTTAAGTCTGGAACAGCGATTGGTATCGGTCATGTCCATAGGAAGTTTACTGCCGATGTCTTAGCTGAGTATATTCCCAGATTTAAAGAAGATGGTATTGAATTTGTGAGTCTATCGGAATTATTGAAGAAACAGTGACTGTCACCCTAAAGGGCGACCGACCAACGGGCGACCACAAGGGTCGCCCCTACGCGTGGTCGGGCACTCTTGAGAGTGCCGTTTTCATGCAGAGCTAACGCTCTGCCGCTACATGTTTTGAGGAGAACCTATGTTAATTTTGGGCATTGAGACTTCCTGTGATGAAACGGCTGCCAGCGTTGTGGAAGACGGTCGAAGGATGTTGTCTAATGTGGTCTCTTCCCAGATTGATATCCATAGGAAGTATGGTGGGGTCGTTCCTGAGCTTGCTTCTCGCAAACATCTGGAAACAGTCAATTTCGTTGTAGAACAAGCACTTTCCAGGGCAGGATGCTCTTTTGAGGAAATAGATGGTATTGCGGTTACCTATGGACCTGGCCTGGTGGCGGCACTATTGGTTGGTTTGGCTACTGCCAAGGCTATAGCCTATGCTTTTGAGTTGCCCCTGATTGGGGTTAATCATATAGAAGGACATATTTTCTCAAATTTTTTGGAGCATTCCGAGAATAGGTTCTCAACCGATAAGCTTGTACCTCCTTTTATTGCCTTGGTCGTATCCGGTGGCCATTCTGACCTAATCTTTGTGAAAGATTACGGAAAATATGAATTGTTGGGACGCACCCGGGACGACGCTGTGGGAGAGGCTTTTGACAAGGTTGCGAAGCTCCTATCTCTGGGTTACCCCGGCGGGCCAATAATTGATGAGATTGCCCGAAAGGGAGACGCTGAAGCAATTAGATTTCCTCTGGCTCATATGAAGGACAACTCCTTAGATTTCAGTTTTAGTGGACTTAAGACTGCCGTCGCAAATTTTGTCAAGAATCATAAGTTGTCAATAGAATCCAAGTCAATTACCGATATTGCCGCTTGCTTCCAGCGAGCTGCCATTCAGGCACTGGTGGAGAAGACTTTTTATGTCATAGAAGAGAAAGGGCTTGACAAAGTAGCTCTGGGAGGAGGCGTAGCTTCAAATTCTCACCTACGTAGTGTTTTCAAAAATCGAGCAGAAAAAAACGGAATAAAAGTTTACTACCCTCCACTAGCGCTCTGTACGGATAACGCAGCAATGATTGGCTGTGTGGGATATTATAAGATGGAGTATAGTGTTCCCAGGCCATTCGAGTCTCTAAGGGCTGAGGCGAATTTAGAACTCGAGTCATGGATTTGAGATGGGAAAAAAACAAGTTTTCGCCGCTCTATTACTATTGTTTGGAATAATAATATTTGTTTTAGGTAACAGGGCCCATATATACGGAGAAGAAGTTGAGTCCCCTTCTATGGAGAGAGAAGGTCAGGAGGTATCCCCACGACAGGAAGAACCAGGTAAAAGAGAGTCTACAAAAGCTTCTTTTGATATGTATGGCAATTTCGGAACCGCAATATTGACCGACCTTAACACAGGAGACCAGAAGATTTATTATAAGTTATCTTTACAGCCCGAACTTACTATTGGGAAGTTTGGCTTTGGTTTAAACCTGGAATTCTATTTTGATGAAAATAGTAACCTCCGGAAAGAAGATTGGACCTGGAGTAAAACTATAGAGAAAATTTGGTATGCTCGTTACGGTCATAAATATGAGCCAGTATATGCTTATCTTGGCGGATTCAAAGATGTGACTTTAGGGCATGGACTGATTGTAGCGCACTATACCAATATGCTTCGCTATCCCGATATAAAAAAGGTTGGGTTTGAGTTAGATCTTGATTTCGGCACACATGGGTTTGAGTCTTTCTTAAGCAATCTTGTCAGGGCAGAGATTTATGGAGGTCGGGCATACTATAGACCGTTTTATAATTCCTATCTTCCCCTTCTGCCCAGACTCGGTCTAGGCTTCACCTGTGTTAGTGACCAGGACCCGGACGCCAGGAGGTCTACAAAGGATGACCAAATCACAGTCTTGGGAGGAGACTTGGACATTCCCGTTTTGGAACACCCC
>Ga0315282_10004491_pt1 | contig 24297 bp, 29 predicted proteins | sample YL17G07_20_MG_FD_203693 | JGI IMG/M metagenome (GOLD analysis project Ga0315282, IMG submission 203693) | Sediment microbial communities from Yellowstone Lake, YNP, Wyoming, USA - YL17G07_20 | ecosystem: Environmental > Aquatic > Freshwater > Lake > Sediment | place: USA: Wyoming | collected... | reverse complement strand
AATCCTTTCCCGACAGCTTCGAGTTCCCTGTTTCCGAAGCCGCATCGTATAAACAAATCGGCAACGCAATACCCCCTGTGCTAATGTGGCAGGTTGCGAATGCGCTGTCTGCTCAAATAAGCGACAAAAACTATGACCCCCGATGATGAACAAGCAATCTGTGAAGACTGGGATTCAAATTAGAAAATAACTAGGAGGTCTTATGACCAAGAAAGAAGTGCAAAAACGAGTATTGCGGGATGGCGAACCGCTATCTCTAGACAAGTTTGAGTGGGACGAGAAAACAAACGCTTTCTCATCAGGGGAAGATTATTTAGTTTTGGATTTCGAAGGGATAGACTACTGTACTTTCAACACCGGCCCTGACTGTACTTTCAAGACCGGCTATAACTGCACTTTCGACACCGGCCCTAACTGTACTTTCGACACCGGCCCTAACTGTACTTTCAACACCGGCCCTAACTGCACTTTCGACACCGGCTCTGACTGTACTTTCAACACCGGCTCTGACTGTACTTTCAAGACCGGCTATAACTGCACTTTCGACACCGGCCCTAACTGTACTTTCGACACCGGCCCTAACTGTACTTTCAACACCGGCTTTAACTGTACTTTCAAGACCGGCTTTAACTGTACTTTCTACACCGGCTTTAACTGTACTTTCGACACCGGCTATAACTGTACTTTCTACACCGGCTCTGACTGTGTAGTAGTCCGCCGAGATATTTACGAGGTAATCGAATTAAAGGAAAATCAAAGGATTCAACTTCGTGGATCTGGAGAGAAGGGTTACGATGTCATATCAGAATCTTCGGCAGAAACCGTCAAAATAGGTAACCGTGAGTACGATAAGTGGGAGGTTGAGGAAGCTCTTAAGGATGTCAAAAGCATAAACTGACAAAAATGAATTATTGGAAATCACTTCCTAAGGATATGTCCCCTAACGGCCACAGGTTTGTTGTCAATCGTTGGTACAAATACCAAGGAAAATTAGAGATGTGCAGGAAAGGTTACCATTGTTCCCAAAACATCATTGACGCGATGGGATATGTCCCCTGTGAGTGGCTGGCTCAAGTGGAAGTCAGAGGTGAACATCTCTCCCAAGAAGACAAGGAGTGCTGGCAGGAGATGAGAATTATCAAGAGATGGCGGTGGACGAAACCGATGTCTCTGAAACTGGCTATTTTCGCGGCTGAATTGACCCTTAAAAACTATGAAAAAGAATATCCGGACGACCCACGCCCGAGACAAGCTATCGAAGCCGCTAGGAAAGTCTTGAAAGCTGATACCGCCCAAAATCGGTTGGCGGCTCACGTGGCGGCTGACGCGGCTCACGCGGCTTACATGGCGGCTGGCGCGGCTCACGCGGCTGACGTGGCGGCTAACGTGGCGGCTGACGCGGCTGACGTGGCGGCTCACGCGGCTCACGCGGCTTACGTGGCTTACGTGGCGGCTGACGTGGCTTACGTGGCGGCTGACGCGGCGGCTAGAAATAAAATCTTGAGCCAGTGTCACAATTACATCGTTAAGAATCTAATTCTTGAAGGAGAAAAATGAAAAACTTCGAACAAAGACTGGAAAGTATCGAAAAGCGGCTGGACAAATTGGAAGGCAAGAAAACAGACGTTAAGTTCACCAAAATCGGGAAGCTGGAGTGGAGCGAGGACTTGGGCGAGATGAACTGGTTTGACGCCAAGAGAGTTTGCAAGGAGGCTGGCGGGAGACTGCCTACAAGGGCGGAATTGGTCGACCTCTTCGATAATCACTATAAGGAGTGCCAAGAGTTGATTAAGGGTTTGTCCTCCTACTACTTTTGGTCGGCGACGGAGAACTCCTTGACGAATGCCTGGTACGTGCTCTTGACCAGTGGCACCACGTACAGTAGCACTAAGTCCGCGGTTGCCGCCTATGTTCGGGCGGTAAGATGAAACAGATTAAATTAACGAAAGGAAAAGTAACATTTGTGGACGACGAGGATTACGAATTGTTATCTAAATATAGGTGGTATTTTAACAGATATGCTTATACCAGCATTAAAAAATATAGTGTTGGTATGCATAGAATAATCCTTAAATTGCACAAGGGAGATAAAATCCAGACAGACCATATCAATCATAATCCATTGGACAATAGACGATTTAATCTAAGAGTTGCAACACAATCACAAAATAATGCTAATCGCCGAGGATACAAAGGTGTTCATTGGTCAAAAACTAACAAAAAATGGCGAGCGATGATACAGGTTGATGGAATTAAGAAACATATAGGGTTATATTCATCTGTTAAGAAGGCACTATTGGCATATCGGAATGAGAAAAAGAAATTATTTGGAAAATTTGCTTGCGTCAGGTAGTGAGTGATTTGATAATTTTATGAAAGGCAGATTATTGAAACCCCAAATTAAAAAGATGCTTAGTAAAAGAAAACTGCTTGAGCGAGAGCTTGACCGCCTCTGGGCGCGCCGCGTTAAGGAGTGCGGCAAGTGTGAACACTGTTCTATGACCGGTAATCTTCACGCCGCTCACATTATCAGCCGCCGTCATAAGAACACGAGGTGGGATATTCGCAACGGTATTTGTCTTTGTCGGCGTTGTCACCTTTTCTTTGCCCACCGTGAGCCGCTAGAATTTGCAGAGTTTGTAAAAAGCAAACTTGATGAAAAAGAGTACACTAGTTTGATGATGAGAGGGCGAATGAGCGGGAAGGATTTGGATTTAGAATTAATTAAACTAAGCTTGAAGATGGAGTGAAGATAGAATTTAAAATAATATGTTATAATGACTGTGAGGGTGGGCAGACTGAGGCCAGTAAACCACCCACCCTATCAGGGGGCGACTTGTACCCATTCGTACTTGTCGCCCCTCAACCAAAATGACAAAAGGAATCATCTTATCGGGCGGAGAGGCGACCAGGCTTCGACCGGCAACCTACGTAACATCGAAGCAGTTGCTACTGGTCTACGACAAGCCAATGATTTTCTATCCCTTGCAGACTCTGATGATGGCGGGGATAAGGGATATTCTGCTGATCGTCTCCCCGCAGTATGCCGGACATTACGTCAGGCTTTTGGGGGACGGCAAGGAGTGGGGAATCAAACTGTCCTATGCCATCCAGCCCGAACCCGAGGGACTGGCGCAGGCCTTCATAATTGGCGAGGGATTTGTCGGAAAAGATAATGTTGCAATGATTCTGGGAGACAACATCTTCATAGATAACTTCAGAGATGAGATACGGGACTTTAAGTCCGGTGGAAAAATCTTCGTAAAGAAAGTCCCCGACCCCGAACGCTTCGGCGTGGCGGTCTTCAACAACGGGAAAGTTTCTAAGATAGTCGAAAAACCCCAGGACAGGATAAGCGAGTTTGCCATCACCGGACTCTACCTATACGACAGTCGGGTCTGCGAGTTCGCCAAGGAAGTCAAACCCTCCGAGAGGGGGGAACTTGAGATTACCGACTTGCACAATCGTTACTTGGAACTTGGAGAACTGGACGTTCATGAGGTCAAAGGCAGGTGGCTGGATGCGGGAACCTTCGACTCACTTTTGGAGGCGGGAAACTTAATGAAACAAGTTAAAGAGGCAGGATGACTCGTATCTTACTTTCGGGGTCTTGTGGCTTCGTAGGGTCGCATATTTTGGACAGGATTCTGGAGAAGACCGATTGGGAGGTAGTCGTATTGGACAAGATAAACTATGCGGGTTTTCTTAAGAGAATCTCTACCTTAGACCACTTCAACCCCGACAGGGTAAAGTTCGTTTGGCACGATTTAAGAGCTCCGATAAATGAATACGTTATAAACGAAATCGGGACCGACATAGACTACATCGCCCACCTGGCGGCCAACTCCTCGGTCGAGGCCACGATCAAGGACCCTGTAGGGTCGGTCTACGATAACGTTTTGGGGACGGTCAACCTATTGGAGTTCGCCCGCACCCTGGAGAATCTAAAGTTATTTAATATGTTTTCTTGTTATGATTCAAAAACAAGAGTATTCACTAAAAATGGACTAAAGAAATATAGCGAACTTAATGTCGGAGATATTGTTTTTACTATAAATCCGGATACCAAGAAGGTGGAAGAGCAACCCGTAGAAAAGATAATAATACAAGATTACGAAGGAGAAATGGTTCATTTTGATAATAGGACTAATGATTTGTTGGTCACCCCCAACCACAGAATGTACGACAATAATTTACTTGTACGGGAGGCAAGTGATTGCGGAGAGGGAATAAAGTTGCCCCTCGGCTTCAAATATAGTGGAGCTAGTACCCAAATAAATGAGTATAACTTGGGGTCGCTGTTCTATGTGATCGGAGTTTATTTAGGTAATGGATTTACCGCGTATCAGAAGAAAGTTAGAAAAAATAAAAGTGGACTCGATAAAAAGGACTTTATAGCAAGGAGGAATAATAAGGGACAGTTTATACGCGGAAGAACCGGAACTATTGAATCGACAATAACTGATTCTTGGCGAGTATTTTTTGACGTGCCGGAAAATGACAAGGCGAGAGCAAAATTAGGAAAGTCACTAACTGATTTAGGTATAGAATATACGAGCCAAAAGGGAAAATCCGGCGAACATTTATACTTTACTTCAGAGGAATGGGTTAAGTTCTTTGACCAGTTTGGCAAGGAGGCAAAAAATAAATTTATTCCAGATAAATTCAAACAGTACGACAGTAAATACCTCAAACAATTATTTGACGGATTGATTGATTCTGATGGCAACTGGCAATATGTTTCATTCTCAACTGTATCGGATAAGTTAGCAAACGATATTTGCGAAATCGGAATGAAGATAGGTTTAATCCCAACCAAAAGATTACGAACGACTGATTGTATTTATGAGGGGCGGTCTATACAAGGCGTGAGCCACTGGATTAACTTTTCGGATAAAAATCAATCGGTAGGCAAAAAAATGATACACAGGGAGGATTATAAGGGTAAAATATGGTGTATAAGAGTGAAAAATAAGAATTTCCTTGTTGAGAGAAATGGAAAGTATGCCTTCTCTGGTAATACCGATGAGACACTGGGCCCGGCTCCAGAGGGAGTAAATTTCACCGAGGATGCTCCGCACAATCCGTCAAACCCGTATTCGGCCGGAAAGTCGGGGGCGGAGGATTACAGTCTGGCTTACCATACAACCTACAAGGTACCTGTCTTTATAACGAGGACGATGAATGTGTTTGCCACGAGACAACACCCCGAAAAATTAGTACCTACAGTAATCAGGAAAGTCCTAAAGGGTGAAGTCGTTCCGATGTACTCGAACGCCGAAAAGACAAAGGCGGGGTCGAGGTTCTGGATACACGCCACCAATGTTGCCGACGCTTTGCTGTTCTTATTTGAGAAAGCCAAGGCTGGCGAAAAGTATCACATCGTGGGGACGGAATGCAACAATTTAGACTTGGCCCAAAAGATAGCCAAGATAATCGGCAAGCCCTTGAAGTACGAGATGACCGGAGACTATGCCCTGAGGCCTGGTCACGACTTTCGTTACGGGATGAGCGGCGAAAAACTGGCTAAGATAGGCTGGAAGTTGACCCTAGACTTGGACGAATCATTAAAGGAAACAGTCGAATGGTATCTTAAGAATCAAGAGTGGCTGTTAATGGAGGGGAAGTGAAATACTACTTGTCCTCTTTGCAGTATGCCAGTAATTCAGATTGGGAGGTCTTAAAAATGGTCTGGGTCAGAATTAGAACTTTTAGTACCAAAGGATAAAGGAGGGGAATGAAAGTTGCACTCGTAGGATTGGGTTATCTGGGCAGTGCCTATAAGAGAGTCTTCGAGGACGCTATCCTGTATGACAAACCAAAGGGAATCGGCTCTAAGGCCGAGGTCAATTCGGCGGACATAGCGATCGTGGCGGTGCCGACCGACCCTTTGCCTGACGGCTCACTGGACATGACGATCGTTGAAGAAGTAGTGGGTTGGCTTGAGACGCCCCTGATCCTGATAAAGTCCGCCCTAATGCCTGGAACTGTCGACAGGTTAGTTGAAAAGACGGGCAAGAAGATTGCCGTGAGCCTGGAGATGATAGGAATGGGTAAATACTACCTCGACCCGTCCAAATATCCCGACCCCGAGAATCCCCAGAAACATCAGATGCTCATAGTCGGCGGGGAACTCGAAACCGCCACGAGATGCGCCGAGTTCCTGTGGGACAAGATGAGTCCCAATATCAGGATACACCTCTTGACCGCCAAGGAGGTCGAGATATGCAAACTGCTTGAGAACGCCTATGGAGCTTTAAAGGTAACTTGGATTAACTGTATGTATGATTTGATTACTAAATCTGGCGGAAACTTCATCAGAACCCAACAGGCCTGGTCTAGCGACAGTAGGGTGGACGGGGTTCACTTGAGGACAATCTCCTGGAAGCGGGGCTGGAAGTCCCATTGCTGGAGCAAAGATATTCCCGCCCTTGAGAAGGTCGCTACCGATCTCGGCGTCGGGACGATGACTAAGTTGATTGGGACACTATTAGAAGTAAACGAAGAGCATTTATCCAAAAATAAGTGATTATCTCGATTGACGATTATTCAGAAGGAAACTACAAGATAGTCGAACTGGCCGAGAAATATAACCTAAAGGACTACCTGCTGTTTTTTATTGATTTCAGGGACGAGAACGCCCCCGAACAGATACGGGAACTAGACAGGCGTGGCTGTAAGTGTGGCTCGCACACGATCACACATTCGCACCTAACCAAAATATCCCTGGAACAGGTCAAGTGGGAGATCGGACTCTCCAAAGAGAGAATTGAGGGAATCACGGGCAAACCCTGTGAGTGGTTATGCTACCCTAGAGGGTACTATACCCCAGAGATAATCGAACTCGTAAGAGATGCCGGCTACAAATATGCCCGGACAACCAGACTCGGTAACGGGGAAACCCCTTTTGAAATGGGTGGAATCCACCTGACCTATAATCGCAAGGAATATCTGGGGATAAGTCCCTACGAGATTGCCCTAAAGAGCAGGATGACCCACTTCTGGGGGCATTATTTTGAGGCGATTCGTGACTGGGGCGAATTTGAGCGGATTTTCAGGATGTTACAGAAAAAACATTTGACAAATAAAAGTAAAAATGCTATAATAAAGTAATGCCTAAGATATATCTAGTCGGTTCAAATCGGGAAAACAAACAGGGAGGAGGGTGGACTTTTGGCGAAAACCTCCGCAAGTGTTTTGTTGACCAGTTAGTGGACGATCCTGAAGATTGTGACATCTTTTTCATTTCTGGCCTTTCAATGCTGAACAAGCTCTCGGAGATACCGCTCGATAAGAAGATAGTCCTGCGGGTGGACAACATCCTGAAGCGAAGCTGCAATAGGGACATCTACCCCTTTCAGGGAGACAAGGTCACGATGATGGAGGCGATGAAACTTGTAGCCCAGAAAGCCGACCTGGTAGTCTACCAGTCTCAGTGGGCGAAAGACCTCTTAGACGGCTTCTTACGACCTAATAAGAGCACCGTGATAATGAACTCGGCTGACGAGACGATTTTTAATACTTCGGGTGGGACGATTCCGACTGACAAAGATGTCTACTTCTATTCCCGCTCAAGCAACCACGACAACAAGCAGTGGCATCTTGCCTACTACACCTTTATAGACATCTTCAAGAAAAACAAGAATGCTGAACTCTGGATCGCGGGCAGATTTTCCCCTGAAAATATCCCCAACTGTTTTGACTTCTATAATGGGGAGGCGGTCAAGTATCTGGGGTTTATCACCGACCCCGAGGAAATGGCCTTCTATATGCGGTCTGCCAAGTATTTTCTTCACTCCTATTTCGCGGACTGTTGCAGCAATACGGTCTTGGAAGCAATCCTTAGCGGCACGGAGATTATCTGGCTTGAGCAGAGTGGCGGAGCAAGGGAAATTAAGGAAAAGTTTGAAAAAGAAGGACGAGAGTATTTTTATCTTGAGAGAATGAAGCAGGAATATAAAAAATGTCTGGAGAAATTATGAGTAAGTTTCCACAAAAAATATTGTGAAATATAGAGATTCTGAAGTATTAACAAAGTGGTTTGATGATGAAACAAACGAAGACAACTTTAGAGAATTTAATAGATATTTGATGTGAGTTCATATACCAGGAACCAACTAGAAAATTATCTTAAAACCCTAGAAGTGAGGGGCAAGGTCTTGGATGTCGGCGGAAGCTCGTATCCCCTGAGAAGCCGAGTCAGGGTCTTCGCCCCCACCGAGTACAAGATTCTGGACAACGGCGCAGAGGAATCCCGCGATAACTGGGTCGAACCCGACTATAAACTGGACATAAGCGATGAACTGTTTTTAAGGGGACTGGGACTAATTGAGAGGTTTGACCAGATGTTCATGCTCGAAACCTCGGAGTACCTCTCTGACCCGATCCAAGCCCTCTTTAACATAAACGCCATGCTCAAGAAGGGCGGGGAGTTTTATTCGAGCTGGCACTTTATATATCCGTTCCATCCGCCCCTAGGAAAAGACTACTTTAGATATACCCCCGACTGCGTAGAAATGCTCTTGAAGAAAACTGGCTTCAAGGTCAGACAGCACATCCCAAGGAAAACGGAGGTAGCCAACTTGAGGGAAACTTGGGCTTGCGAGCAGATGAGGGGCTGGAAGGAAATGGACAATACCATCATAGGGTCAATTGTTTGTGCGACTAAGTAGGCTTATAATAAATGACTTTTAGAGTTGGCTACTGCCCCTTATGTAATACCCAGATGTTTTCAATCTGCCCGACCTGCGGGGGGACTTGGCGAAAACCTAACGCCATGCAGATAACCCTGAAAATGCACGACGACCGAAACCATGTCATACCCCTGTGCGACAGGCACCCCAAAATCTCCCTAAAGGAAGCCCAGAGAGTCTATGATCTGGGGATAGAGTATAATATAAAACAGAACTTCAACTCAACAGGCAAGGGGGACAAGGTAAAAGAGGTCTTATACGAAACTTTAGTGAGGCAAACTGATGTCAGATAAACTAAGCATTTTCGTTCCAATCACGAAGCCAGAAAGTCGTCAAGACTCGTGGCGGGAATCAATCGCTAACTTCACGGAATTTGCTGACGAGGTGGTGATAGTCTGCGGGGACGAATCCGACCTGAAGCTGGACTTCCCTAATAAGGACAAAATCAAGCTCATCTACAACAAGTGGCGACTTGACGACTACTTGATGTACGGCGAGCAGTACAAACTGGGTTTTGAGGCGACGACTGGTTCGTGGTGCCTGAAATGTGATATTGACTATTTCTTCCACGAGGACGACTGGGAGGACATCAGGACTTGCCTTGAAGCCTCAAGGGATGACGTTTTGTTTATGGCCAAGAAGCAGTTCATTCTGGTTGACAGGTACAGGGTCAAGGCATTGATGCCGATTGTCTTCAGGGGAACCTTGAGGGGAAGGGTTGCCTTCGACTCAAGGGGGGATTACACTTGGCCGAGGGTTGACGGGATCGAGGTTTCCGACAAGAGCAAGGCGGTCTCCAGAAAGGACTATGTGATCGTCTTGGACAACGTGACCGAGGAGCAGATTAAAAAGCGCCTGCCCAAAGTATACAAAGAGGGTGACAAGATGTACTGTATGAACAGGCGGATTTGCGTGACGAATTTTGATATGTGCTTCAAGGACAAGGAAACAATCAGCCGTGAATTTTTAAAGCAGTCAAAGGCAAGATTTATTAAGACCGGCGCCGACTGGGGACAGACCGAAGAAGAGGCTCTTGACTGCCTCGTAAGTATGCAAAAAGGTCGCTTAAGCAGAGGATGGGCAATGGCCAAGCCGGAGGACTACCCGAAACATATTAAGGAGAAGGTAAAAAACATAACGCCCGAGCAGTTTGGATATTCACTTTTTGGAAACTGGGAGAAAAATGGAAGATAGAGAAGATGACGATGGCTGCTGTTGCTGTCTGATAATCCTGATTGTAATTGTTGTTTTAATTATGAAAGCTTTAGGGTGAATTTAGATAGAAGTCAAAAAAGAAGAATAAAATTATAAAATGAAACAACCAAAAGATTATTCTTTTGAGACCCAAGAGTTTTCTACTTTGGGCGACAAGATGCTCCAGCACTGCGAGGTTCTAAATAGTATCCAAAACAAGAAGAAATGGAAGCCGGTCACTTTCCAGCTTGTGCCAACCGCCGCCTGCGACTTCAACTGTAGTTTTTGCTCCGTCCGTAATAGAGATAAAACCAAGAGTCTGCCATTCAAGTGGATAGTAAAAGCCCTCAAGGACTTCAAAAAATTGGGGGCAAAGGCGCTTGAAATAACTGGTGGGGGCTCGCCATTGCTCTATCCTAAAATCAACGAGATTATAGGATTGGCTTACAAGCTGGGTTACGACATCGGGATAATCTCAAACTCAATGAATCCCGCCAAGTATTTGAGCAAGGAGTCCGCCGAGAAGCTGACTTGGTACAGGGCAAGCCTGAGTGCCTGGGAAAATCTGCCCGATGAGAAGATAAAGTATGATTTCTCTATTATCCCTCATGGGAGATTGAGCTTCTCCTATATTATAAATGCCCAGACGACCAAGAAGACACTTGAGAATATCGCCGAACTCGTCAGGAAGAGGCCGGACGTGAAGTTCGTCCGCATCGCCCCCGACTGTTTGGATAAGGATTTAATCAGAAACTTCAAGAAGAGGTGGTACGGGGTCATCGAGGAGATTGACCCGCAGGAAAAGTTCTTCTTTAAGGAGATAAGCGGAAACTACACCCCTTATAAGGACTTCTGCGCCGTGGGGATGATAAGACCCTATGTCTGCGAGGACGGCAACATCTACGCCTGCTCGTCATTCCTTTTGAGGAACCGTAGGCTGGAGCCGGAGTGGATTATCGGGCACATCTTAGACGTCAAGGGAATGTACAGACGGTGCAACAAGCTGTTCAAGGAAAAGGGTATTCCCTATGAGGTGCCGATAGACAAGTGTTACCACTGTCTGCTGTGTAATAATAATAAGTTCCTGCATACAGTTGTAAGGGAGATGTGTGATAAAAATTTTGCATAAGGAAATTTGATAATTTGACAAGAGAGACACGATAAATGTCCGGTTTGTTAGAGAGGACTTATCGTGTCGGAGACATACGACAAAGACTACTTCGAGGACGGGATCAAGACGGGCAAGTCAGGCTACGAAAACTATCGCTGGCTACCGGAGAGGATTTACAGGGAGGTCAGAACCGTCATTCACCTCCTTGACATCGAGCCGAGGCAGACAGTCCTGGATCTAGGCGCGGCCAAGGGCTTCTGGGTCAAGGGATTCAGGCATTACAACATTGAAGCTTTCGGCTGCGATACTTCCGAGTACGCCTTGTCCCACGCCGACCCAGAGGTAAGGAAGTACCTTTACAGAGAGATTCCGGATAGGAAGTTCGACTACATCGTCTCCAGAAATACTTTAGAGCACATTGAAGAGAAGGAATTAGAGAAAATCCTGAAGAGGTTTTACGAGATGACGGATACGGTTTTCTTCACCGTCCCCCTAATAGACAAGGAAACAGGAAAGTACATCATGCAAGTTTTAGACTCGACTCACGAGATTGAGTGGACGAATGAGCAGTGGATAAGATTCTGCGAGAGATGCGGCTGGAAAGTAACAAATTACTACACGATCAAGGGAATCCACGACAAGTACAGCAGTTACCCCCACGCCATAGGATATTATTTGTTAAGGAAATAATGAAATTGAGTGTAATTTTCCAGTTTGGACAGCGGCCTTACCTAGAAAAAATAGCGAGGGACTTCCTTAAGGAGAGCTTGGGGGACTTCCCTTACGAGTGGATAGAGCTCGACTGCTCGAACCTTACGATAGGGGCGGGCTTTAACCGTCTGGCCGAGCAGGTCAAGACCGAGTATGTAATGAACACCCTGGACGACTTCGGGTTCTTTCCCAACGGGAACTGGGCAGAAAAGGCCATTAAAATCCTTGAATCTAGAAAGGACATCGGGCTCGTGAACCTGAGAAAAGAAAAGGACAACGAAGGCCCGTGGTCGCTCGACAGTCGGGAGTGGGCGGGGGACGTGCCGTTTTTCACCTACTACGCCTGGGCCGGAAGGGGGTTCTCCTTCAACCCCTCAATTATGAGAACGGAAACCCTAAGGAAGATAATCCCGCTTGAGGAAAAAGACTCGCACGGGAATGTCGCCGAGGCGGTCGGCTGGGAGAGGTGGAAAAAACTCGGTCTTGACACGGCTAAGTTAGACATTCCCTACTACGGGGTCTGCTTCCACTTGGGTTGGAACAGGAGCAGGGCGAGGGGATACAGGGAGCCATGATAAGCCACGACAAGCATACAAAAAGGGGGTATAAAGACATTTTTAGGGACATGAGGTTTTGCAGGATTTGCTCTGCCCCACTAGAGGAAAGTTACAGATACGTGCATTGTGAGTTTTGCAGGAAATGTCGTAAAAGGGATTTCATTGAAAGAAAGCAGATCAGGAAGGAAAACAAGGAATTGCTTAAGAAAGTAAACAAAGACAGGTGGCAATGATTAGTGGATTTGTAATTTTGAGCGAGCCGGAACGATTCCGTTACCCCTATCTTGAGAGCATCAAGAGCTTTCTGCCATTGTGCGACGAGATTATTGCGGTTTGCAACGTCCTAAAGGACGATGGTTCTACAGAAAAATTGAAAGGCCTTGATCCGAAGGTCAAAGTCATCGGGGGGCTTTTCGACTATGAAAGGTTCGGCTGGGCCTCGCAGGGGATAATGAGAACCAACGGATACTACGCCTGCGCTGGGGATATGGCCCTGATGTTTGACGCCGACGGGATCTTACACGAAAGGGACATCGAGAAGGCCAGGGAAGTAATCAAGCAGATGCATGATAATGGGACGGCCTACGGCTTCTGGATGAAGCGCAGGTTCAACAAAAGGGACAAGTGGGTCAGGCAATGCAAACATTCGGGGATTTACAACAAATCAATTTTGGGGAATAACTTTAACTTTTATGGCGGAAAGGCAAACTACCGTCCCGCCTGGGAAATGATACCAGAGGATAAAAGGAGAGCCCAGAACACGGATGTCTGGATTTACGGTTACGAGAGGTGCTGGGACACAAGAGAGATATTCGACTATAAGCTGAAGCAAAGGCGGATAATGGAAATGTCAGCCCATTTTGTCCCTTCAGAAGAAGACTACGTTAAGGGCTTTATCAGGGAACGGCAAGAGAAGATTGCAAAAGAAGGCCAATTTATGCCGATTGAGGAGCAACCACAAATAATTCAAGATAAATTAAGGTCGATAAACGAAGAGCAATTTGGGTATAATCTTTTTAGAGGTGAAAAATGAGCGTAGTAGCAGTTAAAATTTATAAGGATAAAATCGTTATTGGTGCTGATAGTTTTGTTGGGTTTAATTATGATACTCAATTAAAGGATAAGAATGTAAAAATATTCAGCCATAAGGAAATTACTATTGGCACTGTTGGCTATACTACGGATTGTTCTTTGATGAGAGTATTTTCAAGGGATAAAAAACCATCCAGGTCAGATGAAGAAGCTATGACAGAATACATAGTTGAATTTATAGATTGGTGTAAGAAAAAAGATGTTAATTATAAAATGGAATCTAATTTTATGATTGTTTTCAAAAGTAAAGCTTTTTTGGTTGCAGGTTTATATGTTAAACAGATCAAAAAATATGAAGCTATGGGAGCTGGAATGAATATGGCTCAAACAGCATTAGCACTTGGTAAGAGTGTTCGAGAAGCATTAGAGATTGCTTGTGAACTTTCAATATATTGTGAGAAACCATTAAATATTTATGAGATTAAAAAATGAAATGTGATTTTAGTTACCGACATTATTTAGAGATATTGGAAGGATTCAAGAAACTTGGATATAAGTTTAGTTTCTTTGATGAGCAACCTGAAGGTAAAGTAGTTTATTTAAGACACGATCTTGACACTTCGGTTGAAAAAGCAGTTTTGATGGCTGATCTTGAGAGAAGTGTGGGAGCGAAAGCGACTTATTGCTTAAGAGTGGCTTCGCCTTTTGATAATCTGTTTTCCAAGAGAAACCGAGAAGCCGTAAAGAAGCTGGTTGACCGCGGGCACTCCCTGGCCTTGCATTTTGAACGCGAAGCTTGGGAGGGAGACTTGGAGAGAAACATCCTAGACCAACTTAACCTCTTGAGATCGTATTTTCCCGTCAGGGATATAGTCTCCTTTCACCGCCCGCAGGATGACATTCTAAACAAGTGCTTTGAGTTTATAAACACCTACGACAAGCCGTTCTTTAAGGAAGTAGTATATTTGTCTGACTCGACGGGGACTTGGCGGAGTGGCTGCCCTTGTGTAAACCTAGACAAGGAAAACAAAAGGAACTACCAATTCCTAACCCACCCCATCTGGTGGGGACGGGACGAGGAGAATCCCTGCAAACATCTGCACAATTTCCTTAGGGAAAAGATGTATGATTGGGACAGGGAGCTTTACGATGACAACCCGTTTTATATAGAGAGGCTGAAGTGAGTATCGGCGCATATATACTCTTACAGAATCCTCTGACTAACAATTACCCCTACTTAGAGGTGATAAACTGCTGTCTGGACTTGTTTGATGAGATTCTTATCGTAGACGGCGGGACGAAGGACGGGTCATTCGACCTCTTGCCAGACAGTCCGAAGATTAAGATAAAGCAAAGATTATGGCCGGACGACTCAAGTTGGGGCTTCCTGACCCAGCAGTACGATTTCGGGCTCCAGAACCTTTCTGCCGACTGGCGGGTCAAGGTGGACGCCGATTATGTCTTCCACGAGGACGACCTGCAAAGGATCAGGGAATTCCTACAAAATAACCAAGACAAAAAGATAATCTCCTTCGAAAAGTCCTGCTTTAACCTGATTGACCGCTATCGCTCCAAGACCAAAATCGGCCTGGCAATCAATAAAAAATTCTTTCCTGATATTCATTGGAATACTGATGATAAGTATCAAGACGGCGGGGAAATCTTGGAGGAGGAAACTTGGACACATTCGGGGATCAAGGTTTACGTCTACGATAACTGCTTCAAGACCAAGGAAAACATCGGGAAGGTAATGCACAAGCTCGCCAAGGCCGTCTACCCGAAGTATGGGATAAACTGGGGACACGAGTCGGAGCAGACGGCTTTAGATTTTATGCTGCAGAGCGCCAGGTCAAGAATTGAGGCGCACAACCAAAACGAAATCCCTTTGGAAGACCACCCAAAATATATCCAAGCGAAAATCAAATATATGACTGAGGGGATGATGGGCTATTCGCTGTTCGGGTACAAAACGGCTAACTATTTCAAATGATACGCCTAGAAGAAAAAGTGGATTACGAGACCTACCTGGAGTGGCAAAAAGCCCGAGCCAATGAGAAGTGGGGCTTCGAAAAATCTATTAGGATTACGAAAGCAAGGAGTTTAACGAGGTGAGGATAGTCAGGGAATTCGAGAATGAGTTTTGTGCCCTAATAAAGAAGAAATGAGCAAGATATTTGTCGACGTCGGCTGCGGAAACTGTGATGACCTGATGAACTTTTGGTATGACAACAGGGACTACACCTACTATGCCATAGACCCCTCAAACAATTACCATGATAGGTGGGAGGAAATAAAAAAAATAATTCCAAACATAACCTTCATCAACAAGGCGGCCTGGGTCAGAGACGGGAACGTAAGATTCTATGAGGAAAGGAACGAAAACCCGCAGGGATCGACACTGATTAAGGAAAAGAAGGGCGTCGGGGATATGGTGAATACCGTAGTCGAGGGGTTTGATTTCAGCAAGTGGATCGAGCGGTTTAGGAATGATTACCTTGTCGTGCTCATGGACATCGAGGGGGCTGAATATGACGTGATAAACAAACTGATTTTTGACGGCAACCTCACCATTATAAAAAAACTGTTTTACGAGAGCCACGCCCACAAGATTAATGACAGCAGGATTAAGGACTTGTGCAGTTTTGTCGAGAGGGAGTTGTCGAGAATCAGGCACTTCAGATTGGGGGGGAACGATATAGTCAAGGACGAGTATTTTGGAGAATATGCGAACAATAAGAAACCCTAAAATAGAGGTCTACCCCGACAGGGGCAAGCACTGCTTCATCGGCAGGATCGGGAACAATGTTTATAGGATTTTTGACGTCATAGACGCCGACGAACTGACTGAGGAGTGGATGAAGAACTTTCACTGGGGCGATTACCCCTCTGAGAACAAGCCGTACCACGGCTGGTCGGGTCTCAAGGAGGCGACTATAATCCAGAACATCTGTTGGTTTCACGGTCTGGCTCCGAGGGTCTATGAGATTGTCGGAATTGAGACCGAGGGAAAAAAGTATTTCGCCCAGAGGGTGGAAGACATCAGCCATCTGCCTTTTGTTGAGGAACACAAGGATGCCGAACTGACCTACGAGAAGGTCAAAGAACTGGGCAAGATTTACGGCTTTCACACTGAGAAGGATGACGTTTCAAATCGAGACGTGATGGGAGACAAGTTGGTGGACTTCAACACCTTCCACTTTACCGAATACCACCGAGAAAAGGTGATGGCGATGGTCAGGGATAAGGGGCACTATGGGAAATCGGTTTACCAGAGCGAGCCGAGACTGGATATCGTTCACGCCCCAAGGGACACCGAGCACAGAATAGGGGCGATGAGACTAAATGAGTTGGACTTCGAGGGCAAGAGTTTCTTGGACTTGGGCTCGGCTACGGGCGGGTTTTGCCGTTACGCCGCTTCTCGTGGCGCTGAGAGGATTCTGGGCATAGATTTTGAGGATGTCAAAGGAACGGACACAAGACTTGCCGCCTACCTTGTAAGTTGGGAACTGGGATATTTCGACATTGACTTTGAGCAACACGACTTGAGAGCTTACAAGCCGAAACCTGCCCAAATTGTGTTTTTTCTCTCGATGGCTTTTCACATAAATATCCCTGACTGGTTGGGTAAAGTTACTAAAGAGGTACTTATTTTCGAGGAAAACTCAAGGAACTTCAAGAAAGACCCGCAGGTTACAAAAGATACCAAAGCCAAGTTAGAAAGTATGTTCAATAAGGTCGAACTGATAGGGTACAGTAAGGACAGGGAACCGCAGCCGATATTTAGGTGTTGGAAATGAAAGCCAAAATCTGGTGGCAAAACAACTCCGAGGAGTGGCTCAAGAAGACCGAACACTTCAGTCAGTTGAGCAAGGGAAACTCCAAGAACTTCTTAAGAGAAGAGAACTTTCTGGTTGGCCAGATACAAAACTCTGGCTTCAAGAGGATACTTGAGGTCGGAGCTGGGGATGGGCGGATTATCGGCAGGTTGTCGCATCGGTTTCCCGATTCGAGTTCGATTGACATAAACCCCGAACTTTCCGAGTATGTAAAAGAACATTTTCCTTTAGTCGAGACTTATGTTGGCGAAATAATAGACCTGCCCTTTAAGGACAAGGAGTTCGACCTCGTGTTCACCCACGAGGTCTTGCAACACGTCGAGCCGGCAGAAATAGATAAGGCCTGCAGGGAACTTTTGAGGGTTGGCAAGGAAGTTTGGTGTATGGAAAACTGGAGGGATACCCAAGGGGACGGCAAGAAGGTCTCAGATTCTCACTGTGGGCGGTGGAACTGGGACTTGAAGAAGCGCCTGCCCGCTTACTACGACTTCTACACCGACTGGGGGCAGTTATTTGTGAAGGCGGAATGAAACAGGCACTGAAGAAACTCAAGTCAATTTTGGGGAACAGATTCTGGCTCTCTGGCGGGCAGGTCCTGGGGTCTGTCAGGGATGGGAAGTTCCTCAACGACGAGCACGACATAGATCTGGGAATCCACCAGAAGGATTTATTTTTCATTCTGGACCGCCTAAAAAGGGAAAAAATAGACATCTCCATCAGGCGCATTGATGGCACCGACATCATCAGGGCCATTAAGTTTTGCCATGGGAACATTGACGTAGATGTTTTCGTTTTCATCCCGATAAGGGACAGGGTGTATGCGGTCACTCACGACGAGAAGGTAGGTCACGCCTTTCATTCCTACCCGAAGGAATTGTTTGATAACCTTGAAACTCTCAAGGTCTACGAAGTCAACTACAATGTCCCGAACCCGGAAGAGTATCTCAAGTTAGAATACGGCAGGTGGAGACGGCCAAAGAAGAAGTGGAGTTGCTGTATCAACCCACCCTGTCTTGCCAAGAAAGTTTACCTTGGGGGAGTTTTTGACCTGTTTCATAAAGGGCACCTGAGACTCCTGAAGAGAGCCAGAAAATACGGGGAGATACTCTACGTCAGCGTCCTGACTGACAAGGCCGCCAAAAGGTGGAAACGGAAGCCGATTATCCCCTATGGGCAGAGGGTCGAAATCGTAAGGGAGTTTGCCGACATAGTAATCCCACAGTTTGACGTGGACGAGACCAAGGACGGGTACATCGACAAGATAAATCCGGACGTAATAGTCCACGGGGATGACAAACTCCCCAATTCCTACAGCTGGGCAATCATCCACAAGAAGCAGACCGTACAGGTGCCATATACGAAAGGCGTGAGCACGACCAAGATTATAGAAAGGATACAAAGGGGATCACCATGAGCCGTTATTCTGTTGGTTTGCGTCTGGCTGATGCCTACTCGAAGGAGAAGCGGGGATATCTCGCTTCCTCCAGGATTAGGGGACATTATCTGTCAAAGTACTGGCCGGAATGCGATGACTTCTTCTACCCAGAAGAATTTCCAGAATATGAGGGCGACTTCTTCAATCCGGTAAACCAGTTCAAGATCCTCAAAAACTATGACGCAGTAATTTTCAACAAGGCCTACGAACATAAGTTAGTTAAACTCTTGAGGGAGAATGGGCAGATCGTAATCGTGGATTTTTGCGATCCAGATTTTCTCTTGAGTCACTCATCCGAGCAGAGGGTGTCAGACTGCCTGAAAACCCTCAAGTACACAACCTTGGCCGTCGTCAACGGCAAGGCAATAAAGGAAGAGCTCAGAAAGGTTTACAAGGGTCCGATTGTCATCATCCCCGACAGACTTGATCTGGAGGGTTTGTCGAGGAAAGAAACCCATAATAGGGAACTTAAAAAGATAGTCTGGTACGGGTACTCCGAAAATTTAAGAGTCCTAGAACCCTATATGAAGGACATTATAGACATGGGACTTGAGATTACCATAATCTCGGACAGATTTTTTGAAAGTCTGACTTTGGTCGGCTGCAAATTTAGGCCCTCGGAAAGGGTTTCTTTCAGGGTCTGGCATCCCGAAACTGTCAACGAACAAATCCTAGGACACGATGCCGTCTTTATCGGGCGAGACCTAGACCCTTACCTCTCGAAGTTTAAGTCCGACAACCGGGCCGACCTGGCCCACGCTTTGAATATGCCGGTGGCCTATGATATAAAGGACTTAGAGAGATTAAAGCCAGTGGAGGCAAGAATCATCGACTCAAAAGAGGGTCTACGGGACGTTCGGAGATATAAAGACGTAAGACATTCTGTTTTCGTTTATGATAAGATAATGAGGAAGTTACTAAGAAGGCGCAATGAGGGTTCTCATCGTAAATGAAAAGGAAGGCAGTGCCATCGACAGGATGAACCAAGGCATCAAGAAATACCTGCCTCACATTAAAATTGATATTATCTCTGTTCACCCCAAGAGACCGACCCCAGAGCAACTGAGCCGGTTCGTGGAACTTGCCCCAAAAGCGGATGTTCTAAACTTCGAGTATTGGAAAACGTATGTGATGTTAAGGGACGAGTTCCCGGAGTTGATGAACAAGCCGAAGATACTAGCTCATCATAATCCCTATAACCTCTTTGAAGAAAATTGGAATGAGTTCGACAAGGTCATCGCCTATAATGCCGACATGGCCAGGCGACTGAAGGATTCAATCCACTTCCAGCACACCATTGACCTAGAGAGGTTCCCCTTCAACCGAGAGTACACCGACTCCAAGACCGTCCTGATGGTCTCCTCAAGGATTGAGAGCAAAAAGGGCGTCCTACCCGTCGCTCAAGTCTGCAAGAAACTGGGCTATAAGTTGCTTCTGGTGGGCTCAATTTCCAAGAGGGATTATTTCGACGAGGTGATGGCCACGGGGTGCGTCGAGTTCAAGGAGAAGGTCTCCCACGAAGAACTCCTGAAGGCCTACTATGAGTCGGCTATTTGTGTCTGCAACTCGGTGGATAATTTCGAATCTGGGACCTTAATCAACCTCGAAGCCATGGCGACGGGAGTGCCACTTCTAACGAGAAACATCGGCGAGATTCCGGAACTGAACAACGAAAAGAACATGGTCGTCCGTAAGGGCCAGCCCGAAGACCTGAAAGACCTAGAACGGGAACTGAAGGACTTGATGGACAACCCCACCAAAAGGCAACAGATAAGGGATATAGCCTGGGGGACGGTCAAAGTGAGAGACGATGTCCGTAGGGCGAGAGAATACGAGAAACTCTGGTACTCGCTCCTATCCGAGAAACCCCTTGTGAGTGTAATAGTCCCGACTTTTAACAGGCGAAGTAATCTAATACAGATTATTGAATCAGTAATAAGTCAAGATTATCCTAACATAGAACTTGTCATCTGTGACGACGGGTCTTCGGACGGGACTGGCGAGATGGTTAGTTTAATTAGGGAAAAAACTGCCTACCCGATCAAGTACACAAACACCGGCACCCCTGCCATCTACAATCTGGGCCAGGCCCGCAATCAGGGGGTTATCGAGGCCATCGGAGAGATTCTAGTCTTTAATGACGACCGTTATGTGATGAAGAAGGATGCCGTCTCAAGGTTCGTAGAAAAACTGCACCCCAAGAAGTGGCTTTTCGGCAGTAAGGGGACGGGCAAAAGGAGCTTCGTGGAGAACTTTTCCTGCGTCTACCGGAAGGAGTTTATCAACGCCGGGATGTTCAATACCTCGGTGAAGCTTTACGGCTTCCTGACGCAGGAGACAAGGGTGAGGTTTATGAGGCAGGGTTTCGAGTTCAAGTTCATTGAGAGGGCTGAAGTAGAATCCGTCTCGACCTCAAAGGCCAAGTACAAGAAAAAAGACGAAATTCGAAGGGCGAAGAACATTTTATCAAAGATGGGTTTTTAAAGGAGAATAAATGAATAAAGGAGAAGCCAAGAGGCCAATACGGATCGTCAGTGCCTCTTGGCACTAGCAAGTCCCACACTGTTACTCGCTCTACCAGATACCGAACACTGAATGGTACCTGATTTACAACAACGTGAAGAGGTGGAATTACTTTTCGCGTCCCTTGCCTAAAAACGTGTACTGGATTCCATATTATGAGAAGGGAAAGTACGATCTGGCGATTTTAGACGTCGATCAGCAATGCTGCGACCCTAGAATCGGCAAGGGCAAACTCTACCGAGCCCTGAACGAGGAGATTCAAGACATCCCCAAGATAGTAATCAACCACGGCTCGCCCTGCTGGCCGGAGAACTGGGAGAGTTCCGGACACAAGCGGTGGAACTACCCGCTGGGATTTGATGATAATGACCGCAAGAAGGTCTTGGAGTACCAGGCCAAGTTCCTGATTGAGGGGGGCAAGACCATCCTTAACGGAGAAACTGTAGAAATTGAGGGGATGGAGAAACTAATCGGCAAGAACAAGATGGTCGTCAACTCCTTCAAGGCAAGGGAGCAGTGGGGCTGGGGAAAGGTCATCTGGCACGGACTCGATCCCGACGAGTGGTGGGACCTCCCGAAGGAGCCCCGTTCCGTGACGATGATCTCAACGGCCGGACTGGACTACTACTACGGGCGGGACTTCCTAAACTCGACGATTGCGAGGTGCAACGAGGACTATGGCATCAGGCACACCTGGATTTCGCATCCGGGAAGTTGGACCATCTACGACTCCAACATCTTCTCCCAAAGGGGCGGGTTTGATGCCTACAGAGATTACCTGGGCAGGTCAATGATATACTTCAACCCGACGAGGGAATCCCCGATGCCTCGCAGCAGAACGGAAGCTTTTTTATGCCTTAAACCTGATAGTAAGATTATATTGGGTAATGACTTCAGTATCAGAGAGATAAAAGATATAGAGATTGGCGATATTGTTATTGATAGGAATGGGAAAAAAGTTAAAGTTAATGAGACTTACAGTAAATATTTCAAAGGAGGTTTTCGCAAGATTACAATTTATGGACACCAACCAATAGAGTGTTCGAAGGAACATAAATTCTTGGCCATAAAGACATCTAAATTTATCAATAAATATGGTAATGGGACTATATGTAAACCGAATACGAGAAAAAGAGACAAACATATAAAGAGGGGCTTTAACAGTCTGAAGGCGGAGTGGATCGAGGCGAAGGAAATCAAAAGGGGAGACTGCATATTATCACCAGATGACTTTGAGGTAGATAACCAAAAACATATAAAGATATCTGATTATGTCAATGGTGATAAGATTGTGAATAGGGATGGTTACATCAGATGGAAAGGGTGCTTTAATAACTTACCGGATATATGTAAGAAGTGCCTAGGTAAAAATAGGTATCCCGGTAAAAAGAGTCAAGGTTTTTTGACTTATCTGCAAGGTGGCGGATATAAGGATATTGGTTTCTATAAGGATAACATAAGAATTACCCCAGAACTTGCCAGATTTGTAGGATATTATATAGCTGAAGGCTATGTCCTTGGAAGCACTATACGTCTTTGTTTCGGTTCTAGCGAAACAGAATATCATAATGATGTTATAGAACTTGTGAAGGGTCTGTTTGGCATTGATTCCAAGACAGTAGAAAGAAGAAACAATAAAACTGAAATAGTATTTAGTAATAAACTAATAGCTAAATTTCTCGAAAATTCTTGTGGTAAGGGGGCAATAAATAAAATGATACCCAGGGAACTGGTTAATAGCGATGAAAAAGTAATTATAAATCTTCTGGCGGGATTATACAGAGGCGATGGCCATATAGGGAATGAAGCAAGTTATTGTTCCATCTCTAAGAAACTTGTCTATCAAATTTATTTCTTATTGAAGAGACTCAGACTTCACGGATCGGTCACAATGAATAAAGCACATGGAAATAGAATGAGATTTGATAGTTACTTGGTCAGAAGTTATGGCACATATAGGGATGTCGTAAAAGATATCGTCAATGAGTTGAAATTCATAAATGAGAAACATAAAGGTCATAGTTACTTTAGGCATAACGGCAACTGGTATTTTATGGTTAATAAAATAGAGAAGTATAAATATGAAGGTATGGTTTATGATTTGAATGTCGAAGGAAACAATTATCTCGTTAACGGACTCATCACTCACAATTCGGGATGTTGCGTCCTGACGACTGCTTACCACGACGCCACGAAGTTCGTCAACTTTGATACCCGCGACCTGTGGGCAAACTCCGAGGGGACAAAGGAGTTTCTCAAGGAGGTTGACAGGTATATCTTTACCGAGGGAATTAACGGAGTCATCGTCCCCGAAAATCCCCTGGCGGTCGCCGTCCTGATTTACCACCTATTATTTGACATTCCGGAGACAGCGTTGAGGATTGGGAAGTGCGGGCGAGAGATGGCCAAGAAACTCTTCTCTAAAGAAAAATTCGATTTGACTTGGACTGACTTGTTAGAAACGACAATTAAAAAGTGGAAGGAGAAAAATGAGTCTTAAAAAATACTGGCGCAGGTTCAACGTCTGGCTGGGCATCCAGAAGATGAGGCCGGAGAAGGAGATTATCGACCTCCTCAAGAGAAATACCAGGGTAGTAGAGCAGGAAGAATGCAGGCATAAATTCTTATCTAATATCTACCCAAAGGAGTCGGGGATATTCTATCGCTGCACGAACTGTAACCAACTCTGGATAGTAACCCAGGCGATGACCGTCAATGCCGACAAACTTCCCGAACTTATCAGGAAACTCCAGGCGGTCGCCAAGATGAAGCCCAAGAACAAGAAGACGATGAGCCTTGATGAGTTCAAAAAGAGGAAAAAATGAGATTGATTTATATTGAATGGGCGGATGCCATTGCAGACCCCCGCTGGCTTAAGAAGGAGGATGCAGAAAGATGGGCAAAAAGTTCTGCCTGGATTGTCAGAGAGTGTGGCTTTCTTCTTACAGAAACAAAACAGTATATTGTCCTAGTCTCCCAATACAAGGAGGGCAATTATTGGAGCGAGGAAAGATACAGTGGTTTTAAGAAGATACCAAAAACTTGGATTAAGAAAAGGGTAGACTTAACAAAACATATCAAAAAGAAAGAAGAAAAAGGATAGAAAGTCAACTACCACTTAGCTAAAGACTAAGTGGCTTGTAACTCCCTTTGTAGGGGCTACAATTCGCAAGTTGGCGGTTGCGAGGTAGGCAATGTTAGTTGC
>Ga0315282_10004490_pt1 | contig 24300 bp, 23 predicted proteins | sample YL17G07_20_MG_FD_203693 | JGI IMG/M metagenome (GOLD analysis project Ga0315282, IMG submission 203693) | Sediment microbial communities from Yellowstone Lake, YNP, Wyoming, USA - YL17G07_20 | ecosystem: Environmental > Aquatic > Freshwater > Lake > Sediment | place: USA: Wyoming | collected... | reverse complement strand
CGAACATCGCCCATCCGAACGAGGCGCCCATCTGCGTCCACGGGATGACCTCGCCCCCGCTCACCGCCTCGCCGGGCAACATCGCGCGGAGGTCAGGGATCGGCAGGGCCAGGTGCTGGGCGAGACTCGGCCAACCGGACCACCGGGTGAGCGACTGGCCCCACTTCGTCAGAAGCAGCGCCGGGTAGCCGATGGGCGTTTGATGCAGGGCGAAGTCTCGGAGCACGCTCAGCAGCACGAACGCCAGCGTCCCCAGGATGCTCACGAACCAGGTGAACCGCGCGCTGAAGACCACGGCGGCCGCCGCGAGGATCGTCCCGAAGAGCCACACGTGGAACGCGGCCTTCGCCAGGTGAAGGGCGAACGGCCCCCCGACCAGCCGCAACTGCACGCTCCGCGGGACCAGGTAGAGGTAATCGTCGGCCGTCAGGCACTCCACGCGGACGTCGAGCGGGCCGCCGTGCCAGAATGCCTTGTCGACGTACACGAGGGTCGAACGGTGACTCTCGGGCGTGAACCGAAGCGTGCGCTGTTCGCCGGTATCGGGCTTGATGAACGTGGCCTCGGCGGCGGGCTGCTCCGTCGCCGGCCCCCAGGCGTCGAGCGAGAAGCCGAGCTCGACGGCCGTGTCGCCCTGGCCAAGGACGTGCGCCGGGATATGGTCGAAGCGGAAGATGGCCGTCTGTCGGGGCAGTTGCGGCCGTCCGACCAGCATCGACCGCCCCAACTGCTGCGACGCAACGATGTCGGGACCCCTGGCGACCGTCGCCTGCTGTCCGGCCGGACCGACGAGGCGCAGCGCCCCGTCCTTCGCTCCGACCACGTGGCCCGCCTTCTCGACCAGGACATCGAGCACAAGTTCGCCCGGCGTCGGCAGGTTCAGGACGCCCTTGGTCGGCGAGACGTCCGGCGCTACGACCGGGACCTCCAGCTCGCCCGATGCCGGGATGGCGACCGTCACTTCATGCACGGGGCCCTGGCGGTCATCGCCGGCCTGCTCGTCCCGGCGCCTCTCCCTCGGGTTGGAGAGGCCGACGAGGACCCGGACGGGCTCCTCGGATGCGCCCGGCGGCCGCCGGGCTTCGAGCGAGAAACGCAAGGCGCAGGGGCCTGCGGCCGCCCACTCCGCCAGGGCCGTCGGCGTGAGGTTCCACGTCATCCGCATGCCGCTTTCGCCGACGATCCATCGGAGTCCGGGCGGCGGCACGGCGTCAGGAGCAAAGTGAACGGCAGGCTCCGGCCCGGCATCCGCCTCCTGGTAGCGGAACGTCATGAGCGGGCCCTGGCGAGCCACCTCTTCCATGGCGTTCAGGTCCGCGGGATGGACCGCGCGGGGGCGGGCTTCCGCCAGGCGCTCGGCGGCCAGCGCCTGCACGCCGACGGAGCGGATGGTGATATAGATATATGCGCCGAGCCCCACCGGAACCAGCATGGCCAGGACAAGCAGCGACATGCCGAGCGTCTTTCCGACGACGATCTCCGACCGGCTGACGGGCTTGGTGACCACGCTGTAGGCCACCTTGGACTCGACCTCGGCGGGGATCGAGTACGTGGCCATGAAGATGCCGACCACGACGGCCAGGACCGCCATCACCAGGAGGCTGGTGCTCATCGCCGCGGGAACGGCCTCGAAGACGGGGTCGAACCGCGGCGACGAAAGGTCCGCGAGAACCAGGACGACGATCGCCAGGGGCACGAGAATCCACAAACGCATCCGCATGCCCTGGCGGAACGTGACGAGCGCCACGGCCCACAGGCGGCGCATCGGCCAGCGCTGCCGCAGGCCGGCAAACGACGGGCGTGGTGGCTGGCGGTTATCCATGGCCGTCGGTGGCGGCAGGTGGAGGCGGACCTGCGGCGCCGGGCTTCCGGGCCTCGGCGTCGGCGCGGATCACGCGCAGGAAAAGGTCTTCGAGGGTCGTCGTGGGATGCTCGGCCGCCAGGATCCGGGCGCCGCCGCTCTTGGCGGCCGTCAGGATCGCCTGGCGCGTGGCTTCCGTCACGCCGGCGGCCCGGAGCTGGAAGACCTCGCGCACCAGCAAGAGATCGCGCACCCGGCCGATCTCCCTGAGCTCGCCGAGCGCGAGGATGCCGATCCGGTCGCAGACATCCTGCACGTCGCCCAGGAGGTGCGACGACAGCAGGATCGTCTTGCCTTTGCTCTTGAGGTGAAGGATCACGTCCTTCATCTCACGCGTGCCAATGGGATCGAGGCCTGACGTGGGCTCGTCCAAGAGGAGCAACTCGGGGTCGTTCACGAGGGCCTGGGCGAGGCCGATCCGCCGGCTCATGCCCTTGGAGTATTCGCGGAGCTGCCGGGCCCGCGCGCGGCGGTCGAGGCCCACGAGGTCCAGAAGCTCGCCGGTGCGCCGGCGGCGCTCGCGCCGGTCCAGGCCGAACAGGCGGCCGTAGAAATCGACGGTCTCTTCGCCGGTCAGGAAACGGTGGAGATAGGACTCCTCGGGCAGGTACCCGAGACGCTGGTTGGCGGCGGGCGTCCCCGGCGCCATACCGAGGACCTCGGCCTTGCCTGCCGTCGGGAAGATCAGGCCGAGAAGGAGCTTGATGGTGGTGCTCTTACCGGAGCCGTTCGGCCCGAGAAGGCCGAAGATCTCACCGGCTTGGAGTTGCAGGTCCAGCCCGACGAGGGCGTGCACCTTCTTGCGTCCCCAGAAGTCTTTGTAGACCTTCGTCAAGCCCTCCGTCATAACGGGCTTAGGCTGCGCCATGCCTGGCTCTCAGACAGGTGCCTGCGAGGCCCTTGACGGCGGCCGGCGCCGGCGGGGGACTAACGGGAACCGAACCGCGCCTTCCGTATCACCTGGCGGACGCTCTTGCGCATCTGCCGGCGTTTGCGTTCGCTCGGCTTCTCGTAGTAACTGTTGCGCTTGATCTCCTTGGTGAGACCTTCCTTCTCGCAGAGCTTCTTGAAGCGCTTCAGCATCTGTTCCACCGTCTCGTTGCCCCTAGACCGAATCTTGAGCATGTCCCGTTCGACACTCCTTTCTCGCCTGACCTTTGGTAACGTCACACCTACGACGCTTCAATATACTGACTGCACCGCGCCGAGGCAAGCCCCTTCTGGCAAAGCCGCTCGCGCCAAGGCGGCAGAGGAATCGCCTTCGCTGCGGTCCGGCGAAGCGCGTCCACCAGGAGAACGACGCCTCGGGAACTCACCTCATGCCGCAGACTGCCATGTTGGAGAAGGCCGCCGGGACCGAGCGTGAGAAGTCCGTGAACGGCCATCGAGAGGAACCGCAAGAACTGGCCCGAGGCCTCTCACGAGAGGCCGAAAACTGCCCTGGCCCCCGCCAAGCCCAACGTCCGATAATGCATGTTATGTTGCGCGACGGCCAGGCCGCGTGGGGCAGTGGTTGTGGTTAGCGCCCAGGGATACTGCCTCCTCCTCAGAGTTCGTGCGCGGCGGGCGTCTTCCAGGACGCCCGTGCGCGGTCGGCAGTCTTGGCCGCCGCGGCTCGGCGCTAGACACGAAGGCACAGCCACAGACTGATCGCTATGGGTGGCTGCGGCCGAAGCGGCGTGGGGTGAGCCGCTTACTTGTCGGTGTCGAGAAGATCCTCGTCGGAGATCTCGAGCACATCGTCGCCCTTTTTCTGTCCGGGCGGCGCGGCAGCGCCCGACTTCTTCTTCGGCCCGCCGGCCAGGCGCTCGAGGCTTGCAAGGACATCGTCCGGACCGGGGCGCTTGCCGGGCGGCGCCGGAATCTTCGGCTTGGCCGGCGCGGGCCCAGTCTTGGCCGCCGCGGGCTTACCGAGGAGCGGCCTGACGGGCGCCGCCGGTTTTGCCGCCGGCGCCTTGAGCGCCGCGGGAGCTTTGGCCGCCACGGGCGCCTTGGGCGCCGCCGGCGCAGCGGGTTTCGGATGGACGCCTTCGATCTCGACGGCAAACGCCAACGGGCCGATCTGGATCTCGTCGCCGGCATTGAGGACCTGCTCCTGAACCTTCTGGCCGTTGACGAGCGTGCCGTTGCCGCTGCCTTTGTCGCGGAGGACAAGTCTACTTTCCTCGTTGACGATTTCGCAGTGATGGCGCGACACGCTGGCCACGGCAATAATCAGATCGCTCTCGGGGTCGCGGCCGACCTTCAAGGTGCCCAGAGGAATGTCCACGGTCTTATCCTGGGGCTTTCCCTTTACGAGGCGGAGTTTGGCTTGCATGCAGAGGTCCTCCCGTCAGCGGATTCGATGTTCCCGACACCGTGAGGCGAGGTTAGCAAGAGCCCTGGACTGAATCAACCAAATTTCGGCCGGTTGGCACAGCCCCTGGGCATGTCATCCGACGAATCTCTCAAGAGGCCTACAATAAGGTGTCGATGAAGAGCATGGCAAGTTCTTCCGAGAGCAGCCTTTGCGTAGCAAGGAATCGACTCCGGCACGCACCCTGCCGGGGCTGAAAGCGTAAGGGTTCCTCGCGAAAAACCTGCCGGATTCCGGCGGCGCCGCGCATCGCTCCTGCGTCTCACCCTGGGCAGACCCCCTACCGAAGACGGAGTCTCATGGCTGTAACCTACTGTGGGGCAGTAACTTACGAGCAAGCCCCGGCAGCCGGGGGCTCCGTGTCATCGTGGCACTCGGGCCGGACTTGACAGGGGGCCTCGTTGGCGTACTTATTAGGAATAGGGGCCGCCTTGTCCAGACAGGCCCGAGCCGTGTCTCTTTTGTGAGGAGGACTGCATGGCGCACCACAAACGGACACTCCTGCCGGTCGGCATTCATTTCGGTGCCGAAGCCGTCCACATGGTGCAGCTCGAACAGGCCGAGAATGATGTTCAGATGGTCTCAAAGGCGAGCCTGTATTACCCGCGCGGCGTGTCGAACGATCTGCCCGCCATCGACGCCGAGGGCGAAGTCGCCGAGGTATCGAAGGAGGAAGAGGACGCCCAGTGCGAGCTGGCGCTGTCGTTCGTCCGGCAGAAGATCACCAGCAACGGTTTCCGCAGCAAGGACGCCGTGATCAGCCTGCCCTCGAGGCACCTGCTGATCCAGCACGTGCGGCTGGCGGCGATGCAGCCGGAAGAGATGATGGCCGCCCTGCTGTACCAGCTTCGTGGCAAGCTGCCGTTCGATCCTCAGCAGGCGGTGGTGCGTCACATCGTGGCGGGGACGGTTTCCGAGAACAACGAGACGAAGCAGGACGTGATCGTGCTGGCGGCGCGGCGGTCGATCGTGGAGAAGCACGTGGCGGGGATGGCACGCCTGGGCGTACGCGTCATCGGCGTGGGCGCCGAGCCGTGTGCGATGTGCTACCCGTACGGGTTTGCCGCCGCCCATGCGCCGCCGAGCCAGGAAGGTCCGCCGACCCTGATGATCGTACACCTCGGCGCCTCCAGGATCCACGTGGCGATCCTGCGGGCCCAGGAGACGATCTTCGTGAAGGAAGTGCTCCAGGGCACCAGGTACCTGACGAAATCGCTGGCCAAGGCCCGGAACATGCCCGTGCACGCCGCGATCGCCATGAGGGCCTCCTGGTGCGAGAAGCCCGGCCCGGAGCACCTGCAGGCGGCGGTGGAAGCCTACAAGAACATCCGGCCGGTCCTGGAGCACCTCTGCGATGAGATTGAAGCATGTATGCGCTATCATGCCTCCCTGGCGCGCGGCGCCCGGGTGGATCGGCTGTACTTCGTGGGCCCGGATGCGCGCGACCGCGGCCTGGTGCACGTGCTGAGCGCCCACCTGGCCGTTCCCTGCGATCTGGGGGACCCGGTCGGCGCCATCACCGGCCACGGGGACCGCGAGCGGGCCGAACCGGAGCTGGCGGTGGCGGCAGGCTTGAGCCTCTTCGGCGCCCAATAGCCAAGGAAGGACCGCGTGATGCACGTCATCAACTTCCTGCCCGACGACTATCTCCAGCAGTGCACCCTCCGCCGCGCCAACCTGGCGTGTCTGGCGGTAGCCGGAGGGGCCCTTCTGGTGCTCGGCGGCGTTTTCGCCTACCTGTCGTACCAGGCGGTGCACACGAGCGCGGAGCGAGCCGCGGTCGATGCCCAGTATGCCGAAGCCAGCCGCCAGATCGCTCAACTCAAGCAACTCGAGGATCGCAAAGCCGGCCTGCTGCACAAGGTCGAGCTGAGCACCGCCCTGCTCGAGCGCGTCCCGCGAAGCCACCTGCTGGCCAAGCTGACCAACTACCTGCCAGCGCACACGAGCCTGACTTCGATCACCATGCGGGTCGAGGATGCCGAGGTCAGGGCTAGCGTGGCCGCCGGCGCGGGCGGCAAGACCGATGCCGCGGCCGCGAAGAAAGGCCCCGGCGGCAAGGACGAAATGGTCAAGGTCAAACGCGTGCGGTTCCGCCTCGACGGACTGGCCACGACCGACATCGAAGTCGCCGAGTTTCTCACGCGCCTGAATGCCGACCCGCTTTTTGACGAGGTAGACCTCCAGTTCTCGGAAGAGTTCGCCTACGGCGACGGCCCGCTCATGCGGCGGTTTCAGCTCTCCTTACGGTTGAGTTCGAACGCAGAGAAGATCCTGGAGACGGCGGCAAGCCCGACGGCTCCCGAAAAGACGAAAGGGGCGTCATGAAAGGCGTGACCCGCATTTTCCTGACCGCGTTGGGGATGGCGGCGGTGGTGGCCGCTGTCGTGGTGCTGGTGGTCCTGCCGATGCGTCAGCGCATCGCGGCCGATCGCGCGACGACCGACGAATGCCGCGCACAGCTCGTCAAGCTCCGGGCGGTGTCGCAGCGCATCAACGACCTCCAGGCGGACATCAAGCGCCTCGAGGAGGCGCTGGCCTTCTTCGACGGGCGTCTGCCTCAGCAGAAGGACCTGGACGTCATCCTCCGCGAGGTCTGGCGCATCGCCGAGGCCAGGTCGCTCACGCCGCGAAGCATCCGCACGGGCACCGCGGAGGCGGCCGCGCGCTACAACTCGCAGCCCATCACGATGAGCCTCGAAGGCAAATTCAGTTCCCTTTACGAGTTCCTCCTGGGCCTGGAGCGCATGCCGCGCATCACGAAGATCCGACAGATGCAGATTGCCAAGATGCCCCAGACGGAAGGCATCGTTCAGGCAGACCTGTTGGTGGACATTTATTTCGAGAAGAAACCATGAGCCGAAATGCCGACACGATCAAGATGCTGGACAGTCCGGCGGCCGAGGACCACGGATCGGTCCCTGCCGTCAAGGGCGGGTTCCACGACAAGAAGAAGGTGGTCGTGCTGCTCGTGCTGGCGCTGGCGGGCGCCGGCATCGTGGGCTACCAGTTCCTCGGGGGCAAGAGCCCGCAGGCGGCTACCGCCGATACGGTGGGCACGCCCCTGCCCGCCGACACGCTGGCAGGCCCTTCCTCGAACGTCGACTCCGTCCTCAACCAACTGAAAGCCAGGTCCCAGGACTCGTCCTCGGTGGCCGGAGTTGAGGAGCTTGTCCGCCGGTTCGACACCTACGTCCAGGACCGGCAGGTGCCGTTGAACCAGCTCCACATGAATCCGTTCGCAGTGCTTGCCACCAAAGCGGCCCCCGCCTCAGATGAGCCGGCGCCGGCGGCAACGCTGTCCGCGGCCGAGGCAACGCAGGAAGCGAAGGCCGAGTCCTCGAAGAAGCGCGTCCGGGACCTGGCCGCCAGCCTCACGCTCGGCTCTGTAATGCTCGTGGGTAACCGCCGCATGGCGATCATCAGCGGGAAACTCTGCACCGTAGGCGACCGCATCGGTGTGCTCCAGGTTGAGATGATCGAGTCCGAACGGGTCGTCCTCACCTGCGACGGAGAGCAAGTGGAACTCCGCATGCGTCCCACGAAGCCCGCTCAAGAGGGAATCTGATGACCGGCGTCGACACCATTGCGACCGTGGCACCTGAGGCTCCGGCAGCGCCGCCGGCGGCAACGACCCCGACGACCCAGGCGAACGAGCCCGGGAAGCGCCGCGTGCGCATGGGCGACCTGCTGGTCGAGCGCAACGTCATTACGCGCGCTCAGTTGGAAGAGTGCCTGGTGCTCCAGAAGTCCAGCCCGAGCGAGCGACTCGGCCAGATTCTGGTGCGCAAGGGGTACGCCAAGGAAGACGACGTCATGGTATGCCTCGCGGAGGAATATGGGCTGGAGTTCGTGCGCGTCACGCAAACGGAGGTGCCCGCGCGAGTGCTCGCCATGCTGCCACCGGACTTCTGTCGGCTCCACAAAGTCCTTGTCATTGACGCCAACCCCGACGACAGAGTCGTGACGGTGGCCACGCCCGACCCGGCCAACGTTTTCCTGATCGACGAGGTCAAGCGCCGCCTGGATTGCCGCGTGCGGCTGGCCGTCACGACCACCACGGAGATCACGAAGGCCTGCGATGACCTGCTGAACTCCGGCGAGGAGTTCCAACTGGACGAGCTGGTCCGCGACATCGCCGACGACGCCGTCGAAATCCTCTCCGACGCGGAAGACGATGTTCCGGACCTCGCCAAGGTGGCGGGCGAGTCGCCCGTCGTCCGGCTGGCCAACTACCTGATCTGCAACGCCGTCAAGGAAGGCGCCAGCGACATCCACATGGAGCCGGGCGAGAAGAAAATGCGGGTGCGGTACCGCATTGACGGCGTTTTGTTCGAGGTGATGTCGCCGCCGCAACACCTGCACGCGGCCCTCGTGTCTCGCCTGAAGATCATGGCGAACATGGACATCTCGGAGCGCCGCCTGCCGCAGGACGGCCGCATCCGCGCCATCGTCCGCAACCGCTTTCTCGACTTTCGCATCAACACCCTGCCCACCACGCAAGGCGAGAAGGCCGTCATCCGCATTCTCGACAACCGGTCCATCCTGATCGGCCTGGAGCGGCTCGGCTTCAGCGCCGATCACCTGGCCTTGTTCAAGGCCCAGATCGACCGACCCCACGGCATTGTCCTCGTGACGGGACCGACCGGCTCGGGCAAGACCACCACGCTGTACTCGGCGCTGCTGACGATGAACGGCAGCGAGATGAACATCTCGACCGTCGAGGATCCGGTGGAGTACTTCCTGGGGTTCGCCAACCAGGTGCAGATCAGCGAGCGGATCGGGTTCACGTTCGCGGCGGCGCTGCGGGCCCTCCTGCGGCAGGACCCCGACGTCATCATGGTCGGCGAAATCCGCGACGAGGAGACGGCCCGCATCAGCGTCCAGGCGGCCCTGACCGGCCACCTGGTCCTCTCCACCCTGCACACCAACGACGCGCCGTCGAGCATCACGCGGCTCATTAACATCGGCATCGAGCCCTACCTGATCAGCGCCTCGCTGAACGGCGTGGTGGCGCAGCGCCTCGTGAGACGCGTCTGCACGAACTGCAAAGAACCCCTGGTGCCAAGCGATGACGTCAAGCGGGCCCTCGAAAAAGCCCACATGGAAGTCGACCAGCTCTATCGCGGCAAAGGCTGCGAGCGCTGCCGCACCACGGGCTACAGCGGCCGGTGCGGCATTTACGAGGTGCTCGCCCTTGACGACGCCATCCGCGACCTCGTCGCCGGGCGGCCGAACGTGACGGAACTGCGGCGGTACTGCACCGAGCATGGCATGGTCAGCCTGCGCGAGGACGGGCTGCGGAAACTGCGCCAGGGAGTCACGACCGTCGAGGAAATCCTGCAAGCGACGGAAGACATTGCCATGGCGACTTGACCGATGAAGGGGACTGACGTGAGCCGGATCCAGGATCTTCTTGGGCGGGCGGTGGCCAACGGGTCGAGCGACCTCCACCTCATCGTGGGCATGCGCCCCCTTCAGCGCATCCACACGGTGCTGGGCGCCATGCCGAATGAACCCGCAGTCAGCAAAGAGGAGGCCGAAGCCATCATCCACGAGCTGCTCCGGCCCGACCAAGTGGAGAAGCTCATCGAGCGGCGCGACTTCGACTTCTCGACCGCCCTGCCCGACGGGACACGGTTCCGCGTCAACGCCCATTACCAGCGCGGGGGGCCGGCGCTGGCGTTCCGGGCCATTCCCAACAGCGTGCCCGATCTGGCGTCGCTCAACCTGCCGGACATCGCGGTCAGTTTCGCCAACCTCCCGCAGGGCCTCATCCTCGTGACGGGCGAGACCGGCAGCGGCAAGTCGACGACCCTGGCCGCCATGATCGACTACATCAACCACAAGTACCCGTACCACATTATCACGATGGAGGACCCGATCGAGTACTACCTCGACTCGGACCAGTGCGCGATCGAGCAGCGCGAGGTGGGCGTCGACGTTTCGGACTTCAGCTCCGGCCTCCGCCACGTGCTGCGGCAGGACCCCGACGTCATCCTCATCGGCGAAATGCGCGACCTGGAGACCATCGCGACCGCGCTGACCGCGGCCGAGACCGGCCACCTCGTCTTCTCGACGCTGCACACGAACGACGCTTCCTCGACCGTCGAGCGCATCATCGACAGCTTCCCGGCCGCGCAGCAGAACCAGGTCCGGTCGATGCTCGCCAATACGCTCAAGGGCGTCATCTGCCAGCGCCTGTTTCCGAGGATCGACAAGCCGGGGATGGTGCCGGTGGCCGAGGTGCTCGTCAGCACGGCGGCCGTCCGCAACTGCATCCGCGAGAACCGCCTCTTCGAGATCTCGAACATCATCGAGACCAACCGCACCCTCGGCATGCAGCTCTTCGACGAATCCCTGAAACGCCTGTACTTCAGCGGCATGATCAGCCGCGAAGACGCTTTGGCGAACGCCCGCGTGCCCGATCATCTGGCCCGCGCGCTCTCGGCTTAGGAGACCCATGCATAACTACAGTTACCAGATGAGACGGCCGGACGGCCAGGTAGTGGCCGGCGTTTTCAAGGCCGAAAACCAGATCGTGGCCACGCAGCGAGTCCGCGACATGGGCGGCGTGCTCTTGGACCTGGTGCGCCTCGGCGACGAGGCGGGCGCCAAGGGCCTGGAGGCCTGGAACCCCTTCAACCGCATCGGCGCCAAGGACGTCCTGGCCTTCAGCAGCCAGTTGGGCGTCATGTCGAAGGCGGGCATCGGTTTGACCGACGCGCTGGAGAGCATCGGCGACCAGGTTACCAACCCGCGCATGGCCGTCGTGGTCGAGACGCTCAAGCGCGACGTGGAGTCGGGCCGCCAGTTCTCCGAGGCGCTCCAGCGGTTCCCACAGGTCTTCTCGATTCTCTACGTCAACATGGTGCGCGCGAGCGAGTTGTCGGGGTCCTTCGGCCACATGCTCGACCGCATCGGCGAGTACTTGAACCAGCAGATGGAGACCCGGCGCCAGGTGACGGGCGCCATGGTCTACCCGCTCATCATCGTCTGCATGGCCATCGCCACGACGATCTTCATGCTGGCCTTCGTGCTGCCGCGCTTCATGGTCCTGTTCCAGGGCAAGGAGCACATCCTGCCGATGCCGACCGTCATTCTGATGGCCATGAGCGCCTCGCTCACGAACTTCTGGTACCTCTACATCCTGGGCGCGGGCGGGAGCGTGGGCGGCTTCCTGTACTTCATCCGGACCGAAACCGGCACGGCCTGGTGGGACATGGCGAAGCTCAAGATTCCCATCCTCAAGAAGTTGTGCCACGCGCTGTGCCTCTCGCGCGGCCTTCGGACGATGGGTGAGCTCGTGAACGCCGGCGTGCCGATGCTCGACACCATCGCCATCACGGCGGAGGTCTCCGGCAACGTGCACTATGCGAGGGTTTGGCGCCGGGTGCACGCAGCGGTCCGCAAGGGGCAGCGCATCGCGCCCACACTGGCCCGAAGCCCGTTCATTCCCCCCAGCGTGGCCCAGATGATCTCGGCCGGCGAAGACACCGGCTCCCTGGGGGAGATCCTCAACGACGTCAGCGACTTCTACGACCGGCAGCTCAAGGCGACGATCAAGACGGTCACGGCGGCCATCGAGCCCCTGATGATCGTGGCCATGGGCGGCGTCGTCGGCTTCATCGCGGCCTCGATCCTGCTGCCCATCTTCAAGATGTCTCAATTGGTGAAATGACATGAAACACGTGCGCTTCATCTCAACGCGGAGACGCCCGGCCGCGGGCTTCACGCTCGCGGAGATTCTCGTGGCCGTGGTCCTGGTGGCCCTCGGGTTTGTCGCCATCGTGGCGGCTCTCGGCCACGACACCCTGACCTCCCAGGCCGGCGAGGACGTCATGCTGGCCACCTACCTGGCCGACGAGATTCGCGACAAGGCGCTCCAGATGACCTTTGCCAACGTCCTCAACCTGGACGGAGTCACCTACGACCCGGCCATCCTGAGCACGGGCTCCACGCAAGACCTCACCAACTGGTCGCAGAAGATCACCGTGACGCCCGTGTCGGTCAGCAATCTGAACCAGGTGGTGGCCCGAAGCGGCGCCACGGCGGCCCGCCTCACCGTAGAGGTGCGGTCCCGCGGCAAACCGGTAGTCACGCAGGCCTACTACTTGCTGGACCGCAGCGGCGTTCCGTTTACGGATGTGGGCGGTGGATGACGGCACTCAAGAGACGAGGACTTGGAACTGACGGGTGCGGTCGCGTCTTCACGCCCCGGCGCGCTGCCCCACATAGGAGGGGCGTACCATGACAAGACGACTTCCTTCCCGGCGAGCCGCCCGGCGCGGCGTTGCCATGCTGCTGGCCTTGGTCTTCCTGGCCATGTTCACGTCGCTGGCGGTGGGCTTGGCGGCCTCGGCCGACATGAACATGGCCGTGTCCCGCAACCGCATCAACATCCACCAGGCCTCGGCCATGGCGGAGGTCGGCGTGCAGCTGGTTCAGAAGCACGTCGGAGGCATCACGATCCCCCCCAGCCACAATGCCGCCGACGTGCACGCGGCCATCGGCAACCAGCTTCGCACCGCGCTCAACGGCTCGAGCATGGTCAACGCCGACGGGATCACGTGGAACGCCACCAGCGTTACCGTGCCGGTCATCACGCTCACGCGGGCCGACAACCGCAGCGGCACGATCAACCTGACGATCGCGGCCAGCGGCGGGGCCCTCGACGACACCACCGTCACCGTCCACAGCACCGGCCAGTTCGGCAGCGCTACCTGCGCGGTGACCTACAACCTCTCAACCCAGCGGGGCCGCACGGCGCTCAATGATTTTGGGGTAGCGAGCAAGAGCCCGGTCAGCATGACAGGCAACGCCATTATCATGGGCGCCAACACCCCCTCCGAGGGCAGCATCCTCTCGGCCACCTATAGCACCACGAATGCCATCCAACTGGTCGGAAACGACACGATCTCGGGCGATGTGGGGGTGGTCAACCCGAACGGCCAGATCTCCACGACGGGCAACGTCATCATCGTCGGCCAACAGCGGATCGGCGTCCAGGAACCCCAGTGGCCCCAGGTCGACCAGAGCGTCTTCATCCCGTATGCCACCAACGTGCAGTCCTCGGGCGGCAGTGCCAATATGGTCCTGTCGAACATCCGCATTCCGCCGAACAGCAACCCGACTTTCTCCGGCAATCTGACCATCTTCGGAGTGGTTTACATCCAGTCGCCCAACAAGGTCACCTTCGCCGGGAACACCAACCTCATCGGATGCGTCATCTGCGAGACGCCGGCGGTCAACAACCTCAACAACAACCAAGTCAAGTTCACGGGCAACCTGACCACGTCGGGCGTGGAGAACTTGCCCGCCGGAAGCCAGTACGACGGCCTGCGAGACCTGACCGGCTCATTCCTTCTGGCCCCGGGCTTCAGCGCCCAGTTCTCGGGCAACTTCAACACCATCAACGGCTGCATGGTGGCCAGCGAGTACAAGTTCACGGGCAACTCCGGCGGGATCATCAAGGGCGGCGTGGTCAACCTCCAGGACTCGACGTTCCAGATGTCGGGCGACTCGCCCATCATCATTGACAAGCAGCACGCCGTGGAAGAGCCAGCCGGGATCGTGAGTTCCTACAAGCTGGTCTGCGTGACCGGCTCCTACGTGGAGTAAGGCATGCAAGCCCCCCACTATCCTGCGCGAGGCTTCACGCTGGCCGAACTGATGCTCAGCATGGCGCTCCTGGTGTTCCTCATGGTGGCGTCGGCCCTGGCCATCCAGGCGGCCCATGCTTCGCACGTCTACAACATGGAGAAGACCGACCTCGTCACGAAGTCCCGAGGCGTGCTCGACCGCCTGGCCCGCGACGTGCGGCGATGCGCCAGCTTCAGCGTGCCCGATGCCCACACCGTCACCATTGCCATGCCCAACGGCGACACAAACATCTATGCGTGGGACGGCGTGGCCGGCGGCAACCTGACTTACACCTACATCCCCGAGGGCAGCCCCCCGGGCAGCTCGGGCACCTCGGGCATCCTGACCAACCAGGTTCAGACGTTCCTGGTGACCGACGATAGCCCGGCGTGCACGGTGAGGATCGTCCTCCAGGGCAGCCTGACGACCTCCTCGGCCCGCATCACCGCCACGCCGCGGAAGGCGGTGTATTAGTACTACAGAACACACACACGCGGCGGGTCAGGAGACCCGCCGCGCTATCTGGTGTTGTAGCGTTGGGGAAGTCAGAACTGCCGCAGGAACCGCACGTCGTTCTCGAACAACAGGCGAATGTCGTTGATCCCGTACTTCAGCATCGCCTGCCGATCGATCCCCATGCCGAACGCGAAACCCGTCACCTTCTCCGGGTCGTACCCGACCGCCTGGAAGACGTTCGGATCCACCATGCCGCAGCCCAGGATTTCGATCCAGCCGGTGCGCTTGCAGGCGGGGCATCCCGAGCCGCCGCACAGAAGGCACGAGACGTAGAACTCGGCGCTGGGCTCCGTGAACGGAAAGTAGCTCGGCTGGAAGCGCGTCCGCACGCTCGGCCCGAAGAACGCCCGCGCGAAGGTCGACAAGACGCTCTTCAGGTCTGCGAACGTCACGCCCTCTTCGACCCACAGGCCCTCGAGCTGGTGGAACATGTTCGAGTGGCCCGCATCGACCGTGTCGGGGCGATAGACGCGCCCCGGCGCAATCACGCGCACGGGGGGCTTGCGATTCTCCATGATGCGAATCTGGACCGTTGAGGTCTGCGTCCGCAGCAGGACATGGTCCTTGAGGTAATAGTTGTCCAGCGGGTCGCGCGCCGGGTGCGCGGGCGGGATGTTCAGGCCCACGAAGTTATGCCACTCGTCCTCGACCTCGGGTCCCTCGACCACCGCGAAGCCGAGCCGGCCGAAGATCTCGACCATCTCGAGCATCGCCCGCGTGATGGGGTGCAGCCGGCCGAGGCGGAGGCGCCGCCCCGGCAGGGTCACGTCGACGGCGGGGCCGCCGCGGCGCGTGCTTCCGAGGGCCGCCTTGCGCGCCTCCAGGCGTTCCGTCACCGCCGCCTTGAGGGCGTTGACGGCCTGCCCGAAGGCGGCCCGCTCTTCAGGGGGCGCCGACGGGATCGACTTCATCAGGGCCGTGATGCGCCCGGCCTTGCGGCCGAGCCACTCGATGCGGACGGCGTCGAGCGCGTCGGGGTCGGCGGCCGCGTCGATGCGCCGCTGCACCTCGTCCTGAAGCGATCGGATCTCGCCGAGGCCGGCCATGTCAGGCTCCGAGTGCGGCTCGGGCTTCCGCCACAACGACGTCGAACGCCTTCGGGTCGTTCAGGGCCATGTCGGCCAGGACCTTGCGGTCGAGGGCGATGCCGGCCTTCTTCAGGCCGCCGACGAAATGGCTGTAGGTGATGTCGCGCAGGCGGCAGGCGGCGCTGATGCGCGTGATCCAGAGGCGCCGGAACTCGCGCTTCTTGGCCCGCCGGTCGCGGAACGCGAACTGGTCGCCCTTCATCCGCGACTGCTTGGCCACGCGGTACAGCTTGCTCCGCGCGCCGTACATCCCCTTGGCCCGTTTGAAAAGGCGTTTCTTGGCTTGCCGCCGCGCGGCCCCTTTTTTGGTTCGAGGCATGGAAAGCTCTCCTGTCCGGCGTCATCCGGCGGTCAGCCGTTGATGAGGCGGGTGTAGGTCTTGACCTGGGTTTCGTGAACGAGTCCGGCGCGGCGGAGGCGCCGGCGGCGCTGGCCGCTCTTGCCGCTCATGAGGTGGCCCGCGTTGGCGCGTTTGCGCAGGATCTTGCCCCCGCTGGTCAGCTTCATGCGCTTCTTGATACCTTTATGCGACTTCGGCTTGTGCATCGGTCATCCCTTCTGCTGGCGGTCCGTTTCAATGACGAACGATCACTCCCCCCTGCCCGCCCAACGGCGGGGACGAGGCGTCGTGCGCGTCCTCAAACCTCCGTCCCGGTCAGGACGGCTTCTTCTTGGGAAGCAGGATCAGCATCATCCTCCGGCCTTCCCGGACGGGGCCCCGCTCCACGGTGGAGACCTCGGCCAGTTGCTCGACAAAGGTCTTCAGGTTCTGCGTGGCGAAGTCCATGTGCGCGGCCTCGCGCCCGCGGAACAGCATGTTGACCATGACCTTGTCGCCCTCCTCCAGGAACTGCCGGGCCTGCCGGATCTTGGTGTCGCGGTCGTGGGCCTCGGTCTTGGGGCGGATCCGGATTTCCTTCAGCTTGACCTCGTGGCTCTTGCTCTTGTGGGTCTTCTTGGCCTGCCGGTACTTGAACTTGCCGAAGTCCATGATCCGGCACACCGGCGGGCGGACGTTGCCCGCCACTTCCACGAGATCCATGCCGGCGTCGGTGGCCATCCGCATCGCCACGTCGCGCTCGAGAATGCCGAGCTGCTCGCCGTTGTCCCCAATCACTCGCAGCGGCGTTATCTTGATCATTTCATTCACCCGCTGCTTCAGGTCTTTCAAGCGTTCCTCCTTGCGATTCGGTCCCTTGATTTCGATCCGAGGCCGCGGCCTAGGCGGGACCTTGGGCCTGCGGCCGCAGCCTCTTGGTTTCCACTTCCTCGCGGGCGCGCCCCACGAACGCCTCGACCGACAGGGCGCCGAGGTCGCCGGCCGCCTTGTCGCGCACGCTGACCGTCCCCGCCGCGGCCTCCTTCTCCCCCACGATCAGCATGTAGGGGATCTTGCCGAGGGCGGCCCGGCGGATCTTCGCGCCCACCTTGTCGCTCGAATCGTCGAGCTCCGCGCGAAGGTTCGCGGCGCCAAGCGCCTGCATCACGCCGCCGGCGTACGCGTTGAACCGGTCGCTCACCGGCAGCACGGCCGCCTGGACCGGGGCGAGCCACAGCGGGAAGTTGCCGCCGTAGTGCTCGATCAGGATGCCCAGGAACCGCTCGATGCTGCCGAGGATCGCCCGGTGGATCATCGCCGGCCGGTGCTCGCGGTTGTCCTCGCCGACGTAGGTCAGGTTGAATCGCTCCGGCATCGCCAGGTCCACCTGGATCGTGCCGCACTGCCACGACCGGCCCAGGCAGTCGCGGATGTGGTAGTCGATCTTCGGCGCGTAGAAGGCCCCTTCCCCCTCGTTCACCTTGTAGGTCATCTGCCGGGCGCCGAGCGCCCCGCGCAGGGCCCCCGTCGCGTGCTCCCACATCTCGTCGGTGCCGATGGAGTGCTCCGGCCGCGTCGAGAGCTCGACTCGCACGTCGGTGAACCCGAACGTGCGATAGATGCGGTCCACGAGCGTGATGACGCCGATCACCTCGTCCTGGAGCTGCTCCGGCAGGCAGTAGATGTGCGCATCGTCCTGGGTGAACTGCCGCACGCGGAGCAGGCCGTGCAGCACACCGCTTTTCTCGTGCCGATGCACGAGGCCGAGCTCCGCCATCCGGATCGGCAGCTCGCGGTACGAGTGCGGCCGATTCAGATACACGAGCAGCCCACCGGGGCAATTCATCGGCTTGACGGCGTACGTCGCCTTGTCGATCTCCGTGAAGTACATTGCCTCGCGGTAATTGTCCCAGTGTCCGCTGCGATGCCAGAGGGCCTCGCTCAGGATCGTGGGGGTGCGGATCTCGACGTACCCTGCCTCGCGGTGGATGCGGCGCCAGAACTCCAGCATCTCGTTCAGGACGATCATCCCGGCCGGGTGCATGAAGGCGAAGCCCGGCCCCTCGTCGTGGAAGCTGAAGAGGTCGAGGTCCTTGCCGATGCGGCGGTGGTCGCGCTTCTTCGCCTCTTCGAGGCGCGCCAGGTGCTCGTCGAGCGCCTTCTTCGAGAAGAACGCGGTGCCGTAGATGCGCTGGAGCATCGGCCGGGTCGAGTCGCCGCGCCAGTAGCTCCCGGCCACCGTCAGCAGCTTGAAAGCGGGGACCTTGCCGGCGTGCGGAACGTGCGGCCCGCGGCAAAGATCGACGAAGTCGGCCGTCCGGTAGAGCGACACGCGCTGGTCGGCCTCGGGCGCGGGCCTGGCGTCGGCCTGCGCCACGTCTTCGCCTGCTGCCGCGCCCGCCGCCGCAATCTCGCGCAGAAGTTCGAGTTTGTAGTCCTGGCCGGCGGAGCGCATGAGCGCCTCGGCCACGTCGAGCGGAACCTCTTCGCGCACAAAGGGGGCGGCCTCTTTGACGATCCGGGCCATCTCGGCCTCGATCTTCGCGAGGTCCTCGTCGGTCAGCCGCTGCGGCAGGTCGAAGTCGTAGTAGAATCCGTTCTCGATCGCGGGGCCGATGCCGAACTTCACGTTGCCGTAAAGTCGGCGCACCGCGGCCGCCATGATATGACCGGTGGAGTGGCGCAGTATCGACAGGGCTTGGTCGCTTTTGTCGGTCAGGATCTCGAGGTCATAGGGCCCGTCGGGGCCGAGGAACGTCGAGAGATCCACCAACTTGCCGTTCAGCCTGGCAGCGACGGCGGCTCGGGCCAGGCCTGAACCGATTCGGTTGGCCACGTCGGCGACGCTTACCCCATCGGCCACTTCCATCACACTTCCGTCCGGAAGCTTGACCGTAGGCATAGCGCTAGTGCCCAGGCCCCAAGTCGAGGGGTGCCGGGCCTTTGTCCTCCAAAGAACCCCTGGCGTCAATCATCGGTGATTTACCGCGGTTGATAATAGTTGATTTCGCGGGGCCTGTCAAGGTGCTTGGCCGGACTGGGTGGCCAAACTGGTCGCAGCGCTTCGGGTGCGGCGCCACAAACGTTCCTGTCGGGGCTGGCAGCCAAGCCCCGTCCACGCTAAGATTCCCAAGCCTTCGTGGAGAGCGAGATGCTTGTTGAATTGGCCGCGATTGCGGGGCAGAGTTTCGTGGTGGCGTTTTCCGGCGCCCTGATGCCGGGGCCGGTGCTGGCCGTCACGCTGGCGGGAAGCCGCCGACACGGTTTCTGGTTCGGCCCGCTGGTCGCCCTGGGCCACGGGCTCGTGGAGCTGCCGGTGGTGGTCCTGTTGGCCCTGGGCCTGCTGACGCTTCTGGACAATGTCTGGGTCATCGGCACGATCGGCTACCTGGGCTCCGCGGCCATGGTGTGGATGGCCGTCGGCATGTTTCGCCAGACGCGTCAAGCGGGTGGCGAAGCGCCGCAGGACGGCCCCGTGAGGCTCGGGGCCACGGGGTCGGGCATCCTCGCCACCGTGGCCAACCCCTACTGGTACCTCTGGTGGATCACGATGGGGGCCGTGCTGACCGTCGGTGCGGCCGCCGCAGGATGGCTGGGCGTGGCGGTGTTCTTTGTCGGCCACGTCAGCGCCGACTTCGTGTGTTGCAGCGTGTTGTCGCTGGGCGTGGCCAAGGGCCGCCGCTACCTCGAAGGCCGCGTCTACAAGGGCCTCCTGATCGTCTGCGCCGCGATCCTGCTCGTCATGGCGGTGCGGTTCCTGCTGCTGGCCGTGGCCCGGACGACGGGCTTTGAGGTCTGATCCGCGCCCGCCGCGGGAGCGGCGGGGGACCCCGGGGTAGGCATCTCCCGCCGCTCCCGCGGCGGGCTCGGAGCATGCCGGGGTTCGCCCCGGCCCTCATGCAATGCCGTTCTGCCCCTTGGAATTTTGCACAACGCAATATAGAATGCCCATAGTGTTTGCCGATAGTCTCTCTTGGGAAGCGAGAGAGAGCGAGCGTCGGAAGTCCGTCGAGGTGGACCGCCTTGGTGCACGAACACAAGCGCAGAGCCCACGCCGAGTTCAGCGTCTGGGCGCGGACGTATGACGCGCACTGGCTCAACCATTTTCTGTTCGAGCCATCGCACGCCATGCTTCTGAAGGAATTGCGGGCGCTCCCGGCCGGGCGCCTGCTGGACATCGGCTGCGGGACGGGCGAGCTGGCGGCCCGCCTGGCCCAGCGGGGCTGGCACGTTACCGGGCTGGACCTGTGCGAGAGGATGCTCCACCAGGCGCGCATCAAGTTGAACGGCGACGGCGGGTCGGTGCACTTGACGGTCGGCGACAGCGAGCGCCTGCCGTTCGCAAGCGGCGCCTTCGATGCCGTGACGTGCGCCAATTCGTTCCATCATTATCCGCACCAGGAGCGCGTGGTGAGCGACATGTACCGGGTGCTGCGCCCGGGCGGTCACCTGCTCCTGCTGGACGGATGGCCCGACCAGTTCATCGGCCGCATCGTGTACGACTTCATCATCACGCGGGTGGAAGGCGGCGCCGTCTGGCATCGCGAGTCGCGGGACATGGAGGCGATGCTCCGGAGCACCGGCTTCCGCCACGTCATGCAGAAACGGACCTACAGCCTTTTTCCAATCCTTCTGACGCGCGGCATCGTGCCGATGACGCCAACGTCGTAGGTGCTTGAGGACCTCATGCGGATACGGTGCAGACAACTCCTCGTAACGGCCGGACGGGCCGGCCGGCTGGCGACGGCCGTCGTTCTCGGCGTCGGGCGATGGCGCGTCGCCAGGGTGGCTGTGCCGGCGTTGGCCGCCGCGGCGTTACTCGCCGCGGCGCTGCCTGCCGAGGCGGCCAAGGCAAAGCCCGACCCGTCTGCGGCCGCCGCCGCGAAGGACCCGGCCCTGCCCAAGGCCGCTTCTTCAGAGATCCCTCCGCCGCCAGCCCCCCAGCCCCGCAAGGCCCCGACCCCCGCCCAGATCGAGGCGGCGCAGAAGGTCCGCTCTCCGAAGCCCCAGGCCGAGATGGAGGCGCTGGCCAAGTCGGACCCGCTGGAGTTCCTCCGCCTGGCCCTGAAGTGGCACGATGACCGCATCACCGACTACTCTTGCCAATTCGTGAAGATGGAGAACATCGGGGGCGCGCTCCGCAAGCCCGAGACCACGCTCATGAAGTTCCGCGCCAAGCCCTTCAGCGTGTACGTGAAATGGATCGAAGAGGTCACCAAGGGCCAGGAAGTCATCTACGTCGACGGCGTCAACGACGGTAAGGCCTGCGTGCATCCGTCGGGACTGCTGGGAATCCTGTTCCGGAAGGTCAGCATCGATCCGCTCTCAAAGACCGCCCTCAAGCACAGCCGCCGGCCCCTCACGATGGCGGGCATGGGCAACATGCTCCGCCTCATCGTCCCCCAGTGCGAGGCGGCCAAAGCCAATGGCGACCTCAGCCTCACGTACGAGGGCCTCCGGCAGGAAGATGGCCGGCCGGCGTATCTCTTTAAGCGCGTGCTGCCGAACAGGAATAAGTACCCCTGCGAGGTGCTGCTCATCTACATCGACTGCGAGTACCTTCTCTGCGTGCGCACCGACGCCTGGGACTGGGGCGGCGCACTCCTCAGCCACTACTCCTACACCGACCTGACGATCAACCCCGGCTTTGAGGATATCGACTTCAATCCGGACAACCGCGACTACAACTTCCGCCTTTTCTGAGCAACCATGCCTGCCCTGCCCCAGATCGAGGCGGTCCTCTTTGACCTCGGCGGAACACTTGTCGACTACCCAGTGCCGCGATGGCCCACCATGGCCGCTCAGTGCCTGCACGGGATGTACGGGTACATGGTGCGGCCCGAGAGCGAACGTCCGCCGCAGGCGGCCTCGGTGCCGGGACCGGCCGAGGCCAACGCCCAGCGGCAGCCCGCCGCGCCCGACAGCGCCCTGGCCCACCGCATCATGATGGGGCTGAGGCGCGTCGTCCGCAGCCTCAGCGGGCGGACGCTTCCGCGCATCGCCGAGGCGTGCGCGCGGCCGCTGGTCGCGCCGGGCCACCTCTTCGAGGACTCTCTGCCGACCCTCCGGGCGCTCAGGAACGGCGGCTACCGGCTCGGCCTCATCTCCAACACGCCGTGGGGCACGCCGGAGTACCTTTGGGTGAATCAACTCCAGCGGTTCGCCCTGGCGGCGTTCTTCGAGGTCGCCCTCTTCAGCTCCGTCTTCGGCGTGCGGAAACCCGATGCCCGCATCTTCCGGGTAGCCCTCGATCGCCTGGATGTGCCCGCCGAGCGCAGCGTGATGGTCGGTGACAACCCTGAGGCCGACATCGTCGGCGCCCGGCGCGTCGGCATGTGGACGATCCTCCTGACGCGGCCAGGGATCGAGCGCCTGGCGGCCAGCCCCACGCCGGACCTGCGGATTGGCCGCCTGCATGAACTGCTGGACCTTCTTCCGCCACGGGAGCCGTGATGGCGAGACGCCTGCGCTACGTTGTGTTCGCCCTCGCGGTGGTTGCCGCCGGTGTGCTGACGGTCAGGCTTGTGCTGCCGGTGCACACCGGGTCGGCCCTCGAATCGCTCTTCCCCTGGGTCAATCACCTGACCAAGGAGCCGTGGCTCCAGAATCCGTCGCCCACGGCCGTCACCATCCTGTATGAAACGGACGGACCCGGCGAGGGGCGCGTGAAGTTCGGGACCGGCTCTCGCCTGGATCAATCGGCGCCGGCCCAACTGCACGAGACCGTCCCTTACGGCGACGCCACGGGGTGCCTCTACCGCGCGCGGCTCACGGGTCTGACCCCCGCGACAACCTATCGTTACCGCGTTGCGCACAAGCGGGACGCCGGCGGAAACGTCAGGAGTTCGGTCGCCACGTTTGAGACGTGGCCCGAGGCGGCGGACCGCGTTGCGTTCATCGCGTACGGCGACTCCCGCAGCGGCGCCGAGACGCACCGGCGCATGGCGCGGCAGTTCGACCGGTTTCGTCCGGCGTTCATCCTTCATACCGGCGATGCAGCCGATTACGGCGAGTGGCACTCGGACTGGGAACCCGAGTTTTTCGCACCTCTCCGCGGCGTCCTCGATCATCTGCCGGTGTTCGTCGCCCGCGGCAACCACGATGGGATGCCGGAGGACATGAGGCGATGGTTCGACATGCCCGGCGACCGCACGTGGTATTCCTTCGACTGCGGGCCCGTCCACGTGGTCGTGCTGGACTCCTACGAGCAGGGGGCCGACGTGGCGGAGTGGCTGGCCGCCGACCTGACCGCCGCGAAGGCCGCGTGGAAAGTCGTGACCTTTCATGTTCCCGTTACTCCCTGCTCTTACTACCTCGCCGAGTTCGATCGCCGGTCGCTCTTGCCCCTCCTGGACAAGCACCGCGTCGACTTGGTCCTGGCCGGCCACGACCATGGTTACGAGCGCTTCAAGCCCATCCGGCTTTCGCCCAACTCCGATCACGCGGTCACCTTTATCACCACCGGCGGAGGCGGCGCCCCGCTGTACTTTGTCTCGCAGACGCCGGCCCACGCCGTGGCCCTCAGCGCGCATCACTTCTGCGTCCTCACCATCGAGGGCGGCAAGCTTGACCTCCGGGTCTTCGACCCGGACGGCAAGTCCATCGATCACCTGACGATCGCCAAGGATGGCGGCCGGCTCGACCCGGCGTACGTGGGCGAAGCCCGGACGTGGGAGTTTGCTGAACAAGCCGTTCCGCAATTCCAGAGACCCAATGACGAGGTGTCAAGCCCGACGGGTGAGTGAATACTGTTGAAACCGCGCCGCTCTTGCCATACCATGCGCGCACCTTTGAGTCCTTCGCAAACGGACAGTTTCCAGGCGCCTCTCGTCCGTCCGATCCAGCACGGGAAGGAGAACCATGGCGCACGATGTAACGCTCATTACGGGAGACGGCACGGGGCCGGAACTGGCCGCCGTGGCACGCGAGGTCATCGAGGCCACCGGCGTCGCCATCCGCTGGGACGTCCAGGAGGCCGGCGTCGACTGCCTCGCCAGGTACGGCACGCCCCTGCCCGACGCCCTCATGGCCAGCATCCAGCGGACCCGCGTGGCCCTCAAGGCCCCCATCACCACGCCCGTCGGCACGGGCTTCCGCAGCGTGAACGTCCACCTGCGGCAGGCGTTCAACCTGTACGCGTGCCTGCGGCTGTGCAAGACGTACCGCGGCGTCCGCAGCCGCTACGACAACATCGACCTCGTCGTGGTCCGCGAGAACACCGAGGACCTGTATGCGGGGATCGAGTTCCAGCGCGGCACGGAGCCGCTCGCCCGCCTGGTCGGGGTCATCAACGAGTTGAGCGCCAGGAAGATCACGACGCCGCCCGCTGACACCGGCATCAGCATCAAGCCGATCAGCGTCGAGGCGACCGCGCGCATTCACCACTTCGCCTTCCGCTACGCCCGCGAGCACGGCCGCCGGAAGGTCACGACCGTCCACAAGGCCAACATCATGAAGCACTCCGACGGCCTGTGGCTCGAGACGGCCCGCGAGGTCGCGAAGGCCTATCCCGACGTCG
>Ga0315282_10004489_pt1 | contig 24300 bp, 24 predicted proteins | sample YL17G07_20_MG_FD_203693 | JGI IMG/M metagenome (GOLD analysis project Ga0315282, IMG submission 203693) | Sediment microbial communities from Yellowstone Lake, YNP, Wyoming, USA - YL17G07_20 | ecosystem: Environmental > Aquatic > Freshwater > Lake > Sediment | place: USA: Wyoming | collected... | reverse complement strand
ACTTGGCCGCGAAGCTCGCCGCGATGACGTAGCCCCGCACCGCAGCCGCCGCCCGCAGCCCCGTCACGGCCATCTCCCGGGCCACGATGGCGAAGGCGGCCCAGGCCGGCACCCGGCCCATGGGCACGAGCATGATGAGGGCACCCGTCACCAGGAGCTTGTCGGCCAGGGGGTCCAGGAGCTTGCCCATCTGGGTGACCTGGCGGCTCTTGCGGGCCACATAGCCGTCGAGCATGTCGGTGGCCGCGGCCAGCCCGAAGACCAAGGCCGCCCACAGACTGGAGGAGGCCTCCTGGCGGCTCAAGAGCCACACCACGACGGGCACGGCCATGATGCGCACGAAGCTCAGGTTATTGGGGAGGTTCCACACCCTCTCCCTACCCAGCGGGGCCCCCTTGGCCCCGGTTACGGTCTGCGACTCGACGGACATCAGCGGCAGCTCAGAGCGTTCCTTCCTTAAAAAGTGAGTAGTATTTTAGCACACGGTTGACGTAAGTGCGCGTTTCGCCGTAGGGCGGCACCCCCCGGTGCTTCATGACGGCCTCGGGCCCGGCGTTGTAGGCGGCCAGGGCCAGGCGGGCGTCCCCGAACAGGTCCAGGAGCTTGCGCAGGTAGCGCACCCCTCCCTGGATGTTGTCCTGCGGGTCGAAGACGTCGATGCACTGCACCTCCCTGGCCGTGACGGGCATGAGCTGCATCAGCCCCTGGGCCCCCGCCTTGGACACGGCCCGGTGGTCGAAGCCGGACTCGGCCTTGATGACCGCCTTCACCAGCGCCCGGTCGATGTCGTAGCGCTGCGCCGCCTCGTCGATGTAGGCCTCGAGCTCAGGCTGGGAGAGGCACAGGCCGCTCCGGAAATGGATGCGGTCGCGTTCCTTGATGAAGAGCCGGTACTTGGCGCTGCTGGGGACGTTGGTGAAGTGACTGACGCCCTCATCGTCCGTCCAGACGAAGATATCGGCCATGGCCGCCGACGGCAGCAAGGTCAGCAGGGCCAGGGCAAACAGCAGTCTTGCGAGCATGGTCTTCACAGCCTCCCGAACAGCCCCCCGGTCTAGCCCCCCCCTGAGGCGGGTGGGCTATTTGGCGCCCTTCTTCCAGTCGGCCAGGAACTTGGCCATCCCGGCGTCGGTCAGCGGGTGGCTCGCCAGCTGCGCGATCACCTTGAAGGGTATCGTGGCGATGTGGGCACCCATGAGCGCGGCATCCAGCACGTGGACGGGGTTGCGCACGCTAGCCACGATGACCTCGGTCTCGAAGTCATAGTTATCGTAAATATTTAATATGTCCTCGACCAGGTCCATCCCGATCTGGCTGATGTCATCCAGGCGCCCGACGAACGGGCTGACGTAGGTGGCCCCGGCCTTCGCCGCCATCAGGGCCTGCAGGGGCGAGAAGACAAGGGTCAGGTTGGTCCTTATCCCCTTTTCGGTCAACTCGCGAGTAGCCTTTAATCCCTCGGTGGTGAGGGGGACCTTGATGACCACGTTCTCGTGCCAGGCCGCCAGCCGCTGGGCCTCCTTCACCAGCCCCGGGGCGTCCAGTGCCAGGCATTCCATGCTGATCGGGCCGTCCACCAGCTTGCAGATCTCGAGGATGCGCTTCTTGGCGCCCTTCTCGTCGCCGATCCCCTCCTTGGACATCAGGGAGGGGTTGGTGGTCACGCCGTCGATCAGCCCCAGGCTGGCCGCCTCCCTGATTTCATCCAGGTTGGCGGTGTCAATGAAGAATTTCATGCAGTCGTCTCTCCTTCGATCCTCTTTAGATACGCTTTGCGGCACTCCGGGCTGCAAAAATAGACCATCTCGCCCCGCACCATGACGCGCTCGGCCGACTGCTCGGGCACGTAGGTGTTGCACTGCGGGTCGTGCACGAGCTGGCGCACCGGCTTGCGCTCGGCCACCCGCGGCCTCGGCCGGTCGCCGAGCACGGCATGCCAGGCCTTCCAGCCGAAGTAGACGAACAGGGCGATGATGGCTAACTTTATCACCACCTTACGCCCTCCATACGGCGAATCATCTGCCAGCGCACCCCCTGCCCCCTCACGCGATCGAGATAGGCCGCCAGGGGCACCCCCGTCTCCGGGTGGCGCAGCGCCGGGGCCAGATCGAGCAGGGGCGCCAGCGCGAAGGCCCGCCGGGCCAGCTCCGGGTGGGGCACCCTCAGCCCCGCCTCATATATCACGTCCCGTGCCAGCAGCAGCAGGTCGCAGTCGATAAGCCTCGGCCCCCAGCACAGCGCCCTCTCCCGGCCAAGCCGCCGCTCGACGGCCTGGAGCGCCCCCAGCAGCTCCCGGGCGGGCAGCCCCGTCTCCAGGGCCAGGACCGCGTTCAGGTAGTCGGGCTGGGGCAGCGGCCCCACCGGGGCGGTCTCGTAGATGTGTGATGCGGCCAGCAGGCGGCACCCGGGTAATTCCGCCAGCAGCCGCCTCGCCTGCCGCAGATGCTCCAGCCGGTCGCCCAGGTTGGCCCCCAGGCCGACGTAAGCCGTCACGCAAGCCGTTCCGGGTCGCCCCCCTGCCCTCTGCCCTCCGGTCATAAAAAACAAGCCTTGCGCGCTTACAGCACCTGCTTGATGCGCGCCACCGCCTCCTCAATCCTGGGCACGGGCACGGTAAAGGTGAAGCGGACGTAGCCCTCGCCGGGGGCCCCGAAGCCATTGCCGGGGGTGCACACGATCCCGGCCTTCTCGAGCAGGTGCCGGGCGAAAGAGGCTGAGTCAAATCCCCTAGGGACTTCTACCCAGGCATAGAAGGTCGCCTGCGGCCGGGCCAGCTTCAAGCCCAGGCTGGTGAGGCCCCGGTAGAGGACCTCGGCCCGCTCCCCGTAGGTCTGGCGCATCCGCTCGACCGTGCCCTGGTCAGCGGTGAGGGCCAGGGTAGCGGCCTCCTGCACGGCCTCGAAGGCCCCGGAGTCCACGTTGCTCTTCACCCCGCCCAGGGCCGCCACGGCCTCGGCGTTGCCCACGGCAAAGCCTATCCGCCAGCCCGTCATGCAGTAGGTCTTGGAGAGCGAGTGGAACTCGATGCAGATCTCCTTGGCGCCCGGCACCTGCAGGAAGCTCGGGGGGCGCAGGCCGCCGTAGGCCATCTCGGAGTAGGCCAGGTCGGAGCAAACCAACAGGTCGTGCTCCCTGGCGAAGTCGGCCACCCGGCGGTAAAAATCGAGGTCGGCCACCGCCCCGGTGGGGTTGTTCGGGTAGTTGAGCCACATCAGGCGCGCCCGCCGCAGGCCCTCCCGCGGGATGGCGTCCAGGTCGGGCAGGAAGCCGTTCGCGGCCAAGAGCGGCATGAAGACCGGCTCGGCCCCCGCAAAGAGCGTCCCAATATTATACACCGGGTAGCCCGGCGAAGGGACAAGGGCGGCGTCGCCGGGGTCGAGGAAGGCCAAGGCGGCGTGGGCGATGCCCTCCTTGGAGCCGATCAGGGCCACCACCTCGCGCTCCGGGTCGAGCTCGACCCCGAAGCGGGTGCGGTACCAGCCGGCCACGGCCTGCCGGAAGGCGAGCATGCCTTCATATGACGGGTAGCGGTGGCGCGCCGGGTTCTCGGCGGCCTGCTGGAGCCGGGCCACGATGTGGGGGGCGGTGGGCAGGTCCGGGTCGCCCACCCCCAGGTCGATGATATCCACGCCGTGCGCGCGGGCCGCCTCCCTGGCCCGGTCGATCTCCTTGAACAGATACGGGGGCAGCAGTCTCAACCGCTGCGCCCTCCTGTCGCCGCCTGACGCCATGATTCCCTTGTAGGGGCCTGTTGGAAAGCAGCGCCCCAGGCCGCTCTAAGAATGTCCACGTTGCCAAGGCGCCCGCAGTCCTGCGGAGTGAGGCGTGATTGAAGCCGTCTCCAAGGCGTCCGCGGTGAGCTAGCCAGGCCAGGAGTCGATTCCAGGCCCGTGGCCTAGGCCTAGCCTGCTCAACCACCACTCTCATGCCCCGGCGGCAACGCCGCCGGGACCCCGGCCCCCCACGAACTGTTCAGCCGCCACGGAGCCCTCATGGGGCCGGAATTGGGTCCAGGCCCTCGGCCTGGCGCCGCTTCAGCACCGCTGCCCCCCCGCTGCCAACGGCAGCGGGACTCCGGCCCCACACTGAGTTTACAGTAGCCGTTGAACTCCAAGGGGCCGGGATTGGGTCCAGGCCCGTGGCCTGGGCCTAGCCCTTCAGCCCGAGCACGTCCTGCATGTCGTAGAGGCCCGGCTGCTGACCCACGACCCACTTGGCCGCCCGCAGCGCCCCGCGGGCGAAGTTGTCGCGGCTGTGGGCCCGGTGGATGAGCTCCAGCCGCTCCCCGATGCCCGCGAACATGACGGTGTGCTCGCCGACGATGTCGCCCCCGCGCATGGTCTGGACGCCGATCTCGTCGGCGGGCCTGGCCCCGATGATCCCTTTGCGCTCGTAGCGGCCGACGCGGTCCAGGTTGCGCCCGAGGGCCTCGGCGGCCACCTGGGCGAGCTTCACGGCCGTCCCGCTGGGGGCGTCCTTCTTCATCCGGTGGTGCGCCTCGACGATCTCGATGTCGTAGCCGGCCCCCAGCACCCTGGCCACCTCGGCCACGACCTTGAAGAGCACGTTGACCCCCACGCTCATGTTCGGGGCCAGGACGCAGCGGGTCCGGGTCGCCAGCTGGCGGACCGTGCCCATCGCCTCGGCGCTGAAACCGGTCGTGCCGATGACGATGGCCTTGCCCTTGGCCGCGGCCGCCTCGAGGTGCATGAGCGAGGCCTCGGGCTGGGTGAAGTCGATGATGACCTCGGCACGCTCGATGACCTCGGCGAGCCCCGAGGCAATCTTGAGCCCGATGGGCCCGCAGGAGGTCACCTGCCCCGCCTCACGGCCGGCCAGCGGGTGGCCCGCCCGCTCGAAGCAGCCCACTACCTCCAGCTCGGGGTCGTCCACGGCCAGGCAGATGATGCGCCCGCCCATGCGCCCGGCCGCCCCGGCCACGACGATCGGAATCGCCATCTCACACCCCCCTTTACGGTTGAGGGTTAGTTGATGAGGCCCTGGCGGCGCAGCACGCCGGCCAGCTTCTCCTTGGCCGCCTCGCCCATCGGCGCCAGCGGGAGCCGGCACTCCGGGCCGCACTTGCCCATGAGCCCCAGGGCCGCCTTCACCGGGACGGGGTTCGTCTCGTAGAACATGGCCATGGCCAGGGGCAGCATCTGGTAGTAGAGGCGGCGGGCGCGGTCCAGGTCGCCGGCAAGCCAGCTGCCGCACAGATCGCTCATCAGCCGCGGGGCGACGTTGCTCAGCACCGAGATGACGCCGCGCCCCCCGATGGCCATCACGGGCAAAACGATGGTGTCGTCGCCCGAGAGCAGGTCGAAGCCCTCGCCGCACAGGCTGATCACCTCGGCCATCTGCTGGAGGTTGCCCGAGGCCTCCTTGATGCCGACGATGCTCGGCAGCTTGGCCAGGCGGGCGACGGTGTCCGGGGTCATGTTGACGCCCGTCCTGCCCGGGATGTTGTAGAGGATGAGCGGCAGCCCCACCTCGGCAATGCGGGCGAAGTGCCGGTAGAGCCCCTCCTGGGTCGGCTTGTTGTAGTAGGGCACGACCTGGAGCGAGGCGTCGGCCCCCGCGGCTCTGGCGTGCTCGGTCAGCTCGACGGCCTCGGCCGTGGCATTCCCGCCCGTGCCGGCGATTACGGGCACGCGCCTGCGCACCTGCTCGACGCAGACCTGGACCACCCGCTTGTGCTCCTCGAAGGAGAGGGTGGGCGACTCCCCGGTCGTCCCGCAGGGCACGATCGCGCTCGTGCCGTTCTCTATCTGCCAGTCGATGAGGGCGCGGTAGGCCTCTTCATCCAGCCTGCCGTCCCGGAAAGGGGTGACGATGGCGACAATGGCGCCTGAGAACATGTTCAGACCTCCTGATAAGCCTCGGGCTGGAGGACGCCCTCAAAGACATAAGCGGCGCCACCCTCGAGGAAGACGTCCTTGAAGTCCCCTCCGTCCCGGACGAAATGGATGCGCAGGGTCTCTCCGCCCCGCGTCTTGACCTTGACCGGCGAGCCGACCCCGCTCTCGCGGGCGAAGAGCAGGGCCGCGGCGATGGAGCCGGTGCCGCAGGCGAGGGTTTCGTCCTCCACCCCGCGCTCGTAGGTGCGGATCTCGAGGCGCTCGCCCGCCGACCGCACGAAGTTGGCGTTGGTCCCGGCGGGGGCAAAGCGGCCGTGGTGGCGGATGGCCCGCCCCAGCCCGACAACGTCGCAGCCGTCGATATCGGCCACCGGCACCACAACATGGGGCACGCCGGTGTTGATGCCGCACGCCTGGAGGCTCTTCCCGCCGACCTCGAGCTCGAAGACCTCGGTGATGTCCTTGGGCACCCCCACCTCAAGCTTCACCGCGGCCCCCAGCACCTCGGCGTGCATGACGCCGGCCAGGGTGCGGAAGGCCATCTTCGGCCGGGCGATCCCCTTGAGGGAGGCAAACCGGGCCGCGCACCGGCCCCCGTTGCCGCACATCTCGACCTCGGAGCCGTCGGCGTTGAAGAAGCGCCAGGCGAAGTCCACCTCGGGATCGCGCTGGATCAAGATCAGGCCGTCGGCCCCGACGCTGAAGCGGCGCCGGCACAGCCTGCGCACGAGCTGCGGCACGGCCGCGCCCAAGCGCTCAAAGGCCCCCGTGCGGTTGTCGATGATGATGAAGTCGTTGCCGCTGCCGCTAAACTTCGAGAAGGCCAGCATGGCCCGTGACCCGTCTAATCCTTCAAGAAATCGGGAACGACCTCGCCGGCCACCAGCCGGGCATAAGTTTCCCGCTTCTTTATAACAAAAAACCTGTCGCCCTTCACGAGTATTTCGGGCACCCGGGGGCGCGAGTTGTAGTTCGACGACATGGTGAAGCCGTATGCCCCGGCCGACATCGCGGCAAGCAGCTCGCCCGCCCTGACCTCGGGCAGCACCCGCCCCTGGGCCAGGAAGTCGCCCGACTCACATATTGGCCCGACCACGTCGGCCTCGGCCTCGCCGCGCCCGGCGTCGCGCGCCACCGGCCACAGGGCGTGGTAGGAGCCGTAGAGCGAGGGGCGCACGAGGTCGTTCATGCCCGCGTCGACAATCACGAAGCGCTTGAATGAGCCGTCCTTGACGTAGAGGACGCGCGTGACGAGCACCCCGGCGTTGCCCACGATGACCCGGCCGGGCTCAAATATGACCGTCAGGTCCAGGCCGTCCAGCTCGCGCTCGATGGCCGCGGCATAGTCGTTGGGGTGCGGCGGCTCCTCCTTGTCGTAGGTTATCCCCAGGCCCCCGCCCAGGTCTAGGTAGTGGATGTCGAGGCCCATTGCCCTGAGCCGGGCGAGCAGCTCCTTGAGCCGCACCAGGCTGTCGACGAAGGGGCTCACCTTGGTCAGCTGCGAGCCGATGTGGCAGTCCAGGCCGCAGACCTCGAGGCCGGGGAGCACGGCCGCGCGCCGGTACTCGGCCTCGGCCGCCTCGATGTCTATCCCGAACTTGTTCTTCTTGAGCCCGGTCGAGATATACGGGTGCGTCTTGGGATCGACGTCCGGGTTCACGCGCAGGGCGACGCGGGCGATGCAGCCCAGCGCCTTGGCCCGGGCCGAGATGGCATCGAGCTCCTGGGGCGACTCGACGTTGAACATGAGGATGTCGGCCGCAAGGGCCGCGTCTATCTCCCGGCGCGTCTTGCCCACTCCCGAGTAGCAGATGCGCTCTCCCGGCACCCCCGCCCTGAGCGCGCGGTAGAGCTCGCCCCCCGAGACGACGTCCATGCCCGCCCCGAGGCGTGCCAGCAGCCTCAGCACGGCCAGGTTCGAGAGCGACTTGACCGAGAAGCAGGTCAGGTGCGGGCCGTGGTAGGCTGCGTCAAACGTGCGGAAGTGGTGCTCGAGGGTGGCGTGGCTGTAGAGGTAGAACGGGGTGCCCACCCGGGCGGCGATGGCCGCGACGGGCACGTCTTCGGCAAAGAGGCGGTCGTCCCTGTAGTGGAAGTGGTGCATGTCCTTCAGCGTCCCTTTTTGCGTCCCAACTGGTCTGGCGTCACGGCGTCGGCACGAAGGCCTCGACGGGCTCCGAGGGCGGCCCCTCGCCGGTGTCGCCGATGGTCGCCACGGCGTAGCGATAAGTGTGCCCGGCCACGACCGCCCGGTCGACGTAGGGCGGCCCCGGGGCCTCGGCCACCCGCTTCAGCTCATCCCTGCCCTCTGCGCGCCACACGGCGTAGCTCAGCGCCCCCAGCTCCGGCTCCCAGAACAGCCTCACCACATCGGGCTGGGCGACGGCTGAGATGCCGGTGGGCGGCGCGGCACTGCGCCACATGAGCTTGAGCTGCGGCGAGGGCTCGCCCTCCACGGCGCGGGGGAAGACGGGCAGGACCTCGTAGGCGTAGCCGGCGCCGGGGATGAGCCCGGTGTCCCGGAAGAAGTAGTCGCCCTGGGCCTGCGCGGGCACGGTGGCCAGCACGCTGTACATCGGGGGGCAGTCGGGGCAGCCGGCACTCAGGTCGGCCCGCAGCACCCGGAACTCCTCGGGCGGGATGGCCGCGGCCGGGTAGCGCCAGGTCAGCTCCAGGTCGTTGCCCAGCGCCCGGAAGGCCAGGATCTGCGGCCGGGCGGCGGCGGGCACGTGCGGGGGCACCAGGGGGGTCTTGCGGCCGCAGCCGGCAAGGCAGGCGACCAACGCAAAGGCGGCCACCACAACGGCTGCCACCAGGGCGGCGGCCCTGAGCCTGCTCACGGCCGGGCCAGCTCGCGCTCGGCGCGCCGGATGGCGGCGAGCACCTGGCGGCGGGCCGTCGCCCCGAACACGGCGCGGCTCTTGATGGAGCTCTCGGGCGTCATCTTCGCGTAAGCCGCGGCGTCGGCCTGCGGGCAGAAGCGCCGCAGCTCCTCGATCTCGAGCTCGGCGAGCCCCTTTCCCCGCGCGGCACACCAGCCCACCGTCTGCCCGACCTGGTGGTGCGCCTGTCTGAAGGGCACCCCCTTGGAGACGAGGTAGTCGGCCAGGTCGGTGGCGGTGAGGTAGCCCGCCTCCAGGGCCTCGGCCATGCGCTCGGGGCAGGCTTTGAGGCCCGGCATGAGTGCGGCCAGCACCTCCAGGCACGCCTTGGTGGTGTCGAGGGCGTCGAAGAGCGGCTCCTTGTCCTCCTGCAGGTCGCGGTTGTAGGCCAGGGGCAGCCCCTTCATCATCGTCAGCAGGCTGGTGAGCGCCCCGAAGACCCGGCCCGACTTGCCGCGCACGATCTCGGGCACGTCGGGATTCTTCTTCTGCGGCATGATGGACGACCCGGTGCAGAAGGCGTCGGGCAGCTCGACGAAGCCGAACTCCTGGCTCGACCACAGCACCAGCTCCTCGCACAGGCGGCTGGCGTGGACCATGATTATCGCGCAGCAGGAGAGCAGCTCCAGGGCGAAGTCGCGGTCGGCCACGGCGTCGATCGAGTTGCGCGTCAGGTGCCCGAAGCCCAGCTCGTCGGCCAGGAACTGGCGGTCGATGGGGTAGGCCGGACCGGCCAGGGCCGCGGCGCCCAGCGGCAGCTCATCGAGGCGCCAGGCGCAGTCGGAGAGCCGGCCGTCGTCGCGCCGCAGCATCTCGTAGTAGGCCATGAGGTGGTGCGAGAAGAGCACCGGCTGGGCCCGCTGCATGTGCGTGTAACCCGGCATGATCACGCGGACGTTGGCCTTAGCCTGCCGCACCAGGGCGAGCTGGAGGCTGCGCAGGTGCGCGCGCAGCGCGGTCAGCTCGTCCCTCACGTAGAGCTTGAGGTCGGTGGCGACGAGGTCGTTGCGGCTGCGCCCGGTGTGGAGCTTCTCGCCCACCTCGCCCAGGCGCTCGGTCAGCAGCGCCTCGACGTTCATGTGGACGTCCTCGAGCTCCTCGCTCAGCTCGACGGCCCCGGCGGCGTAGTCCTTGCCCAGCGCCTCGAGCCCCGCGGCGAGCTGCCTGCCCTCCTCTTTGGAGATGACCTCCTGGCGGGCCAGCATCCTGGCATAGGCGATGCCCACCTTGACGTCATACGAGAAGAGGCGGCGGTCGAAGGCGATGGAGGCGGTGAACCTCTCCACCAGGGCCGCCGTGCGCTCGCTGAACCGGCCCCCCCAGGGCTTCTCGGGCTTCTTAGATTCGGGCTTCTTGGATTCGGGCTTGCTCGCCTCGGGCTTGCCTACCTCAGGTTTCTTGGGCATCAGCTCTTGCCCCCCCGCAGCAGCTTGCGAATGCGCAGCCGCAGGCCGTTCAACCTGATGAAGCCTTCGGCGTCGGCCTGGCGGTAGACGGCGTCCTCCTCGAAGGTGGCGAACTCGGGGCTGTAGAGCGACTTCTCGGCACTCTTGCGCCCGGCCACCGAGCAGCCGCCCTTGTAGAGCTTCACGCGCACCGTGCCCGTAACGTCCTGCTGCGTGTCGTCGATCAGCCGCTGGAGGAGCTCGCGCTCCGGCGCAAACCAGTAGCCGTAGTAGACCAGCTCACTGTAGCGCGGGATGAGCGAATCGCGCAGGTGCATCACCTCGCGGTCCATGACCAGCCCCTCGAGGGCCCGGTGCGCCACGCGCAGGATGCTGCCCCCCGGCGTTTCATATACCCCACGGCTCTTCATGCCCACGTAGCGGTTCTCGACGATATCGGCCCGCCCTACCCCGTGCTCGCCGCCCAGCTCGTTGAGCTTTGCCAGCAGGGTTGCCGGGCTGAGTCTCTCGCCGTCGATGGCCACCGGGTCGCCGCGCTCGAAGTCGATCTCGATGTAGCGGGGCGCATCGGGGGCAGCCTCCGGGGAGCGGCTGAGCAGGAACATGTCCGCCGGGGGCTCGGCCCAGGGGTCTTCGAGGATGCCGCCCTCAAAACTTATGTGGAGCAGGTTGCGGTCGGAGCTATACGGCCGGGCCTTGGTTACCGGGACGGGTATCGAGCGGGCCTCGGCATACTTGATCAGGTCGGTGCGCGAGCGCAGGTCCCACAGCCGCCAGGGGGCGATGATGGCCAGCTCCGGGGCCAGCGCCATGCAAGTCAGCTCGAAGCGGACCTGGTCGTTGCCCTTGCCGGTGGCCCCGTGGGCGACGGCGTCGGCGCCTTCCTCCTCGGCCACGGCCACCTGGTGCCTGGCAATGACGGGCCGGGCCAGCGAGGTGCCCAGCAGGTAGCCGCCCTCATAGACGGCATTGGCCCGGAAGGCGGCGAAGACGTAGCCCTGCACGAACTCCTCGCGCAGGTCGCGGATGATGCACTTGCTCGCCCCGCAGGCGGCCGCCTTGGCGCGCGCCGGCTCCAGCTCCTCGCCCTGGCCGACGTCGGCGCAGTAGGCGACGACCTCGCACCGGTAGGTTTCCTTGAGCCAGGCCAGGATGACCGAGGTGTCCAGGCCGCCTGAGTAGGCCAGGACGATCTTCTTGAAGGACATGGCACCCCCCCACCCCAACAGTTGAGCGGCCCGGGTTCATGGAGCCGCGGAGAGCTTCCAGCTAGCTGACTGCCCGGCCCACCTCGGCAGGGACTTGCTCGGCCAGCACCACCGAGGTCTCGACCTGGCGCTCGGGAATGGCCCAGTACTTCCTGAGCAGGCGCTCCTTCTCTTCCTTCGACACCCGCCCGAAGCCGTGCTTCTCGTAGAACTTGACGGCCCAGGTGGCGTCGGCCCAGGTGCCGATAAGGATGGGGCGCTCGGTCTGGGCGCGCAGGAAGGCGAGCAGCTTCCCCCCGATGCCCTGCCCGCGTCTATTGGTGCGCACATAGGCGTGGCGGATGAGGGTCACGTCCTGCACGTCCTGAATGCCCATGACGCCGATGAGCTCGCCACCTTCCTCGTAGCCCCAGAAACGGACGCCGTCTTCCATCTCGTGGCGCAGCTCCTCGCGTGGCATGTAGGGCTCCCGCCAGCGGTCGGCCGGGATGACGCCCCGGTAGGCCTGCGCGGCGTCGTTGACGATGGCGTAGACGGCCTCGAACTCAGCTTCACGGCACGGACGGATCATCCTTGTTCCCTTATCCCAGCAGGCGCTCGAGCAGGGCCTGGTGCAGGTGCATCTTGTTCTCCGCCTCATCCAACACCACCGAGCAGGGCCCGTCGACCACCTCGTCGGTGATCTCCTCGCCGCGGTGCGCCGGCAGGCAGTGCATGACGATGCAGCCGGGCGCGGCCTGGCTGACGAGCTTCGCATTGACCTGGTAGGGGGCAAATATCTTCAGGCGGCCGTCGTGCTCGGCCTCCTGCCCCATCGAGGCCCAGACGTCGGTGTTGATGACGTCGGCGTCCCGCACGGCCTCGGCCGGGTCGTTGGTGACCAGCACCTTCGCCCCCTTCTTGCGAGCGAACTCCACGAAGCGCGGCTGCGGCTCGTAGCCCGGCGGGCAGGCCAAGGAGAGCGTGAGCGAGAGCACCCCCGCCGCCTCCAGCCACGAGTTGGCGACGTTGTTGCCGTCGCCCACCCAGGCAATCTTGAGGCCGGCCAGGGCACCCTTCTTCTCCTGTACGGTCATGAGGTCGGAGAGTATCTGGCAGGGGTGGTGGTCGTCGGTCAGGCCGTTGATCACGGGGATCGTGGCCGCCTGAGCCATGTCCTCGACCAGCCGCTGCGAGAAGGTGCGCACCACCACGGCGTCGAGGTAGCGCGACAGCACGCGGGCCGTGTCGGCCGGGGTCTCGCCGCGCCCGAGCTGCGTGGTGTTGGCGTGCATGTAGATGGTGCTGCCCCCTAGCCGGTGCATGGCGGCCTCGAAGGACACCCGCGTCCTGGTCGAGGGCTTCTCGAAGATGAGGCCGAGCGTCTTGCCCGCCAGGGTCGAGAGGGGGCGGCGGCCCGAGCCCTTGATGTCGGCCGCGCGAGCGAGCAACGATTCGATGTCGCCAGCACTCAGGGCGGCGATGCTTAGCAGGTCTTTCATGAGCAGAGAGCTTCCTGTTCGTCCTTATAGCTTGGGCAGGGCGCGGTCGAGCCCAGAGATAAGGGCATCGACCTCGGCCCGGCCGATGATGAGCGGGGGCACCAGCCTGATGACCCGCTCCGTGGCGATGTCGATGAGGAGCCCCTCCTCGAGGGCCAGCTCCATGAGCCGCCGCGTCTTGGGCTCGGACAATTCCAGGCCGCAGATGAGGCCGCGGCCGCGCACGGCGGCCACCTGCGCCGGGTGCCTGGATGCAAGCTCGCGCAGGCGGACCAGCAGGTAGTCGCCCGTCTCGCGGACATGCTCGAGCATCTCGGGGGCGGCGATCATCTCCAGGGCGCGCCTGGCCACGGCGCACACGAGTGGGGTGCCTCCGAAGGTGCTGGCGTGCGAGCCAGCGGGGAGCCCCTTGGCCGCCTCCTCGGTGCACAGCATCGCCCCGATGGGCAGCCCGCCGCCGAGGGCCTTGGCGAGCGTCATGACGTCGGGCTCCACGCCGAAGCCCTGGTGGGCGAAGAGGTGCCCGGTGCGGCCCATGCCCACCTGGACCTCGTCCATGACGAGCAGCAGTTGGCGCTCGTTGCACAGCTCGCGCACGGCGGCAAGGTAGCCGTCGGGGGGCATGAGGATGCCCCCGTTGGCGACGATGGGCTCGAGCATCACCGCGCAGGTCTTGTCGGTAATGGCCGCGCGCAGCGCGCCGATGTCGCCGAAGGGCACGAAGCTGAAGCCCGGCAGGAGGGGCCCGAAGCCCGCCCTGACCTTCTCCTGGCCGGTGGCCGAGATGGTGCCGAGGGTGCGGCCGTGGAAGCTCCCCTCCATGCACACGATGCGGTAGCGCTCACCATTGAAGCGGGAGAGCGAGTAGCGCCGCGCGAGTTTTATGGCCGCCTCGTTGGCCTCGGCCCCGCTGTTGCAGAAGAAGACGCGGTCGGCGAAGCAGCGCGCCGTCAGCGCCTCGGCCAGCTCGACCTGCGGCACGCTGTAGTAGAGGTTCGAGACGTGCCACAGGCGCTGCGCCTGCTCGGCCAAGGCCGCGCACAGCTCGGGGTTGGCGTGGCCCAGCGCGCACACGGCGATGCCGGCGACGAAGTCGAGGTAGTCGCGCCCCTCGGCGTCGCGCACGCATGCCCCCCGGCCCTCGACCAGCACCGGCCCGAAGCGGCTGTAAGTGGTCAGCATGGCTGCATCCGCCCGCTCCCGTATCTTCTGCGAGTTGCCCATCTCTCCCCAGCCTCTCAGGCGACGACCTCGGTGCCGATGCCCCGGTCGGTGAATATCTCGAGCAAGAGCGCGTGGGGCAGCCGCCCGTCGATGATGTGGACCTTGCCCACGCCTCTCGCGACGACGTCGCAGCAGCCGCGCACCTTGGGGATCATGCCCCCGCTGATGGTGCCCTCGGTGATGAGGCGCTCGACCTCGGTTGCGGCCAGCGAGCTGAGGAGGCTGCCCCCCGCGTCCTGGACGCCTGCCACGTCGGTCATGAAGACGAGCTTGCTCGCGCGCATCGCCACCGCCACCTCGGCCGCGGCCGTGTCGGCGTTGATGTTGTAGCTCTCGCCCCCGAGCCCGGCGCCCACCGGCGCGATCACCGGCACGAACCCCTGGTCCATGAGTGCATCGAGGAGCGTGGTGTCGACATGCTCGACCTCGCCCACCTGCCCCAGGTCGGCCCCGCCGCGCTCGAGCTTGCGCGCCCGCATCAGGCCGCCGTCCTTGCCCGAGAGCCCGACGGCGCGCCCGCCCGCGGCCTGGATGAGCCCGACGATGTCCTTGTTCACCTGGCCGGCCAGGACCATCTCGACGACATCCATCGTCTGGGCGTCGGTCACCCGCAGCCCGCCCACGAAGCGGCACTCGATGCCCATGCGGGTCAGCGCCTCGCCGATCTGCGGCCCCCCGCCGTGCACGACGACGGGCTTAAGGCCGACGTAGGCGAGCAGGACGATGTCCTGGGCGAAGCCGCGCTTCAGGGCGTCGTCGGCCATGGCGTGGCCGCCATACTTGATGACCACCTTCTGGCCCCGGAAGCGCCGGATGTAGGGCAGCGCCTCTACGAGCACACCGGCCTTGCGGATTTCTTCCTCGTGCAAGCTTGCGCCCCCCTAGCAGGCCGCCCAAAAACGCCCATCTGCCGCGTTGCGCCCGTCCAACGCCCTGCGGCGTACTCCCAGCACGCCTCATTGACGAAGAATTTTGCGCGCCTTGCCTCTGGACATTTTTAGAGCGGCCCGAATAGAAGCCCTCTCCTTAGAGGATGTAGCGGCTCAGGTCGTGGTCCTTGACCACGTCGGCCAGCTTCTCCCGCACGTAAGTCGCCGTGATCTTGATCTTCTGCCCGGTCATCTCGGGAGCGTTGAAGGAAATTTCCTCCAGCAGCCGCTCCATGACGGTGTAGAGGCGCCGCGCCCCGATGTTCTCGCTGCGGTCGTTGACATCGTAGGCGATGCGGGCGACCTCGTGCACGGCCTCGGTGGTGAAGACCACCTCCAGGCCCTCCGTGCGCAGCAGCTCGCGGTACTGCTTGATGAGGGCGTTCTGCGGCTCGGTGAGTATCCGCACGAAGTCCTCGCGGGTGAGGGCCTTGAGCTCGACCCGGATGGGGAAGCGCCCCTGCAGCTCCGGGATCAGGTCCGAGGGCTTGGTGGCGTGGAAGGCCCCCGCGGCGATGAACAGGATGTGGTCGGTGCGGACCATGCCGTACTTGGTCGAGACCGAGGAGCCCTCGACTATTGGCAGCAGGTCGCGCTGCACGCCCTCGCGGGAGACGTCCGGCCCCGCACCCGCCTCGCGCCCCGCGACCTTGTCGAGCTCATCGAGGAAGACGATGCCGTTCTGCTCCACGCGCTCGATGGCCAGGTCGATGGCCTTGTCGATGTCGATGAGCCGCTGGGCCTCCTCCTGGGCGAGCAGCTCGAGGGCCTCGGGGATCTGCACCTTGCGCTTCTTGGTGCGCTGGGGCATCAGGCTCCCCAGGACGTCGCGCAGGTTGAACTCCATCTCCTCGAGCCCGGCGTTGGAGAAGATCTCGACCATCGGCTGGGAGCGCGGGGTGACGTCGACGTCGACGTAGCGCTCATCTAACTTGCCGTCGCGCAGGAGCTGGCGCAGCTTTTCGCGGGTGCGGCTGGCCGCGGGCGCGAGATCCGAGACGGGCATCTCCTCCTCGCCCTCCTGGGCCCCCTCGGGGAGCCGGGGCATGAGGATGTCGAGCAGGCGCTCCTCGGCCATCATCTGGGCGCGGTTCTGCACCGCCTCCTGCTCCTGGTCCTTGACCATGTTGACCGAGAGCTCGACCAGGTCGCGGATCATCGATTCGACGTCGCGGCCCACGTAGCCGACCTCGGTATACTTGCTCGCCTCGACCTTGATGAAGGGCGAGTCGGTGAGCCGGGCCAGCCGCCGGGCGATCTCGGTCTTGCCCACGCCCGTGGGGCCGATCATGATGATGTTCTTGGGCGCCACCTCCTCGCGCAGATCCTCGGGGAGCTGCTGGCGGCGCCACCTGTTGCGCAGGGCGATGGCCACGGCCCGCTTGGCCTCATGCTGCCCCACGATGTAGCGGTCGAGCTCGACCACCACCTCGCGGGGGGTGAGGGAATCGGCCGCGGCCTCTTGCCCCAGGTCCTCGTCGTCGTAGTCGGTCATAGCTCTTCGATGGTCACTTCGGAGTTGGTGAAGACGCAGATGCCGGAGGCAATGGACATCGCCTTGGCGGCGACCTGCTTGGCGGTCCAGTTCGGGGCCGCGGCCATGATCCCCCGCGCCGCGGCCAGGGCGTAGGGGCCGCCCGAGCCGATGGCCAACACTTCGTCGTCTGGCTCCAGGACCTCGCCGGCCCCGGAAAGGAGGAACGACTTGTCGGCGTCAACGGCGATGAGCAGGGCATCGAGCCGGCGCAGCACGCGGTCGGTGCGCCAGTCCTTGGCCAGCTCCACGGCCGCGCGGGTGAGGTTGCCCGAGAACTGGTCGAGCTTGCCCTCGAAGCGCTCGAAGAGGTTGAGGGCGTCGGCCGTCGAGCCGGCGAAGCCCGCCAGCACCTTGCCCTTGTAGAGGCGGCGGACCTTCTTGGCGCCGTGCTTGATGATGGTGTCGCCGAAGGACACCTGGCCATCGCCCGCTACCACGACGCGGCCGCCGTGGCGCAGGGCCAGGATGGTGGTGCCCCGCATCTCAGTCATTCTCGTTCCCTGTCTCCGTATCCTTAGCTTTGTCTTTAGCTTTGTCTTTAGCCTTGTCTTTGTCAGCCTTGGCCCTCGGGTGGGCCTGCTGGTAGACGCCCATCAGGTGGTCGGCCCCGAGGTGGATGTATTTCTGCGTCGTCGAGAGGCTGGCGTGGCCCAGCATCTCCTGCACCGGCCGCAGCCCCGCGCCCATCTCGAGCAGGTGCGTGGCCATGGAGTGGCGCAGGGCATGGGGCCCGACGCCCCTGCCGCAGGCCACCACGGACCGGGCGGTGACCATCCGCCTCACCCAGCGCTCGCTCAGGCGCCTCCCCCGCAGGCTCTCGAAGAGCGGCCCGACACGGCTGCCCCGGGCGGCCAGGTAGGCCTCGATGCGCGCGAGGGCCTTGGCCCCCACGGGCACGATGCGCTCCTTGTTGCCCTTGCCCAGCACCCGCACCACGCCGAGGCCGAAGTCGACGCCCTCGACGTCCAAGGCGGCCAGCTCGCCCACCCGCAGCCCCGAGCTGTAGAGCAGCTCGAGGATGGCGGCATCGCGCACCGCGGCCAGCTCCGACCTGCCCTGGGCCGGGCCGTCCAGGAGCCGGAAGGCCTCGTCCACCGCCAGGAACGGCGGGGCTTGCCTTGGCAGCCGCGGCCCGTAGACCTCCTTGGCGGCGTTGCCCTCGCACAGCCCCCGCTCGACGAGGTAGCCCAGGAAGCTGCGCATCGCGGCGAGCTTGCGGGCCACGGTCGCCCTGGCCAGGCGGGCGCGGTGCAGCTCGGCCAGCCAGGTGCGCAGCGCGAGCGGGTCCAGTGCTGCGGCCTCATGCAGCCCACGGGCCTTGAAAAAGCGAGCCGCGGCCAGCAGATCGGTTTGGTAGGCGCGCACGGTGTGGGCCGAGGCTCCGCGCTCCAGCACCAGATATCTGGTGAACTGAATAATGCGGCCCTCCAGCCCCGCCGCCGCCGGGTCAGGTTCCGGCCGCTCCACGCGCCCCCCAGTGAGCCCTTCCATGAGCACCTTGTGAAGCCCCCTCGTGGAGCTTTCTCGCGGGGCGCAACTGCCCACGCGAAAAACTGAATGTTATCACAGGCCCAACCGGAAGCAACGAAAAAGTCTGCGCGGCCGGCGAAGCGGGGCGGCCAGGGGGCCATATCTGCCCCCCCCGGCCGGGGCTTCGCGGCCGTCCAGGGGTGCAGGAGGGCCCTTCGATGACTAGCGTACGCCGCAGTGACGAACAATGAGCGCAACGCAGCAGATGGGCGTTTGATCTGCGGCCTGCTAGCCCAAAGCGGACGCGGGCACCTCTGGAGACGCAGCCCGTGTGGGAGGAGTGGCCCTCTACGTCTTCTTGTCCTGGACGTGGCGGCGGGCCATGGAGGCGATGGCGGTGGGGACGTTCTTGCTCTTGGCCAGGCTCTGGAGGTCGCGGGCGTTGAGGGTGGCCACGAGCTTCAGGGCCAGGGGCAGGGGCGTGCGGGGGTTCTGGACGAGGTTGACGCGGATCTCGTAGTTCTTGAGCCACTCCTTGCGGCCGCAGATGCGCCGCAGGACCTCGTCGTTGACGGAGCGGTTCTTGGAGATGGCCACGACCTCGGGGTCCTGGAGGCGCGGGCTGCCGATCACGGCGAGCTGGACGAGCTTGTTGGCGTCCCTGATCAGCAGGCCCCGCGCTTCCTTGTCTCCCTTGAGGGCCAGGGCGATGCGCTCGGCCACCCCCATCTGCTGGATCTTGAGGTAGAGGCTCTCGTACCCCTTGGCCTGGGGCTCCCCCGGCTCGCCGCCCGCACCCGGGGCACCCTCAACGGCCGGGGCGTTATCGCCCGGGGTGTTTTGGGCCGCGGCCTCCGAGACCGCATCCTCGGAGGCCTCCGGCCCGGCTGGGGCCTGGGCCTGCGGGGCAAGCCTGTCCTCTGCTTCAGTCAATGGGTGGCCGCCCTGCGCCCTCCGTAACTTGCTTCCGCTACTTCTTCTCTTCTTCGGCCTTCGAGGCGGCGATGACCTTCTCGGTCAGGTGCGCCGGCAGCTCCTCGTAGTGGTCGAACTCTGTCGTGAAGGAGCCCCGGCCGCCGGTCATCGAGGTCAGGTCGGGCTGGTAGCTGAGCATCTCGGACATCGGCACCGTGGCCGTGATCTGCTGCACCTTGCCGCGGGCCTCCATGCCGAGCACGCGGCCGCGCCGGCTGTTGAGGTCGCCGATGACGTCGCCCATGTACTCGTCGGGCACGCTGACCACGACCTTCATGATGGGCTCGATCAGCATGGGGCCGGCCTCGAGCACGCCCTTCTTGAAGCCCATCGAGCCGGCGATCTTGAAGGCCATTTCAGACGAGTCGACCTCGTGGAAGGAGCCATCGACCAGCGCCACCCTGATGTCCACCACCGGGTAGCCCGCCACCACACCCTCGGTCATGGCCTCGACGATGCCCTTCTCGACCGCCGGGATGTACTGGCGCGGCACCGAGCCGCCGACGACCTTATCGAGGTACTCGAAGCCACCGCCACGGGGCATGGGCTCGATCTCGAGCCAGGTGTCGCCGTACTGGCCCCGGCCGCCCGTCTGCCGCTTGAACTTGCCCTGGACGCGGGCCCGGCCCTTGATGGTTTCCTTATATGGCACGCGGGGCTGCTTGAGCGTCACGTCGACGCCGAACTTGCGGCGCAGCTTCTCGATCGTGGTGTCGATGTGGACCTGGCCCATGCCCGACAGCAACATCTGGCCCGTCTGCGGGTCGCGGTGCAGCCGCAGCGTGGAGTCTTCCTCGATGAGCTTGCTGATGCCGGCGAAGACCTTGTCCTCCTCGCCGCGCACCTTGGCCGCCACGGCAAAGGAGATGACGGCGGGCAGCGGCTCCACGGCCTGGAAGCGCAGCGCTGACTTCTCCTCGCACAGGGTGTCGCCGGTGGCCGTCTCCTTGAGCTTGGCCACGGCGACGATGTCGCCCACGGTGGCCTCACTGATGGGCGACTGGCCCTTGCCCTCGAGGCTGAAGACCTGGCCGAAGCGCTCGCGGGTGTCCTTGTTCGGGTTGAAGACGGCGCTGTCGGAGGTCACCCGGCCGGACTCCACGACGAAGATGGAGAGGCGGCCGGCATACGGGTCGCTCACCGTCTTGAAGACCAGGGCCGAGAACGGGCCCGACGGGTCGCGCTTCACATCCTTGGCCTGCTTGCTCTTGACGTCTATCGCCGCGGGGGCGTGGCCCTCGAGGGGCGAGGGCAGCAGGTTGACGGCCATATCCAGCAGGAGCTGCACGCCGACGTTCTTCATACCCGAGCCGCAGGCCAGGGGCATCAGGGTGCCCTTGAGGGTGCCGGCGCGCAGGCCCTGGAAGACCTCAGGGTCGGAGAGCTTCTCGCCTTCCAGGTACTTCTCCAGCAGGGCGTCGTCGCCCTCGGCGGCCCACTCGATGAGCTCCTCGCGGGCGGTCTCGGCGGCGTCGGCCAATTCTGCGGGGATGTCCTCCTCCTTGAACTTGCCGCTGCCGTCGGTCTGGTAGATGAGGGCCTTCATGCGGAGCAGGTCGACCACCCCGCGGAAGCTCGCCTCGGAGCCGATGGGCAGCGTGAGGGGCACCACCTTGGCCTTGAAGATCTCGCGGACCTCCTTGACCACCTCGTCGAAGTCGGCGCGCTCGCGGTCCAGCCGGTTGACGAACAGGACGCGGGGCAGCTTCAGCTCGTCGGCGAAGTTCCAGACCTTCTCGGTGGGGGCCTTGACGCCGTCCACGGCGTCGAGCACGACCACGACACCGTCGGCGGCCTGGAGGGACATCTTGGTGTCCGAGAGGAAGTTGTCGTCGCCGGGGGTGTCGATGAGGTTGACCCGGTGCTTCTTCCAGCTGAGGTGATGGAACGAGGAGCTGGTCGAGCTGCGGCGCTTCAGCTCCTCGGGCTCGTAGTCCATTACGGCGCTGCCTTCGTCAACCCGGCCCAGGCGGTTGGTCGCCCCGCCGACGAAGAGCATGGCCTCCGCCAGCGAGGTGGCACCCGAGCCGGCATGCGCAATGAGGGCTACATTCCGGAAAGTACCGACCTTGTTGTCCATGGGGACTCCTTCCCTGAGGATATCCCCGCCACCTTACCCGACCTGGCCCGCCGTGGTCAAGGGGTGGGAGGCCCCCCTGCCCCATTTAAGCTATTGATTCGGCAGGTGCCCCGCCCCGGGCAGGCGCGAGGGCCCGAGCGTATCGGTCAAGCGGGGTGTTCAGTCGGCCTGGGGTGGGTTGACGCGCTCGCGCATCCGCTCGACGTGGCTGCCGGGCCAGTAGATGCGCAGGCATGACGGGCAGCGGCGGAAGTGGCGCTGGGTGAGCCGGACGTGCTCGGGCACCAAGCCCTCGACCTCCTCGGGGGTGGCCGGGAGAAGCTCGGCGTTGCAGCGCGAGCAGCGCGAGAGCATCGGCTCCGCGCTCAGGTGCAGCTCTTGGGTGACCGCCGCCAACTGCTCGGCGGGGTCGTTGGCGGCCACGAAGACCACCCCGGGCTGACCTTTCAGGCTGGTGAGGCGGGTGAGCACGATGCGGCCCGCGTCGCGCTCGGCCAGCAAGCCGGCCTTGGTCGAGGCGCGCAGGTAGCGGGTGTCAAAGCCCAGCAGCCGCAGCCACTTGGCAAGCCGGCCCAAGTTGCGGTCGGCGCTGAAGCGGGGCTGCTCGGACACCTCGGGCGCTCCTTACGAGGGCGTGACGACCTTGAAGCCGGGCGGGGGCGAGAGCTCGAAGGCGGACTCGGGCAGGGGCTCGCCAAGCCTCACCTCGGAGGCCTCCAGGCGCAGGCTGCGGTTTGATGCGGGCAGCGAGAACTCCTGCTTGAAGGGGAAGCGGGCGGCCTGGCTCTGCCGCGGGCAGGAGCGCCAGTCGGAGTAGAGGGCGACGAGCTCCGCGCCCGGCTGCCCCAGGGAGGCGGCCAGCAGGTCGCCGCCATCCCCGAAGAGCAGACGCAGCGGCCCGGAGGGCCCTTGCGCGAGCAGCACGGCGCACCCCTCGGCCTTGGCGGCATATTGCAGCGGCGCGGCCTCCCCCGGCGGGGCAGTGCTCAGGCCGGTCGGTTCGGGGGGCAGCGGGGCGGCCGAGAGCAGGGCGATCAGCTCCGGGGCCGACAGGCTCAGGGGCAGGAAGGAGGCCATCTTCTTCGAGGTTGCCGGGCCCGAGAAGTAGCGCCGCTCGAGGAAGCTGACGGCTTGCACCTCATCCCCGCGCACGACCACGAAGAGGACCGGGATGCCGAAGGGGCCGTAGGCCTCGAAGCGGAGGCAGCCCGGCCTGGCCGCCGTGATGATGAAGTCGCCGCGCAGGGTGCGCCCGCCGGCCGTCAGGCTCCCCCGCCCCTGGATGCTGAAGGAAGTGAGGGCCGCCCGCGGCTCGACGGCCGCCACGAGCGACTGCGGCGAGGGCAGCGGGGCCGCCGGCCGCAGGAGGGCGCAGGCGGCCAGCGTGGCCAGCAGGAGGGCTAGGCTACTTAGCCTCAGAGCGTTGCGCGTCGGCCTTCCTCCTCTTGTCCTGCTCGATGCGGCTGATCTTGCCCTGGATGGCCGCCTTGTCCTCATGCTTCAGCTCCAGGGCGCGCCTGTAGGCGGCCACGGCCCGATCATTGAGCCCCATGGCGGCGCATACGTCGCCCAGGTGCTCCGAGACGACCGGATCGCCCGCAGCCGCGGCGACGGCCTTCTCCATCTGCGCCAGGGCGTCCTTGAACTTCTTCTGCTTGTAGTAGACCCAGCCCAGGCTGTCGGTGATGTAGCCGTCGCCGGGCCGCACGGCCATGGCGCGCTTGACGAGGCTCTCGGCCTCATCGAGGTGGATGCCCTTGTCGGCGTAGGTGTAGCCCAGGTAGTTGAGGGCGTTGGCGTGCCTGGCGTCGAGCCGGACGACCGCCTTCATCCGCTCGATGCAGCCATCCGTGTCGCCCTTCTTGTCGAGCACCACCCCCAGCCGGAAAAGGACCTCGGTGTTGTTGGGGTCGAGGGCGAGGGCCTGCTCCAGGTCCTTTCTCGCGTCGTCGTAGCGGCTCTGGGCCTCGAGTATCGCCCCCAGGAAGAGCAGGAGGCGGGGGTCCTTGGGCAATTGTACCATGGCCCGGCGCACGAACGCCTCGGCCTCGGGGAGCTTCCCCTCGTGCTGGAGGATGTAGGCCAGGTGGACCTGGGCGTCGACGTAGACCTCCGAGCCCTGGGGCACCTGCTCGAACAGCCCCTTGGCCTTGGCCAGGTCGTCCTTCTCCTCGTAGCAGCTGCCCAGGTAGAAGCGGATGCGGTCATTATTCGGCTCGTCGGCCAGCACCTGCTCGAACTCCTTCAGGGCCTCGCCGTACTTCTTCTGCTCGTAGTAGATGAGGCCGACCTTGATGCGCACGTCCTCGTCCCACTGGCCGAGGCGCTTCATCTCCTCGAACTGGGCCAGGGCGTCGTCGTAGCGGTCCCCGAGCAGGTAGAGGCGCCCCAGGCGGTTGCGGGCCGCCCGGTTGGCCGGGTTGGCGGAGAGGACCTGCTGGTAGGCCGCCTCGGCCTTGGCGGCGTCGTTCCCGTTCTCATAGATATAGGCCAGGTCGAGCAGGGCGTTCTCGAACATCGGCTTGATCTGGAGGGCCTTCAGGTAGTGCTTCTCGGCCCCGGCCGGGTCCTCCTTCTCGAGGCACACCCGGCCCAGGTAGTAGTGGGCCATGAAGGAGTCGGGATCGGCGGCGAGCAGGGCCTCGAGGGCCTCGGTCGCCTTGGCGTAGTCGTGCTGCCGGCCGTAGAGTGCCCCCAGCATGAGCAGGGCATCGGCGTTGGCGGGCTCGGCGGCGCGCACCAACTGATACTCGGCGATGGCCTCGGGCTCCTGCCCCAGCCCGGAGAGGATCCCGGCCAGGATGAGCCTCGCCTGGGTGTCCTTGGGGGCCTCCTCCACCGCCGCCTTGGCCCACTCCAGGGCCGACTGCAGGTCGCCCCGGCGCAGGTAGAGCTGGGTCAGCTCCTTCTTGAGCGAGATGGACTCGGGCTCCAGCTCCAGGGCCTGGTCGAAGTCCTCCAGGGCGGCGTCGAACTCGCCCTGGTTGAGCTTCACCTGGGCCGACAGGTAGTAGTAGTAGGCGGCGGCCTGGTCGGGGCTGCGGTTGATGTCGGCGGCGCTGTTCTCCTCGGCCAGGGGGGCAGCCGTGAGGGTGGCGCAGCCGAGGGGGGCGCTGAGGGCCAGCAGCAGGACCAGGGGGGTCAGCGCCAGGGTCTTGGAATACATGAGCTTTGTCCTTTAGACGCTGCCGTGCAGCTCCTCGAAGTCGGTCATTTCCTGACGCAGATAGTTGCGCAGCCTCTTGATCAG
>Ga0315282_10004488_pt1 | contig 24300 bp, 25 predicted proteins | sample YL17G07_20_MG_FD_203693 | JGI IMG/M metagenome (GOLD analysis project Ga0315282, IMG submission 203693) | Sediment microbial communities from Yellowstone Lake, YNP, Wyoming, USA - YL17G07_20 | ecosystem: Environmental > Aquatic > Freshwater > Lake > Sediment | place: USA: Wyoming | collected... | reverse complement strand
TTGATCTCCGGCACTGCGGCTACCTCTTTCTCATTACCCGCGAAGAAGATCTCAGGGCGTTCGAGTTCAGTGTGGCCCTCCAGCATCGCCTTGGGGTGATGACGGAGTGGTTGACCGGAGACGAGGTCCGTTCTCGCCTTCCCCTGATGAGCCTCGACGATGTTTTAGCAGGCACGTGGTATCCGCGCGACGGCCTTGCAGACCCTAACAGCGTTGTGCAGGGCTACATCGCCGGGGCAAGGCGCCTCGGAGTCAAATGCCTTACTGGAGTTGAAGTCACGGGCATCGATCTTGAAGAAGGCCGGGTCCGCGGAGTAAAGACGAAAGAGGGCGAGATCCTCACGCCCGCCGTGGTCAATGCAGCCGGACCCTGGGCAGCTCAGTTGGGGTCAATGGCGGGCCTGGGGATACCCGTTTTGCCCGTGCGCCGGCAGATTGCGGTAACCACACCGATTCCCCAACTTCCCCTCGATTTTCCTTTTGTCATTGATTTCGCAAAGAACCTTTACTTTCATCGAGAGGGACCCGCCATTCTCACCGGCATGTCAAACCCCAACGAGCCCCCCGGTTTCAATCAGCAGGTTGATCGCGAATGGGAACTGGTCCACTTCGATGCCGCCATGGCAAGGATGCCCCTTCTCGCAGATGTCGGCATCACCAGCCGCTGGACAGGTCTCTATGAGGTGAGCCCGGATGCTCATCCGATATTGGGGAGGGCGCCTGAAGTAGAAGGATTTTACCTCATCAATGGCTTCTCCGGCCACGGCTTTATGCATGGACCCGTTTGTGGGCTCCTTTTAGCCGAAGAGATCCTCGATGGCAGGGCGCAGACTCTCGATGTTACCTCGCTCAGCCTCAGCCGCTTCCGCGAGGGCAGACCCATCCTCGAATATAATGTCGTTTGAGATTCTCAGTTTTGAGTAGCGAGTTCGGAGCTGGGGGTTACGGCCCGGGGACCCATCTTAAACCTAGCCAAACCTATTTGAAATTTTGTTCGGTTAAATTCGAAATCCGAATATCGAAATCCGAAACAGATTCAAAACTCTCCGTTTGGGTCATTATTGGTTTTGGGAATTCGCGCTTGTTTCGAATTTCGTGCTTCGAATTTCGAATTTGATGAACTTCCGCAATATCATTTGGTGACAAGGCCTTTCTCGATCGCGAAAGCGGTAAGCGCCGAGGTGTTGTGGAGATTGAGCTTCTTCATGAGGTTGGCCCGATGTTTCTCCACGGTCTTAACGCTGATATAGAGATATTCTGCAATTTCGCTATTCTTATATCCTTCGGCAATCAGCTTCAGAATCTCGCGTTCCCGCTGGGTGAGCGTCCCCCATGAGGTTGTGGCCTTGAGGGTCTTCCTTCCGTCCAGGTACCCTTCGATCACCTTCTCAGAGATTCCGGGGCTCAGATAATGCCTGCCCCGAAGGACACTCCGAACAGCCATGACCAGCTCCGAATGAGTGGCGTCTTTCAGGACGTACCCGTCAGCGCCGGCTTCGAGGGCGGCAAGAATATGCTCCTCGGTCTTATGGATGGTCAGGACGCAGACTTTTGTCCCCGGGCAATGCTTCTTGATTTCCCGGATGGCATCCATCCCATTCATCCTCGGCATGGAGAGGTCCATCAGGATAAGATCGGGTTTCAGTTTTTCAACGCACCCGATGGCCTGCCGGCCGTCTTCCGCCTCTCCTACGATCTCCAAATCTGGATTCGCAGAGAGAAGGGATCGCAGGCCTTCCCGAAGGATTGTGTAGTCTTCGGCGATAACGATCCGATGTTTTGGGGGCATAGCCTCTCTCCCTTTCCAGGTCAATCTACCCTGCTCTTCCCAAATACAGTATTTTTTCCCCAAAAATACAGTGTATAGCTTATTTACCATACCCTGCTGAATTAGTAAAGTAGAACCTTAATAGTTCGTGCTTTTACTCTTCGATTGGTGCTTCCGCTGACCGGAGAGGGTGAAGGGAAATACTATTCCGATAAGACGCAAACATGCTACTTTTGAATAATGACGCCCCTGAAAAACCCAGGGGATTTAGAGCCCTGATTGTGGAGGACAACGCCTCCTTTCGTCGGATCCTCAAAGATATCCTTTACAGGCGTTTCCCGGAGATGCCTGTCGAAGAAGCAGCGGAGGGCAACGAGGCGATGCAAAAAGTGAATGCCCTCGTTCCCGATCTCATCTTCATGGACATTCGATTACCAGGCGAGAATGGCCTTCAACTGACGAAAAGAATCAAAGGGGACTTTCCGGGGATCATCATTATCATCCTGACGAGTTATGATTTACAGGAGTACCGGGAGGCTGCACAGAAATATGGCGCTAATTATTTCCTTACGAAAGGTTCATCCACTGAGGAGGAGATTGCAGCCCTGGTAAAGGCCATCAAAAACGGTTGGAGTCCGCCTGCCTGAGAAATCCTTTCAGACCGCCCGTTACAGCCGCATTACGTCATTTCAGAATCTGTGGGCAAGTGATTGGAGAATGCCGTTACAGGTACTCGATCGTCCTGTCTGGCCGAATTACGGAGCATTATAGCATCTCTGGGTCTCCAAAGTCTTTGATCTTCTTTATACGGGCTTTGGTTTTGGCTTCTGTTGTGGTATATTTATGGACGATCGCATATCATCTTCTATTTCCAAAGGAGGTAAAGCCATGTCTTATTCCACAGATTTTACAAAGGCCCTTGAGGTTGGCCGACCACCCACCCTTAAAAAACTCTTTCCAAACTCAAAAGCCCTGATCGTCAGTGGAAAGGTCATTGATCGGGCCATGATCGCCAAGGGAAAGGCCATTGCCATGGCCGCAAATGGTCGCAACTCCTTTGTCATCCGCGGGGCCCTTCGGGCTGCCCAGCGGGCCAATGCAGCACTCATTATTGAGATCGCTAAGTCAGAAGGGGGCACCAAGGCCTATTGTGCGATCAACTTCTGGAACATGGCCCGGGAGGTGGATGCCATCTGTAATGAGCTCGGAATGAACATCCCGGTTGCAATCCATGCGGATCATTACGGGATCAAAAGTGAAAAGGACTTTAACGTTGCGAAGATCGAGATCCCGACCCTGTTCGAGGCGGGAATGACTTCGATTGCCATTGACGCATCCTTTCTTCCCGATGATAAGAATCTGCTGGCCAGCATTGGCCTGAACCCGTGTGTTCCAAAGTGGGCAGGCCTTGAAACCGAGGTGGGCGAGATCAAAGGAGAGGCGGGACTTTCGACGGTGGAGGAAGCCTTGTTCCTGATTCAGGGTCTTAATGCTCACGATATTTTCCCCGACTGGATTGCCCTGAACAACGGAACAACCCACGGCATCGAAGAGAAGGATTCAGGGATTCAGGTCCAATTGACCGCAGACATCCACCAGGCCCTTACACCCTATAAGATCTCCGGTGCCCAGCATGGTACCTCCGGGAACAGCTCGGAGAGATTGCGCCAGATCGCTACGAAGACGAGAACGACCAAAGCCAATGTCGCCACGGCCCTGCAGATGATTTCATGGGGTGTGGAAGTGAACGATTACGGAAACGCTATCTTAGACAAGGATGGAAACTTCAGCAAGGTGAAGGGTGAAGGGGTTTCCGAGGAGATGTGGCAGGAAATGGTCGCCTATGCCCAATCGAAAAATTGGAAGAAGGGCGATTATAAGAATCTGAACCTTCCATTTGAAAATAAGCTTCTCGCCCAGCCGAAGCAGATCAGGGAGCGCATGGCCCGGGGAGTCGAGGAGTTCGCTTACAAGATGATCACAGAGGTCTTAAACTCCCAGGACACAGCGCCCCTGGCAACAGAAGCGATCTTAAAAGCAGGCTCTTATGACCTCGGCCCCAAGGCAGGCCGTATTGAGAATCCTGCCGAATGGACTGAAGCTAAGATTGCCGAGAAGGCCGAAATCCTTACAGGACAGAAAGGCCCCGCCGGCAAATTTGATGATTGAGAGAGGGGGGGCCATGTCAACTTTGAAAGTCTTCAAAAAGAAGAAGGCAACAGGCCACTTCATGAACCGGCAGAACCGGTCCCTTCCTCTGGTGACGGTCCTGTTATCTTTTGCCTGGCTCTTCTTTTCGGGACCGCCCCACGAAGATGCCGTGAGACTCATTCTCCTTCTCACTGGCTATGTCTAGGGCAGATCCCAAGCTGCTAGTCTGAAACGTTCATGATTTTTAGGGGCGCAGTATATTGCGCCCCTAAGAAACCCGCCAATGAATCCAGCTCAGAACTGAATCAGCCTCACGAATCAACCTCGATGCCCTGCCTCACTTACGTGTGGGAGGAGAGGCTTTAGCCGGAGTCCTTCCGCCTGAAGGCTCGATTCCAGGAAGAAGATGTGGGAGGAGAGGCTTTAGCCGGAGTCCTTCCGCCTGAAGGCTCGATTCAGGAAGAAGATGTGGGAGGAGAGGCTTTAGCCGGAGTCCCTCCGCCTGAAGGCTCGATTCCAGGAAGAAGATTCTGAGCGCAAAGGGCGGTTTAGCTAACCCCCTGAGGGCGACTAACGTCACCCTCTCCACCCGAGGGCGAAGGCGCACACCTTCATCAATTCATCATTGACATCCTGATTCTTATTTGTTAACCTTAGTTTCCGTTAAGGTTTACAATTTAATCATGCCCACAGGAGGAGTTCAATGCCAATCGAAAAGCTGAGATCGATCGTCCTGTCTTCCCTGATGGCCGCCCTTACGGCAGTAGGCGCCTGCATTCATATCCCTATCGCACCCGTTCCGATTGTTCTCTTTACGCTCTTTGTCCTCTTGTCAGGACTGCTGCTGGGAAGCCGATGGGGGCTCGCAAGCATTGCCCTCTATCTTCTGGTGGGAGCAATTGGAATGCCCGTTTTTGCGGGAGGAAGAGGAGGCTTTGCCCATTTTTTCGGTCCCACAGGAGGTTACCTTTTCGGTTTTGCTCTTTCAGCGTGGATAACGGGCTTCATTTCAGACGAGGCAGGTTTATGGACTGTCTGGATAGGGTCCGCTTTGTTGGGGCAACTTCTCTGTGGCCTGCTCATCTCCCCTCTTCGCTTTTATTCTCTTCAGGTCATCTGCCGACACAACGGGCCAGTTCCCGGCTTTTTCATTATCCTTAAGCATTTCGAAGAACCTATGAAGATCGTACCCGCATTCTTCTGCCAGCTTTCTACCCGCCTCACGCACTTCCTCAACAATGGGATCCTTCCACATGTCAATCCTCCCTCGGCCACCCCATAAGCTCTTCGGGTGTACAAATAATTGGAGTCTCATACCCCCACTCCTTATTCAGTTTTGATAGCTGATAAAGAGTATTCGCATTTGCCAGGTGCGTGCAATTCCAGGTTGCCAAAAACTCAATTCCATAAGCCATGACATAGGCGAGATGAAAAGCATCCCGGAGGGCTTTCGCAGGAAATCGAAGAAACTCAAAATACCTTTGTGCCAGTTTCTCAACGGCTTCGGTTGTCTCAAGTATTGGAATCCCTCGCAAGATCTCGGTCCTCTTTTCTGCCAGCTCAGGATCCCCTCGCCTGATTTCTTCAAGGACGACTTGAGAGACAAACATCTCATACGAGCGGCGTTCGTTGTCCCACCACTCTCTTGTCAATTGTTGATGAGCAAGAAGGACAATATCACGGCTTGGCTTTGCTACAAGATAGCTCGGAATAGTCGTCTCAATGTATAGCGTTGGCATCTTGCATCCCTCAGACAAAGAGTTAAAAAGCCGTGGAACGTGAGGCGTCCATGTCTTCCAAGGTTCATCTCATAGTGAAGAGTAATAAATTCGGAACAAAAATGCAATGGTAAGCCCCAAAGGTATACCTTACTCGCCAAGGATTTATCCGCTTCTCCGAACTGACATGGACGTAAATGGACCGGCCTGTTGCATAAACCGCCATGGTCAGCCCGATGGGAGGGTTGACAGAATCAAAGCTATTTGTTAACCTTATTCACCGATAAGGTTTACAATTAGATCATCCGAGTAAGGGAGAGTTCCATGCCCATCGAAAAATTGAGATGGATCGTCCTGTCTTCCCTGATGGCCGCTCTTACGGCAGTAGGCGCTTACATTCATATCCCTATCGGACCCGTTCCCATTGTTCTCTCCACGCTCTTTGTCCTCTTGGCAGGACTGCTGCTGGGAAGCCGATGGGGGCTCGCCAGCATTGCCCTTTATCTTCTGGTGGGAGCAATTGGAATGCCCGTTTTTGCGGGAGGGAAAGGAGGCTTTGCCCATTTTTTCGGTCCCACAGGAGGCTACCTTTTCGGTTTTGCTCTTTCAGCGTGGATAACCGGCTTCATTTCGGAACGCTCACGGGGATTTCTGGTTTTTGAAATCCTTGCCGTTCTGGCTGGATCGCTTGCAATCTATGGCCTTGGCGTTCCCTGGCTTAAACTGATCACCAAGATGTCCTGGACGAAGACTTTAATGGTCGGCATGGTTCCTTTCCTAGTGGGTGATGCGGTCAAGGCGTCTGTGGCCCTCATGCTTGCCCGGGCCGTCCGGCCTGTTTTGAATCGACAGTGGAAGATGACAAGAACGTGACCGTGTCCGTGTCGCGTGTCCATCGAAAAAGCAATGCCGTGACATCCCCACGGGAACGAATAGCACGATGATTGAAATCCGAAACCTTCATCTTCGATATGCGGACGGAACTCATGCCCTGAAGGGCATCAACCTGACTATCCCCGGAGGCGAATTTCTCCTCATCTGTGGCCCTAACGGAAGCGGCAAGACTACTCTTATCCGGCTGATCTGTGGGCTTTTGAAGCCTACCGAGGGATCGATCTCCATAAATGGCTTGCTTGAACCAGACGCTCATCGGGAAGCGCGAGGCCTGGTGGGTATGGTCTTCCAGGATGCAGATAGCCAGATCGTCGGAGAGACAGTAAAAGAGGATGTAGCCTTTGGCCCTGAAAACCTTAAACTCTCTTTGGAGGAAATCGCTCAGAGGGTGAACTGGGCTCTTCAGGTCATGGGGCTTCAGGATCTTTCTGAAAAACCCTGTTACCTCCTTTCTGGAGGAGAGAAGCGACGCCTTGCCATCGCCGGAGTAATCGCCATGCGGCCTGAGATCATTCTCTTCGACGAACCTTTCACCGACCTTGATTATCCCGGCATCCGGGAAACCCTCCGACATATGATCCACCTGCATCGGGAAGGCCATACCCTGGTCGTGACGACTCATGATGTGGAGAAGGTGATCGCCCATGTAGACCGGATTGCAGTCCTCCACAACGGAGAGTTGAAACTTTCAGGCCCTCCGGAACAAGTCGTGCCGGAGCTTCAACACTTCGGCGTTCGGGCTCCCTGCTATGCCCTTCTCGGGAGAGAGAAAATCTCGTGGCTCAACGAATAGTCCTTCACTATTTTCCGGGAAATTCTTTCCTTCACCGATGGGATGCCCGGTGTAAATTCCTGGGTCTTCTGATGATCACGGCAAGCCTTCTTCATACACACATCCCCTGGCTTCTTCTCAACTCAGCTCTCCTCTTCGGCCTTTTGATTTTCTCGCGCTTACCCCTCAGGCCATTTTTCCGGGACTTCCGGACCTGGATCATCTTCCTTCTTGTCCTCTTCCTCTTTCAGGTTTGCTTCACTCCAGGTCCTCGCTTCTCTTTCCTCACATGGTTTCCCATAAGCAAGGAGGGACTCACTGTCGGCGCCTTCACCTTCTGGCGACTGGGGCTCATGCTTGGTGATGCGGTCCTCTTCACAGCCGTTACCCGCCCTCGGGAGCTTCAGGATGCGGTCATCTGGCTTCTCAAACCTGTTCCTTTTCTCCCTGAACGCAGGATTGGACTCATGGTCTCCCTGACTCTTCGCTTCTTTACACTTATTCTTGATGAGGCCGAAGAGATTCGTTTAGCCAATAAGGCCCGCCTTGGAGACCGTAACAAGAATCCTTTCCGGAGAGCGAAAACCCTTGCCCTGCCCCTGCTACGCCGCTCTTTCTCCCGGGCGGAAGACGTCACGCTTGCCCTCGCCGCAAGAGGATACCGCGAGGACATACCCCTCAGGCTTCCCGGGGTTCCCCTTTCCCATTTGATTCCTGTGCTGGCTTTCCTGGGATTCTTATTGGCCATTGCGTGGCGATAGGCCACACCCGAATTCCCCTACTTCATGAACATTCTTGGAATCCATAGAGAAAGTTCGGGAATATAGGTTACGATGAAAAGGACCGCAATGGCTGCCATGAGGAAAGGCAGGATGGCTTTGGTAATTTCTTCCAGGGTGATTTCGGCGATACTACAGGCGATGAAGAGGCAGACCCCCAGAGGGGGGGTGATCAGGCCAATGACCAGGTTCAGGACCATGACCAGACCGAAATGGATCGGATCCACTCCCACCTTGACCGCCAGAGGAAAGAGGATCGGGGTCAGGATGATCAGGGATGCCGTCGTCTCCATAAAAGTCCCTATAAAGAGAAGGAAGATATTGATCAGAAATAGAATGACCCATTTATTGGAAGAGATGGAGAGAAAAATTTCGGCCACAGCCTGAGGGACTTTTTCATCGGCCAGGATCCACCCAAAGATGGCCGAATTGGCAATCACGAGCATCAGGATGGAGGTGGTGACCACGCTGTCGATGAGAACCTTGGGGAGATCCTTCCACCGCATCTCCCGGTAGATGAAGAAGCTGACCACGAAAGCATAGACCACGGCCACCACGGCCGCTTCCGTGGGAGTGAAGATCCCTCCCAGGATTCCACCCATGATGATGGCGGGCATCAGAAGGGCGAGAAAGGCATCCTTCAGGCCCAGGATAAAGTCTCGAAGGGATCTCATTTTCTCCTTCGGATACCCTCTCCTGCGGGAGATGACATAAGCCACTCCCATCAAAGAGAGTCCAACCATCACTCCCGGGATCACCCCGGCCAGGAAAAGGGCGCCCACCGAGAGCTCGGCGATCGCGCCGAAGATGATCATGGGAATGCTCGGGGGAATGATCGGTCCCATGGTCGAAGCCGCCGCCGTTACTGCAGCGCTGAAGTCCCGGTCGTATTTCTCCCGGGTCATCGCAGGAATCAGGATGGATCCGATGGCTGAAGCATCCGCAGCGGCAGCGCCCGTGATCCCGGCAAAAAACATGCTGGCAACAATATTGACCAGCGCCAATCCCCCTCTCACAAACCCTAAAAGGATGTTGCAGAAATGAACCAGCCTCTTGGTGATCCCGCCCGCATTCATCAGATTGCCGGCCAGCATGAAGAAGGGGACGGCAAGGAGGGGAAACGAATCGGTTCCTGAAAACATCTCCTTGGGCATGATGAGCAGGGGAACGGTCCCTGAATAGAGAAGGGCCACAAGGGAGGTTAATCCCAAGACGAAGGCAATGGGAACTCCCAACATCAGAAACGTAACGAAACTGACTCCGAGGATCCAGAGCATTCAAAACCCCGCTTCCAACCTCTTTTCTGTCTCCTTCTTCTCCATGCCGAGCAGCCTGCCTTTTCGTGTCCACCCTGAGATCGTCTCATTCAAAAGATGAAGGAACATGATGATCGATCCGGTAGGGATCGCCAGATAGGGAATCCCCATCGGGATCCTCATCGCCGGAGAGGACTGCTTCATGTTGAAGGAAGCCATCTGAAAGCCCTTGATGATGACGACGAGCAGAAATGCCATCATCAGAAGCAGGGTGAGCAGGTAGACCCTGCGCCTCTTCTCATCCGAAAGTTTCGTGACGAAGGCCTCAACCCCGATGTGGAGCCCCCTTTTCAAGGCAACAGAGGCTCCCAAAAAGGAGGCCCACACCATAGCATATCGCGAAAACTCTTCAGACCAGGGAAGGGACTGGACGATGACGAATCGGAAGAAGACCTGGGCGAACGTCACCACCGTCATCGCTACGAGAAGAGCAAGACAGCTCCACTCAGCCGATCTGTTGCAATAATGGCTGATCCGTGGGAGCATGGCTTTGTCATTTCGTGCCGATGATCTTATCGATCAAATCTTTTCCGAACCGGGACTCGTATTTTTTATAGGTGGCCTCTGTGGCTTTCTGAAAGAGTCTCTTGTCGGGCATCGTCACCTGCATCCCGAAGCCCTTCAGCTCCTCCAGCATCTTGGTCTCATTATCCCGGATGAACTTTCGCTCAAACCGGGCCGCCTCTTTCCCCGCCTCGCTGAGGGCCTTCTGGAGGTCAGGAGGAAGGCTCTTGAACCTATTTTCATTCATGAGAAGTAGTGCGGGGGAGTAGACATGACCGGTAAGAGCCAGATGTTTGTTCACCTCATAAATCTTGTGGGTTCGGATGATGTTGATGGGGTTTTCCTGGCCGTCGATCACTCCCTGCCGGAGGGAGGTATAGACTTCTCCCCAGGTCATCGGTGTCGGATCCGATCCCAGGGTCCTGAAGGCATCCATATGCACCTCATTTTCCATGGTTCTTAATTTCAGCCCCCTCACGTCCTCGGGTTTATTCACAGGCCGTTTATTGTTGGTCAGGTTCCTGAAACCATTCTCCCAGAAAGCAATCCCTTTGATTCCCGCCTTTGAAAGTTCTTTCAATAGTCCCTCACCGATCGGTCCATCCAGAACCTTGTCCACATGGGTGTTGTCTCTGAAAAGGAAAGGAAGATCAACGACCATCATCTGGGGGACAAATCCTCCTACGGGCCCTGTGGAAGTCACGATCAGGTCGATCGTGCCGATCTGAAGCCCTTCGATGATTTCCCGTTCCCCCTTTCCCAATTGTCCACCCGGGAAGATTTCGATCTTTAACTGGCCTTTCGTCTTCCCCTCCACCAATTTGACCAGCTCCATGGCTCCAATATGATAGGGGGCTGATGTGGAGACCACATGAGCCAGTTTGAGCGTGACGGGAGCAGAAAGGCCTGTCCCGACCAGCCCAAACGTGAAGAGGGTGAGAATGCCCAATCCCGCAACGATTCTTCGAAGCTTTTCCATTCCGGTATCCTCCTTCTCGTGTATTGGTCCGCCTCAACGCCTCCTTGGCGGAGTCACTCCTTCATTTTGCTCAACTCCTTTTCGTCGATATGGAAACTGTGTTGATCGGTTGGGAATGCTCCTTTCCTGACATCGTCGATATACGACTCGAAGGCCTTGAGAATCGGTTCGCTCAGATTCACATACCGCTTGGCAAATTTCGGCGTAAAACGATCAAAGAGCCCTAACAAATCATGAACGACCAGCACCTGACCGTCGCAGTGAATGCCTGCGCCGATTCCGATCGTGGGAACGGCCAGCCGCTCGGTCACCCTCTTCGTAATCGGTGCGGGAACGGCTTCAAGAAGGACGGAGAAGGCTCCTGCATCCTCCAGCTGAAGGGCGTCATCGATAATCTTCTGGGCTCCCTTCGCGTCCTTGCCCTGGACCTTGAATCCTCCGAGCATCGAAATCGTCTGAGGCGTCAATCCGATATGGCCCATCACGGGGATACCGGCCTTAACGATCGCTCTAACGATCTCCTTAACACTGACGCCTCCCTCCAATTTCACTGCATCGGCCCCGGCTTCTTTCATAAAGCGACCGGCGTTGATAATCGCCTCCCGCTCCGAGCAGTTGTAAGACATGAAAGGCATATCGCCAAGAATCAAGGCGTATTTTGCTCCCCGGACCACAGCCTTGGTGTGGTGAATCATCTCATCCATCGTGACCGGCAAGGTGTTTTCATAACCCAGTACGGTCATGGCCAGAGAATCCCCCACCAGGATGATGTCGATCCCCGCACGATCTTCCAGGAGAGCCATGGGATAGTCATAGGCCGTAAGCATGGTGATCTTTCGGCCCTCCCTCTTCATTGCCTGAACATCTACGGGTGTAACCTTTTTACGCTCCATATTATCCCCCTCTTATCTTAATTCGGAAATTCGAAATCCGAATATCGGTAACTGTTTAACCAAAAAAGGAATCTTGGAACATAATCGTAGTGTAGCCCCTTGTGGGCAATCGGGTTATTGGGTTCTTGGGTTATTGAGTTATAAGGTTTAACCCAATAACACAAGTAACGCTCAACCCAAGCAACAGCTTTTTGTCTCGGTTTTGTCCACGGGCATGAAGCCCTACACTACAGGTCTTTTGGATGAACTTTTAGAGATGGCGAAACATTTACGAATATCGAAATCCTAATCTGTAAGGGGTAAGGTGTTAGGGGTTAGGGGATAAAACCCCTTGCGATTTACACCTCACGCTCTCACGGAGTTCGTGCTTCGGATTTCGGTATCAAAATCCCCTCTCGATCACCTTGACCAGGTAGGTGATGGTCTGGTTGAAGGGAGCGGAGATTCCCAGACGCTCTGCCTCCTTCACCACGGCTCCGTTGATCACATCGATCTCCGTTCTTCTCCGGTTATCCAGATCCTGTCCCATGGAGCACCGGTTCGCTGCCGTTGCCTTCGTAACTTCTATCACTTCCTCTATCGGGTTTCCTTCAATCTGGATTCCCTTTCTCCTCGCCACCTCAACGGCTTCGGACACCATCGCGTCCATCAGCTTCATGGTTTCAGGATGGTCGAGGAGCTGCCCGTTTTTCAACCCTGTCAGAGCCGCCAGCGCATTGATCCCGATATTGATCAGGAGCTTTCCCCAGATGAGCCGATAAATGTCGGCGCTCACCTCGGTTTCAATCCCGGCTTTGCGAAAGATCTGTGCGATCCCGTTTGCCCGGTTCGTCACCTTCTGATCCAGCTCTCCAAGATAGGTTTTCCCCCGACCGGCGTGCCGGATCTTTCCGGGCCCTAATACAGTCGCTCCGTGATGGGTAACTCCCAGGAGAACCCTTTTCCGATCCACCTGCTTGCAAAGGACCTCCTCGTTTCCAAGGCCGTTCTGGAGGCTGAGAAATACGGTATTCTCCTTCTGGAGAGCCAGGCTATCTGCCACCGCCTTTTCTGTGTGATACGTCTTGACAAAAATGAGAACCAGATCGGCCTTTCCCGGGGAAGCCGTATCCGTGGTCGCATGAACCGGGATCGTCCGAAGCCTGCCCTGTTCTTCAATGGTGAGGCCTCTCGCCTGAATGGCCTCAATATGTTCCCTCCAGATATCGACCAGCCAGACCTCCTCACCCGCAGAGGCCAAAAGCCCCCCATAAAGACTTCCCATCGCTCCCGCACCAACCACCACGATCTTCATCCCATCACCTTGCAGGCGGATGAAAAATTCTGCAGTAGCTCAAAGTTAACAAAGCTTTGGTGAAAAATCAAGAAGAAAAGGGGGGATGCAGGTATCACCTCCCTTACACGTGGAAATTTTCTTCCTGGAATCGAGCCTTCAGGCGGAAAAACTTTAGCTAAAGCCTCGATTCCACGTGTAAGTGAGGGCATACGGATGCGGAGAGTTTAATTAGATCAAAAATTTGTTTAGTATCGATAAAAAAATGTTGACAAGCTGTTCGAAAGGATTTAATCTTAGATCGTGAGCTCCGACGATATCAAGCACGAGGTGAAGAAGCTTCACATCGGGATGAAGATCCGGGAGCTTCGAAAGAAAGCGGGCCTTGTCCTTCAGGATCTCTCCAACCGAACCGGCCTTTCCAAGGCTCTTCTCTCCCAGGTCGAAAAGGAAGTGGTCTCTCCTCCCATCGCGACGCTTCTGAAGATTTCAAAGGCTTTAAATGTCAACCTCAGCTTCTTCTTTCAAGATGGCGATCCTGAAGAAAGGGTGGTCGTCGTGAGAAAAGATGAGAGCAAGGTGATCGACTCAAGGCACTTCGGTCGCGAGGCCAGCGGCTATTACTATGAAGCCCTCGCCTATAAGAAGTCCAAGAAGTACATGGAGCCCTTTTTAGTGGAGTTTAAGAGAGAGAAAGCCGGTGAGTTATCCTATTTCAGCCACGAGGGAGAGGAGTTCATCTATCTCCTCGAAGGGAAGCTTGAATTCAGAACCGAGGCTCAACATTTCATCCTGGATCCGGGAGATTCCCTCTATTTTGAATCCTCCCTCCCTCATGCCTATCGGGCCCTGGGGAGAGGAAATGCAAAGGCTTTGAGTGTCATTTATCCAAAAAGGTAGGATTCTCGTAACTGTTTGGCTTTTTAAAACAAGGACGCATGGGACCTGTAGTGTAGGGCTTTATGCCCGTAGACAAGACATGGACTGTTTGGTCTTCAGGTCTTAAACACACGGCCACAAGGGCCTACACTACAATTGCTTTTGAAAAGGCTAAAGTGATACGGATTTTCTGAGTGAGGAAACGTATGATTGAGGTAAGATTTCACGGACGGGGCGGACAGGGAGCGGTAGTCGCTTCGAAGGTTTTGGCCGTGGCCTTTTTTCATGAAAGGTATCATGTGCAATCCTTTCCTGCTTTCGGCGTGGAGAGGCGCGGGGCGCCCGTGATGGCCTTCTTGAGGATCGATCGGCAGCCTATTCAGCTCAGGACGAATATTTACGAACCCGATCACATCGTCGTCCTGGACCCAACCCTTCTGGGAGCGGTTGACGTGACTTCCGGGTTGAAATCGGGTGGATGGATCGTTATCAATACAGGCCGGGCTCCTCAGGAATTTCCTCAACTGGAAGCTTTCAGAATGGCCACGGTCGATGCGACCTCCATCGCCATCCGGAACAGCCTGGGGTCCAGGACCAATCCCATTGTCAACACGGCCATTCTGGGTGCCTTCTCAAAGGTGACCTCCCTTGTTGGAATCGACTCCGTGGCCCTGGCCATACGCGAGGAAGTCCCTGCGAAAAAGGGAGAAAATACCCGGGCCGCCAGGGAAGCCTACAAGGAGGTAAAATTTGAAAATCCGAAGCACGAAGTCCGAAATTCGAAACAAGAATAAATGATGCCTTTGTAGACGATGTTTTGGTTATTCGAAAATTTGAATTTGAGGATTGTTTCGGATTTTCTCATGAGGGGATTCAAAAATGCCAGACCAGATAACCTTCACCCATGAATCGGAGATGCCCTATGTCCCCATCTCCCAGGGAGACATGGAGTGGAATAAGACGGGGACATGGAGGACACAGAGGCCCTTTTATGAGGACAAAACGCCTCCCTGCAATGCGGTATGCCCGGCAGGAAATGATATCGTCTCTTTTATCCTCAGAATTGTGAACGGCGATTTTGAAGGGGCCTGGAATCTGATCAGGGAAGAGAACCCTTTCCCCGGGATCTGCGGTCGGGTCTGCTTTCATCCCTGCGAGGGAAAATGCAACCGCGGCCGTTTCGATGAACCCATCGCCATCCATGCCCTCGAGCGCTTCGTTTCGGACTTCGCCTCCCATCTGCCGGGTCAGAAGGTAAACGGAACGAAAAGACAGGAAGTTTCAAAAAAGAGAAAAGAGAGGATCGCCATTATCGGAGCAGGACCCGCTGGCATGACCTGTGCTTACCATTTGGCCAGGCTCGACTACGATGTCACGGTCTTTGAATCCCTCCCCTTCGCGGGTGGAGTCCTGAGAACGGGGATCCCCTCGTATCGATTGCCGAGAGAGGTGCTGGACAGGGAGCTCTCTGCCATTGAAGCCCTCGGGGTAAAGGTCCAAACCGGTGTTCCTCTTGGCCCGGCCATGAAAATGGAGGATTTGAGGAGCTATGGAGCCATCTTCATCGCTGCAGGAGCCCACCGGAGCAAACGCCTGCACGTTGCGGGCGAGAGGAGTCGTCACGTTCTAAGCGGTCTCGAGTTCCTCAAAGCGATCAACCTTGGTGAAGACGTAGACATCGGGGCAAGCGTTGCTGTCGTTGGTGGGGGAAACACAGCGATCGATGTCGCCCGTTGCCTGATCCGGCTGGGCAAGCATCCGATCATCCTCTACCGTCGTACGAGGGAAGAAATGCCCGCTTTCGAGGAAGAGATCGGTGAGGCGATCGAAGAAGGAGCGGAGATCAAATTCCTTGTCAGTCCGGTCCGTATCCGGGAAGAAAAGAGTCTGAAAAGACTCGAATGTCTCCGGATGAAACTGGCCGAAAGGGATGAAACAGGAAGAAGGAGACCTGTCCCGGTCCCCGAGTCTTCTTTTTTCATTGAAGCCGAAAGCGTCATCGTCGCTGCAGGCGAAGAGACCGATCTCTCCTTTCTTCCCCGCGGCGTCAAGAAAAGAGATGGGATCGTTTTGACCCAGACGAATGGAAGGACGGCGGTTGATGGCATCTTTGCCGGTGGCGATTTTGCGTCGAGAGAGCGGACCGTGGCCCATGCCATTGGATCGGGGAAGAGATCTGCCGTTGCCATTGACTGCTACCTTAAGGGAGAGGATCCCGAAAAAGTTCTCCAGTCCCTCCTCGTCGGAAACGGGCCCTCCATTTCCGTTTTTCCCTTTTTCCATCCGGGCGGGCCATCCAGAAATCCCCACGTCGTCGCCTTTGAAGAGCTCAACATGGACTACTTTGAGAAAGCGAGAAGCGAGAAAGAGACCAAGTATCCCCTTCCCGAACGGATAAAGGGCTTCTTCGAAGTGACCTCTTCCCTAAACGAAAGAACCGCCTCGGAGGAGGCAGGGCGCTGTTTCAACTGTGGAACCTGTAATGAATGCGAGAACTGCTACACGTTCTGTCCCGATGCCTCCATCCTGAAAGGGGCTAGGTCTCTTTCTCACGAGGTGGATTACGATTTCTGCAAGGGTTGCGGAATCTGTTTCACCGAATGTCCGAGGAGAGCGATCTCCCTCAGGGAGGAAGCAAGATGAAGAGGATCATCACGGGAAATCAGGCTGTGGCCTATGGTGTGATGCTGAGCCATGTGGAGCTGATTTCTGCCTATCCCATCACCCCTCAAACGACGATCGTGGAGGAGCTTTCAGAACTCTGCGCGAGGGGCCGGGTGAAGGCCCAGTTCTTGAAGGTGGAGTCTGAACATTCGGCCATGGCAGCCTGCATCGGAGCTTCTACCGGCGGGGTTAGGGCTTTTACGGCCACCTCTTCTCATGGACTGGCCTACATGCATGAGATGCTTCACTGGGCCTCCGGGGCCAGGCTTCCCATCGTCCTGGTCAATGTGAACCGGGCCCTCGGTCCGGGATGGAACATCTGGAATGACCAGAGTGACTCCCTCTCTCAGCGCGACACAGGGTGGATTCAGCTCTACTGCGAAAGGAACCAGGAGGTCCTCGATACCGTCCTTCAAGCCTACCGGATTGCGGAGTCCATCTCCCTTCCTGTCATGGTCGTCCTCGATGCCTTCGTCCTCTCCCATACCTCTGAAGCGGTGGACATTCCTTCCGAAGAAAAAGTGGATGGGTTTCTTCCTCCGTTCGCTCCAAAATATCCCGTCGATCCGATGAAGCCTGTCAGTTATTCAGGCATAACAACCCCAGAATATTATCTTGAGTTCCGGTATAAGATCCAGAAGGCGATGGAGGAGGTTCCTGAAGTTGCCAGAGATGTGGATCATCAGTTCAGGAGCCGTTTTGGCCGCGGGTATGATCTGGTCGAAAGGTACGGGAAAGACGAAGGAGAAGTTCTTCTGGTCACTTCCGGTGCGCTGACCGGCACAGCGAGAACGGTCATCCAGAAAATGGCGGAAAAGGGACACAAAGTGGGAGGGGTCAAAGTCAAAATGGTTCGACCCTTCCCATCCAAAGAGATCGGTCAGGCCCTCCAGGGTGCTGAGAAAGTGGCTGTCATCGACCGCAATATCTCATTTGGGGTTGGAGGTATCCTGGCCCAGGAATTGAGGGCAGGCCTGTATCACCGGGAGAAGAAGCCCCCGGTTTTTGGGTTCGTTGCCGGATTGGGCGGGCGGGATATCACCCCTGATGTCATTGAAGAGGCGATCCAATACACCCTCGACCATTCCCGGCCCGATGGAGATATTCTCTGGTTGGGACTCAAGAAATGAATAGTAAGCAGAAGGTAGAAAGCAGAAGGTAGTAATAGGGGCCTTAGATGAAAAAAATGGAAATCCCTTCGTCGGAGAATCTCGGCCGTGGCCATCTGGCCTGTGCCGGATGTGGCGCAGCCGTTGCGATGCGTCTCGCTCTTAAAGCTCTCGGAGAAAAAACAGTTCTCATCATCCCGGCCTCCTGCTGGTCGATCATCCCGGGCCCCTGGCCCTACTCGAGCCTTCGAATACCTGTTATCCATGCGGGCTTTGTCACGGGCGGCGCGACCGCCTCCGGCATCCGGGCTGCCCTGGATATACGGGGGCACGAGAACGCGTTGGTCGCTGTCTGGGCCGGCGACGGTGGGACCTTCGACATCGGCCTTCAGTCCCTATCGGGAGCCGCCGAGCGGAACGAAGATTTCATCTACATCTGTAATGACAACGAAGCGTACATGAACACGGGAACACAGCGTAGTTCCGCCACTCCGTACCTTGCATGGACGACCACAACGCCTGCCCACCATCCAAAAGAAAACCCCAAGAAAGATATCATGGCCATCATGGCCGATCACCACATCCCCTATGCGGCCACCGCCACGATCTCCTATCCGGAAGACCTGATCCGAAAGATTGAGAAGGCGAAGGAGATGAAGGGAACCCGGTTTGTTCATCTTCTCTCTCCCTGTCCTCCAGGCTGGAGAATTCCTTCTGAAATGTCCGTAAAACTCTCGAGGCTCGCGGTCCGTTCGAGGGTCTTCCCTCTTTACGAGATAGAGGATAGAAAGTACACGATCCAGGAGGAGTCTTTGAAGGAGGGCGTTCCCGTTGAGCAATACCTGAGACTGCAGGGTCGCTTCAGTCACCTCAAGAGTCACGAGATCGAACGATTTCAGAAGATGGTCGACGAGCAGTGGGAACGCCTCCTCAAGCGAGCCCGCTGCTGACCCCAATGCACCCTTTCAAGGGGCTTCTGACACTACAAACATCTTAAATCCGAATTTCGAAATCCGAAACAAATTCAAATGTTCAAGATTCAAAGATTCCAATTTGGGTCATTCTTCCTTTTTGGAAATTGGTGCTTGTTTCGAATTTCGTGCTTCGAATTTCATGAACGTGATGGACTGACACGAATCACTAACACCTTCAGGGGGGATCAGGCACTCTGTACCAGCAGGAGCAGGGTGAGGCCGATCATCACGAGGGAGGTGATCCATGCGACGGCGTTAAAAATCGGACCATTGGTATGGTTTGCCATCAGCTTCTTGTCATTGATGAGGAGAAGCATGAAGATGAGCACAACGGGAAGGACCATTCCATTGATGACCTGGGAAAAATACATGATCGGGATCAACGGAACGTTCGGATAGAGAATGATCACCATTCCCAGGAAGATCATGATGGAATAGATCAGGTAAAACTGCGGGGCTTCCATAAACTTCTTATCGATACCCGCCTCCCAGCCCAGTCCCTCGCAGATCAGATAGGTTGTCGACAGGGGCAGAATGGAGGCCGCAAAGAGAGAGGCGTTGACCAATCCGAAGGCGAAGAGAAAGGTGCAATATTTCCCCGCCAGGGGAGCGAGGGAAAGGGCGGCATCTTTGGCTGTCTCAATGCGGACCCCGTTCTTGAAAAGGGTCTCCGCACAGACGAGGATGATGAAGAAGGCGACGATGTGGACGACGACCGATCCCATGACCACATCGAATCGGGCGAACTTGTAATCCTCCACCTTGATCCCCTTCTCCACAATGGAGGCCTGAAGGTAGAACTGCATCCAGGGGGCAATGGTCGTTCCCACGAGGCCGATGATCATGGTCATCTCGGCAGGTCGGACGTTGAATTCAGGTTTCAGAAACTGCTCGAACACATGAGTCCAATCGGGTCTCACAATGATGCCTGTGACGATGTAGGAGATGTAAAATACGCACGCAATGAGAAAGGCTTTTTCAACAGATTTGTAGGTTCCCTTCACCACCATCCACCAGACGAGAAAGCCGCTTATAGGAACGGAGATAAACTTGTTTACTCCGAAAACCTCCATCCCTGCCGCGATTCCGGCGAACTCGGAGATGACGTTTCCCATATTCGTCAGAAACATACCGATCATCAGGTAGAAGGTGATCTTGGCGCCGAATTTTTCCCGGATCAGGTCTGAGAGCCCCTTCCCGGTTACAACCCCCATCCTTGCACCCATCTCCTGGACCACGATCAGGGCGACCATGATGGGAATGAGCCACCAGATAAGTTTAAGCCCGAACTCCGCCCCTGCAAGGGAATAGGTGGTGATCCCGCCCGCATCGTTATCGACGTTGGAGGTAATGATGCCGGGCCCCATGAGGATGAAAAAAAGGCCCACCGTCCTCCAGAGGGAAGCCTTCGAACTCGCAACCCACTTAGCGTACTTTTCCATAATGATCTGCTCTCACAGAGATCCTAGAGACTCCCTGCCCTCATGCTCTGTATTACTAACGTGCAATTCCTTGAAATTTTGTTAAGATCTTTGCGTAGCTCTTTTTGTAGCTTCTTTAGATCATTTGAATTTTGGTCATTCGAATTTGTTTCGAATTTCGGATTTCGTGCTTTGGATTTGGTTGCGGCTACGCCGCGCTGTGCCTCTGTGGGAGATAGGTTTCTATCCGGCGTCAGGAGCGAGCACCTCAAGGACGCTCCGAAAACTGATCACCCCTCTAAGATGACCTTCCTCATCCACAACGGGGAGCGCCCGAAAGCCATACTTCGCAAAGGCCTCTACGACTTCGTTCTCGTCTTCATCCGGCCTTACGCTCACCACCCTCGGAGCCTGGATTTCGGAAAGGAGTTGTTGAGACTGGGCCGTGAGGAGATTTCGGATGCTCACCACTCCCAGGAGCGCCTCCTCATTATCCACCACATAGATGTAGTCAATAATATCCAGGTCCGCAGCGGTTGCCCGAAGCCGCGCAATGGCCGTTTCCACAGGGACATCCGGGCCAAGACTGAGGTAAGCCGTGGTCATCAGGCCCCCTGCGGTCTCCTCGGGATGAACAAGCAGTTCACGGAGGTCTTCAGCCTTCTCCTTTTCCATCCCTTCAAGGATTTCCTCTGCCCTCTCCTCCGGGAGGTCAGCCAGCAGGTCCGCTGCGTCGCTCGGGGACATCTCTTCCACAATGTCCGAGGCCTTCTCCACAGGGATTTCTTCGATGAGAGATTTCTGAATCTTCGGATCGATCTCCTCCAGGGCATCCGCTGCGGTTTCCGTATCGAGGGCGTGGAACATGGCTGATCGCTCCCGGCCGCTCAGGTCCTCGATGATATCGGCCAAGTCCGCGGGGTGGAGGTGGGAAAGCTTCTGCTGGGAGACGCTGAGCTGGAGCAGATCCGTGCCCGAAAGGAGTTGGACGTACTTCCATGAGATGAACTGATTGGGAAGATTATACGAAAAAAGCCATTGCAGGACCCGGTCGACAAGCTTCTCCCATCCGACTCTCCTCATCAGGCCCCGAAACCCTACGTCAACGTGAACCAGTCTGAGATTCGAGTTTATTCGCAGAAAGTGGAGATCGTTGACCCTCACGACCTTTGCTCCAAAGGTATCGACGATCTGCTTATCGATCACCTCCTCCCTGATGAGGATGATGTCCTTTTCAGGAACGGAGGCTTCAGAAGCCCCGGGACCCTTCTCAAGAAGGGTGATTTGAGGCTCGATGCACGCAATCCTTTCCCAGGGGACATAAATCCTCTTCCCCCTTCCCCCGGCCCGGACCGCAAGACCAATAAGCATTGGGTAGGGCTCGGCCTTTTCGACAACGACATCCATAATCTTGCCGGACTTCTGCCCGGAAGGCTCATAGACCTTTCGGTTTAAGAAATCGCTGAAGAAATAGAAATCCTTTAGACCCTGCTCCATAAATTCGTCCAAGTGACCTTCAATAAAAAAACGTGGGCTCTGGAAAAGGTTATAACGATTCGAAAGAAGGGTGTCAACCCCTGTGTGTTGGCTCTCCGATGTTCCCGTTTTGTGAGCCGGAAAACACTCTGACCTCGCCCCCTGCCATCTCCTGCAGGGTCTTCTTCGCTGCACCGGTTAGGTCTCGCTCCATATCTTTTGGAGACCGGACCGGGAAAAGGAGGCATCGGATCTTGGGGCCGCCGCTGGCTTCGATGAGGCGTTGAAATAGCTTCTGCAATTCAGAAGGATCGATCTCTCTCAGGTGGACAAGAAGGCCGTGAAGTTCCTGGACCCCATATCGTTCGATGACATCGTGTTCTCGAAACCGTATTCCTGACTGCAGGTTGTCAATCGATCCCGGTTCCCCTGCGATGATAAAAAGGGTGAGGCTTCTCGGCCTGTTTTCGGCAACCTCCCGCCTTTCATGACCTATCCCCTGAGGCGGGGCTTCGTAGTCTAACTCCTTCAGAAGCCGAACAGCTTTCAACAAGCCCACCTGATGCTCCTGAGAATGAAACCACTGAAAGAGCCCTCCACGGTCTCTGGCCGTGGGAGGCTGCTCTTTCTCTTTGGCCTTTCTCAGTTCCTGTTTCTGCTTCTGAAGCATAACGTATTCGAATCGCGAGTACGTATTCTTCACGATGAATCCGAATTCCATGACCTCCTTGTCGACAATGGGGTTGCGATGATAATACTGGCGGTATTTGCCCTGAAGGAGCTGCTTGACCGCTTTGATCTCTGTCAGGCGATTCCGTATTTCTTTATACATCTCACGGATATCAATGATGATCTTTGTAGGAATAGTCTTTTCAGGTGTGACGACCCGGCACATATCCTGAAAATCGGGAACAGTCTCTTTTAAGTACTGGTGGTCGCTTCTGACAATCCGTTCTAAACTTTCCGCGTACCTCTGGGTTCGATCTTTCTCCACCCCTCCCCCCTCCCCGGAAGGATGGAATATTGGAATAATGGGTTTAAGGAAGGAACTCTTTTGAGTTGATTGTTTTTGTCTTTCCCGCCACTCCGTTACCCCGTCATTCCACTATTCCACCCTTTGTGTTTTCAGGTGCCCCTTGAGACGCTCGCGGATGGGAGCATCTGCGGGCAGCATGGTCAATCTCTCAAGCTCATCCATGTTCACCCATCGAAGGTCACGACATCCGAGGGGCCTGGGAACGCCTCTCTCAATCCGGCAGAAATAGATGAGAAGAAGAACGGGATATTCCGGATAGACATGGAAAACGGCATCAAAAAGCGTTCCCACCGCGGCATCGATCCCTAATTCCTCTTTGAGCTCCCTTCGCAGAGCCTGCCTCGGCTCCTCTCCATCCTTGATCTTTCCACCGGGAAATTCCCAGAACAGTCCGTAATGAGACTTTTCATCTCTCTGGGTCACGAGGACCCTCTCCCTTTCAAGGATCGCCGCCGCTGTCACAATGACCGTTTTCAACTCATCCCTCAACACGATTTCTGCCCGCCCTCTTGGCCCGATAAAGGGCGTTATCCGCTTCGCGGATCAGATCCGTGACGGTCGAAGGGGAGGCGAATGTAGCCACGCCAACACTCACCGTCAGATCTCCATTAGGTTGGGAAGACTCATTGGGAAATCGCATCCTCGCCACGGTCCTTCTCACCCGTTCCGCAATCTCTCTGGCCCCCTCCCTTCCAGCGTTGATCAGGATTGCAGCAAATTCCTCTCCTCCATAGCGGGCAACGATATCGGTCTGCCGCACGGCACGTTGAATGAGCATGGCGATCGCCTTTAAAACTTGATCTCCGGCCAGATGTCCATTGGTATCGTTGTAGTCTTTGAAATAATCGATGTCGATCATGAGGAGGGAGAGGGCAGTGGGGTAGCGTTTTTGACGATCTACCTCCAGGGTCAACTGCTGAATAAAAAAACGATGATTGTACATCCCGGTCAAATCGTCGGTGTGAGACAGAAGCACTGCCTCCCCCCTCATTTTTTCGATCTCTTTTAACCTCTCCTTATAGAGATCCTTCATCGCCTGAAGCTCCCGGGCGTACTGGTCTCTCTCCTTTAACTTTTCAGCAAATTCCTTTCTGATCTTCGCCCGCTCTTCTTCGACCCGAATCCCTTCCCTCAAATCCTTGAGAATAACCAGCCAGGCTCCCTGTCGAGCGACCCCGGAGAGTTCAACAGGGATCTTCTCACCCCCCCGGCTGACGACCCGGACCTTCACCCGGATGTCCCGATCCTCATTGCTCTCTGCAAAAACCTCTCTAACCCCGGAGAGATCATCGAGAGCCAGGACATCGAGAAAATCCATCTTTTGAAGTTCTTCCCAGGAATAACCGAGTAATTCGATCCCTTGACTGTTAGCCTTGAGGAATTCTTGTTTTAAGCCAAGGATGAACAAGGGATCTTGAATCGCATCGAAGATTCCCCGCAAGAGTTGGATCTCCTTTTCGAGGGCCTCCACCCTTATCCTGATCTCGTTGATAGAGGGAGATTCCGCTTCCTGCATCGCACCCAGCACCTCGATTTTAGATTGCAAACGCCATCAACAAGAACCTGTAGTGTAGGGCTTTATGCCCGTGGACAAAATCAGGACCAAAAGCTGTTACTTGGGTTGAGCGTTACTTGTGTTATTGGGTTAAACCTTATAACTCAATAACCCAAGAACCCAATAACCCGATTGCCCA
>Ga0315282_10004487_pt1 | contig 24306 bp, 20 predicted proteins | sample YL17G07_20_MG_FD_203693 | JGI IMG/M metagenome (GOLD analysis project Ga0315282, IMG submission 203693) | Sediment microbial communities from Yellowstone Lake, YNP, Wyoming, USA - YL17G07_20 | ecosystem: Environmental > Aquatic > Freshwater > Lake > Sediment | place: USA: Wyoming | collected... | reverse complement strand
TTATTTAGATGCTTTTAAATCTTACGAAATCCCCCATCATTTAACCACCAAAGAAATGGTAGGGAAATTATATCAAGCGTTAAATGAAAGGGGAGCGGTACTATTAAATCTTATTTCATCAATTGAAGGCAATAAAGGAAAGTTTCTAAGAGCTGAGTACGCTACTTATAAGACAATTTTTCCTCAAGTTTATCTTCTACCAGTTCGTGATGTCAATCAAAGCGAAGAAAGCCAAAATATAATTTTAGTTGCTTTAAAGTCAAAAGAAATACCTAATTGGACGAGTAATAATCAGGAATTCAATCAATACCTAAAACATTTATGGCGTAAAGACATTCCGGCAGATCTGCCAATTTTAAGCGATGATTACTCTCCAGTGGATCAATATATGATGGAATTAATAATGTAAGTTTTATTACAAAAAACATTTTATGTCAGAAAGCGATAATCAATTAATTAGACCGAAGCCAGTCGTTTTAATGGTTTTAGACGGTTGGGGCATAAGTCAACCATATTCTGGTAATGCCATTAGTCAAGCTAATATTCCGACCATGAATGATTTAATTACTAGATATCCCGTTATGACTTTGGGCGCGGCCGGCGAAGCGGTCGGTTTGCCTTGGGGGGAAGCCGGTAATAGTGAAGTCGGTCATCTTAATTTAGGTTTAGGCAGGATTCTTTATCAGGATCTACCAAAGATTAATAAAGCCATTACTGATAAAAGTTTCTATAAAAATAAGGCTATCATGGATGCTATTAATCACACCAAACAATATAAATCTAAATTACATTTTCTCGGCTTGGTTTCTAACGGTGGTGTTCACTCGTCAATTGAGCACCTCGAAGCTTTAATCGCCTTAGCGGTTGAAAAAAGAGTTAGCCGTTTTTATATCCAGGCGATTTTAGATGGACGCGATACCGCGTATAATAGCGGTATTAATTTTATTAAAGAGATTGAACGTAGTTTAACTAATTTTAGCAATGGCGAGATAGCTACGGTTTCCGGTCGTTTTTACGCTATGGACAGAGATAATCATTGGGACAGGACCCAAAAAGCCTACGAAGCGTGCGTCTCGGGTAAAGGTAATTTTAGCGACTCAGCTACCGGAGTAATTGAAGAAAGTTATGCTAAAAAGATTTTTGACGAAGAATTTGTCCCCACGGTTTTAGTTAGCGATGGTCAAGCCAAAGGACGTATAGAAGACGGTGATGCGGTAATTTTTTTTAATTTTCGACCTGACCGAGCTAGACAGCTAGTCAAAGCTTTTGTTCTACCGAGTTTTGATAAGTTTAACAGAGAAAAATACTTAACTAATTTATTGTTCGTTTGTTTTACCGAATATGAGAAAAGCTTGCCTGTCGAAGTTGCTTTTCCGCCGGAAATTATCAGAGATACTTTAGGCGAGGTTATATCCCGGGCCGGTTTAAAACAGTTAAGGATCGCCGAAACAGAAAAATACGCTCATGTAACCTATTTTTTTAACGGCGGAGCTGAAAGTAAATCTCCCGGCGAAGAGCATCTTCTTATACCTTCTCCGTCAGTAGCCAGTTATGATTTAAAACCAGAGATGTCAGCGTTAGAAGTTACGGAAAAGCTAATTAAAGCAGTTGATGAGGATAAATACGACTTTGTTTTGGTAAATTTCGCTAATCCAGATATGGTTGGACATACCGGCAATATTAAAGCAACAATTAAAGCTGTTGAAATTTTAGATAAATGTATTAGTCGTGTGGTAAAGGCAGTACTATCAAAAAATGGTGTTGTTTTCATTACTGCCGATCATGGTAATGCCGAAATCGTTTTTAATATGCAAACCGGGATGATTGATAAGGAACATAGTTCCAATCCGGTTCCTTTTATCATCGTTGGTAAGCCATACGAAGGTAAGAATTTATTAGGTAAAGATGCCCCGGGCGGGGATTTAAGTTTACTGCAGCCGCAGGGGATTTTATCGGATGTGGCGGCAACCATACTTAAAGTTATGAATATAAAGAAACCTAGCGAGATGACGGGTAGAAGCCTGATATAATTTTATAAATCCTAATTTAAAAAATTATAAATTCAAAACTCTAAACTCTAAACTCTAATCAAATTCAAAGTAAAAAATCCAAAATCCAAAACAAACATAAAAGATGCACCGTTTTAAACATTTGTATTTTGGATTTTGAGTTTACTTAGAATTTAGAATTTAGAGCTTAGAGTTTTAAAATCTATGTCCATTTTAGTTATAAATTTAGGATCGACTTCGCTTAAGTATAAACTTTTCGCGGACGATGAAAGTGAGATTAAGCAAGGTATTTTTGAAAAAATCAGCAATCATTCGGCTGCCATAAAATCAGCTTTAAGGGAGATTGGCGATCTACGCGATATCACCGCAGTTGGTCACCGAGTAGTTCATGGTGGTGATAAATTTATCAACCCGGTTTTGGTGACAGAAGAGATTTTAATTGAATTAGAAAAATTTAATAATTTAGCCCCGCTACATAACCCTTTTAATTTAACTGGCATTAGGGTGTTTCGCGAATTTTTGCCGGATTTGCCGCAAGTTGCCGTTTTTGATACAGCTTTTTACGGTTCACTGCCAACGATAAGTCGAATTTACGCTATTGCCAAAGAAATTACCGAAAAATATAAAATTTATCGCTATGGCTTCCACGGTTTATCTCATCAATTTGTCCTGGAAGAAGCCGCTAAAAAATTAGACAAGCAAATAAATAAAACAAATCTGATTAGTTGCCATCTAGGCGGTGGTTGGTCAATCAGCGCGGTTAAGGCCGGCAGACCGATTGATACCTCGATGGGCTGGACGCCGCTTGAAGGACTGGTAATGATGACCAGATCGGGTGATATCGATCCCGGTATTATTTTAGAGTTACTAAAACTTTTACCGGGAGAATTGACTGAAAACAAGATTAATCAACTTTATGATTTATTAAATAATCAGTCGGGTATAAAAGGATTAACCGGGTTAACTGACTGGCAAGAACTGATCAAGAGAGTTTCCTTAGGCGATGAAATTGCCAAACTAGCTTTTGCCATTGCCATTAATCGTTTAGTAAAATATATCGGTGCTTACTGGGTATTACTTGAAGCCAAAGTTGATGCTATCGTCTTCACAGGCGCCATAGGTTCAGGCAATCCGTTTACACGAAACCAAGTAATAAATAAGATAAAGTGTCTAGGAAAAATTCCTTATTTTTCCATCAAAACTAATGAAGAGTTAATGATCGCTAGAGAAGTAAAAAAATTAATTTCTAATTCCTAAATTATAATTTCCCCCTCGGCCTGACTTCGGTGAGCTCTCTTCGAGCCTGAGCCTCAGAGCCGAAGGCAGCCGAACCGAGCTCGGGACGAAGGCTATTTTCAATATTTATGATCAAGCGTTTGTTAAATGGTCAAATAAACGGCATAACTATGGCCGCATTTTTAATTGCTTCGTCTTCTTTGCTTAGTCGTTTTCTTGGGATTTTTCGCGACCGTATCCTGGCAGGTGAATTTGGCGCCGGCGATACCTTGGATATTTATTATGCCGCTTTTAGACTGCCTGATTTGATTTATAATTTATTGATTTTAGGCGCTTTGTCCGCTGGATTTATTCCGATATTTACCAGTCTGCTTAAAAGTCCAAAAGAAAAAACTCTGAACTTTATTTCAGGCAGTAAATATAAACACGCCTGGGAATTGGCTAGCAACACTTTAAATATTTTAGCAATGGCTTTAATCATATTATGCAGTTTGGGCATAATTTTTGCACCTTGGATAACGAAGCTAATTACTCCTGGTTTCAACCCTAGTAAAATGGATTTAACTGCTAAATTATCAATGATTATGTTTCTGTCGCCTATTTTCCTCGGTATCTCCGGTGTTTTTGGCGGGATTTTGCAATCTTTTAAAAGATTTTTTGTCTATTCTTTATCACCGATTTTTTATAATATCGGAATTATTATCGGAGCTTTGTACTTGGTGCCGATCTGGGGAATTTATGGTCTGGCTTGGGGAGTGGTACTAGGCGCTTTTGCCCATATGATAGTTCAACTGCCGACTTTACTTCATCTTGGCTTTAAATATAATTTCAAATTAGATTTAAAAAATAAGCAGTTACGTAAAATTGGAGAGATGATGATACCTAGGACATTTAGCTTGGCCGTCTCGCAAATTAATTTAGTGATAATGACCATTATTGCCTCAACCTTAATCAGCGGTTCGTTAGCCATATTTAATTTCGCCAATAATTTGCAATCATTTGCCATTGGTATTTTCGGGATTTCTTTTGCAGTCGCCGTTTTTCCGGTACTAGCGCAAGTTGCTTTTGATAAGAAAAATTTGGTAAAAAATATTTCTTTAGCAGTGCGTCAAATTTTATTTTTTATTATTCCGTCAACAGTCTTACTGCTTACTTTACGGGCCCAAATTATTCGGGTAATTTTAGGCAGCGGTAAGTTTGATTGGCAAGATACGGTTTTAACTATCGATACTCTTAGTTTTTTTTGCTTATCTTTATTCGCTCAAGCTTTGATTCCTTTATTGGTCCGGGTATTTTACGCCCGTTATGACAGTAAAACACCGTTTTTCGTCGGATTAACGGCTACCTTTATAAATATTTTTTTATCACTTTGGTTGTCTAAAACCATGGGAGTAGCCGGGCTAGCCCTAGCTTTCTCCGTTACCAATATTATTAATTTCATCATCCTTTGGCTTATTTTACGTTTTGAATTAGAATCGTTAGATCAATTTAGGATTTTAACTTCAGTTGCTAAATTTTCCCTGGCTGCTTTGGCTTGCGGCATCACAGTGCAGGGTATTAAATTGATTATTTGGCCTTATGTTGATATGACAAAATTTTGGGGAGTTCTAACTCAAGGTTTAATGGCCGGAATTTTCGGAATTATAATCTATTTAGTTGTTTGTTCACTTTTAAAAAGCGAGGAATTAACTAATTTTTGGCTTTCAATTAAACGACATTTACCCTGGACTAAAGTTGAAGCAAACGATCAAGGGGAAGCCAGGGGAATCTAAAAAATTAAAATTATAAAATTTATTGACAATTTATTATTCTTGAAATATGCTTAAAATAGTTAGGGAAAAAATTTTTAAAATTTTGTAAAATTCATTGCTTGATAAATTTAATCTTAATGAAAGTTGGTTTTTTATATTTTTGATTTATCGGTATCTTTAAAACGAATATTAAGCTAGATAAAAAACTATGGCTAACGAAACTAAAAAGTTAGTAAATGGAAAAAATGACGATTCAAAGAAAAATAATGATAAAGAAAATAATCAAGAACAAGTTGTAAAACCCTTTGAACCGAAAAAGATTCTTTTTATTTCTCTGGAGAGCTTAAGCGGTGATTTGGCTTGGCAATTAGTTAAAGAGGGGCATAAAGTAAAATCTTATATTAAAGCAAAAACAGATATTGATGTCTACAGCGGTTTTATTGAAAAAGTTGACTCATGGGAACGTTGGAAAGATTGGGCCGAGGTGATCGTTTTTGATGATGTTGGTTTCGGCGCTATCGCTGAAAAGTTGCGAAAACAAGGAAAATTAGTGATCGGCGGCAGTATATACACTGATAATTTAGAAATTGATCGGGAATTCGGGCAGGCAGAATTAAAGAATAACGGAGTAAATATTTTACCTAATTGGCAATTTTCCAACTACGAAGAAGCGATAAAATTTATTAAAAACAATCCAGACCGATATGTGTTTAAACCAAGCGGTAATACACCCTCTGGCGGTAAGGGATTACTTTTTTTGGGTCAAGAAGATGACGGCAGAGATCTAATTGAATTATTGGAACAGAATAAAGATGTCTGGTATAAAAAATGTCCGGTTTTTTTACTTCAGAAATTTATTAACGGCGTAGAAATTGCTGTTGGCGCTTTTTTTAACGGCCATGATTTTATTTACCCGATTAATGTCAATTTTGAACATAAAAGGATATATCCGGGCAATATCGGTCCGTTTGCCGGTGAGATGGGAACATTAATGTATTGGAGCTCGCCAAATAATTTATTTAAGGCAACATTAGAAAAGATGCTGCCGACATTAAAACAGTCAGGTTATATTGGTTACGTTGATATTAATTGTATTGTTAATGGCAGGGGAATTTATCCTTTAGAATTTACTACCCGTTTCGGTTATCCGACCATCCATATCCAACTTGAGGGGATCCAAACACCGGTGGGCGAATGGCTTTATCGTTTGGCAAAGGGAGAGAGCTTTGAATTAAAAACCAAGAAAGGTTTTCAAATTGGCGTAAGAGTGTTGGTTGAATCGTATTTTTCCAAAGAAGATAATTCGGAAATTGTTAATTTATATCATGATTTAGCCATTACTTTTAAAAATCCAAATAATTTAGAAGGAATCCACATTGAAGATATAAAAAATGATAAAGGTATTTGGCGGGTTGCCGGCGTTTCCGGCTGTTTATTAGTAATTACCGGCAGCGGGACAACCGTAGCTGACGCCAGACATCAAGTTTATCATCGCTTAAAAAATATTATCATTCCTAATATGTTTTATCGCACCGACATCGGATCAAGATGGGATGTTGATAGTGATCGCTTACATACCTGGGGTTATTTGAGATAACCAAGAAAGCAAGAAAGCAAAAAATTGGCTTTGGTAAAATTCCTGGTTATATTTTTATAAGTTTATTATTAAAATTACCGTCCCATAACTTTCGTTATAAATAACAATGCAAGTGCTTAAAATTTAGCACTTGCATTTTATATTATTTACAGATAAATTTTTATCTAGTCATTTCTTATGCCGGCAGGCGTGGCGCGATGAGTACCGGCCGGTAAACCACCCGTTATTCCACCCAAACAATAAGTTATATGATAGGTTGAACCACTGTCTCGTACGTAATTGTAATCTACATTAGGGCAGCTACCATCTGTCATGGGCGTTGGATTACTGGGTACGATTTTCATATAAATGGTAGAGTTAGGTATACTACAGACACCGTCATTTCCAGCGATAGAACCGGTCATTGGCGTGACAGCGGTGGGGTAACCATAGCAATCGCTGAAATATAGCTCCAGAGCCGTTTGTACTTGTTTTATATCAGAAACACGTCTAGAATCCCTGGCCTTTAATCTGGCGCTGGTTAAAGAGATGACCGCTAATGTTGACAGTAAACCGATAATGGCAATTACTACCAATAATTCAATTAAAGTAAAACCTGGTCTATATTTCATATTGGTTTTATGTTAGTAAATTATTTTATGAAAAATAAATTTTAAAATAAATAATTTAACTTAAATTTATCAATTTTTAATTTTTATGGATTGGTAACGCTAGCCGGAGTAGCTTGATGTGTACCGGCAGGGATACCACCAGTACTACCGCCTAAACAGTAAGACATATGATAACTGCTATTACTATCCTGTGTGTAATTATAATCAATGTCTGGGCAACCACCGTCAGTTCTGGGCGTTGGATTATTGGGTGTAATTTTCATATAAGTGATAGTATTGGGCGGATTACAATAGCCATCATCACCAGCAATACCTTCACCTATTGTTACCATTGTCGGGTAACGATAGCAGTCATTAAAATATAAATCTAAAGCAGTACGTATTTGATTAAGGTCAGAGATTCTTCTGGCGTCTCTCGTTTTTATTCTGGCATTATTTAAACTGACCATGGCGAAAGTTGATAATAAACCGATAATAGCAATTACGACCAATAGTTCAATTAAGGTAAAACCGGCACGTCTTGAACGGAGTTGAAAGGTCTGTTTTCTCATAATTTTTAGTCTTTCACGACTTAATGGCTAAGTAATCATTAAAAAATTTGAAATTATAATATAATTATTTATTCACAATTAGTTTAATTATACCATAAAAATATTTTTAAAGGAAGTAAAGGCTAATATTTTTACAAACGATAAATAGCTTTTTTATTTGACCAAAAGGTGAGAAATTTGTAGGATATTAGTAGGGACAGGTCGCAACTTGCCCCTACAATAAATTAATTCTATGAATAACATCAGAAATTTTTGTATAATTGCCCATGTTGATCACCCCGTAATGAAGACGGGGCTAGATTCAAGTTTTTATTGTTTGAATATTTTATGACCAAGATACGTAATTTTTGTATCATTGCGCATATCGATCACGGCAAATCTACTTTGGCCGACCGGATGTTGGAAATCACCGGTACGATTGAAAAAAGAAAAATGAAAGATCAGGTATTGGACAGAATGGATCTTGAAAGAGAGCGGGGGATTACCATTAAACTTCAACCGGTGACCATGGCATATCAAGATTATATTTTAAATTTAATTGATACTCCGGGGCATGTCGATTTTACTTACGAAGTATCACGCAGTTTGGCGGCGGTTGAAGGTGCGATTTTATTGGTTGACGCTACGCAGGGAATTCAGGCGCAAACTCTGGCCAATTTATATTTAGCTTTAGAGCAGAATTTAATCATCATTCCGGTCGTCAATAAAATTGATTTACCAGCGGCTCAAATTAATAAAACCAAAAATGAAATTATTAAATTATTAGGCTGTAAGGAAAACGAGATAATCTGTTCTTCAGGTAAGACCGGGCAAGGAATTAAAGAAATTTTGCAAGCGGTGATTGAGCGCGTACCAATGCCAAAATCACCCCCACTTTATTACACTCCTAGTAAAGGAGAGAAAACTGGGGAAGGAGAAAAAGAGATTGATTATTTACGGGCATTAATCTTTGATTCTAATTATGACGAATACCGAGGCGTGGTAGCTTATATACGTTTATTTAACGGTAATTTAAAAAAAGGTGATAAAATAAGGTTAATGGCTAGCAAAGCCAAGAGCGAGGCATTAGAAGTCGGAATTTTTAAACCTGAATATAAACCTACCGGCAGACTTAGTTCAGGTGAAATCGGTTACATTATTTCCGGTTTTAAAGACGTTAGCGAATGTCGAGTGGGCGATACCGTAACTTTAGTCGGCTATGAAGATAAGGTGAAACCGCTTAAGGGTTATAATGAAGTAAAACCAATGGTCTTCGCCGGTATTTTTCCCAGAGAAGGTAATGAATTCCAGGAATTAAGAGACGCGATTGCCAAATTAAAGTTAAATGACGCCTCTTTAATCTATGAACCGGAACATTCTCAGGCCTTGGGCTTTGGTTTTAGGTGCGGGTTTTTAGGATTGCTCCATTTAGAAATTTTTCAAGAACGGCTTAAACGGGAATATAATTTAGATTTAATTGTGACTATACCCAGCGTCGCTTATAAAGTTTTCAGTAAAACCGGAGATGAAATTATAATTCGCAGCCCGCAAAAATTACCCGACATATCTCAAATCGAAAAAATTGAGGAACCCTGGGTCAATTTGGACATTATTACACCCAAAGAATATCTTGGATCGGTCTTGAAATTAGTGCAGGAAAAAAGAGGTTTATATATAAATACCGAGTACTTAGATGAAAACAGGGCGATTCTGCATTATCAAATACCAATGTCCACTATTTTAACGGATTTTTACGATAAGATTAAAAGCGCCAGTTCGGGCTATGCCTCGATTAATTACGAATTTTTCGGTTTTAAATCAGCTGAGGTAATTAAGATGGATATATTAGTTGCGGAAGAGCCGGTTGAGGCGTTGACCACTATTGTCTACCGTGATCAAGCTTATGAACGCGGTAAAGAGATTGTTAAAATATTAAAACAGACTTTGCCCAAGCAAATGTTTGTAGTTAAATTACAAGCGGTCGTCGGTGGTAAGATAATTGCTGCGGAAAAAATTTCAGCCCTACGCAAAGACGTAACAGCCAAACTTTATGGCGGTGATGTCACTAGAAAGCGTAAATTATTGGAAAAACAGAAAAAAGGCAAAAAGAAAATGGCAGTTCGAGGTAAGGGGAGCGTGGAAATTCCAAGTGATACGTTTATTAAGTTATTAAAAAGATAACTTTAAAATTTTCAATTATCAATTATCAGTTTTCAAACAAATCTTAAATTATAAAATTTTAAAATTTATATATTAGAAATTCATTGAAAATTGAAAATTGTAAATTGAAAATTAATAAACATGTTATGTTAAAAATATATAATACTCTAAGCCGTAAAAAAGAGTTATTTAAAGCAAAAGATAATAAAGTCGGTCTCTATGTCTGCGGTATTACACCCTATGACGTTACCCACCTTGGCCACGCTTTTACTTATACGTTTTTCGACGTGGTAGTGCGTTATTTAAGATATCTCGGTTTTAAGGTTACTTATGTACAAAATTTAACAGATATTGACGACGATATTTTAAAAAAAGCCAAGGAACTAAAGATAGGTTGGAGATTATTGGGAGAAAAAAACACAGCTACTTTCTTAGATGATAATGATTGGTTAGGAAATTTACGGCCTGATATTTATCCGCGTGCCAGTGATCATATTGGAGAGATGATAGAATTGATTAAGAAACTTGTAGCTAAAAAATTCGCTTATGTCAAAAATGGTAGCGTTTATTTTTCAATAAATGCTTTTAAAGATTATGGAAAATTAAGTAAACTGGCGCGAAGTAAGATGCTCTATCTCGCCAACCAGCGTGGTAATAATCCGAAAGATACTAACAAAAAAAACCCACTGGATTTCGTGCTTTGGCAGAAGCAACAGCCGGGCCTGCCTGCGCAGGCAGGTGAACCGAGCTGGCCATCATCCTGGAGCGAAGGCAGGCCAGGCTGGCATATAGAATGTAGCGCCATGTCTACCAGATATCTAGGTCAGCCGGTGACTATTCATGGTGGCGGTGCTGATTTAATTTTTCCTCATCACGAGAGTTCAGTCGCCCAAACCGAAGCGGTAACTGGCAAACGATTTGTTAGCTATTGGCTGCATACCGCCATGTTACGTTACCATGGTAAAAAAATGAGCAAAAGTCTTGGTAATTTGCTATTAATAAGTGATTTAAGAAAAAAATACAGTGCCAATGTGATCAGGCTCTATTTACTGTCTCATTATTACCGTAAAGTCTGGTCAGCAGATTTAAAAGATTTAATTAAAGCCGAAAAATTAAATTTACTTTTTAAAAGAATCTGGCGGATGCCTTCTGGGTTGGGACAACCTTTAAATATTAACCATCTTAAGATAGATTTTTTTAATTCTTTGGCTAATGATATTAATACGCCTCAGGCCATTAAATATCTTGAAAAATTATGCTTTAAAATTATTGAGAGTGACAAAGCCACCAACATTAATGACGCTAAGTTATTTTTAAGCCAAGCCTTTTCCCTTTTAGGCTTGAAGATAGAATTTATATGAAGCAAATTAACCCCGTTAGAAAATTTAACAGAAAATTTAATCCCGCTGGAGTTATTTTAAAATATAATCCAGCTAAAGAGCGTCAGAGCATTATTTCTAACGGGCTAGATTTTAAAGACGAGACTATCTTAGCGGTCGGTGCTCATCCCGACGACTTGGATTTTGGTTTCGGCGCTACAATTGCTAAAGCTGCGAGTCAAGGCGCGAAAATTTATTACCTACTGGCGACTAAAGGGCAGCGCGGCTCAAACGATAAAAATATGACCAGCGATGAGTTATCAGTTTTAAGAGCTAATGAACAAAGGCGGGCGGCAAAAGTTTTAGGAGTAAAACAAGTATACTTTTTAAATTATAACGACGGCGAACTAGTGGCCGATATTAAGCTAAAGGAACAGATTGTTATCTATATTAGAAAAATTAAACCGAGTATGGTTTTTACCATGGACCCAAGCCATTTCTTTTATAAAGAATTCGGTTTCGTAAACCATTCCGATCATCGAGCGATCGGTGAAGCCACGCTTGATGCCTGTTACCCGCTGGCGAGAGATTGGCTTTCTTTCCCCGAGCACGACGCTTTAGGTTTAAAACCGCATAAAGTCAAACAGCTATTTTTCCCCAGCTTTGATCCGGAAGAAGCAAATTATTTCGTCGATGTAACAAAAACTTTAAAGTTAAAATTCCGAGCTTTAAAATTTCATGCCTCTCAGGTTGGCGATATGACGGCGGTTAGACAGAGAATGACCGAACGAGCCAGACTATTAGGCAGAATAATTAATAAGACCTATGCCGAAGCTTTCATCAGGCTGGTCTTATGGCAATAAACAGATATTTAGAAGGCGAATGCTGCAAATTAAATAATATTTATGGATAAAGTTATTTATAAAGATTTGTCATATAAGATTACAGGCCTTCTTTATAAAACACATAGGGTTTTAGGTCGTTATAGAAACGAAAAACAATACGCAGACTATTTCGAAGGTTTATTGAAAGACGAGGGACTTAAATATGTTAGAGAATTTAGATTTGAAGATATGCAATACGGTAGAGGGAGAGTAAGATGTGTTTGCGATTTCATTTCTAAAAATGATTATTATCAAGCAAAGCGTTATTTAGTCACACTCAATTTAAAGTTATCGATAATAGTAAACTTTAGACAAAACAGGCTGGTACCAAAAAGAGTGTTAAATAAAGAATATCAAGTCTAATATATTATTCGCAGCATTTGCATACATTTGCGGTTCGCATTATATAATTAAGCTTAAAGTGCCTATTTCGATAAAACGTGAATTTAAAATATTAGAAGGTTAATAATTAAGCGATTATGAAAAAGAAAACCGTTCAAAGAATAATTTGGCTATTTATCACTATAGTAGTTATTTTTACTATGGTGATTTGGACCGTTGGCGTATTTTTCTATTAATTTCCTAAGTCATTAAATTTTATGTTTATTAGGTGGGAAATTATGCCGAAGATCACGGCTGATTTTGTTAATCGGCAGGTTGGCTATGGTAAAATTATTTTACAACTTTTAGCTAATCGTAATTTAACCGATAGACAAAAGATTGAGCAGTTTTTTAATCTAGATTATAAACGACAATTATTAGATCCATCATTATTCGCTAATATGGACGAGGCGATAAAATTGATTATTAAGCATATTAAAAATAAAAATAAAATAGTAGTTTATGGCGATTATGATGCGGACGGAGTCACTGCTACGGCACTACTTTATGAAATTTTAAAAACTTTAAAAGCTAAGGTCAGTGTTTATATTCCGCATCGGGTAAGCGAAGGTTATGGTTTAAATAAAAAAGCCGTTGACGAGCTGGCTCAAGCCAAAGTCAAACTCATTATTACGGTAGATACCGGAATTCGCAATCAAGCGGAAGTGGCTTATGTAAAAAGCGCCGGTTTGGAAGTAATCATTACCGACCACCATACGGCACCGGCGGGAAAAGACTTACCGGATTGTTTAATTATCAATCCGATGATGGGAGATTATCCGACTAAATCTTTAGCTGGAGTCGGTGTAGGTTTTAAATTAGCTAAGGGTTTACTGAACCGAGCTAAACTGACGGAAGAAAATAAAAAAAATTTAGAAGAAAGCGTTTTAGATTTAGTAGCGATCGGTACGGTAGCTGACTGCGTCAGTTTACTCGGCGAGAATAGAGTTTTAGTTGCCGAGGGATTAAAAATAATCAACCGTAATACAAGACTGGGTTTGGACGAATTACTAAAAGTGGCGCAAATAAAAACTAACGGTGAGAAGCCAATTAACTCTTGGAATATCGGCTGGCAAATAGCGCCTCGGCTAAATTCGGCCGGACGATTAGATCATGCCAATACCGCCTTTGAATTATTGGTGACTAAAAATGAATATGAGGCTAAGCAAATTGCGGAAAAGTTAAATCAAGCGAATAATAAAAGACAGAAATTAACCGATGAAATATTCGCTTTTTGTGAAAAAGTTATTAACCGGGAGATATTAAACGAAAAAATATTAATTTTAGTTTCCCCGGACGGATTAGGAGCTAATAATCATTGGTCGGAAGGTGTAATCGGTTTGGTAGCCGGACGTTTATGCGATAAATATTCACGGCCAGCCGTGGTTATCACCCAGAGCGGAGAAGAAGTAAAAGGTTCGGGCCGCAGTATCGAAGAATTTAATATTATTGATGCTTTGGAGCAGACCAGAAAATATTTAAGTAGATTCGGCGGGCACGCCAGGGCAGGAGGCTTTACCCTAAAAAGTAAAAAAGATTTAGTTAATTTTTCCAAAGAGATGAAAAAGATAGCGGAAAGAACGCTTAAACAAGTTGATTTAAGCCCCAAATTAATGATTGAGGTAGAGTTGGCTTTGTCGGAAGTGAACGATCAATTAATTAACGATTTAAGCAAGTTTGAACCTTTCGGCGAGGATAATCCTCGTCCTAAATTCATGAGTCGTAATTTACCGATTAGAGACAAAGTTATTATGGGTTTAAACGGACAACATATTAAATTCAGAGTGGGTAACTTTTGGGCAGTGGCTTTTAGTCAAGCGGAACAGTGGCAGGAGCTAAGGATTGGTGACAAAGTCAATATGGTGTATTATTTGGAATTTAATCAATTTAATGGCAGAAGTGAGATACAATTAAAGATAGTGGACATTAAGACATGTAACACGTAACACGCAACTTTTAACTTATAACTTATAACTTTTAACTGTATATTACCAGTTATGAGTTATAAGTTATGGGTTATAATGCCAAACACAACAAATTGATTATATATGCAGATGGTGGTGCTCGCGGAAATCCTGGACCAGCCGGTATTGGCGTGGTGATAATGAATGAACAAAAAAAGGTGGTTGATCAAGTTTCTAAATACATCGGTGAAGCAACTAATAATCAAGCCGAGTATCAGGCTTTATTAGCGGCCTTGGATAAGGCTAAAGAATTAGGCGCTAAAGAGTTAGAAATTTTTTTGGATAGTGAATTATTGGTAAAACAGTTAAACAGGCAATATCGCGTTAAAGATAAAGACCTTGCTTTATTATTCGTTAAAGTTTATAATGCGGTTTTAGGTTTTAATAAAGTGACTTTTAAGCACATCAGACGTGAACAAAATATTGAGGCGGATAAATTGGTTAATTTGGTGATAGATAGGGCAGTAAGTTAAAATTTTGGGCACATGGCTCAACTGGTTAGAGCGCTGCGTTCACATCGCAGAGGTTTCTGGTTCAAGTCCAGATGTGCCCACCAAAAGATGGCATGTAAGCCATTTTTAATTAATTCTAATAGATAATTAATAGGTATTATTCTTAACTATGTTAACTATTACATCATGTGTTATCAGTGCATATTTTATTGACATTTAGCAAAATTAATGGTAGTATCGAATTACAAATTGTTCTTTAAATTTCATTAATCTTAGGGTAAGCGGATGATTACCCAGCCCCAGTTTTTGTGAATAAATAATCCAAATTATATTATTAATTTAAGATTTAAATATTCAACTCACAGTTGTTTATTTACGAAAACTGGAGCTGGGAGGAAAGTCCGGACTCTAAATCCCGCATTTTGCGGGATGAAAATGGCAGTGGGTAACGCCCACCAAGAGAAATCTTAGGGAAAGTGTCCCGATGATTCTATCGGGATCCCGCTAACAATAATTAATTTAATTAAAGTAGCGGGGCCACAGAGACAATACTACCCCTCTTCAGTTTTATTATTTATATGCATTTTGTTTATTTAATCTACAATACAAAAACAAAGAAATTTTATCTCGGTGAAACAGATAATTTAAGTAGACGCTTAAAACAGCATCGACTTGGTATGAATAAATCGACTAGATACTATTGTAAATATTGGCATTATGTTTATGTTGAGATCTATAAATCGAAGAATGACGCTAAAGCGAGAGAAAAAAGATTAAAATCTCATGGATCAGGCATGGTGGAAATAAAAAAACGTATTAAACATTCAATACAACTTGTAGAATTACTAGATAATAAAACTGAGGAGGGGGAAAGGTGAAAAGTTATGCGATGTTTAAGTTATATAGGATATCCGAATAACATAGACTACGCATTTTCTACGTTGGTGACAACGATAGATGGTAAACCCTGCCTGGAGCAAGGCCGTGCTCCGATTAATATCGGTGAGAGCCGCTTGACCCCGTTAGCAATAACGGGGCTAGATAGATAATCATCCCTACCAAAATTTTGCAAAAAAGCAAAATTTAGGCAGGACAGAATCCGGCTTATAGCTTGCCCTGAGGTTAATGGAATTTAAAAATAGACAATAGACAACTAGACAACAAGACAGTTAGAATAATCAATGTGTAACTCTAACTGTCTATTTACCTGCCTGCGCAGGCAGGCTAGATGTCTAGTTATCTATTTTCTATTTATGTATGAAGCGCAGTGAACTATTCTTCTCATTTTTATTGGTGCCACTAGATTTCGTCATGATTCTTCTAGCCGGGATTTCAGCCTACTACATAAGATTCGCCCAAATCACGACCGACATCAGACCGGTTATTTTTAATTTACCCTTTACCGGTTATTTAAAAATCGTTATTTTAGTGGATTTACTTTGGCTTATCATCTTCGCTTTAGCCGGACTTTATAATATTAAAGGCGCACGCAGTATTGTTGCGGAAATCTACCGAGTAATACTGGCTTGTTCTACCGGATTGGTTTCGATCGTAGTTCTAATTTTCGTTTTTCGCCAATTATTTTCCTCGCGTTTTATCGTTTTAGTCGGCTGGCTAATAGCTATAATTTTTATTAGTCTGGGCCGGGTTTTAGTAAGATACATCCAACGCGCCTTATTCGAGTATGACATCGGTACTCATAAGATAGTCATGGTGGGTAATAGCAAAACTACCGATATTTTAATGCATGAATTTTCCGCAAAAAAGAATTTGGGTTTTGTAGTAGTTAAACGGTTAAGAGATTTCAATATTGAGACTGCGCAGGAGCTCCAAGAATTTTTAAAAACTAAAGAGGTGGATGAAATTATTCAAAGCGATCCCAATTTAACTAAAACCGAGGTATTAAGACTTTATGATTTCGCCGATGAGTATCATTTATGTTTTAAATATGCCGCTGATTTATTGGGTACAAAAGTATTAAAAACTGAAGTCAATGAAATTACCGGCATCCCGATCGTTGAGGTCAAAAAAACTCCTTTGGACGGCTGGGGTAGGATCAGTAAAAGACTATTCGATATTATAGGTTCGCTTTTATTAATCATTATTACCTGTCCTATAACCATCCTAACGGCCATATTAATAAAAATCGATTCTTACGGCCCAGTATTTTTTTCGAAGAAAGATGACGGTACACCGCTGTACCGGGTCGGTCAAAACGGTAAAATGTTCCGTTATTTTAAATTTCGTTCTATGACACCAGGAACTGATAATTTGCGTTATGGTAAGTTAGCCGATAAAAACATTAGAGACGACGGTCCGATGGTTAAAATAAAAAATGATCCCCGGATAACCAGAGTAGGAAAAATTATTAGGCGCTGGAGCATCGATGAATTAGTTGAATTATTTTTAGTCATCAAAGGTGAGATGAGCCTAGTCGGTCCCAGGCCGCATTTGCCCGAGGAAGTGGCCAAGTATGAGCATCATCATAAAAAAGTTTTAACCGTTAAGCCGGGTATGACCGGGCTGGCGCAAATCTCGGGCAGAAGCGAATTAAGTTTTGAAGACGAGGTTAAACTAGACAGTTATTATATTGAAAATTGGTCACTGCCATTGGATTTAGCCATATTATTAAGAACACCAATAGCGGTAATTAGACACCGGATTGCGGAATAGATATTTGCGTTTAACATATAACTCATAACTGATTTTTTAAAAGATTTAATAATAAATAAATTAAACAAAATATGCGAGTTGCACTAGTTCATGACCATCTGGCGCAGGATGGTGGTGCGGAAAAGGTTTTAAAGGTATTGGCTGAAATGTTTCCAGCAGCACCGATTTATACTTTACTTTGCGATCAAAAAAATGTTGATAAATATTATAAAGATCGTCAGATAGAAACCTCAATCATTCAAAAACTACCCGGCGGTATAACCCATTACCAATGGTATATGCCTTTTATGCCAATGGCAGTGGAATTCTTTGATTTGACCGGTTATGATGTAGTAATTTCCGATGCATCAGCCTTCGCTAAAGGCGTCATCACTTCTACCGACACTTTGCATATTTGTTATTGCCATACTCCAACTAGATATATTTGGGATTATACTCATAAATACATTAAAGAACTGAAATACAATAAATATTTTAAAAAGATAATTTCTCTGGTATTAAATTATATTCGTATTTGGGATAAAGTGGCGGCCGATCGTGTCGATTTATATCTTGCCAATTCTGAAACTGTTAAAAAACGAATAAAAAAATATTATCGTCGTGAAGCAGTGGTGATTAATCCTCCCGTAGAGATAGAGCAGTTTAAAATTTCCCCGGAAATTGACGACTATTTTTTAATCGGCGGCAGGTTGTCGCCTTATAAAAGAGTTGATCTAGTGATTGAAGCTTTTAAATCATCGGGTAAAAAATTGAAAATTTTTGGTGAGGGAGTGGATTTATCTCGACTTAAGAAAATTGCCGGTGATCAGCCTAATATTGAATTTTTAGGTCGAGTTAATGACCAGGAAAAGAGTGAACTTTATAGTCATTGCCAAGCTTTTTTGAATCCACAAGAAGAAGATTTTGGTATTACCATGATTGAAGCATTTGCTTCCGGCCGGCCGGTAATCGCTTTTAGAAAAGGTGGCGCAACCGAGACCATTATCGAAGGCGTAACCGGCGTATTTTTTGATGAGCAGACTGCCGATAGTTTAATAACGGCAATTAAAAATTTTCATAAAGATAAGTTCAATCCGCGCCTTATCAGACAACATGCGGAAAAGTATTCGGTGGAAAGATTTAAAAATGAAATAAAAAAATTTATCGAGGAGGAATGGAAAAAATTTAATAATAAATAAATGAAGATCGGTATCGATATTCGGCCATTGATGGACGCGCAATATAGCGGCGTGTCCGAATATACGTTAAATCTAGTCAAGGAGATTTTAAAGCTGGATGCTTCGGCAAGCTCAGCACGGGCTAATAATCAATATAAATTATTTTATAATTCTTTTCATGACATAAAATCGCGTCTTCCTGAATTTAAGTCTGCTAACGTCGAAGTTATCGGCCTAAATTATCCCAATAAAATTCTAAACTATTTGTACTTTAAACTGCTAGCTTATCCAAAGATCGACAAACTTCTTGATGTGGATCTTTTTTTTATGCCTCATCTGAATTTTATCGCTCTGTCTCCTTATTGTAAAAGTATCATTACGATTCACGACTTGTCTTTTTTTAGATTCCGGGAGTATTTTAGTCTTAAAAAAAACCTATGGCATTATTTACTTAACGTCAAGAATTTATTGAATAAATTCGATTTGATTATCGCTCAATCGGCCAATACTAAGCAAGATATTATGGAACTGTGTGGTGTTAAAGAAGAGAAAATTAAAGTGATTTATTCCGGAGTTGGGCAAGAGTTTAAAAAGTTACAATTTTCAATTTTTGATTTTCAAAAAAATATAGCTTCACTTTATTTAAATAATGACTATAAGAAGTTAAACGAGGTTAGAAAAAAATACGATCTGCCTGAAAAATTTATTTTATATCTTGGGACATTGGAGCCGAGAAAAAATATTGAAGGAATTATTGGTGCGTACGGTGAATTAAGAAGGAAAAATAAAGAGTTGGACAATATAAAATTAGTAATTGCCGGAGGTTGGGGTTGGAAAAGCAAAAATATTTTGAAAGTATGGCGGAAATCAAATTATAAAGATGAGATTGAATTTTTAGGTTATGTTGAATCAGCCGATAAAGTTTATTTATATAATTTAGCTTCAGTTTTCGTTTACCCTTCATTTTACGAAGGCTTCGGCTTCCCGCCGTTGGAAGCCATGGCCTGTGGCCTACCGGTCATTACCAGTTTTTCCTCGTCTTTACCCGAAGTGGTGAGCGAGGCGGCTATTATGGTTGATCCCGATAATATTAACCAGATAGCCGAGGCTCTAAAGCAAATTTTAACTGATTATGAATTAAGAAACGATTTAATAAAAAAGGGATTGGAGCGTGCCAGACAGTTTAGCTGGGAAAAAACAGCCAGAGAGTATTTAGAGGTGTTTCAGGACGTTTAAATAAAAGATGTAAATATATAGAAACCGAACTTCCAATCGGAAGTTCGGTTTCTTAATAATAACCGCATTATAGAGTAAAGTGCGGTTATTTTTTGCGAGTATTCGTCCCTTTTTAAGTTTTGGGTTGACAGAAATAATTTATTATGTTAAACTAATAAGTTATCGAAAAAATACTAAATTCATTTAACAAATAACAAAAAAAGTAAAAGGAGGATTAGATGAAAAAGGGAAACGTTCTTTACTTACTTATGTTTGTTCTTTGTATATTAACACTGGTCGGATGTGCTCCTGGCCCAAATCCAGCGGCTACGAAAGACAGTGTCGCGGGCTTCTGGATTGGTTGGTGGCATTTTTTCATTTCACCTTACTCCTTGTTCATGTCGCTCTTTTCAAAGGAGGTAAATATTTACGACGTATATAATAATGGATTTTGGTACAATTTTGGTTATGTTTTCAGCTTGAGCTTGGCATGGTGCGCAGTCATTATTGCACGTTTGTACAAGTTCATTAGATATATCTTGGCTTTCGCCAAGAAATTACGTCACTAATATAAAATTTATGCTTAGTGTAAATTGCGCCGCAGGCTCGACCCGCGGCTTTTTTTATAATCAATATATTTAAAAAGAAAAATTAAAATTTTGTTTCTTGATAGCTTGTCTATTATTACCATTAAAGATATAATTATTTCAGCCCCGGCAGTTAAATTTAACTAAAATTTTTAGTTATGCAACCAAAATGGGTAATAAAATTAAGAATAATTTTGTGGGTAATTTTGGCTGTTGCCGTTATCTGGCTACTGGACAGAGCTATTGTGCCGAGTGGCAAGGTTAGTTATGTGTATGATTTTAAAAAAGACTCCAGATTTATTTATAATTTGACGCCCAAAGAAAGAGTGGCAACGGTGGACGGCCTAAGCAATAAAATAATCGGCGATCCGGTTTATTTTTCTTTGCGCACGCCCAGAAAATTCGAGACAGCCAAATTAACGATTTCATATCAAACCGTAGGGGCAGAACACTGTTCTGCCCCTACCTGCCTGCCGATTGTCGAGGCCGGGATTTTGGCGGATAAAATAGTTTGGCGCTACGATTTACAACCAATAGAAAATAAAATCATTAATCGGTTGTCAATGGTGTGGCCGGTAATTTACGGGCAAGACGGAACCATGTTATTACAAAGAGATGCTTCGACGACTTCGACAGGCTCATCGCAGGCAAGCTCAGCACAAGTAAAGAAATATAATACTATCGACGAATTTTTAAAGAATTTGCCGGATAGTTCACAAATTGCCGCATATAATTATAATTTAAAAACTAAATATAATTTACCTGACTATAAGGCCGGTAAGCAGGAAAATAAAATTGATTATAAACTGCGTGGAGCTTATCAGTTTTATACTTATATTAAAAACGAAGATCTAAATTGGCAGTTTAATTTTAGTGACTTGAATCTTAATAAAGACAGCGATCCGATTGACGTCAATTTATATTATGAGCAAGGATTAATCGCCAGCCGCCATTTGGACGATACCGGACCAGGCAGTCCTTCGACGGGCTCAGGACAAGGAGATAATGGTCAGACGGTAAATCGCGGCAGTATAAGTTTGGACGAAGCCAATCTACCCGAAGGCATTTACCGCATAGAATTGCATGTTAATGACGACATAGTGACTAATCAAATTATTACTAAGCAAACTAAGTTGGCGTTCATCAATAAAATTTGGGTGACTGGCGAGGCAAAAGATGTTAACTTGGTGACTGACACTCTGTCCGTTTCGGCACAAACGCAAAGCCCGGCTTCATTGCAGAACATTAAAATAGGCGACAAAGATTTAGATTTGGCGGAAACCTATAAGCAATATAGCCAAACCACCAGCGGCAAGATAACTACAATAAAATTATTGAAAGCTGATGTTGTTTTAGCCGGAGACGGCGTATTTAGTTTTAACCAAGAGAGCTTGATTAACCCTTCCTTAAAAAAGGTTGATCAAAATTTTGATTTAAATCAGTCGGGTATAAATTATATTATTGCTAGATATACTAGTCCGCAATGGCAAAATCAATGGCAAGTCAGTCAGGCCGAATTTGATTTGACGAAAGCTTATACCGAATTCGGTAAATATACGTTTTTAATTTCTGTTCCCGGACTTAAAGCCGATGATCAAGATAGTGATGCCATCTTACTTAAAGAAATAAGAGTTGATTTACAAGGTAAAAGTTTGTGGCAGAAGATAGGGGAAGTAATAAGTAAGAAGTAAGAAGTCAAAATATGAAATATATATATTTAATTTCAAAAGAATTATTTTACGTTTTAGCTGGTGCTATGGTAATTTTTGTAATCATGGAAATCGTCTGGCCCAACATTGTTTTGGCTTACCTTAATCTAAATTGGCTATTGATTTTTTGGCTAATTGTTGGTATATTTATATTACTTATTTATCAGGAAAAAACCGATGATTGAAGGCGTAATCATAAAAAAATTAAATAAAAACATGGACGAACGGGGCTGGTTGTCTGAATTCTGGCGAAATGATGAAATGGATTACCAACCGATAATGAGTTATGTCAGCCTGACCAAGGCCGGAATGGTGCGAGGCCCGCATGAACATACTAAGCAGACCGATTGTTTCATTTTTATTGGTCCGGGTAAATTTGAGCTGCATCTTTGGGATAGACGTGAGCAAAGCAAAACTGAAGGCGAATATCAGACTGTCGAAGCCGGCGAAAATGAACCCTGTTTAGTCATGGTGCCGCCGGGCATAGTCCATGGTTATAAAAACATTAGCCAGCTTGATGCTTATTGTATAAATTTGCCAGACAAGTTATATCGTGGACCGGGAAAGAAAGAAGAAGTTGATGAGATAAGATGGGAAAAAGACCCTGAGTCGTCATATAAAATAAATTAAAAATAATTAATTTTGTCATGCTGAACCCCATTATACAACGGAGCAAGCTTGTTTCAGCATCTCCGCCAGAGGCGGACAAGTAGATCCTGAAATAAATTCAGGATGACAAGTTAGGTTTATGGAAAACTGTATCTTTTGTAAAATCGTTAAGGGCGAAATTCCCGCGGCCAAAGTTTATGAAGATGAAAAAATTCTGGCTTTTTTAGATATTAATCCGGTAAATTTCGGTCATACCTTAGTCATACCCAAAGAGCATTATCCGACTTTCATTGATTTGCCTGATGAGTTAATCAAAGAAATATTTACTCGCGCTAAAAAACTAATTCCTGCGATCAAGCAAGCGATGAATGCTGATTATGTAGTTTTATCAGTAGTGGGCGTTGATGTGCCGCATTTTCATCTGCACCTTATTCCCAGAAATTTTAATGACGGACTGGCTAATTTTTGGCCGACGAAAAAATACGGTGAAGGGGAACTACAACAGGTAGCTGATAAAATAAAAAAATTAACAGTTAAATTTGTCTAAATCCTATGCTAATTAAGCATTGATTTAAACAGATTAAGACAGATTTTATATGAAAATTCTTGTAACCGGTGGCGCAGGATTCATCGGCAGTAACTTTATCCATTATTGGTTAAAAAAATATCCTGATGATGAAATTATCAATCTGGACTTTTTAACCTATGCGGGGAATTTAGAAAATTTAAACGATATAGAAAAAGATCCAAAATATCAATTTATTAAAGGTGATATCTACGACGTTAATCTGGTAAACGATCTGGTCAGGGGAGTGGACTTGATTGTCCATTTTGCGGCCGAGAGTCATGTTGACCGCTCGATTTTAGCCAGCCAGGATTTTATCAGAACTAACGTTGAAGGCACGCGCGTTTTACTGGATGCGGCTAAAGATCACGGTAAAATCAGATTTCATCACATTTCCACCGATGAAGTTTTCGGTTCGCTTAAAGCTGGTGATGCAAAATTCAATGAAAGCACACCATATGATCCGCGAAGTCCTTATAGCGCTTCTAAAGCCGCGGCTGACCATCTGGTTAGGGCTTATTGGCATACTCATAACCTGCCGATCACGATTTCTAATTGCAGCAATAATTACGGACCTTACCAGTTTCCGGAAAAAGTTATCCCTTTGTTCATAACAAATTTATTAGAAGGTAAAAAAGTTCCGTTATATGGTGAGGGTAAAAATATCCGCGATTGGATTTACGTTGATGATCATAATACCGGCGTGGAAATGGTAATAAAGAGAGGTAAGATCGGAGAAACTTATTGTTTAGGAGGTGGTAATGAATTAACTAATTTGGAATTAACTAAAAAAATATTAAAATTAATGAACTACGACGAGAAGCTGATTGAATATGTTAAAGACCGGCCGGGGCATGATTTCCGTTATGCCATGGATTACAGTAAAGCCAGGCGGGA
>Ga0315282_10004486_pt1 | contig 24310 bp, 25 predicted proteins | sample YL17G07_20_MG_FD_203693 | JGI IMG/M metagenome (GOLD analysis project Ga0315282, IMG submission 203693) | Sediment microbial communities from Yellowstone Lake, YNP, Wyoming, USA - YL17G07_20 | ecosystem: Environmental > Aquatic > Freshwater > Lake > Sediment | place: USA: Wyoming | collected... | reverse complement strand
AAAAGATGATCTCCCAGTTTATAAGGCCTTAAAACTCGAAGAGCGGCGTCAACGCGAGGGTATAGAGCTTATTGCCTCTGAAAATTATGTCTCACCTGCTGTCATGGAGGCCATGGGTAGCGCCTTCACCAATAAATATTCTGAGGGCTTGCCGGGAAAAAGATATTATGGTGGTAATCAGTATATCGATATGGTTGAGATATTGGCGATTGAGCGGGCCAAAAAACTGTTTGACGCAGAGCATGTCAACGTCCAGCCACATTCAGGTAACCCCGCTAACATGTCAGTCTATTTTGCACTTTTATCACCCGGCGATACTGTTTTGGGGTTAAGTCTTGCCCACGGAGGACATCTAAGTCACGGTTTGCCGATTAACTTTTCCGGCACTTGGTATAACTTCATCGGTTACACCACAGAAAAATCAACCGGTAAAATCGATATGGATGAGGTGAAGGCTCTGGCGAAAAAACATAAGCCAAAAATGATCCTGGCCGGATTTTCCGCCTATTCACAAGATATCAACTGGAGAGAGTTTAAAAAAATCGCCGATTCTGTTGGTGCCATCACTATGGCCGATATCGCCCATATCGCCGGTTTGATTGCCGGTAAACAGCTTGAAAATCCGGTGCCGATTTTCGATGTTGTCACCACCACTACCCACAAGACTCTCCGCGGTCCGCGTGGCGCCATCATCATGTGTAAAGAAGTTTTTGCCAAGGCAATTGACCGGGCAGTTTTCCCCGGCATTCAAGGCGGCCCGCATGAGCATACCATTGCCGCCAAAGCTGTCGCTTTCCGTGAAGCGGGAAGCAAAAGTTTTCAAAATTATGCTAAGAGAGTAATCGAAAATGCTAAAGCGCTCGCTGTTGCTCTTAAAAGCCGTGGATTTGAAATTGTTAGTGGTGGCACGGCAAACCATCTGATGCTTGTTGACCTACGGCCCAAAAAACTTACTGGTAAGATTGTTGAAAAAGCCCTTGAGAAAGCCAATATTTCCGTTAACAAAAATATGATTCCTTATGATCCGCAAAAACCTGTAGTGACAAGCGGTATCCGCGTCGGCACGCCAGCGGTGACTACCCGCGGCATGAAGGTAAAGGATATGGATAAAATTGCCGATTTTATTGATGAAGCACTGCAACGGCCGGATGATGAGAGACATCTTTCGTCGGTTGCTTACAAAGTAAAGAAATTTGCCAGTCAATTCCCCATTTTTTCAAACTAACTTTATCCCCATTGCTAAAGCAATGGGGACCCCAATTTATTTTCCCCATTTCTTCAAAATGGGGACCCCAATTTATTTTCCCCATTTCTTCAAAATGGGGACCCCAATTTACGTAGTATTAAGTGTATTCAGAAGTTTATCGCCTTTTTCCTTAAGTATAGTTTGTTCGTTTGTTTCCATTTCGGTGATAAAATCCAAAACCAAAGAGTTGGTTGTTGATTTGTCAGGAGAAGTAAAGACAAAAAGCCTTAAAAGATCGTAATAAAACTGGTTTCGCTTGTTATCATCTTCAATCTGCAGCCATAATTTCTGTGAGAAGGGAGTTTTTATGATCTGATAGGCACTCTCTTTGCGACCTGATGATAAAAAGTTATCCCCTCGCTCAATCAGATTATCAAGATATACGGAGAGATCACTTTGGTATTGTTGAAATTCTTGATCGGTTTGCCATTGATTTGAGCTTGTTTCATCCACCGCATAGTCGATGTCTCGCACTTTGACTTTTTTAGGCAGATAGGTTTTAAGTTCAATATTTTCAGGATTTTTTAAAATTTCTTTGCCGATGATTTGCGAAATGAGGTTGTCGGCAGTTTCAAAATCAATATCAGTGTCAGTCATTTTATAGACAAGGTATTTGATCGGTTTTGGCAATTTAGAGTATTCCTCAAGATGGGCAAGAAGCATGTCTTTGATAAAAAGCCCCTGATTGCGGCTTCTTTGATTGTCGCCTACACCATAACGGCGGTTTCTTAAAAATTGCAAAGTGGGAGTGGTGGGGAGACCGACTGTCCGAAGGATTCCCAAGGTTTGGGAAAAGCCGACTTTTACCAGATAATCAGGGTGCAAATTGGTTATTTTCTCTATCTGCCTTTCGGCAAAATCAATTCCCATACTGTGGCAGGAGTTGGCAAGATAGGAAGTTGCCGCAGATGTATTTGGCATAGCCACCGCCGTTCCGCGCGGAATGGAGTTGATACGAATTTTGCCAGCAGGGATATCGATATTGATAAGGTGGATTGCATCGCACCTAGGATTTTTGTCTCCGCGTCGGCCGTCAAGCCCCAAAAGGAGAACATTGATTGGTTTTTGGGCAAACTGCACCAGATCAAGAGGCGAAGCGGCATAGACGGCGGTGCCTAAAACTCTGACCGTATTTGGGGAATAAGCGGAAGGAACAGGGCTGACCAGAGCAGTCGGCGCGCTTTTGCCGGAAAAGACAAAAATCAAGATAGTGAAGCAGAGAGTGAGTGTATTTAATATCCCGACATAAAGTACCAAAACTTTTCGATTCATATACGCCTTTATAAAGATTATAACAAAAGAGATAGTTGCGTTTTGGCAACTAGCGCTTTATAATACGAAAATATTCTTATGGACAAAATTACTTTGAAGGCAAAAAAAAGGACGCTTCTTGGCAGAAAAGTCAAAAAGCTTCGCAAGGAAGGACTTATTCCGGCAAATGTCTACGGGAAAAAGGTAAAATCAGAGGCAATTGAGGTGGAGGAAAAGGAGTTTACCGAAGTTTTCACTAAAGCAGGTGAAACTGCAATCGTCAATCTTGTCCTTGATGGCAAAGACCATCCGGTACTTATTCATCTGGTTCAGCATGATCCGGTAACCCGCTTCCCGCTCCATATCGATTTTTTCCAGGTTGATCTTAAGGAGAAAGTGACTGCTAAAGTACCTCTGGTAATAGTAGGGGAGTCGCCAGCGGTAAAAGATAAAATTGGTGTTTTGTTGCATATTCTTTCTGAGGTTGAGATTGAAGCTTTGCCAGCAGATTTGTTGGAGAAGATAGAAGTGGATGTCTCAAGTCTTTCTGCTGTTGACCAATTAATAAAAGTAGGGGAGTTGAAAGTTTCTGATAAAGTAAAAATACTTACCGATGCCAATCTTGATGTCGTCAAAATTGCGCCTTTGATTTCCAAAGAAGCTGAGAAGTTAGCCAAAGAAGAAGCAGAAAAAGCAGCTGCCGCAGCGGCTGCTGCTGTCGCTACTACTCCCACTACCGAGCCAGCTCAGACACCTACAGCAGCGTCTTCAAAAGAAACTCCCACACAGCAGCCACAACCAGCCCCAACCAAAGAATAAACACGGCGTCTTTAATTATTTAACTTCTGGGTTAGTTGAAGAAGCAACTCGTCTTTTGGAGATTCACTAAGACCTAAATTCAGCCATTGCCAAGTTTTATTTTTGTCTCCCAATTGATATGCGAGAGCTGCCATTTTTGCTTTTGTATAAAGATAATCTGGAAAAGCTTTGTTTATTATTTCCCAATAATCCATTTCTTTTCCCAATTTTTGCTTTTGGGATGTAATATTGGCCCAAATTTCAGCAGGTGACGATTGAACTCCTAAAACTTTATTTCCGGCAATCTGAGTTTCTTCATATAATTTTTGGGCCAAAAGATATTCCCTATTTGCTGCCTGGTAATTTACGACAAGATAATATTGTCCCAGACTTTCATGAAAGAGGGCTTCAAACGGTTTGATGATAATTTGCCGTTGTAAACGCTTTTCTTCATTAAAAGGAAAAAAATATGTATGGAAGAGATTTAAAAGCACAAGAAAGATTATCAAATACCAGAGAAAGTAGTCAAAAATACGCATCAAAGGGCTTGCGTGAATTTTGCGGATAAAATGCGGGAATTTTATTTTGACCGACATAGATTGATTATATAGGGAGTGTATAGGGTAAAACAATAGGTTGAAATTTCCTGTTGACTTATGCCTGTTTTTCAGTCAAAATACTACTATGATCTGCCCAAAAAGACTTTTACTCATCTTAATTTTCAGCAGTTTCTTTTTAGCCTCCAGCGTTTCCGCAGCCACGAATGTATCTACACCTTCTTCCCAATCAACCACTGGGACAAAAGAGGCAACAATGCCTGCACAATCTCAAGTAGTGACACCTACATTACCAGTCAATTTGCAAGCGGTTGTCGCAGCCAATGTTCTATACAATCGATTAACTGCCGCTTCTTCGCGTCTGACACTTGTTTTTGAAAGAATTACCTCACGGATGCAAAAAATGAATTTTTTGCCGGTCGCCGCTCGAGCAAGCAGTAAAGTGAAGCAGTTAAACACTCAGTATAATTTATTAAAAAGCCAGATTGATAAGCTCTCTGCGGAAAAGACCAAAGCGAGTACGCTTTACCAGACATTTTCGACAAATCCTGAAAGTGTTAATTATCAAACTTTAAGAAAAGAGATCGTCACGATCGATTCTTTGATGAAACAGATTCTTGAGGGAGAAAAAGGACTGGTGAGGGCAGTAAAGCAGGTTGCTCCAACTGCCTCTATTTCAGCCATCCCGACAGTGACAAAGGCAGTGACGGCAACGCCGAAAGCAAAATAATATGGCAGATCAACCATACCAACAGACACCTGGTGAGGCAAGCGCTGGCAATACTGGCGAGACAGTTCCACCACAGCCGGCAGAAATTCCTCCTGCCAGTCAGCCACCCCAAACCCAAGAACAGTTTAATCCTTACAACGCCACTTATGTGCCACCGGCTGCTCCACCAAATGAGCATGCGTTTGAGACGCCTGCCTCGTCGCAAGGCGGGCCTTCCTCTTACTCCAACGTGGTTGTCTCCGAAAGTGGTGGCGCTGGTATACCCCGCTGGTTTTATGTTGTTTTGGTAGCGACAGTAGTTGCCTTTTTTGTGGTAAGTGGTCTTTTGGTGACGACTCTTTTAAAATCAAAATCTTCCACTTTGACGGTTGAACCTACGCCAGTACCCACTTCTGTGCAGGCAAAAATCTCTCCGACAGTGGTCATGCCTACAGCTTTGCCTACGCCAACACCGGATCAGGCGATCACCAAGCTGCAGCAGGTAAGTACTTCCGATGAGCTTTTGGACATCGAAACAGATATTGCCAATACTGATTTATCTTCTGTAACCACTAGTCTTGAAGTACTTGATCAGCAGATGAAGGCGACTGCAAAGTAGTTTTAGCGAGAAAGCTTCTTTAATGTTATTCCTGCCAAAGCGCTTCCTGTTAAGATGAGCCAAACAACCTCATTTGGACCTGTGGCCGGAATTTCGCCTGGTGGTGATCCTTTTTCTCCTCCGCCAAACCTGCCGGTTTGACCAGCAGCAGCTGTTGGAAGCCTGGTAGGAGTGGGAGTTTTTAAAACCATCGTAAGCGTGGAAGTAGGCGATATTTTACCGCTGACATTAAGAATAGGAACAAATCTGCCAAAACGGGAACGCAGCGCCGTAGCAATCTTATTACTTGAGAGCAAGATAATGATCAGGAATATAAAACCTAGGAATATAAGTATTAGTCTGCTTGACGACATAGCTGTTGAAATTCGGCCTATAATAGATGATCAGAGGTAGTTTGTCAAGCGCTTGTACTGGAAGTGCTTGTGCTAAAATTAAAATATGTTGAAATACAAATTACTTGAAGGTGTAGCTCTCGCTGATGTGGCTTACGAGGCATATGGAGAGACTATGGAAGAGTTATTTGCAAATGTGGGAGAGGCTGTAGAGCAGACGATGGTAGATACGGTAACGGTTACACCCTCGCAAAGTTCAAAGTGTAAAGTTCAAAATGCAAAACTGGAAGATTTGCTTTTGGATTTTTTAAATAGACTAGTCTTTCTTAAAGACAGCAAACAGACCCTTTTTTCCCGATTTGATATCAAAATTAAAAAACTAGATGCTGAAGGCTACCGGTTAAACGCTAGTTGTTGGGGAGAAAAAATAGATCCGGTTAAGCATAAATTACGCTGCGATGTGAAAGCAGTAACCAGGCATCTTTTAGAGATTAAAAAAATTAAAAATTATTATCGGGCGACGGTAGTTTTGGATATATGAAGAACCTTATAAAAATCTCTGATTATCTTTGGGAATTGCCGGTTTCTTATAAAAAAGGCATGAGAGTACCGGCAAGAATTATCGCTTCTGAGGATTTACTTAAGAAAATGGAGGAGGTAGTCTTTGCGCAGACGGCAAATGTCGCTTCGCTTCCGAGTTTAGTCAACTACGTGGTGATTTTGCCTGATGCTCATTCAGGCTACGGCGCTCCCATAGGTACGGTTTTTGCCACAGATCCTAAAAACGATGGAGTAATTTCTCCCGGAGCCGTAGGCTACGATATTAACTGCGGGATGAGGTTGATGACTACTAATTTAACGGTTTCCGAGGTTAAGCCAAAGATTACCGAACTTATCAATCTTCTTTTTAATCAGATTCCTCCGGGAGTAGGCAGGGAAGGCTTTTTGCAGGTTACTTACCATGATCTGGATAAAATCATGATTGATGGTGCAAAATGGATGGTAGAACATGGAATTGGCTGGTTTGAAGATTTGGAGAAAACAGAAGAGAAGGGAAGAATCTATGGGGCTAATCCTGATATGGTTTCGCAAAATGCTAAAGAAAGAGGTAAACACCAATTAGCTACCTTAGGAAGCGGTAATCATTATTTGGAAATCCAGAAAGTAGCGGAAATATTTGATATTGATGGGGCTCAAAAGTGGGGGATTACTGCAAAAGATCAGGTGGCCATAATGCTTCACTCGGGCAGTCGGGGCTTGGGTCATCAAGTAGCCACAGATTATATCCGTAGTTTTGGGAAGAAAATGGATAAATATAAAATAAGAATTTCTGATCCGCAGCTTGCTTGCGCTCCTTTTACTTCTTCCGACGGACAGAATTATTATCAGGCGATGGCAGCGGCAGCCAACTTCGCCTTTGCCAACAGACAAGCCATGACAAATAGGGTAAGGCAGGTTTTTGAAAAAGTCTTTGCGAAAAAAGCAACAGAGCTTGGCATGAAACTTGTTTATGATGTAGCGCATAATATAGCAAAATTAGAATCAGGAATTAGAAATAAAGAATTAAGTAATAAGAAATTGTTAATCCATAGGAAGGGAGCGACCAGATCTTTTCCAGGCCAACCGGTGATTATCGGCGGTTCAATGGAGACGGGGTCATATCTGCTTTTAGGTACAGAAAAAGCACGGGAGTTAACTTTTGGTTCTACTGCTCACGGAAGCGGTCGGATAATGTCCCGGCACCAGGCAAAAAAAATAGTTTCCGGAAGAGACTTAGAGAAAAAAATGGAAAATGAGGGCATACTCGTCAAGTCAGTCTCGTATTCTGGGCTGGCTGAAGAAGCAGGGCTCGCTTACAAAAATATCACTGATGTGGTAAAATCTGTCCATCAGGCAGGCATTTCTACTCCTATTGCCTCTTTTAAGCCAATAGGGAATATAAAAGGATAGTCATATGTTTAACAGCCCGACTTTTGGTTTTCTTACTCTTTCAGCAGTGCGGGGAAAAGTGCTGAAATTTATGGAGAGCGCTCCGGAGTATAAATATCATATGGTGATCGGTACTGATTCGATAGCTAAAAACGGAGAAGGTGTCGATTTTGTGACGGCGATTGTTGTTCACAGAGTCGGATACGGCGGTATCTACTTCTGGAAGAGAATCTGCGAAAAAAAACATATGGTACTACGCAGCCGAATTTATCAGGAGGCTACTCTTTCACTTGCCTGTGCCCAGGAAGTGCTTGATGTATTCAAAAATGACGGTATCACCAAATATGATGTGGAAATACATGTAGACGTGGGAGATGGTGGGGAGACGAGGGAAATGATTTCAGAATTAGTAGGAATGGTCAGAGGATCTGGTTTCCCGGTTAAGACAAAGCCGTATTCTTACGGAGCTTCAAAAGTGGCCGACCGGCACACATAATAAAAAATCAATCCCCCTTAGTTTTATTATCGGTCTGTAGTTTGAGTGGGTGCAACAGAGACAGACGGAGCCAGTTTTATTGTTGGGCAACCTGTTTTTGGTTCCGTACCTCGGATAAAATATTCAAGTCTTCCGTAACAGGGCATCATGATGATGCCAGGAGGTGGAGAAAAGATTTTATCAGGTTTATCGGTAAGTATTTTTGACATGATTTCATTCCAGATAGGTGCTGCTCCGGTGACTCCTGAGGTAAGTTGCGGATTCATGGGTGTATTGTCGTTATTGCCCACCCAGACAGCGGTTAAAAAGTCTGGTGTGTAACCGATGGTCCAGTTATCCCTTTTATTGTCGCTTGTGCCCGTTTTGACAGAAACGGTTTTTCCCGGAATAACCAGAGAAGAATTTGTGCCAAAAGCCAAAGATCTGGCACTGTTATCTGCCAGGATATTACTAATGATAAAAGCTATTTCAGGTGTGGTTGCTTTTACCACCTCATTCCCGATGGGATTTGGCAATGTTTCACCTTTATAATTGGTAATTTTTAAAAATGGGGTTAGTTCATGCTTTGTTCCGCCACTTGCCAAAGTTCCGTAGACTTTGGCCATATCCAGCATGGTGACTTCGCCACCGCCCAAAGTGAGGGATAGACCAAACCTCCCTTCATCGTTCCAACTGGTAATGCCCATAAGTTTTCCCTGGTCAATCATGGTTTTAACGCCGATTCGATCCAATACTTTGACGGCCGGAATATTGTACGAGGAGGCAAAGGCAGTTCGAAGTGTTACTGCTCCGTGGTATTTGCCGTCATAATTGACAGGCGAATATGATAGTTGTCCGACTGTTTTGTAGATTACCGGCGTGTCATTGATTATTGAGGCAGCGGTAAAGCCGGATTTTAAGGCCGCCGCATATGTGACCGCTTTAATTGAGGAGCCGGGTTGCCTGAGTGCTAAAGTGATATTGACATTGCCTTGACGGTTCATATCAAAATAGTCAGTTGATCCCACCATCGCCAGTATTTCTCCAGTTTGCGGGTTGGTTACCAATGCCGCACCGTTGCCGACCGATAATTTTCTTAAATTCTCTACCTCCTGTGAGACAGCTTGTTGGGCGATTTGCTGAATGTCAGGGTCAAGCGTGGTTGTTACCCGGAGTCCCCCTTTTGCCACAATCTGGGGACCATAAAATTGTTCAAGTAAGGTTTTGACGTACATGACAAAATGCGGAGCAGTAATAGCTGTTCTTGGCGGTTTGAAATTGACGACTTCAGACTTGGCTTTATCTCTTTCGTCACTACTGATATAACCTAGATAAGCCATTCGATCCAAAACTTCCTCCTGCCTTTTTTTGGTTAACTCAGGCGATGCGCCAAAGGGAGAATAACGGGAAGGTGCGGCCGGAAGTCCGGCCAAAACGGCTGCCTGAGCAAGAGTAAGCTCTTTGACGCTTTTGCCAAAATACGTTTGCGCGGCAGCTTCAATTCCCCAGGAAGTGCCGCCGTATGGCACCTGATTGAAATACATCTCGAGAATTTGCTCTTTGCTATAGATTTTTTCCGCCCAGGCTGCTAATAAAATCTCTTCAATTTTACGTTTTAATGTCTTTTCCGGAGTCAAAAGCGCACTTCTTATAAGCTGCTGGGTGATGGTGGATCCGCCTTCCAGAGTATCTTGGGTAAGATTATGGATAGTTGCTCGGATAATCCCTTTTGGCGAATAACCCTTATGGTTATAAAAGTCACTGTCTTCGATGGCGATTGTAGCATCCCTGACGAACTTTGGTACGTCGGCAAGAGCAATCGGCGTTCTGTTTTCTTCCTCATATATTTCATAAAGGAGATTGCCGTTCCTATCATAGATTTTGCTGGTAGTGGGCGAATCTTTTTGCGTGAGTACCTTGGGGTTGGGCAAAGCTTTGATGAAATTATTGAATTGGTAGAAAGTAAATGCCGTTGCCACAACGACCGCTCCGAGAAAAAAATATTTGATTTTTAGAAAAACTAGATTGAAGTAGAGATAGTAATAAATTCTTTTCGGAATAGAGAAAATTTTTTGCTTGAAGACAAATATCCGGAACTTGACCCTGTTTATAGTTTTAAAAAGAGAGCCAAGAGCTTGCGGATATTTCCGATAAATAACTTTCTGACTTTTAAGCATATAGGATTTTCGCAAAGGAATTTTTATTCTCTTTGGGTGAATTCGGTGAGTTTTTTTGGCAATAAACTTATAGAAATTTATTATATTGGAAGTAAAAAAACTTCCCAAAAAAATAATCAGGTCGCCCACCCATTTAAGAAATAACAGAGGGATAAGACCAGAACTAATAAGAAAATTAAGAGATAATTTCGCTTGTCTTTTTTTTGCTTTCCGACTCATGGGAGTGAAATATAACACACGTTATAGGATCAGTCAAAGAGGAATTTTCACAGTTTTATCGTTGTAACAGGCTCTCCACCGTCATGAGGACAATCGAGGCAAAAACTACCAAACATATCCGAGACGATTTGGTGCTCCTTCATTTCAATATTATCTGTTTGTCCCGAAGGAGCAAGTTTTTGAGTATTTTTATCGACAGCGACTGTTTGTTTGAGATTTTCCGTTTCTTTAGGAACAGTGTCTTTTATAAAATATTCATAGCGGGTGGCACAGCCGCGATCTCCCGCATTTGGATCAGGATTAGGTGGAGCTTTTCCTGAAAGAGAACAGATTTGGGCTCCGATGATATCAGGCGGTTGTTTTGGCCAAAGATCAGGCTGGTTTTTGAGTGTTTCGGTCATAATTTTGTTCCAGATGGGCGCCGCTCCGGTGACACCAGATGAAAGATAGGGATCCATGGGCGAGTTATTATTGTTTCCTACCCAGACGACGGTAAGAAAATTCGGGGTAAAACCGATGGTCCAGTTATCTTTCTTATCATCAGTCGTTCCGGTTTTTACCGAAACTGCGCGTTTGGGGATCACCAGGTATGAGGATTCACCAAACATTTGTGATCTGGCGTTATTATCAAGGAGAATGTGGGAAATGAGGAAACTAGTTTCATTGGATAAAACTCTCGGGCCACTTATTAAAAGAGTTGAAGGGTAGTTATTTGACTTATGAATATCTTTGACAAAATTGGGATCCTTAAATTCCTCAAGCACTTTGCCGTTTTTATCCTCCACCTTAAGGATGGCCACCAAATCTTTCCTGATGCCTGAATTGGCAAAAACGCCGAAAGCCCTTGCCATATCCAACATCGTTACCTCGCCACCGCCAAGAGTGAGCGAGAGACCGTAATTTTTGGGGTCTTTGAAAGTGCTTATTCCCATGGCTGAGGCAGAAGCGACCATATTTGCCACACCGTTTAAAGCCATCATTTTGACAGCCGGAATGTTAAATGAATTTCCCAAGGCAAATCGAAGTTGTACTGGCCCATGAAACTTGCCGTCGTAATTGACAGGACAATAGGATTTTTGCCCAGGTACTTCAAAGCAAGTGGGCTCATCCAAAAAAGTGGTGGCCGCGGTGACTTTTTTGCTTTCGATGCCGATGGCATAATTGATTGGTTTGATGGCTGAACCCGGTTGTCTGGCGGAGGTAGTGACGTTGAAATTGCCTGAATCGGTGGCAAAATAATCTTTTGAGCCTACCATCGCGAGAATCTCTCCGGTTGGCGGCCGAGTCACCAAGGCAGCACCATTTCCCACTTTAAGATTTTTGATTTTTTCAACTTCGCTCCCGACAATTTCCTGGGCTTTTTCCTCAAGGGGAAGATCAAGAGTAGTGGTGACTTTAAGTCCTCCTTGCTCAACCATTTTCTCACCGTATTTTTCCACCAGTTTTTCTTTAACGTACATGACAAAATGTGGAGCTTTGATGTCTGTTTTTTGGGGTTTAAAGTGAAGCTCCTGGGCCATCGCCTGCTTTTTTTCTTCCTCCTTGATATAGCCGTCTTCAACCATCCGGGTTAAAACCGCCTCCTGCCGCTCCTTGACATATTCAGGGTGAGCACCATACGGAGAATAAATAGTGGGTGCAGCCGGAAGGCCGGCCAACAGGGCAGCCTCAGACAGGGAGAGATTTTTGACGTTTTTGCCGAAATATTTTTCAGCCGCCGCTTCAATTCCCCAGGCAGTGCCGCCGTAAGGCACCTGGTTTAGATACATCTCCAAAATTTGATCCTTGCTGTATAATCTTTCTGTCCAGAAGGCAAGGATTATTTCTTTGATTTTTCGAGTGAGAGTGCGTTCCGGAGTAAGCAGGGCCGTTTTCATCAGTTGTTGGGTGATGGTTGAACCTCCCTGGAGATTTTTGCCGGAGATGTTTTCTTTAATGGCACGCAACATTCCTCCAATCGGGTCGACACCTTTATGTTTGTAAAAATCTTTGTCTTCGATTGAGATGGTGGCCTGGCGCAAATATAAAGGCACATCGGTCAGTTTGACAAGAGTGCGATTTTGCTCGGTATAGATCTCGTATAAAAGCTGTCCACTACGGTCATAAATCTTTGTAGTCTGCGGAATTTCGTAAGAAGAGAGTTTGGAAGGGGAAGGAAGGTCTTTAAAAATAGAAAATAGAAAATAGAAAATAGAAAAGGCAATTAAAGCGGGAAATACAAGAAAAAACTTATTTTTAGGAAGACAGAATCTTCTAGTTATAGGTTTAAAACTCATTGTCAATTATAAATTGTAAATTATTAATTAATTTTTTCGGTTCTATATTATACAATATTAGCTATGGATATACCTGCACTTCACGGCAATTGGGTGGACCTGGTCATAATTTTTATCATACTCCTTTATCTTTGGAGCGGTTGGAGTAGAGGATTGATATTGGGAATTCTGGATCTGGGAGGATTTCTGCTTTCATTTTTCATCGCTTTGAAATCTTATACTTATATTGGATTTGCCCTGATTGAAAACTTTTCCATTCCCCGCGGCATTGCCAATGCTTCCGGATTTCTTCTTGGCGGATTATTAGTTGAGGCTTTTTTTTCTTTGCTGATTAGCCTTTTTGCCGGAAAAATTTATCGCCGAATAATCAAGTGGGACGAGCATAGAGAGCTTTTTAGGCTTGATCGGTTTTTAGGATTTATTCCGGCGGTAGGCGAAGCAATTATTTTTACCGCTTTTATTCTGACTCTTTTGGTTTCCTTACCGATACAGGGAGCAGTTAAAAGTCAGATTGTTTCCTCAAAAATAGGCGGAGCGCTTGTTAGTCAGACTCAAGGGATTGAGCATCAGCTAAATACCATTTTTGGTGAAGCGGTCAACGAAACGCTTACTTTTTTGACCATCAATCCCAATCCCGCATCACTGGATAAAGTCAACCTCGGATTTACCCAAGAACAGGTTACGTTTGACGAGTCGGCCGAGGCAAGCATGTTTTTTCTGGTGAACCAGGAGAGACAAAAACAAGGGCTTGCCTCGCTGATTGTTTCAACTGCTCTTCGGGATCTTGCCAGAGATTACGGCAAAGACATGTTTGCTCGGGGCTATTTTTCCCATTATGATCCCGAAGGCTTATCTCCGTTTGACCGGATGAACAAAGCAAAAATATCTTTTACGGTAGCCGGAGAAAACTTGGCTCTTGCCCCTAATGTATTTTTGGCTCATCAGGGACTGATGAATAGCCCAGGGCACAGGGCTAATATACTCCTTCCGGAATTTAAAAAAGTAGGGATAGGTGTGGTGGATGGCGGAATGTATGGTGAGATTTTTGTGCAAGAGTTTACTGATTAATAATAAGTTACTTAAGTAACTTAGGTAACTTAAGGAAGAAAAAAATGAAAGTTTTGATTCAGCGCGTTACATCTAGTAAAGTCACTATTGGCGGTAAAGTAGTTGGCCAAATAGGCAAAGGTTATGTCCTTCTATTTGGCGCCAAAGAAGGGGACAGCGAAGAGGAAGCGGATATTTTGGCGGAGAAACTAGTAAATTTACGGATCATGTCCGATGAGACTAATAAGATGAACAGGTCAATTCTTGATGTCGGCGGCGAGGTTTTGGTAGTTTCCCAATTTACTCTTTATGCTGACACAAGTGGCGGCAGAAGGCCATCTTTTATCCACACAGCTAAACCAGAACAAGCAAACAGTCTTTATCTTTATTTTATTGAAAGGCTTAAAAAACTGGGGATAAAAAATGTCCAGACAGGTGAGTTTGGCGCATACATGATTGTTGAAATCGTCAATGATGGCCCGGTGACAATCATGCTGGAGACGGAAAAAATGTGATATTATATATTCAATGCCCAAGGAATATTTTACCGAACTTTCTGATTGCAAATCTCCTCCTACCTATAAATTCTTTGATGGTGAAAAATGGACTTTTTCCCTAGGCGGAAAAACGATGGATGTAGTTTCTCCAGTTGACGGGAAAGTTATCGGCAAGATCCAACAAGTTACTCACGCCGAGATAGATCAGGTAATCATGCGGGCAAAAAAGGCCCAAAAATTATGGCAAGAGGTGCCAACTGTCAAAAGGGCAAAGTATCTTCATTTGGCCGCTGACTGGATTAGACACCACGAACACTGCCTGACGACCCTTTTGATTTCCGAAATAGGAAAGACTGTTTCTGAGGCAAAAGACGAGATACTACGAAGCGCTGACATGATCGACTATTTTGCCAACGAGGGGCTTAACCTTCGAGGTGAGGAGCTATCGGGAGAGGCATTTCCCGGCTATGATCAGACAAAAATGGCCATTATTGAAAGGGTACCTTTAGGTGTGGTTTTGGCAATTGCGCCGTTTAATTATCCTGTCAATCTTTCTGTTTCTAAAATCGCACCGGCTATTATTTCCGGAAATGCAGTTGTCTTCAAACCTCCAAGTAGCGGTTCGATCTCTGGACTTTATTTAACTGAAGCTTTTCGTCTGTCAGGAATACCCGATGGGGTTATCGTTACCGTGACCGGGACAGGAGAAAGAATCGGCGATTATCTTTGTACTCATCGGAATATTGAGATGGTGACTTTTACCGGATCATCAAAAGTAGGCAGGGAGATTGCCCAAAAAATCGGCATGATTCCGCTTTTATTTGAGTGCGGCGGCAACAATCCGGCGATTATTTTGCCTGATGCTGATATGGAGACTGCCGCAAGCGAAATAGTCAAGGGCGCCTTTTCCTACTCGGGCCAGCGCTGTACGGCGATAAAATATATTTTGGGTTTGGAGGCAACGCTGGAGAAAATTTTGCCGCTTGTTATCGAAAAGACAAAAACAACTATCAAAATGGGTGATCCAAGGATTTTGGATAATAATATGGGGCCGCTAATTTCAGATTCGGCCGCTTTTGAGGTGGAAAAAAGAATTCTTGAGGCGGTAGCCAGTGGCGCAAAAATTGTTTTGGGAGGGAAAAGAAACGGATTATATATAGATCCAACTATTATTACAGGTGCTCGGCCTTCAATGGAGATTGTGCATACTGAAACTTTCGGGCCTGTCGTTTCCTTTGTCAGTGTCAAATCGCTTGAGGAGGCGGTTACGATCATTAACTCCTCTGACTATGGCCTGCAGGCCTCAATTTTTACCAGTGATGAAGGAGCAGGGATAAGTTTAGGCAAACATATTAATGTCGGAACAATCCAGATAAACAGCAAACCTCAAAGAGGACCGGACCATTTTCCTTTCTTGGGAGTTAAGGCAAGCGGAGTAGGCGTGCAGGGAATAAGATACGCTCTTGAGGCAATGACCAGGCCAAGATCGATAGTTTTAAATAAACCCCATTAGTTAAATAGCTCTTATTAAGTTTCCCAAAGGATCAAGCTCGACAAAGTGATGGGTTTTGCCTTCTCTAAACGATTGGCATTGGTTTTCCGGTTTATTATCAATTTCTTCTCTTGGATTATGGGCGATATCGGCAGCCCAATCGGGAATGATTTCTTCCGAGAGGCAAGGTCCGTTGTCAAAATTGACTCCTTCCTTCTTTTTTTCTTCATATAAAACTCTGGCTTTTTCGATAGCCAAGTCCCTATCAGATTTTGTCGTCATTTGATCAATTGTATTACTTTTTGATGGTTTAGGGGAAGGAACAAAAATTAAAATGATAAGAAGAACGAAAATGATTATTCCCAATCCGATGACAAGATATTTCATATGGAATTGTTATACCCAATCTTCTCAAGGACAATCTCCAGTGTTTCGTTTGGTCCATGGGCATAAGTGTCAATCACCAGGTCATAAAGCTTCGGATCCCAAAAATCGTGTTCACCATAAAGTCTTTGCCATTTTTTGGTGTTTTCTTCTTCACGAATTTTAAGATGCTGTTTTGCTTCTTCAATTGTTATATTATCCCTATTTACCAATCTGTCAATTCTTAAAGCATCATCACAGATTAAAAGGATTTTGAAGACTCCTTCTATTCCCTGGGCATTAAAACCTGCTAAATCTGCCTCAACCACAAGATGTAATTCTTGAATAAGTTTTTTTCTCATTAAAGAGTCAACCTCTCTGTCAAAATCGTCAGAATAGACAGTAGCGGCATGATGCTGCCTACTTTCTTTGGGAAAAAGATTATTTTTGACAGCATATTCCCTCATAAACTGCCCGCCTGAGAAAAACCGCCAGCCCAAAGGAAAAAGTTTGTCATGAAGTCCGTTAAAAAGAGTGGTTGAGCCAACTGCTACCTTACCTGAAATAGTGATATTGCGCCATTTGAAAGATTGTGCTTTTTCCATAAAGCTATCTTACCCAATCTTATTCTCGTAAACAAGTAGATTTATAGTTTACAAATTCTCCTGCAGAAAATCTATTTTTCTAAGTGTACTCTCTTTTTCTTTTAAATATAAATTACTTTTCCTTACGGCATTTTCCAAGACGCTAAGTGTCTTGTCATAAGTATCCCGGTCAACTGGGTAGGGAGTGCCGTCTTTACCGCCGAAGGAAAAAGAATAACGGGCAGGATCTTCATACGAGGGTTTGGCACCGTAGACAACTTCGGCAACAAGAGAGAGTGCTCTGATAGTTCTTGCACCGATTCCAGCAGTCATAAGTAATCTCTCAAAATTATTTGGTTTTGAAATAACAGCTTTATTTATTGTTTTTGCTAGTTGGGGAGAGAGAAATTCATGCTCGACCGGATGGTGGCGAAATTCGATACCTGGAAGTTCAAGGATTTTAAAATGGTAGGGATTTTTCGGTTGGGCAAGAATCTTCAAACTTCTGTATAAACTCCTTTCATCTTGCAGCAGGGCAAGTTGCATGGTTTTATTTTGAGTGCTTTTTTTATTGGTTAAATCAAGTACGGTTGGAAGCCTTGCCTGTGTGGCGATACCGCTATGTGGTTCTTCGAGAAAATTTTTAACATTTGTTCCCAGCCAATGATAGCGCCTGGCTCTGCCTATTTGCGTATTCATGCCCTGTTGGACCACCGTCCATTGACCTTTTTTGTTGAAGATAAAATTGTGATGATAAAGGTTAAAGCCATCCTGGACCAGCGCTGAATCAACTTTGGCGGTTAGTTTGCTTGTATAGACAAGTCTGTCAGACGATATCTGGTCAAACCCTAAACTATAAGACCAGGAGACGATTTGCTCAGGCGTTTTCCTGCTGGTTTTGCCTTTGCCGCCACAGATAAAGATATCGGCATCTTTTTCAAGTCCCCTTAAAGCTTCTTTAAGGGCGGCCATGGTTGTGACCGTCAATCCCGAGGCATTCCAGTCAAAAGCCATTAAAGTTCCAAGAGATTGGAACCAGACGGGATCAGCCAGTCTTCTAATAAATTCTTCGCTTCCAAATTCAGAAATGACAGCTAGCGCAATTACCCGGCCTAACCGTTTCATCCTCTCAAAAAGCCAAGGAGGGCACTGACCCCAGTCAAGAGTCATGGTGGTGATACCAGTACGCATAGCCTAATTATTATAAATAAAATATAGACTGTTGACTAGATACATTATGTATGTTATTATGTAAGTAATTATGAATACTAATTCGTTGCCAGCGATGGCTTCTATATCTGATCTGCAGCGTGATTATGCAGCCTTGGTGAAGCAGGTTAAAAAAAGCGGCCAGCCACTCTTGGTTTTGAAAAAAAACAAGTTAGAAGCAGTACTAATGTCACCCGATACATATAAAAAAATTATGGAGAAGATAGATAAATATGAAGAAAAAATGGCACTTGAGGCAATTTTCCTTTATGAGGAGGAAAAAAGAAAAGGAGAACTGAAGAAAGTAAAGACGATGGATGAGCTTTTTGAGTAGTTTTTTCATGAAGATAAAAAATGTTTATTATTCCAGTGGTTTTAAACAGTCTCTGAATAAATTCAGTTTGAAAGAGAAGAAGATAATAAAAAACAAACTCAATATCTTTATTAAAAACCCATTTTCCCCACAGCTGAGAACTCATAAATTAACGGGTAAATTAAGTAACTATTGGTCCTTTTCCATCAATTATCGCCTGCGAGTTTTGTTTGAATTTATTGATAGTCAGACTGTAGGTTTAGTTGATATCGGAATACACAGTATTTATAGGTGAGATTTTGACATTAGATAGGGCTTTGTGATAACATTGAATATGGTTGCACAGGTAAGAAACAATCATACATCTACTCAACCCGCTAAAGGGAATCGTAAGGCGGGTCATTTTTTAGGGAAAACCATCTGCTTCTGCGGTAGTTTCAAATTTTACAAAGATATGGAAGAGGCAGCCGCATATCTTCGGAGAGCAGGTTTAGAGGTTGTTGTGCCCAAACCTTCCCATATCCGCCATGGCCATAAGCCTGAGGAGCTTAAAAGTGGCAAATACGACAAAGAGACGTTAAAAAAATGGGAGAAAGAAGGAGCTTTTTTTCATCTGTCAAATATAAGAAGAAGCGATGCCGTCTATATTTTTAATCAAGGATCATATCTGGGACCGGCAGTAACAGTTGAGATTGGATTTGCCTTGGCACTGGGGAAACCGATATTTGCCAAAGCACCAGTTGAGGATATTACGGTGACGAATTTTATTCAGGAGATAGTTTCTCCCTCTAAGTTACTTAAGTTACTGAGGTAACTTAGGTATAATAAAACTATGAATGACGAATTTGGGGAAATGGTAGAACTACATGTCCATGTAGGCGCTGCGGTTGCTCCGTCTATCATGTGGGAGATTGCCCACGATCAAGGTATCAAACTTCCGACGAAAAATTACTGGGAATTTGAGAAATTGATTGCGGTTCCAGGCAAAACTACTTATGGCAAGTATCTGGAGCTTTTTTATTGGACGGAACTTATTCAATCTTCACCTGAGGCGATGGAAAAAAGTGTCTATTCAATTGCTTCAGGAGCATATAGAAAAAACAATATTACCACTTTAGAGATTCGCTTTAATCCCATGAAAAGAAACAGGGAGGGAGAGCGCGATCTGGATCATATTATTCTTGCCTCAATCCACGGTATGGAGCGGGCAATGCTGGCTTATCCTCTGCGGGTCGGTCTGATCTTTTGTTTGGATCGGTCTTTTTCGCCTACTTTAAATAATATTATTGCCGAGAAAGCGATAAAATATTATAAGCGTGGCGTAATTGGTATTGACCTGGCAGGATCAATTGATGGTAAACTGGATTTTGGACAAATTGCCCCGATGTTTGAAAAGTGCAGGCGCTACGGTCTAGGAGGGACGATCCACACAGGAGAGGTAACCGGTGCAGATGAAGTAAGAGAAGTGGTGGAGCTGCTAAAACCTGCAAGAATTGGTCATGGTATAAAAGCTGTAGAAGACGAAAGTTTATTAAAAATTCTCTCGGAGAAAAAAATTGTCCTTGAGGTATGTCCTTCTTCAAACGTCTCAACTGGAGTCGTCAAAAATTTAGATGATTTTAGGATGATTTTTGCTAAACTCAAAGAATACGGCGTTCCCTTCACCATCAATACTGATGGTCCTGAGATGCTTAAAACCAATCTCGCTCGCGAATACACGATGCTTATAAAAAACGATATTTTGACAAAGGAGGATTTGCTTGCCGCCTCGTTAGTTGCCAGGCAGGCAAGTTTTATAAAATAACATGGATACGCCCAAAATTATTGATACTGTTGGTCTTACTTTTGACGATGTTTTATTGATGCCAAACTATTCCCAAGTACGGAGGGAAGAAACTGATGTTTCGGTGGTGCTTGCGGAAAAGCTTAAACTTGATATCCCACTTATTTCCTCGCCCATGGATACAGTTACCATGTCAGAGATGGCGATTGCTTTGGGGAAATTAGGGGGACTGGGTGTCATTCATCGGAATATGACAATTGACGATCAGGTTGAGGAAGTGAAAAAAGCTAAAAAAGAGATTTCACCGGTGGCGGCAGCCGTCGGTGTAGGAAAAGATCTTGAGAGGCGGATGGCGGCTTTATCCTCTTCCGGAATAGATATTGTTGTCATAGACAGTGCTCATGGGTATACAAAGATGGTTTTGGAAGCAACGAAATTTATTTCAGAGAAATATAAAAACCTAATTATTATTGCCGGTAACGTGGCGACAGCCGCAGGCTGCAAAGCGTTGATTGAGCAAGGAGCTCATATTATCCGCGTCGGTATGGGTCCTGGATCAATCTGCACTACCAGAATAGTGGCGGGAATAGGAGTTCCGCAGATTACCGCCCTGATTGCGACAGTGGCGATTGCCAAAAATTACGGTGTGAAGGTTATTGCCGATGGCGGATTAAGATCTTCGGGCGATATCGTCAAAGCACTTTCTGCCGGAGCAGATGCGGTTATGGCCGGCAGCCTTTTTGCCGGATGTGATGAGGCGCCCGGAAAAATTGAAAGCTATAAAGGGAAAAAATATAAATCCTACCGCGGCATGGGTTCAATTTCTGCCATGAGACAAGGGAGTGCAGCCCGTTATGGTCAAGAGTATAGAGTCGGTCAGGAGAAAAAACTGATTGCCGAGGGAGTAGAAGGACTGGTATCGTATAAAGGATCTTTGGAAAATGTAGTTACGCAACTTATCGGTGGAGTGAAAAGTGGTATGTATTACCTGGGAGTAAAAAACATTCGCGAACTTCAGGAAAAAACCAGATTTATCCGGGTAACAGGGGCGTCACTGGCAGAGAGTTACCCGCACGATATTTTGCTTAAGATATGATTTTGATAATAGACTTCGGTTCGCAGACGACCCATCTTATCGGAAGAAGAATACGGGAAATGGGAGTTACCGTAAAGATAGTTCCCGCCGGCGATATTCCCGACAAACTACTTAATCCTCACGTGACAAAAGGGATTATTCTTTCAGGAGGGCCTGCTTCGGTTTACGAAAAAGGCGTGCCGACGATAGATAAGAAAATTTTCCAAACACACATCCCGGTTTTGGGTATCTGTTACGGACTGCAGCTCATTGCTTATCTTTTGGACGGAAACGTGATTTCCGGCAAAAAGGAATTTGGCCATGCAAAACTCTCGATAAGCGACTTTGATGAGTTGTTTAAAAATCTTCCCCAAAAATTGGATGTCTGGATGAGCCATGGAGACGAGGTGGTAGGAATCCCACCTGGATTTAAACTGTTGGCGAGAACAGACAGAGTTAAATATGCTGCTATTGCTGATTTCAAACGCAAAATTTACGCAGTCCAGTTTCATCCCGAAGTTCATCATACTTCAGGTGGTATAGAGATATTGAAAAATTTCGTCATCGATATCTGTGGTGAAAAAGCAAAAGAAGTAAAGATAAATATTGAACACCTTATCGCCACAATAAAAGAAAGTATGGGAGACAGCAAAGCGGTTTGCGCCCTTTCAGGAGGAATTGATTCGGCGGTAGCGGCAGTGTTAACAAGCAAAGCAATTGGTAATAGGCTGAATTGCTTTTATGTAGATACCGGACTGATGAGGTTGGGAGAAACTGAAGAGGTTATCGCTACTTTCAAGAAGCATTTTAAGCTTAATCTTAAAGTAATTAAGGCAGAAGAAATATTTTTAAAGAACTTAAAAAGCATCGTTGATCCGGAGAAAAAGCGTCAGATTATCGGCGAGACTTTTATCCGGGTTTTTGAAAAAGAAGCCCTTCGGCAAGCTCAGGGTAAACCACAAAATCTTCCTCGTTTCTTAATTCAAGGTACTATCTATCCTGACGTGATTGAGAGTAAAGGGACCAAGCATGCTGCCAAAATAAAAACTCATCATAATGTTGGTGGAATTCCCTTGCAGCACGGATTTAAAATTGTTGAGCCATTGCGGATGCTTTATAAAGATGAAGTGAGAGAAATTGCCCGGAAGCTTAGCTTCCCAAAAGAAATGATCAACCGCCATGTCTTTCCTGGTCCGGGATTGGCAGTAAGAATCATAGGAGAAGTGACCGCTGTGAAACTTGCGATATTAAGACGTGCCGATGCAATTGTTGTTTCGGAAATCAAAAAAGCTGGCCTTTATGACCAAATTTGGATGGCTTTTGCCATCTTTGCCGGGATAAAAACAACCGGAGTGACAGGAGACTCCCGGAAATATGGGGAAACAATTGCCATCAGGATTATTGAATCCAAAGACACGATGACTGCCGATTGGGTCAGGTTACCTTATGATGTTTTGGCAAAAATTTCCAACAGGATTACAACAGAAGTCCCGGAGGTTGTCCGCGTCGTTTACGATATTACCACCAAACCGCCGGGGACGATGGAATGGGAGTGACATGCGACTATTTATTGCTATTTCTTTACCCAAGAAAGTCAGAGAAATAATTTGGGAAAAGATAAAACAACTGAAAAAAGAGTTTCCAAAAGTGTCCTGGATAAAACCGGATAATATTCACTTGACCTTAAAATTTTTGGGCAACGTTGAGGAGAGTAAATTATCAGAGATAAAAAAGGCGATAGTGGAAAGTATAAAAAATATACATCCGTTTAATTTGAGTTTTACTGATTTCGGCTATTTTGATAAAGGTTATTTGGTTGTCTGGTTGGGCGTTCAGCCGGTAAGAGAACTTCTTGATCTTATTGGGAGGATTGAGGATGAGACAAAAAAGTTGGGTTTTCCTTCTGAAAAAAGAGTCTATTCTCCGCATATTACTTTGGGCCGCGGAAAGCATTTGGTAAAAGAGGAGACAGTAAGATTAACGAATAAAATTAGAATGTTGGAACCAATAGATACTTCCAGTTTGCCAATTTCTGAGATTATCCTCATGCAAAGCACGCTTTCGCCTGCCGGTGCCATCTATCAATCGCAGGGTAAATTTGCATTATGCAAAGAGGAAGTTGTATGATAATAAAACGAGAAATTGATAGGATATGAAAAATAGATTCTTGGGTTTAGTTTTAAGCTTCATTATAGGTTTTTATGCTGTTTCTCCGACTTTCGCAGCAGTGACAGCTACGGTTTCGGCTGTTCCTACCGGTACTTTAGATTATAATTTACCTTACCCAGGGATCCTGCCTGATCATCCGTTATACAAAATAAAGCTTTTGCGTGATCGCATCTTGATGTTTGTAACCAAGGATCCTATAAGAAGAGTTAACCTTCAACTTCTTATGTCTGATAAACAACTGGTGATGGGTCAGCTTTTGTGGGAGAAGGGAAAGAATGATTTGGCAATAACCACACTGAGCAAAAGCGAAAAAGATTTGTTAACAGTTGTCACAAATCTTGTCCAACTTAAAAAAACCAGCGCACTTTCCGAAGGATTGGCAGATAAAGTGGAGCTGGCAGCAAAAAAACATGAGGAAACGATTTCCAAATTGGTTAGCACTGTTGACGACAGTGCCAAAAAGAAAGAGCTCGAAACAATCTTGGAAATTACTCATCAGGCGATACAGCAAGTAAGTTTGGCAAAATAAAAACTTGAATATTGAACACTTAATTTCTCCTACTAAATTTTTGGCAGTTTTAAACTGCGCTTAATTCCCGAAAAACGATAAATCTTGAGGCTAGTGAAAAAACCGATATATTTTGATATAATTTGCTGTCTTGACTTTTGATATATAGGGTCATACTATGTTTGAGGACACTATAGATAGGGTAAAGTTTTTTCACGCAACGGCGTGTTTTTTATGGGTAATTTAATATGAAGTATTTACACTGAAGTATGAAGTGTCCGTATTGCAATCATCTTGATTCAGAAGTGGTAGAAACAAGAGACAGTGAGGATTTGACTACGACAAGAAGAAGGAGAGAATGCGGCAAATGCAGAAAAAGGTTTACTACCTACGAGCGGATAGAGAATGTCCCTTTGATCGTAGTGAAAAAAGACGGTCGGAAAGAGCAGTTCTACCGGGATAAATTAAAACACGGAATACTTAAAGCTTGCGAGAAGACGAGAGTGGGACTTGAAGATATTGAGGCCATTGTCGAGGCGGTTGAGAGAGAGCTGAAAGGATTTGATACTGTCGAGATTGAAAGTAAAAAGATTGGCCAATTGGTGGCAACAAGACTCAAAAAGATTGATAAATTAGCCTATATCAGGTTTGCTTCGGTTTTCAGAAGATTTGTTGATGTAGA
>Ga0315282_10004484_pt1 | contig 24315 bp, 27 predicted proteins | sample YL17G07_20_MG_FD_203693 | JGI IMG/M metagenome (GOLD analysis project Ga0315282, IMG submission 203693) | Sediment microbial communities from Yellowstone Lake, YNP, Wyoming, USA - YL17G07_20 | ecosystem: Environmental > Aquatic > Freshwater > Lake > Sediment | place: USA: Wyoming | collected... | reverse complement strand
CTGATCGTCGGCGGGGTGGTGACGACGGCCAACCTCTTCGTTCTGCTGGCCATCTATCTGGCTGTGGCGGCAGTCATCATCTCCGCGCGGCTGCCGGCTCTCAGGATCGCCGCCATTGCCGCCTACCCGGCGATCTTCGCCCTGATCTTCGCCGTCAGCCGTTGGGATGGGAGCTTGCTCAGCCCGGCCATCATCGTGCTGCGGTCGCTGGCCGCCGCGCTGACGATGCTTATGCTCATCACGACGACGCCCTATCCCCAGGTGTTTGCCACCTTCCACCGCTTCGTGCCTCGCGCCGTCGGCGATGGTCTTTTCCTGACCTATCGTTCGCTCTTCATCATCCTGGACCTCCTGGGGGACATCTGGATCGCGCTGCGGCTGCGCGGCGGCGTCACCAGAGGCCGTTACGTCAAGAACGTGGTGAACGTCTCCTACGGCCTCGGTCTGCTCGCGCTACGAGCTTTCAGGCTGAGCCAGCGCCTGTACGACGTCATGAGGCTGAGGGGTTACGCCGGGCGGCTCGTGGCGAGGCGCCGTGCGCGCAAGCTCTCGGCCTGCGACCTCTATCCCCTCGGGCTGGGGGCATCCCTCGCGGCGCTCTCCGCCGCGACGACCCTCTGGCCGGCCATCCTGATACCCTACGTCGGCTACGCGCCTCTTGCGGCGCTTGCGGCCCTGTTGGGCGCCGCGGCGTGTACGCACTTGACGGCGCCCAGAGTCGGTAGAGGCTAGACGATGCAGCCAGAGGAGGTAGTCCGGGCCAGCAACGTCAAGCATGTCTATCCTGACGGCACCACGCTGCACTTCAGCGGGCCCGATTTCGTCGCGCACCGGGGCGAGATCGTCCTCTTGCTCGGCCCCAACGGCAGCGGCAAGACCACCCTCCTCTTTCACCTGATGGGGCTCCTGGGACCCGACGAGGGCACGGTACGGGTCTTCGGTCGCGATCCGGCCAGGGAGTTCGAGGCCGTTCGGGAGCAGGTGGGGGTGCTCTTGCAGGATCCTGGCCAGCAGATCGTCGCCCCCACGGTGCGAGACGACATCGGCTTCTCGCCGCGCAACTACGGCTACAGCGAGGACGAGGTGGACCGCAGGGTCGAGAAAGTGGCCCGGGAGCTGGAGATCACGCACCTCCTGGACAAGGTGCCACACTACCTCAGCGGCGGCGAGAGGCTCAAGGTGGCCCTGGCTGGCGGCCTGGTGCTCGAGCCGGCCCTGCTGCTCCTCGACGAGCCGTTCGAAGGGCTCGATACGACCTCCAAGGCCGAGCTCAGCGCACTCCTGAGTGACCTGCGGTCTCGGCGCAACACGGCCATAGTCGTCTCCACGCACGAGGTCGACCTCGTGCCCTACTTTGTGGATACCATCTATCTGCTCGCCCGTAGCGGGAGGCTGGTGAGGCGGGGTCCGCCGAAAGAGATCCTGGGCAGACCCGACCTCCTGGTCGCCCACCACCTCGAGCCGCCAGTGCTCGTGGCCCTGTTCCAGGAGCTCAAGGCACGGGGCATCACACTGGATACCGCGCTTACCGTCCAGGAGGCGGCCGACAGGGTGGAGTCCTGGGGAGCGCGGAGACGGGCCCGTAGCTAGCCAGCGGCAAGCGCCCCTGGCACGCATCCTGCAGCTCTTCTACAGAGAGGAAGGGGGACCGCGGCCATCTGAAGATGTGAGATGTGAAAGGAGCACGCCAAATGCCCACTGTTAAGTGCACGGTCAGCAACTGTGTGCACTGGGGCCGGGACAACGTCTGCACAGCCGACCAGATCCTCATCACCGCGCCGGAGTCGCCGCTCGTAGCCGCCGAGAAGCACGGCGTTGGGGCGGAGCGGCTGCCCACGACGCCGATACGGTCACTTGAGGACTCGCTCTGCTACACGTTCGAAGCCGGGCAGTAGCGGCCTGGCATACCTCGCGACCTTCGCCTTACGGGGGATCAGAGCCACCCGCGGCGCCTTGCCACTCGTGGGTGAGGGCGCCAACCATCTCTCCCGTTAGCCCTGTGTCTTCCGCTTCCCCCTTACCTCCTCACCCCGTGCCCGACGAACCTGACGACCCAGGAGTCTGTCTGAGAGGGACGTTGCCTCGCCTTGACGGTCGGGCTCTCGCCAGCGTAGAATCTGCGAGGAGGCGCGGCAGTCCGCGCGCCCTCGGGGGGTAGCTCGATGAGCAAGATTGCGCCGTCTATCCTGGCGGCTGATTTCGGCCGGCTCGGGGAGCAGGTCGAGGAGCTTTCCGCCGTCGAGGGCGTCGACCGGATCCACGTCGACGTGATGGATGGGATGTTCGTCCCGAACATCACCTTTGGCCCGCCGATCGTCGAGGCGATCCGTCGCCACACCCGGTTGCCCCTCGACGTCCACCTGATGATCGAGCGTCCCGGCCTCTACCTCCGGCAGTTCGCCGAGGCTGGCGCCAGCGCCCTGACCGTCCACGTCGAGGCCTGCCCGCACCTCCACCGGGACGTCGGCGCCGTCCACGAGCTGGGCCTGGCGGCCGGCGTCGCGCTCAACCCCGGCACGCCCGCCTCGGCCCTGGAGAGCATCCTCGAGTGCGTGGACCTGGTGCTCGTGATGTCGGTGAACCCCGGCTTCGGCGGTCAGGCCTTCATCCCGGGCACGCTGCGGAAGGTCGCCCAGATTCGGGAGGCGCTCTCTCAGCGACAGAGCGCCGCCGAGCTGTCCGTCGACGGCGGGATCGGCACGTCGACCGGCCCGCTGGTCCGCAGGGCCGGGGCAGACGTGTTCGTCGCCGGCTCGTCTCTGTTCAAGCACCCTCGTGGCCTGGCCGCGGCGGTGGCCGAGCTGCGCCGCAGCCTGGAACAGCAATGACCCCGGACCAACGCCTGGGGCCAGTGGACCCGCCCTATCGGCGCCATCCCGCGGCACGACTGTAACCGCTGGCCGGCTGTCCGGCCGCCGCGGTCTGGCGCGGACACCTTGGCGCCGCGCGGGGCCGCGGGCGCCAGCAGCCCCCTATGCCGAGGCTACCTTGGCCATCGTCCGCATGCAGCGCGTGCACATGTAGATGCTGCGGGCCACGCCGTCGACGACGACCCGGGTCTTCTGGACGTTCGGCCGCCACCTGCGCTTAGTCTTCCGCTCGGAGTGGCTGACGTTATGGCCGGAGGTGGGCTGCCTGCCGCATACCTCGCATCTAGAAGCCAAGCCAATTACCCCCTTTATGCCTGAGGCCATTTCTGCTATGATTAAGACCGGCACAGGATGCCTTCGTCGAGCGAATGTTATCATACGCCGCGGGGTTTGGCAAGGTGCACGCCTGGTCGCCCGCTCGATGGCGGTCCAGGAAGGGCAACGAGGGTGTTGCGATGGAGCGCAGACTGGGCGACAGCCTGAACGCTTACCTGAACGCCGGCCAGTGGGGCCTCATCGAGATCTCGCCGCGTGCCATCGCGAGGGTCGCTCGGCGGGCGGCCATGGAGAGCTACGGGGTCGTCGGGCTGTCCCGCCGGCTGCGCCAGGCGCTGGTCCAGATCGTGCAGCGGCGCCACGGCAGGCGGCTGGTCCTGCCGGGCGTCGAGATCGGCTTCGTCGACCGCCAGATAGTCATCGACCTGTACGTCATCGTTGAGTACGGGACGCGCATCTCCGAGGTTGCCAGCAACGTAGCCAGCGGAGTGAAGTTTGCGGTCGAACGGGCCCTCGGCCTTCCGGTCGTCCAGGTGAACGTCAACGTCCAGGGTGTCAGAGTCAGCCGCGGCGTCTGACGAGGACTGCAGGTTGAGCAAGCATCTGGCCGAGCGCTGCGACGGGCTGCGCTTGTGCCGCGGCCTATCCGACGCCGCCGCCTGGCTGGACGGCCAGGCGGCCGAGATTAACGCCCTCAACGTCTTCCCGGTCCCCGACGGCGACACCGGCACCAACATGAGCCTCACCCTCCAGGCCGCCGTCCGACAGGCGATCGCTGCGGACGACAACTCGGTGGCCGCCGTCGCGAAGGCCGCCGCCCAGGGCGCACTCCTCGGCGCCCGGGGCAACTCCGGCGTCATCCTCTCCCAGTTCCTCCGGGGCATCGCCCGCTCGCTGGAGAAGCAGCCCGACTGCGGCCCCGCCGAGCTCGCCCAGGCGCTCGCCCTCGGCTCCGCCACCGCCCACAAGGCCGTCATCCGCCCCGTGGAGGGCACCATGCTCACCGTCGGACGGGATGCCGCGCAGGCCGCTCTGACCGCCGCGGAGGACGGCGCCGACCTGCTGGCCGTGCTCGAAGCCGCGGTGGCTGCCGCCCGAGCCTCGGTCGCCCGGACCCCGAGCCTGCTCCCCGTCCTCCGCCAGGCCGGCGTCGTCGACGCCGGCGGACAGGGCCTGCTGTGCCTGCTCGAAGGCCTCTACCGCTCGCTCTCCGGGGAGCTCGCCGGCCAGCCGGCTCCCGAGGGCAAGGAGGCAGCTGCCGAACCGGCCGCACCGCTCCAGTACGGCTACTGCACCGAGTTCCTCCTCCGGCTGCGGGGCAGAGGGCTCGACCTGGAGGCCATCCGCGCTCAGGTCGTCGGCATGGGCGATTCCGCCCTCGTCGTCGGCGAGAACGACGTCGTCCGGGTGCACCTGCACACCTTCCACCCCGGCCTTGTCCTGGAGTGGGCCGGCGGCCTCGGCACCCTGCACCAGATCAAGATCGACAACATGCAGGACCAGCACCAGGACATCCTTTTGGCGCAGGCCCGCGCGTCCGGCCAGTCCGGAATGGCGGGGCCGGTCGAGCCGGGCGCGGATGGACGCCCGCCGCACGGCGGGGCCGGAGCGGCGGTCGCCGGTCAGCCCGCGATGGTCGCCGTCGCCGCGGGCGAGGGCTTCGCGAGCATCTTCCGGAGTCTGGGCGTCGGCACGGTGGTGCCCGGCGGCCAGACGATGAATCCCAGCACCGAAGACCTTCTCCGCGCCGTCCGAGAGGCCCCCGCCCGGCAGGTGCTGCTCCTGCCCAACAACGGCAACATCCTTCTCGCCGCCAGGCAGGTCCAACTGCTGACCGACAAGCAGCTCGCCGTCATACCGACCCAGGACATGGCCCAGGGCGTCGCCGCGGCGCTGGCGTTCCAGCCCGGGGCGGACCTTGCCGCCAATGCCCGCACGATGGAGCGGGCGCTGTGCGCCGTCCGCACCGGCGAGGTCACGGCCGCGGTGCGCGCCGCCAGGCTCGACGGCTTCGAGGTGGGCCCCGGCGAGCTGCTCGGCCTCGTGGGCGGCCAGCTCGTCGCGGTCGGCGGCGATCAGGTCGACGTCGTCCGGCGGATGCTGGAGAAGATGGGGGTCGAGCGCGGCCAGGTCGTCACGCTGTACTACGGCGCCGAGGTCGACGCCGGCCAGGCCCAGTCGACGGCGGCGCTGCTTAGGGCGAGGCTTGGGGACCGTGAGGTCGAGGTGGTAAGCGGCGGCCAGCCTCTCTACCACTACGTGGTCTCGGTTGAGTGATCCGCCCGGACGCCGCTCGGTCCCTCCGGCGGCCCGGCGGAAGAGATGAAGTGCACTGGTGAGGGGTCAGGAATGGATGGGCACGATGGGCACAGTGAGGATTGTCACCGATAGCACGGCCGACCTCCCGCCACAGCTTGCTGCCGAGTTGGGCATCACGGTTGTCCCCCTTCAGGTCGTCTTCGACGCCGACGTCTACCGCGACGGCGTCGACATCACGTCCGACGAGTTCTACCGCCGGCTCGCCGAGTCGGCGGCTCTGCCGAAGACCTCGCAGCCGTCCATCGGGGCGTTCGAGGAGGAGTTCGAGCGGCTCTGCCGCGAGACGGACTCCATCCTTTCGATCCACATCTCGTCTTCCCTGAGCGGCACGTACAACTCCGCGCTGCTGGCCCGGGACCGGTTCCGCAATCGCTGCAACATCGAGGTGCTCGACTCTCGCCTCGTCAGCATGGGGCTCGGGCTGGTCGCGGCCGACTGCGCCCGCCTCGCTCGGCAGGGGGCCGACCTCCGCGCGGTGACGCACTTCGCCAAGCGGATGATCCCCAACGTCCACATCCACTTTGTGGTCGAGACGCTCGACTACCTCCAGCGAGGCGGCCGCATCGGCCGCGCCCAGGCGTTCGTCGGCAGCCTCCTGAACATCAAGCCCGTCCTGAAGATCGAGGAGGGCGAGGTCCGGCCGGTCGAGAAGGTGCGCAGCCGGGCCAAGGCTCTCGACCGGCTGGTCGAGTTCGTCGAGCTCTTCCCCGACATCAGGGAGCTCTGCGTCATCTACAGCACGACTCCGGACGACGTCGAGCTGATCCTCAAGCGGATCGAGCCCCTGGTGCCACGGGAGCGGATCCTCACCGGCCAGATCGGGCCGGTGGTCGGCACCCACACCGGCCCGGGCGTGCTGGGGATCGTCGTGTCTCAGGGGATCGAGGCGTAACTTGGCGCGCTCATCGCAGGCGCCGACCCCGGCCAACACCGTCCGGTCCGTCCTCCTTCACGAGCAGCGGCTCGGCTACAGCAATCGGGCCACCATCGGTGGGCTCACGGGCTTCTGGCAGCACTGGCTGCCGCGATTGGAGGCTGCCCACTCCGGCGAGGCCGGTCGGTCCGTGCTCGGCGAGGCGACCCAGTTGCTCGCCACCTACGACCAGGCCGACCCCGCCGACCGCAAGGAGCGCATCGCGTCGTGTCTGGCGCTCCTCGACCGGCTGGGGCACCCCGGCCCTCTCCCCCGGCCCCTCAGCCCCCGCGGGACACCTTCGGCACCGGAACGTGCCCCTGCCCCACCTGCACCCGCAGGCGGGGTGCTCGCGTCAGCGCCCGAAGCGCGCCCCCCGCTTGAGCCTGCATCAGACGAGCCGGATGGGCGGAGCCGGGCCCGCCACGAGGCGGGGGACCAGCCCCCGCGCTACTGGCGAGGGCCGACGCCCACCGGGACGGAAGCGGCCGAGCCACCGGCAGCTCACCCGGCGCCCACCCCCTCTCCGCGTGGGGAGAGGGGGAAGGGGGTGAGGTCGGCCGGCGCCCGAGCCGCGGCCGGCGGCTCCGCCAGCGACCTCGGCGCGCCGGTCACACTGCTCCCGCGGGTGGGCCCGGCCAACGCCGAGCGGCTCGCCCGGCTCGGCGTCAGGACCGTGCGGGACCTGCTCTACTACTTCCCGACCCGGCACATCGACTACCGGGACGTCAGGAACATCCGGGACCTCCGCGACCTGGGCAGCGACGCCTACCAGACCATCCTGGGGACGGTCGCCGACGTCAGGGTCGAGCGGCTGCGGCAGCGCGCCGAGCCGGGCGGGCAGTGGATGTTCCGCGACGTGCCCGAGCCCCGCCCGGGCCGGCCCGGCCTCCTCAAGATCACCGTCCGGCTTACCGATGCCACTGGCTCGGTCGAAGCCGTCTGGATTCGGGCACACGACTACCTCAGCCGGGATCTCACGCCCGGCCGGCAGGTCATCGTCAGCGGGAAGTGCCGGCTTAAGTGGCGCGGCGACACCCTCGAGTTCGTCGACCCCGACCACGAGTTCGTCGGCGGCGTCGAGGCGATCCACACCGCACGGCTCGTCCCGGTCTACCGGCGGACCGAGGGCGTCGGCGAGCGCTGGCTTCGGAGGCTGGTCAAGCTGGCCGTCGACACCTACGCCCACCAACTCGTCGACCACCTGCCGGCCGCGATGCGCCAGTCCGCTGGCCTGCTCGATCTGCCCACGGCCATCGCCCAGATCCACTTCCCGGACAGCCCCGAGTTCCTCGAGCGCGCCCATCATCGCCTCGCCTTCGACGAGCTTTTCCTCATCCAGCTGGGCGTGCTGGACCGCCGCCGGGAGTGGCAGGCCGGCCCGCCCGGCTACGCGATGACGGCCGGAGCGGACGCGCTGCGCCGCTTCGTCGAGTCGCTGCCCTACGCGCTTACCGGCGCCCAGCGGCGGGTGCTGGACGAGATCGTGGGCGACATGGCCTCGACCCGGCCGATGAGTCGGCTCCTCCAGGGCGAGGTCGGCTCGGGCAAGACGGTCGTCGCGGCGGCCGCCTCCGTCGTCGCGCTGGCCAACGGCTTCCAGGCCGCCATCATGGCCCCGACCGAGATCCTCGCCGAGCAGCACCACCGAACCCTGGGGAGCCTCCTGGGCGCCCAGGGGCTCCTGACGGACGCCGACGGCCACCCGCGGCCGATCCGGCTGGGCCTGCTCGTCGGCAGCCTGCGCCGGGCCGAGAAGCTGCGCCTCCACCAGCAGATCGCCCGCGGCGAGGTGGACGTGATCGTCGGCACCCACGCCCTCATCCAGGAGGGGGTCGAGCTCCAGCGGCTCGGCCTGGCCATCGTCGACGAGCAGCACCGCTTCGGCGTCCTCCAGCGGACGACCCTGCGCCAGAAGGGCGAGAGCCCCCACCTCCTCGTGATGACGGCCACGCCTATCCCGCGGACCCTCGCGCTGACTCTCTACGGCGACCTCGACCTCTCGGTCATCGACGAGCTGCCCCCTGGCCGGCAGGAGATCCGGACGCGCTGCTTCGGCCCGGGCGACCGTCCGGCCGTCTACGAGGGCATCCGAGAGGAGGTCAGGGTCGGGCGTCAGGCGTACATCATCTGCCCACTGGTCGAGGAGTCGGAGAAGCTGGAGGCCAAGGCCGCGACGGCCGAGTACGAGCGCCTCCGGCGGGTCCTGCCCGACCTGCGGCTGGGGTTGCTCCACGGCCGGATGAAGCCGGCCGAGAAGGACGCAGTCATGCGGGCCTTCCAGAGGGGCGAGCTGGACGTCCTCGTCGCGACCGCCGTCGTCGAGGTGGGCATCGACGTGCCCAACGCGACCTGTATGGTCATCGAGGGAGCCGACCGGTTCGGGCTGGCCCAGCTCCACCAATTCCGAGGCCGGATCGGGCGCGGCAGCGAGCGCTCCTACTGCGCGCTCCTCTCCGAGTCTTCGTCGGAGGCCGCTCGGGAGCGCCTGGAGCTGGTGGCGAGCACGCGGGACGGTTTCCGGCTGGCGGAGGAGGACCTGAGGCTCCGGGGGCCGGGCGAGTTCTTCGGCACGCGGCAGAGCGGCCTGCCGGACGTGAAGCTGGCCGGCGCCGGCGACGCGCCGCTCCTCGAGCAGGCTCGGGACCTCGCCGCCGAGTTGTTCCGGCGCGACGAGGGCCTGCGGGCGCCGGAGCACCGGCTCCTGGCCGAGCGGGTAGGCCAGCTCTGGCACCGGGGCGAGACGAGCTGAGGTCCCACTGCCCCGTTCGGGTCACTTGCCATCCTGGCGCGCTTGCGGTATGCTCGTGGGGAGAGTCAGACCATGCGCGTCATCGCCGGGACGGCGCGCGGTCGCCCGCTGAAGGGGCCGCGTGGGGCCGGAACCCGCCCGACGTCCGACAAGGTCAAGGGCGCCATCTTCTCGATGCTGGAGAGCCTGTTGACCTGCGTCGAGAGCTTGCCGGCCGAAGGCACGGCTCCGGAGCGGCCCGGCCGGCCGCCAGAGGCCGGGGCCGCCCGGCCCGGGGAGGGCGTGTGGTCGGGATTGCGGGTGCTCGACCTGTACGCGGGGACGGGCGCCCTGGGGATCGAGGCCCTGTCGCGCGGCGCGGCCTGGGCCGACTTCGTGGACGTCAGCTCGACATGCGCGCGGCTGACCCGCGAGAACCTGCGGGTCACCGGGCTGGCCGACCGGGCCCGAGTCGTCTGCGCGTCGGTGGCGCAGGCGCTTGGCCACCCGCGCGGCTTCGGCCTCGAGGTCCCCTATGACGTGGTGCTGCTCGACGCGCCCTACGGCGACCCGACCCTGGAGCCATCGCTGGAGATCCTGGCCAGAAGTGGCCTGCTGGCGGCGGATGCCCTGGTGGTCGTCGAACACTCTCGCCGGTTCACTCCGGCCGACGCCTACGACGGACTGCACCTGATCCGGCGGCGCCGCCACGGGGACACTGAGGTATCCATCTATCTGCGTGAGTAAGCTCGCGTGGCGAGTGAGAGCGCTGGAGGCTTGAGCACCTTGACTGCTGCCATCTACCCGGGTACGTTCGACCCGATCACCTGCGGACACATAGACATCGCCCGACGGGCTGCCGAGATCTTCGACCGGCTTGTGGTCGGCGTCTACGATGTGCCGGCCAAGAAGCTCCTCTTCTCGACCGAGGAGCGGGTGTGGCTGGCGGCCCGAGCGCTGGATGACATCGGCAACGTCGAGGTCACGTCCTTCGGCGGGCTCACGGTGGACTTCGCCCGGAAAGCCGGCGCGAAGGTCATCGTTCGGGGGCTGCGAGCCCTCTCGGACTTCGAGGCCGAGATGCAGCTTGCCCACTTCTACCGGAAAATGGCGCCCGAGCTGGACGTCGTCTGCCTGATGTCCAGCCTGGAGTACGGGTTCCTCAGCGCGACGATGGTGAAGGAGATCATCAGCCTGGGCGGTCAGAGCGAGGGGTTGGTGCCCGACTTCGTCGCCGACGCGATTCGCCAGGAGTACGCGAGGGCGAAGGAGGCGAGCCCGCGCCGATGACGTCTCAGCACCAAGTGGACGACGGATGCTCAGCCAGGGGAAACCTGGGGGAGGCGGTGCGCCACACCTCGCGCCGGATGCCCCCGGGCGAGGTGTGGGAAGAGGGGGCGCAATGGACTCAAGCGCTCGCATCCAGCCGAAGAGCAAGCTGCCACCAGCACCTGGCACGAGAGGGAGTGCAATGAACGTCGACGCCGCGCAACTGATCGACCGCCTGGAAGCCCTGGTTGCCGCGGGCAGACGAGTCCCCCTCAGCGCCATGGTCATGATCGACGAGCAGGCCTTCCTCGACATCATCGACCAGCTTCGAGTGGCAGTGCCCGAGGAGGTCAAGCAGGCCCGACGCGTCACCCAGGAACGGGATCGGGTCATCAGCCACGCCCAGGCCGAAGCCGACAAGATCATCAAGGCGGCCGAGCTCCAGGCGTCCAGAATGCTGGAGGAGAGCGAGCTATTGCGGGCGGCCCAGGAGCGGGCCGAGGCGATAGTCGCCGAGGCCGAGGCCCGAGCCAACGAACTACGCCAGGGAGCCGACAACTACGTGCTGGATGCACTCACCGGCCTCGACGACGAGCTGAGCCGGCTCCTGGCCCAGATCAGACGCGGGCGAGCGATGCTCGAGCGGCCCCGGGACGCGATCCAGAGCGGCCGGCTCGACGACGGCGCAGGCGACACGGGCAGTTGACCGCGCGTCCCGAGCGGCGCCTGACGGCACGCCGCAGGCTCGGCCGCACGCCTGTTCCCTTGACACCGGCCGGCAAGTTGCCTATAATTCCTCAGTCTTTGCCACCAAGGCTGAGGGTATAATTGTGATTGAGTTCAACGTCGCGCAGTTGCTGAAGTCCCCCGTCGGCACCACCCGAGAGTATGACGTGGACGAGACGCTGCCGACGATTGAGGAGTACGAGACGACGGAGCCGGTCCGGGGGCACGTCAAGCTCACCCGGACGAACAGAGGGATCCTCGTCGACGCGCGGCTGACGACTGCGGTGCGACTGCAGTGCAGCCGGTGTCTGGAGGAGTTGGTGACGCCTCTGGCGTTCCGCATCCACGAGGAGTTCCTGCCGACAGTGGACGTGGCCACTGGCTTGCCGCTGCAGATCCCCGAGGGCGGCGACGCCTTCGCGATCGACGAGCACCACATCCTCGACCTCGGCGAAGCGATCCGTCAGTACGGGCTCCTCGAGCTACCTCTGCAGCCACTGTGTCGAGCCGAGTGCGCGGGGCTCTGCCTAACCTGCGGCAAGAACCTCAACTACGGGCGGTGCGGCTGCCCGCCCGAGCGGACGGATGGTCGCACGGGGATCCTGGGCCAGTTGCTGGGCCAGCTACAAAACGCCAACAAGGAGTAAGCCTTTGCCACCGCTACCCAAGAGAAAGTACCCCAAGGCGCGCCAGGGAGACCGCCGCGCCCACCTGCACCTGGAGCCCCAGGTCCTGATCGAGTGCCCGCAGTGCCACCAGCCTCGGCTGCCACACCGGGCCTGCCCGAGCTGCGGCACCTACAAAGGCGAACAGGTCGTCAAGCAGAAGCGCGCCAAGCAGGCTTAGCAGGCTATGGCCGGCATTGCCCTCGTCTTCCCGGGCCAGGGCGCCCAGGCCGTCGGCATGGGTCGTGACCTGTTCGAGCGTGACCCTGCCGCCCGGGCCGTCTTCGTCGAGGCGGACCGCGCGCTGGGCTATGCGCTCACCGACCTTTGCCTCTCCGGGCCGACGGCTGCGCTCCAGGCGACCGAGAACGCCCAGCCGGCCATCCTCACGGTCAGCGTGGCCGCGCTGGAGGCGCTGCGGCGGACCCTCGGGCCAGCCTTCCAGCCAATGGTGGCGGCCGGCCACAGCCTGGGCGAGTACTCGGCCCTCGTCGCGGCCGGGGCGCTGGCCTTCGCCGACGCGCTTCGGCTCGTCCGGGAGCGGGGCCGGCTCATGCAGGCGGCTGGAGAGGCCGCGCCGGGCTCGATGGTCGCCGTGCTCGGGCTGGACGAGGCCAGGCTCCAGGGCATCTGCCGGGAGGTCGAGCCTCTGGGCGTCGTCGTCGTCGCGAACCACAACGCTCCGGGACAGCTCGTCCTCAGCGGCGAGGTCTGGGCGGTCGAGGAGGCGGCACGGCTGGCCCGGGCCGCGGGCGCCCGGCGAACCGTGCCCCTGGCGGTGAGCGGCGCCTTCCATTCGCCGCTGATGGCGTCGGCTGCTCGGGATTTCCGGGCGGCGGTCGACCGAGCGCCGGTGGCCGACGCCGGTTTCCCGGTCGTCGCCAACACGTCGGCGGCACTGATGATGCAGGCCGGCGACATCCGGGAGGAGCTGCGCCGCCAGCTCGTGGCGCCGGTCCGCTGGGCCGACTCGGTTCGGACGATGCGCGGGCTGGGCGCGGAGTTGTTCGTCGAGGTGGGGCCAGGGACCGTGCTGAGCGGCCTGGTCAGACGAACGGTCGAGGGAGCCAGGTGCGTGGCCGCGGGCGACCTCGCCGGAGTGAGCCAGGTTCGCGAGGCGGTCGGGTAACTGCCCGGCTTCTCGTCTCGCGCGTGCGGAGGGCGGTGAGGAGTTCTGCTCCGGGCGGGGGCGAGATGCGCCGGCTCGCCCGGGGCGGCAGGGAGGGGAGAGTAGCGATGGAGCAGAAGCTTGGCACCGTGCAGGTCTCCCCCAGTGTCCTGGCCACGCTGGCTCGGCTGACGGCGGCGGGGGTGCCAGGCGTCGCCCGGGTCGGCGGCGAGCGGCCGGGTTGGCTGAAGTGGCTGCCCAGGCGGCGCGCGGCCGGTCCTGGGGTGAGGCTTCAGGTGCTGCCCGACGGCGTGCACGTCGAGCTCGAGCTGGTGGTCCAGCAGGGCCACAACATGCTGGAAGTGGCCTCACGTGTGCAGCAGCAGGTCAGCGAGGCCATCGAGAAGATGGTGGGAATGGCGGTCCGCGAAGTGAACGTTCATATCCAGGACGTGCAGTAGGCGGAGGCGGAGAGATGGGCGCCAGGAGACAGGCCCGAATCATCGCCCTCCAGACCTTGTTCGAGGCCGACAGCGTCGGCCATCCGGCCGACGAGATACTGGCGCGGCACCTCGAAGAGAACCCTACCGCGGAGGAGACGGCGACCTATGCGCGCCGCCTCGTCGAGGGCGTGCTGCAGCACGTCGAGGAGATCGACCGTCTGATCGCCCAGTCGGCGCCAGCCTGGCCGCTCAGCCAGATGCCCAAGATCGACAAGAACATCCTGCGTATTGCAATCTTCGAGGTTTTGCCTGATAATAGGGCGGTGCCCGTCAAGGTGGCCATCAACGAAGCGGTGGAGCTCGCGAAGCTGTTCGGGAGCGAGAGCTCGAGCCGGTTCGTGAACGGTGTCCTCGGCACGATTGTGGCTGGCCGCGCCAGGGGAGCGTGACGGGCGGCGAGTCCGCGGGGGAAGGAGGTGACAGGATGGTGGTAGACACCCTGTCAAGGGTCAAGAAGATCATCACCGATCAGCTTGGCGTGGAGGAAGCTGAGGTCGTGCCCACGGCTTCGTTCGTCGAGGATCTGAACGCCGACTCGTTGGACCTCGTCGAGTTGATTATGTCGCTCGAAGAGGAGTTCGGGATGGAGATCTCGGACGAGGAGGCGGAGAAGATCGTCACCGTGCAGGACGCGGTCGACTACATCAACGAGCACCAATCGTAGGAAGAGAGCAGGTAGGGACTAGTTGGCGCGACTGGCAGACCCACGGCCTGAACTCCAATGAGCCCTGGCGTCTGCCGTTTTCATTTCCCGGGAGCTAGCCGGCCGTGAGCAGGTCGGGCCGGCTCCGGGACTTGAGACGGCCCTCTAGGATGGAGGAAGACCTTGGAGATTCTGGGTGTCGGCCCGATGGAGTTGCTGCTCATCCTTGTCCTGGCCCTGATCTTCGTCGGGCCAGGCAAGATGCCGGAAGTCGCCGCTTCGCTGGGCAAGGCCATTCGGGAGTTCCAGCGGGCCTCCGCGGAGCTCACCGACGCCCTGAACGCGGAGATCGCCGCGGCCCAGGCCCAGAAGGCGGCCAGCCAGCTCAGCGAGAACGGCCATAGCCAGGAGACGGAGGCCGCCGAGGCCAAGGTCGTGGCCCAGCCCGCCGAGGAGCCCACGCGGGAAGAGCCAGTTGCCTACGCCGGGACTGTGGCGACTGCCGACACGCCGGCGGAGCCCGTGAGCCAGCCAGAAGATGCCGCCGCCGAGGAGCCTGCCGCTCCGGCCACCTGCCCCACCGAGACTCGCGAGGCGGGTGAGCTATATGGCCTTGAGCCGCTCCCCGCGGCGCTGCTCGCGCCCTCCTCTCCCGATGGGGTGTCGTCGGCGTCCGCGGCGGCGCCGACGCCGAAACCGAGCCAGGTCGAGGCCATCCCGGCCGCCGACGGCGCGGCGCAGGTCCCGGAGGCGGCCGCGCCGCCAGCGCCAGGATCCCACGAGCCGGCGCCGACGCCGGACGAGAGCCGATTGGAGGTCGTCGCAGACACGGCCGGCCAGGCGGAGGTCTAGGTGGTCAAGCTAGTGGATTCCGTCGTCGAATCCGTCAGGGACCTTCTGCGAAACGATCTGCCCGATGACGAGATCGAAGACGAGGAAATGACGATCCTGGAGCACCTCGAGGAGCTCCGGAGCCGCATCATCGTAATGGCCGTCGCGCTCCTGATCACCACGGCCATCTCGCTCATCTTCACGCCCAGGCTCTTCGACATCCTCAAGGCTCCAGCGCCGGAGGGCACCAGGCTTATCTACATCGAAGTCACCGAGATGTTTATCACCTACTTCAAGGTGGCGCTCGCGGCTGGCTTTGGCCTGGCGATGCCGGTCGTCGTCTATCAGACCATCCGGTTCGTCGCGCCCGGGCTTACTCGGAGGGAGAAGCGGCTGCTTTTCAGGATGCTCCCGCTGGTCCTGATCTTCTTCGTTCTGGGCGCGCTCTTCGGCTACTTCGTCACCCTGCCCTTTGCCCTGAGGTACCTCCTCGGGCTATTCCCCGAGTTCGCCACGCCCCAGATCCGAGTCGACAACTTCATCGGCTTCGTCACGACCATCCTGTTCTGGATGGGCATCTCCTTCGAGCTGCCCGTCGTCATCTACGTCATCTCGAAGATCGGCCTGGTAACGCCCCGAAAGCTGGCGTCTCTCCGCAAGTACGCTATCCTGGTCTTCTTCATCATCGCCGCGATTATCACCCCCACGCCCGACCCGCTGAACCAGACCCTGGTCGCCGCGCCCATGATCGTCCTCTACGAGGTGGGCATCCTCATGGCCCGGATCGCGTGAGTGGGGACAGACCCGACCCCCTTCCCGTCACGGGAAGGGGGTGCTTCATCACGACCTCATCGCCCGCCGGGGGGACAGGCGGTGAGGTGCTACTCGCCGAGCCCGCGCAGCCGGGCGTCGACTTCGTCGAGGGCCTGCTGGAGGTCGGGCCCCAGGCCCTGAGCGAGCTCGGCGTAGCCCGTGCGCTCCAGGATGGCCGGCAGGCGAGTCCGCAGCTCGTCGGCGCTCTGGCGAGGGCTTACCGCAGCTTGAGGCGCTTGAAACCCTCGGCGTACTCGTAGCCGGACTCCTTGCCGACGTTGCGCGCGGCCTCCCGGATGCGCTCGCCCACCTGCTGGATGCGGTCGCCCACCTGGCTGGTATGGCGCTGGAGGGCGGCGATCCGGTCCTCGATGCAGCAGGAGATATCCTCCCAGTAGTCGGCCCCGTCGGTCCAGAAGAGGTAGACCTCCTTGACTCGCCACGGCTGCCGGTCGCCAAGCAACTGCTCCGGGAAGATGTACCACTCCCGAGCGGCGTAGACGGCGTCGAGGGCGGCCTGGCCCGCGGCCCGGTGGTCGGGGTGCAACTGGTACTTGCGCCAGGGATCGATGGTCAGCACGACGTCCGGCCGGTGCTCCCGGATGAGGCCGGCCAGCTCGCGCCGGAGGGCCATGCTGTTCTCGAGGAGGCCATCCGGATGCCGGAGGAAGATGACCTGCGAGACGCCGAGCTCCCGCGCCGCGGCGCGCTGCTCCTCCTCGCGCTGCGCCGCCAGCTCGCCGGGCGGGGTACGCAGGTCCCGGCTGCCCTTGTCGCCGCTGGTAAGCAAGAGATAGGTTATCTGCTTGTCCTGTTTTGCCCACTTGGCAATCGTGCCGGCGCAGCCGAACTCCGGGTCATCGGGGTGAGCGGCGATGACCATGACGCGCTGGCGCGCCTGGCTTGGCTCTGTCATGACGAATCTACTCCTGACCTGCGATGTGGCAGAACGTTAGGCGTGAAGAGGCAGTCCTCGCGGTACGACCTCGCGACGGAGGCCTTGCCAGCGGAGGGCTCTAGGGCTAGTATAGTGCCCCCCCTGGCAAAGTCAAGGAAAGGCTGGCCTGCACTACGCGAAGAGGAGTGGTGGATCGACTCCAGCGCGGTGTAGACTAGGGATGATCATCCGACGATCGGACCAATACACAGGAGGAGGAAAGGACCCAAGTTGAAGATCACCGGCATCACCACCGAGGAGTATCGGTGGCCCCGACACAAGCCCATCCGCAACGGCAAACACGTCTACACTCACTCGGGCCTCTCGCTCGTCAAGATCGGGACGGACGAGGGTATCACCGGCATCGGCCTGGGCGCGGGCGGGCTGGTCGGCAAGGCCACGGTCGAGCACCTCAAGCCGGAGCTCATCGGAGAGGACCCCATCGACGTCGAGCGGCTCTGGCACAAGATGTGGGTGCCCAAGCTGATCGGCCGGCGCGGCCTGACGACCCGCGCCATCAGCGCCATCGACATCGGACTGTGGGACATCCGCGCCAAGGTCGCCGGCCTGCCCCTCTACAAGCTCCTCGGCGGCTTCCGCGATCGGGTGCCGACCTACGTCGCAGGCGGCTACTACGAGGAGGGCAAGGGGCTCAAGGAGCTGGCCGAGGAGTCGGTGACCAGCGTCGAGATGGGCGCCCGGGCCATCAAGATGAAGATCGGCGGCGCCACGATCCGGGAGGACGTCGAGCGGGTCAAAGCGGTCCGCGAGGCCATCGGCCCGGACGTCAAGCTGATGGTCGACGCCAACTGCGCTTACCGCTACTACGAGGCCATCCAGATCGCCAAGCGGATCGAGGAGTATGACATCTTCTGGTTCGAGGAGCCGGTCGCGCCGGATGACTTCGACGGGCACCGGAAGCTCGCCGAGGCGACGACGATCCCCATCGCCACCGGCGAGAACGAGTACACTCGCTACGGGTTCCGCGACCTCATCGAGCACAGCTCGGCGGCGATCCTCAACGCCGACGCCAAGATCTGTGGCGGCGTCACCGAGTGGATGAAGATCGCGGCCCTCGCCCAGGCCCACGACCTCGACGTCGCTCCCCACGGCTCGCAGGACATCCACGTCCACCTGGTGGCGGCCATCTCGAATGGCCTGATCCTGGAGTACTACCGCGACTCGGTCGACCCGATGTGGGGCAGGATGTACAAGGCGACGCTGATGCTCAACGGCGACGGCACGGTCAGCCCGCCGAGCGTCCCCGGCATCGGCTGCGACCCCAACTACGAGGCGCTCGCGCCGTACCGGGTGGGGTAGCCGGGCAATCGCTCCCTCACCCCGGCCCTCCCCCCCTGGGAGAGGGCCGGGGTGAGGGCCGGGCAGTCAATCCCCAATCCCTCACCCCGCGCCCTGGCACGGAATGTGCCCAATCTGGCGGTTGGAAGCCCGCGCACCCACGGGCGAGCTCCAACTCGTGGAGGTCACCGTCCTATGGCTCGACTCATCGGGCAGACCCGGCGCCGGAGCGCCACCTGGCTGCTCCTGGCGCTCGCCGTTCTCGCCGCCCTCGCCCTGGTCCTCGGCAACGTCCTCAGCCGCGCGCTGGCCTAGCCCTGATCGTATGGCGCTCGGTCCGCAGGCAGACTCGACCCCCGGCGCGGCTTCCCACGACCGTCCGGTGGGGGTGTTCGACTCGGGGGTGGGAGGGCTCTCGATCTTGCGCGAGATCCGCCAGCAGCTCCCGGCGGAAGACCTCGTCTACTTCGCCGACACTGCCAACTGCCCCTATGGCTCGAAGACGAAGCCGGAGCTCCAGACGCTGGCCGTCCGGATCGCCGGGTTCCTGCTTGACCGTGGAGCCAAGCTGATCGTCGTCGCCTGCAACACCGCCTCGGTGGCGGCGCTCGCGACGCTCCGGGCCACCTTCCCGGTGCCCTTCGTCGGCGTCGTGCCGGCGGTCAAGCCCGCCGCCCTGGCGACCCGGACTCGCCGGGTGGCCGTGCTGGCAACCCCGGCGACGTTCCAGGGGGAGATGTTCGACGACCTGGTCCGCAGCTTCGCCGCCGACGTGCAGGTCATCCGGCAGGTCTGCCCGGGGCTGGTCGAGCTGGTGGAGCGGGGTGCCGTCGACGGCCCGGAGGTCCGCCGCCTCCTGGAGCGATACCTTCGGCCGGCCCTGGAGGCTTCAGTCGACACGGTCGTGCTGGGCTGCACCCACTACCCGTTCCTGCGGCCAGTCGTCGAGGACATCGTCGGGCCCGGCGTCGGGGTGCTGGACTCCGGCGAGGCGGTGGCCCGTCAGGTGGGCCGTGTGCTGGACGCGCGTGGCCTGCGTCGGCGCGGCGAAGCCCGGGGCCAGACCGTCTTCTTCACGAGCAGCCCCAACGCCGAGCGGCTTCGGCCCATCGTCGAGAGGCTCTCCGGCGAGCCCGAGCCGCGAGTCTGCTCGGCCTCTCAGATGAGGTAGTCGAGCTCGCCGTCGCGCGGGCTGTCCCGGCCGCGGCGGCGCCGTCCGCTGGGCTCGCCGCGCTGGCGCACCGTCCGCCCTCTGGCGGCTGCCAGCTCCTTCACGAAGCCGTGAGCTTGCGCCGCCGCGGCGTCCTCCAGCCGACGCAGGAGCTGGGCCTGAACCTGCGCGGCGAGCAGGGCAGACGCGGACTCGGAGACGCCCCTGGGCGTCCCCACGGCTCCGTAGAAAGCCAGCAGGTGCGCGGTGCCAACCGGCTGAACAGGCATGCGCGCCCTCCGTCTCTCAGCTCCCGATTACGCGTCCTCACCATGACTATCGGCCGGTCGCGCCCGAACATTAGCGCGGCTTCGTGTCACGGTCGCGCGACCGTCCGCGCGATGGACAGGCGTGCAGCGGAGTGCTATCCTGGTGCCGCTCTCACTCTGCGCTCCCATACGGAGGACGTCGCCATGACGCCGCGCGAGCGATACCTGCAAGCCCTCCTGTTCGGCAAGCCGGACCGGGTGCCCCTGAGCCCTGGAGCGCCGCGCGAATCCACCGGGCCGCTACCCGGCGGACGGTGCTGCGGGTGGTGCCGCCCCTCTTCGAGGAGGGCGGCTTCATCCCCGGCTGCGACCACGGGGTCCCGCCGGACATCTCGTGGCCGAATTACGTCGCGTACTCTCGCCTGCTGGCGAAGCTGTCAGGCTGGCTGTAGGGCGGACGGACCGAAGCCCCGGCCGGGGGGCTCAGAGGGTTTCCATCAGACCGCGCGCCTCATCCGCGCGATCGAGAAGGAAGGGCCGCACCGCGGCCCGGCGTTCGGCAAGCTCCTCCCAGGTGCGGCCGTAGTTCTGCCGGGCCGCCGCGCGGCGCGCCTCGTCGGGCACGCCCGCGCCCACCGCGTTGAAGGCGTTTCGTAGGGCCGCGTGCGCGGCGTACGCGAACCGCACCTGCCGTGGGTCGCAGTGCCAGCCCGCGTCGCGCAGCCCAGCCTGGTAGCCTGCGAAGAGCGTCTCGTCGAGCGCCGGGAGGTCGGTCGGCTCTACGTCGAAGAACGCGCTGGCCACGGACAGGGTTTGCCCGACCTCCTCGCCGACCGCGTAGTGGCCGGCGTACTCCCAGTCGATGCCCACCGTCTCCTCGGACCCGTCCGCCCCACGACGGGCGAGGAGGTTCCGTCGGATGGCGTCCCCGTGGCAGAACGTCTGGGGCAGCCGCTCCAGCGAGGCGCACAAGGCGTCCCGCTCCTCCCACAGGCGAAGGATGGCGTCCACCACCGCCTGCGGCCACCATTGGCGAACGTCCGGGTTGAGGGGCGCGGCCGCGATCTGCGCGACGAGCTGGCCGTGGCGTTCCAGCCAGGTGCGCAGCCGCCGCCCGCCCAACCAGGGAGCGTGCGGAAGCGGCCGTCCGGCCAGGTAGGCGCCGTTGAACTGGCCCAGGTGCCGCGCCGCGAGCGCCCAGCGCGCGGGCGGCCACGCGCGCTCCCCGTCTTCCCGGACGTGCTCCAGCCAAAGCCAGACGGTTCCATCCGCCTGCTCGTCGCACCCGTAGCAGCGCGGCGCGCGCAGACCGGCGGGCAGGGCGTCGAGAAGACCCGAGCGGTAGAGCAGCATCTCACGTTTCCAGTAACGGATGTGCGTCGGGTCGTCCTGGCCAGCCACGGGCGCGAGCACCTTGAGCACCACGCGCCATGGGTGCTCGGCCGCGCCGACGCGCGCCACGCCCCTGAGCAGGTACAGCCAACCTCCCGCGGTCGCGCCAGATCCCCCGTGGAGGGGCGCCGCGTGCCACCTGCCGAGCACCGCGTCCGGCTCCCCGAGCGCCATCCGGACCACCTGCTGCAACCGCCCCGGGACCGCACCGGCGAGTCCTGCTCGCACGTCCAACGCTATCCGTCCCCCTTCGCTATCCGTCCCCCTTGCGCGCCGACCTCCTGTTCGTTCCCGTCAGTCCCTCCCCAGCCACCAACGCCGGATCTGGCCCACGAGGTAGAGCGAGCCGGTGACGCAGACGACGTCGTCGGGCTCGGCCCGAGCCAGGGCCGCCCCCACCGACCGGATCGGGTCGTCGTCCAGCGCGAGCTCCGCCGACGAGCCGAGGCCCCGCCAGGCGGCCGCCAGGCCATCCAGCCCCTGCGACGTGTCGCGGCCGAAATCGGTGACCGCGACGAACCGGGTCAGGTAGGCCACGTCGAGGAGCGGCGCCAGCGCGGCCATAGTTGCCTGGTGGTCGTGGCCTCGCTTGAACGCCAGGACGCCGATGAGCCGGCGCCAGGAGAAGCTCTCGCGCAGCGCCGCGGCCAGCGCCGCCATCTTGTCCGGGTTGTGGGCGCCGTCGAGGACGAGGGTCGGGCGCGTCCGCAGCACCTCCACCCGCCCGGGCACCCGGACGGTCGCCAGCGCCTGCCGGATGGCGTGGTCGGGGACCCTGAAGCCCCTGCCCTCCAGGGCCACCGCCGCCGCCACGGCCAGCGCCGCGTTCTCGACCTGGTGCCGCCCGACCAGCCCGAGCCGCAGGTCGTCGAGCCGCCGTCCCGGCACTTCCAGGTCGAAGGTCGAGCCCTCGCCCGAGGAGCGATGGAGCCGGTAGCGGATCTCCTGGGCGAGGCCGGCGAGGGGCACGCCCAGGTCGGCGCAGCGCCGCCGGACGATCCCCTCGACCGTCGGCTGCCGAACGCCGGTCACGGCGACGCAGCCGCGCTTGATGATGCCCACCTTGTCCCGGGCGATCTCCTCGACCGTGTTCCCCAGCACTTCGGTGTGGTCCAGGCCCACGTTGGTGAGGACGGTCACCAGGGGCTCGACCACGTTGGTCGAGTCGTAGGTGCCGCCGAGGCCGACCTCCACGACCGCCACGTCGACGGCCCGCCGGCGCAAGTGCCGCAGCATCACGGCCGTCGTCAGCTCGTGCCAGCTCGGCGCGACGGCCCGGGCGGCCGGCGCCGCCTCCTCCAGCAGCCGGACCAGCTCCTCGGCGGAGATCGGCGCCCCGTCCACGACGAAGCGCTCCTCGACCGCCTGCAGGTGAGGCTTCGTGTGCAGGCCGACCCGGTACCCGGCCGCCTGGAGGATGGCGGCGGCGACCGTGGCCGTCGAGCCCTTGCCGGAGGTGCCGCCGACGTGCACGACCGGCAGCCCCCGGTGCGGGTTGTCCAGCGCCTCCAGGAGCGCCCGGACCCGCTCCAGGCCCGGCTTCGTCCCCAGCTTCGTCGGGACGCTCAGCTCGTCCAGCAGCTCGTCGGGAGTCCTTCCGCGCCGGGGAGTGGCCCCGGACCTGACCGTCGGGTCGCTCACGTGGCTCACTTCCCCTGGTTCCCCTGGTTCACTGGCTGGCGCCAGCCATCTACCGCGAGATGGGGTACTCCCCGAACTCGCGGGCCGCGTCGAACAGGGCCACGATGTTCTCCGGCGGCACGTTCGCCTGGATGTTGTGCACCGAGGCAAAGACGTAACCGCCGCCGGGAGCAAGGTCGCCGATGCGCCTCCGGACTTCCTCTCTCACCTGCTGCGGCGTGCCGTTCTGGAGCGCGACCGGATCGCAGCCGCCTCCCCAGAAGGTGAGGTCCCGGCCAAACTCCCGCTTCAGCCGGGCCGAGTCCATGTCCGCCGCGTTGACCTGCACCGGGTTCAGGGCTTCGACGCCACAGTCGATGATGTCCGGTATCGCCCAGTGGATCGACCCGCAGGAGTGAAGGTAGACCCTGGCCCGCGTCTTCTTCTTGATGGCGTCGACGAGCTGGCGCCAGCGCGGCTTGTAGATGCGGCGGAAGGTCTCTGGCGACATCAGCGGCCCGTTCTGCCAGCCCAGATCCTCCTGGATGTGTACCAGGTCGAGGTACGGCCCGACCGCGTCGAGCGTCATGTCCCAGTAGTCCATCAGCCAGGCGAGCAGCCGGTCCGAGAGGGCCTCCATGAGCTTCTGGTTGGCCGCAAGGTGGATGTAGCTCTGCTCGATGCCCAGCAGGTACCACGCCTGCTCGAACAGCCCGCCGATAGCCGACCCCATCATGACGACCTTCTCGCCCGCCTCATAGGCGGCCCTGACCCGCTCGGCCAGGCCGGCGATTCGGCTCGGATCCCGCGGGTTGGGCCAGCGGTAGGCGCGGAGGTCAGCCTCGGTCTCGGCCGTCGCGAGCGGGTTCTCGCACATGTCGAAGTAGTAGCCGTCCGGAGGCATGTAGTACTTCGTCCCCCACTCGTCGACGTAGGTGTTCGTCGCCGGGTCGATACGGAACACGTAGTCGTCGGGGGGCCTGGCGAAGAAGACCTCGGTCACGCGCTCGAAGCGCTGGAGAAGCTGCGGGTCGGGCTCCACCAGGTAGGTGTGGTAGCTCCGGATCTTCGGCTCCGGCCCGGAAAGCCCCAGGTGAGCCATGAGCGCCTGGTGGGCGAAGAGGTGGAGCGTCGTGTGGCGCCCCCCGAAGTCGATGGGCACCCGGTCGGGCTCCTTGTGGTCAAGGGCAGCCAGCGCCCTCTCTCGACAGTTCATCGCGGTCCTCCTATCGGGCCAGCCATCAAGCCAGGGCCGACCACGCGGACGCCTGGTCAACCCCGGCCAATATACTACTCGGGAAGGGGGCGGTCAACGGCCAATCCACGGTCCCTTGGGCCAGGCGGCGCGGCTAGGCGGGCTGCCTGCGCCTTGCCGCCCCGCTCCCCGAATGCTACACTGTGGCTCGCGACGACAGTCCCCTGCTCGCTTGGGAGTTCGGAAGCGTGAAAGCAGAGCGAGGGCTCATCCCGCTGGCGGTCTTGGCGCTCCTCCTCGTCCTGAGCCTTGCGTCTGACCTCCCGGACCCACCACCCCTCGCTCGCATCCACGAGGCTCAAGGCGCGAGCCGCCGCCCCGGTCCCGGTGGCGCCGTCGGCCTGGCCGACCAGCCGCCCGTGCGCATCCACGAGATCCAGGGCGCAAGCCACGTCTCGCCGAAGGTCGACGCGCTGGTCTCGACGCAGGGCATCGTGACCGCCAAGCGTGCCTACGGCTTCTTCTTGCAGGACCCCGAGCCCGACGCTGATCCGGCGACCTCGGAGGCCATCTTCGTCTACACCGGCTCCGCCCCTTCGGTCGACGTGGGCGATGAGGTCCTGGTCGGCGGCACCGTGAAGGAGTATCGCCCGGGCGGCTCGGGCACGAGCAACCTCACCACCACCGAGATCGATGACCCCGGGCGCTCGGTCACCGTGCTGTCCAGCGACAACCTCTTGCCCACACCCGTCGTCCTCGGCGTTGGTGGCCGGATCCCGCCTGGCT
>Ga0315282_10004483_pt1 | contig 24317 bp, 23 predicted proteins | sample YL17G07_20_MG_FD_203693 | JGI IMG/M metagenome (GOLD analysis project Ga0315282, IMG submission 203693) | Sediment microbial communities from Yellowstone Lake, YNP, Wyoming, USA - YL17G07_20 | ecosystem: Environmental > Aquatic > Freshwater > Lake > Sediment | place: USA: Wyoming | collected... | reverse complement strand
TTGAAGTGGCAAGAAGAGAGGGTGCAAAGGCCGTAGCTCATGGATCTACTGGGAAAGGTAACGATCAGGTCCGGTTCGATGTTTCGATCAAAGCCTTGGCCCCTGACCTCAAGATAATCGCACCAATTCGTGAGTGGAATCTCTCTCGTGATGAGGAGATCAAGTATGCGGAGAAGAACGGAATCCCCGTCCCAGTGAACCTGAAGAAGCCATACAGCACTGACCAGAACCTCTGGGGAAGATCAATAGAGTGCGGTATCTTGGAGGATCCGGCTCAGCAACCGCCTGAAGACATATATGAGTGGACTGTTTCGCCGGAGAAGGCTCCCGCAGAGCCTGAGTATGTTTCTATCGGATTTGAGGGAGGCATACCTGTGGCAGTCAATGGGGCGAAGATGAGTCTGCTGGAGGTGGTGGAGAAGTTGAACGCGAAGGCGGGTAGTCATGGAATCGGACGAATCGACCACATGGAAGATCGACTTGTAGGCATCAAGTCCAGAGAATGCTACGAGTGTCCCGCCGCGACTGTTCTGCTAGAGGCGCACAGGGAGCTGGAGAAGACTGTGCTCACGAGACATGAGTTGCAGTTCAAGCAGCAGGTCGAAGCTCAATGGATTTTCCTCGTGTATGCCGGCCTTTGGATGGATCCGCTCAGAGAGGATCTTGAACAGTTCATAGACAAGACTCAGGAACGGGTCACAGGAGAGGTGAAGCTGAAGCTCTACAAGGGTCATGCGTCGGTTGTAGCTCGTTCTTCTCCTCTGTCGCTGTATGACGCAAATCTGGCGACTTACAACGTGGGAACAACCTTCGATCAAGCATGGTCGACAGGATTCATCGAGATATGGGCGTTACAGACCAAGGCTGCCAATGTTCTCAAGACCAGAGGGATGAAGTAGATTGAAGGGCCCGATGATCATTAACCCCGCCAGAGACAAAGCGAAGGCGGTCATCCAGAGACACAAAGAAGCGATGATTACTTCTACGATGGTTCCCTATCCGATGGTTGGTGATGAGGCCGAAGGCGCTTTGGTGAAGGATCTTGATGGGAATGTCTACTTAGACTTCTCCTCGGCAGTCGCCGTGATGAACGTTGGCTACAGTCACCCCGAAGTGACAAAGGCAATAGTTGAGCAGACCGGGAAATTGGTTCATTTTGCGGGAAACGACTACTACAACATCAAACAGGTTCAGCTAGCTGAAAAGCTGATATCGATTACACCAGGCAGCTACCGGAAGAAGGTGTTTTTCTCAAACAGTGGCGCTGAATCAGTAGAATGTGCCTTCAAGCTTGCCAGATGGCATACCGCAAAGCCGGGCATGATCTCTTTTGTCGGAGCCTTCCATGGCCGCACGTTCGGAGCATTGAGCCTAAGTGGCTGTAAAGCTCTCCACAAGAAGCGCTTTGCCCCGATGGTTCCCCAGATCCTCCATGTCCCTTACGCATACTGCTATCGCTGTCCATTCAAACTGGAATATCCTGGGTGTGACACTTGGTGTGCCAGCTATGTAGAGGAAGTTGCGCTTCGATTCTTTCCGGTTGAGGACATCGCGGCGTTGATTGTCGAGCCGATACAGGGGGAGGCGGGATACGTACCTCCTCCTAAGGAGTTTCTGGCAAAAATCCAATCAGTATGCAGAAAGAACAGTGTTCTTCTGATCGTTGATGAAGTTCAGACAGGTTTCGCTAGGACCGGAAGAATGTTCGCATCTGAACACTTCGGCTTGGAACCTGACATACTGACTCTGTCGAAGGCCCTGGCTGCTGGTCTGCCGATGGGAGCGACTGTCGCAAGAGCGAAGGTGGCCGAATGGGATGAAGGCTCGCACTCAAACACAATGGGCGGACACATGTTGTCTTCTGTCGCAGCTCTCGCCAACATTGACGTGATCGAGAAGGAGAACCTTTGTGATAAGGCGGAGAAGCTGGGCAAACATGCAATGAATCGGCTTCAAGAATTTGAGAAAGAGAGCGGACTCGTCGGCGATGTGCGGGGAATTGGACTGATGATAGGTATAGAGTTCGTTACCAACAAGAAGACCAAGGCGAGAGCGGTCAGCGAAACCGAACGCATTGCCATCGAAGCATTCAACAGAGGACTCATTCTGCTGCCAGTAGGATCAAACTGCATCAGAATCGCGCCACCATTGAACATGGAAATAGATCAGTTGGACAAGGGTATCGATATCCTATTTGATGCTGTGAAGAAGGTGGAAGCGAACTAGAGTTGTCAGAACTCCTTCGGGGCGCAAGGCTGTTCTCTCACAGAAGGGATGTGGTGGATTTCACGTCATCGCTTAAGGCCGATCAGGAACTACTTGAGAGCGTTGTCACAATAAACAAAGCTCACGTTATCATGATGGCTGAGTGCGGAATAGTCGATCGGAAGAAGACTGCTAAACTACTCGAAGCTCTCGGCAAGATCGACGGGAAAATCGACCTATCGAAGACGGACTGCGAAGATGTTCACATGTACGTTGAGGAGATGGTTACGGGGCTGGCCGGCTCAGAGATTGGAGGCGATCTCCACATCGCAAAAAGCAGAAACGATCAGGTCGCCACCGCCATCCGAATGAGACTACGACAGTACCTCCTAGAACTCTTGTCCACATTCACATCCTTCCAGGAAACTCTTCTCGATGTTGCCAGCAACCATGTCAACACAATAGTGCCAGGATACACTCATACGCAACCAGCCCAACCGATCACCTTCGCCCACCACCTCCTCTCCTACTCAGGTGCCTTTGGAAGAGACATTGAACGCTTGATGGACACCTATGGAAGAGTCAATTTGAGCCCGATGGGTGCGGGGGCTCTCGCTGCAACGAGCTTTCCAATAAGCCGAGAAAGAGTTGCAGAACTCTTGGGTTTCAGTGGAGTCATTGAGAACTCGATCGACGCAGTGGGCTCAAGGGACTTTCTCCTTGAGGTCCAATCCTGCCTCACACTCGCAGCGTTGAATGTTAGTCGTCTGGCTGAGGATCTGATTCTCTGGAGTTCCGTTGCGTTCGGCATCATCGAACTTCCCGATGAGTTCGCCTCGACCAGCAGCATGATGCCTCAGAAGAAGAACCCCGAAGTCTTAGAGATCGTACGCGCAAGGATAGGCGACGTGATCGGCAACTTCGTGGCAACAGCCACGACCATGAAGTCACTGCCTTCAGGATACAATTTGGATCTTCAGGAACTGACTCCCAAACTGTGGGAGACCATCGAATGCATCTCCTCCTCCCTCTTCATGTTGACCGCTCTACTACCTCTCCTGAAGGTCACATCAATCAAGTCTGATCTGCTGGACTTCTCGACATCAACTGAGCTCGCCAACATGCTAGTAAGAAAGCACAAGATTCCATTCCGAAGCGCACACAGAATCGTAGGAACTCTCGTCCAGAAGCTGGTTGAACAGAAGCGAAGCCTGAGTGACACGACACCCGAACTTCTTGAATCAGTCTCAAAACTTGTTGTCGAGCACCCAGTGAAGGTCACCGAAGAAGAGGTCCAGTCCAGCGTAAGCCCACTCCAAGTTGTTAAGGCTCACAATGTCAGAGGTGGGCCATCGCCCGAGGAAGTTGCAAGGGCATTGGCAGCGCGGAGACAGATAGTCGCATCATGGAAAAAGAAACTGTCAGAAGAATCTGATCGGCTACAGAAGTCCAGAGTCATGCTTCAATCTTTGGAGGAACAGTATCTCTCGTCGAACCATGGCTAATCATATCAAGACTTAAAAGCGCAGGCGACTATCTGAGGTAGGGTTCGTTGCAGGCATCCCCAAGCCATCGGAAAAAGCAAAAAGCCGTTCTGGTTCTGGAAGACAGTTCTTCCTTTTTCGGGTATGGTTTTGGGGCAACAAAGAAAACAACAGGAGAAGTTGTCTTCTCGACGGGCATGGTGGGATATACTGAAGCCCTAACTGATCCATCTTACTTCGGTCAGATTCTCACACTGACCTATCCACTTGTTGGGAATTATGGGGTTCCCTCATGGAACAAGACCCTCGAAGTGCCCAAGTGGTTTGAGTCAGATGGAATCAAGGTGAGAGGGCTTGTGGTTCACAGTCTATGCGAGACGCCTAGCCACTGGGCATCCTCTCGCACACTTAGTGATTGGCTTCTCGAAGAGAACGTTCCAGGAATCTACGGAATCGATACGAGATTACTGACGAAGAAGCTTCGAGAGAGAGGCGTAATGCGTGGTATCCTTCAGGTCTTTGAGGAGGATGAGGAGCCGCAGATTGATCAACTGAAAGAAGAAGCGGCCGAGGTGCCTGATCCAAACGTGAGCAATCTTGTCAGTGCAGTGAGTGTATCCGAGCCCATAACCCACTTGGCCAAGCCTGAGAATGGAAGGGCCGTGGTAGTGGACTGTGGTGTGAAGGCAGGGATAGTCCGGGCGCTTCTTCAGAGAGGCTTAACGGTAACGCGTGTCCCGTATGATTTCTCTGCTGAGGAGATATTTGAGTACAAACCGAACATAGTTGTTGTGAGCAACGGCCCTGGGGACCCGATTCTCTGCGTTCCGACGATTGAATCAGTGCGTAGCCTCGTAGAACGCAACATCCCCGTCTTAGGAATATGTCTTGGAAATCAGATACTTTCCTTGTCGCAGGGGGCAACGAGCTACAAACTGAAGTATGGACACAGATCGCAGAACCAGCCTGCCCTAGATATGGGGACAGGCAGATGCTACATAACCACTCAGAATCATGGTTTTGCCATCAATCTCAAGTCCCTTGAAGATACAGAACTGAAAGTCGCATTCCTAAACGCAAACGACAAGACTGTTGAAGGAGTAAGACATCCGAAACGGCCCTGTCTCGGTGTACAGTTCCATCCTGAAGCCAGCCCCGGACCGTGCGACACCGAATTCCTATTCGATCAGTTCCTCTCCCTCGGAGGGTCATAGCATTGCCGAAGCTCGAGTGGATCAAAAAGGTGGTCGTGCTTGGGAGTGGCGCGATAAAGATTGGGGAAGCAGCTGAGTTCGACTACTCTGGAAGTCAGGCGCTCAAGGCTCTGCGAGAAGAGCACATAGAGACGGTTTTGATTAATCCCAACATAGCCACAATCCAGACAGATCCCAAACTCGGAGGCAAAGTGTACCTTCTTCCAGTGACGCCGAACTATGTGGAACAAGTGATAAGGAAGGAAAGGCCTGACGCGATTCTCCTCGGGTTCGGCGGTCAGACCGCATTGAACTGCGGAGTCAAACTGGCCAAATCCGGCGTGTTAGACCGATATGATGTGAAGGTCTTAGGAACCCCAATAAGAGCCATAGAGGAGACAGAGGACCGCGAGCTTTTCAGACAAGCAATGATTCGCGGAAACGTTCCTGTGCCAAGGAGCGCCTCAGCCACTACCATCCCTGACGCGTTGCAGATTGGAGGAGAAATTGGATACCCAGTCATTGTAAGAGTCGCCTACACGTTGGGGGGAAAGGGTTCTGGTGTGGCGAGGAATCCGGGTGAACTCAAGGAGATCGTGGAGAAAGCTCTGGCTCACAGCATGATAGAACAGGTTCTCGTAGAGGAATATCTTGGGCACTGGAAGGAGATCGAGTATGAGGTCATGCGGGACTCTGCAGACAACTGTCTCACCGTATGCAACATGGAAAACTTTGACCCCATGGGAGTCCACACAGGCGACTCGATCGTTGTCGCTCCATCTCAAACGCTGAACAACTGGGAGTATCAGCTGCTGCGATCCCAGTCGATCAAGGCGATTCAGAGCCTAGGCATCGTAGGAGAATGTAACATTCAGTGGGCCCTGAAGCCTACGAGCGAAGACATCAGGGCAATAGAGGTTAACGCACGTATGTCTAGAAGCTCGGCACTTGCGAGCAAAGCGACCGGCTACCCTCTCGCCTACATCGCCGCCAAGCTCGCCATAGGCTACTTGCTTCCAGAGTTACAGAACAGAGTCACAGGGGTCACAACTGCCTGTTTTGAACCTGCGCTCGACTACATCATCGTTAAGATGCCGAGGTGGGACTTCCAGAAGTTCAGAAACATCGATCGCAGCCTAGGCCCCCAGATGAAATCCGTTGGCGAGGTCATGGCCGTCGGGCGGTGCTTCGAAGAAGCTCTTCAGAAAGCAGTCAGGATGCTGGAAACCACCGAATTGGGCCTCGTCGGCAATAGGGACGAAGACAAAAGACTTAGAACCCTAAGTGAGTTGAAGCAAAGCCTCGCCAACCCAACAGACGAGAGACTCTTCGACATAGTTGAAGCATTGAGGAAAGGAGTAACCATCGACGAGGTGTACAAGCTTACGGGAATCGATCGGTGGTTCCTATACCGGATCAAGAGCATTCTGGATCTTGAACGACAACTGGAAAAAGCCTCTCTCAAGGATGACAACGCGCCCAAGCTGATACGGTGCGCGAAGAAACTGGGCTTTTCTGACAAACAGGTCGCCCATTACCTGAGAACGAGCGAATCAACAATACGGAACTTCCGAAAGAAGTCTGGAATCGTTCCCGTAACGAAACAGATTGACACTTTGGCGGCTGAATGGCCTGCCAAGACGAACTATCTGTACTTGACGTATGGGGGGGCCGAGAGTGATGCAGAGATACGGCCGGGCAAGAAAGTCGTCGTTCTTGGCTCTGGGGTCTTCCGAATCGGATCGAGTGTCGAATTTGATTGGGGAGCCGTCAACACGGTCTGGGCACTGAAGAAGAACGGGATAGACGAGGCCATAATGATCAACTGCAACCCAGAAACCGTATCCACGGACTACGACACTTCAGACAAACTGTATTTTGAGGAGCTGAGTCTTGAGAGGATATTGGACGTATGCGAGATCGAGAGCCCCTTGGGTGTAGCGGTGGGCGTTGGCGGTCAGACTCCGAACAACCTGGCCGTGAAACTCGCCGAGGCCGGGGTCACTTTGATCGGAGCAAGCGCCAACAGCATCGATCAGGCTGAAGACCGATCCAAATTCAGCGTTCTTCTCGATCAACTGCACATTCCTCAACCCAAGTGGAGCAAATTAACAAACATCAAAGACGCAAAGTTCTTCGCAAGAAGAATCGGCTATCCAGTTCTGGTGAGACCTAGTTACGTTCTGTCAGGCTCGGCGATGAGAGTCGCTTACGACGAAGAGGAGCTCGAAGGATACCTGAGGCTTGCCACGAAATTCTCAGCTGAACACCCAGTCGTCATCTCACAATTCATGGAAGGAGCCCGGGAAGTGGAAGTCGATGGCGTGTCGGATGGAGAAGACGTACTCATAGGCGCTGTAATAGAACACATCGAGAATGCAGGTGTTCACAGCGGAGACGCAACAATGTCAATTCCTCCGCAGACTCTATCTTCGAAAGCCGTGGAAACAATCGAACAATACACTCGTTCCATAATGCGGGCGCTGTCGGCTAGAAGCCCTTTCAACATTCAATACTTAGTCAAGAATGGAACGGTCTTTGTCATAGAATGCAACCTGAGAGCGTCGAGATCCCTTCCTTATACAAGCAAGACCATAGGCATGAACTTGATCGACATAGCAACATCAGTCATGTTGGGGAAACACCTGAAAGACCTAGACATTAATCGGCCGGAGCGGCTTCCTCATGTCAGTGTGAAGGCTCCTCAGTTCAGCTTCATGAGGCTGGGGGGCGCGGACCCAGTCCTAGGCGTAGAGATGCTCAGTACCGGCGAAGTCGCCTGCATGGGCGAGAGCCTATCCGATGCCTTGTTGAAGGCTCTTGAAGCTTCAGAGTTCAAGATTCCGCCAAAGCACGGATCCATTCTCATTACCGTGGGTACCGAGGAAGGTAAAACGAGAATCGTTCCAGTTGCGAAGAAGCTCGAAGATATGGGTTTCAAGATGTATGCTACAGTGCGTACGGCAGAATCTTTGAGAAGAGGCGGGCTTCAACAGGTTACCGTTCTGAACAAGATCCGAGAGCGAAAGGAACCGAACGTCTTGACCTATCTGCTCAAGAGAAGAGTTGATCTCGTCATAAACATCCCCTCTAGAGAGAGTTGGATAGAGGGCAGAACCTCGCGAAGAGACGAGTATCTGATCAGACGACTCGCAGTGGAATTCAACATACCCATAGTCACAACCCTTGAGCTGGCAGAGGCCTTTGCCGAAGCCCTCGCGGACGGAGCGGAAAGAATGGCGGAACCAGTGTCGCTGAATGAGTATGAAGCCGCCCTTCATATTATTCCACTGCAGCAAGCCATGGACAAATAGGTAGAATATTGAGCGGCTTCATTTCCTTCTTAACCGATATCCTGATTGGGCTTTGCGCTTTCTTCTGTTGATGAGGGAAAACCCGAAAGTCAGTCTCCCTTTGCATAATCGAGTTGTTGTTTCGATTGTTTTCTGTCACATTGGTTGTCCTTAGCAAACTATGTAAGTTAGTGGATAAGCGATCTTCGATCTGTTCAATTGAGATGTGAAGATGAAAAAGCTTTGTCTCAGCAATCAAGATCTGCGGTCAAAGAGGCCCGAAGCTTGGAAGAGAGACGGCTTCTCTTGTACTTCCAGACTGGAGACACAGTAAACTATGTCGTGAGTCGACAGAACGGTGACGGAGGATACTCCTTCTGCCAAGGCACAGAGTCCAACCTTCAAGACACTTACTATGGGTTGGCAATCTTGAATTTGCTCAAGATGCCTCTTCCAAACGTTGAACAGACAATCAAGTGGTTAAACCAATTCCCAGTCAGCAATCTTCACTCCCTGCGCTATGCAGCCAAAGCGTTAGAATTATGCGGCCAGAATCCGGGAATCGTTGGCGGAAAATTCCTTCAGTATTCCAAGACCCTGCTTGAAGCAATTGACGTTCGTCTGTGGGTTGCGGAGTTTAAGGTAATCTACATGATTACTGAGCTTGTCAATACGCTCTGTGCGCAGATTGAACGAGAAGAAATCTCACGTTGTCTGACGAGTTACCAAAATGAGGACGGCGGTTTCGGAGTCCAAGGATATTCCGACTTGACCTCCACGTATTACGCCACCATGTCTCTCTTCAACATAGGCCATTCCGCAAGGACTCTAAGAGGCGCTCTTGGGTACGCAAGATCTTGCGAAAAACCGTTAGGAGGTTTCACAATTGTACCAGATAGCTCTCCTCCACATATGGAACATGTGTATCACGGAATTTCAATCCTCAGCCTGTTTGATGAACACATGAGATATCCTGAGGAGACTGGGAGATTTGTTTTGAGATGTCGAAATCAGAACGGGGGATTCGCTAGATCTGAGATAGGGATTTCTACGTTCGAAGACACGTTCTATGCCATTAGTGCACTGCAAGGCATTGTCACAACGAAACAATCGCTGATACACCTTCAGATATGTGATGCAGGAGACAAATCAGACGATTGAGCGCCAATTCTGAGAAGAGTCTGCACAATGGAGAAATCAGATTCAGTTCAAAAGAGCTGGGCAGGGCTCTTGGAGACTTCGGTCCTTTGCACCCATCTTCCTCTCATATGTCAAACTGGTTAGTCTGAAGGTCCCCCTCAATACTGTTAGTTATGGGATTGTCGAATTCGCCCATTGGAGCATAATACAAGCTACCGCTTCCTATTGAACCTCAGAAAGCGATTGCCATCTATGCTCTCGCTCATCGATGGAGCGCATCGCTGGTCTACGCAACAGCTTTCGGGTTGGAATTACTTGGATAGTCCTCTCATATCTTGGATTCGTTGACAAGCTTGGCAAACATGTGCCAGAATGTGTGGCCAGAGGAATACAGCTGGCTTTAGCATTCTTCTTCCTTCAAGAATCTCTTGGACTGTATACCGCTCTGCCACGGAGCAGGCGGATTCTCAACACAGTATTTCTATGGCGCAAGAACTGACGGAGCCATGATGATGGAAGGAATCATAGAACTCTCGACCGCCCTGCTTTTCTCACAGCTCGTCGTAACAATCTTCTCAAACTTACCGACAGCAATCATCGGTGCGATGTTGTTGCCATCAAGCATAGAGCTGGGAAAAACAGTTCCATAACTGAGGGGGGAGAAATAGGGTCATAACGGCTGCGGTTACAACCATCGCGTCCGTTCTCACGAATCTCGGTGGGGTTTCTTTCACAGGTATTCTACTGTACTGTGTGCGCACTAGGGTTGGTCCTGCTCTTCAGAGCTGAAATCAGCTTCCTTCAGAGAATCTAGCGGGAGTAGGTAACGTTTATATGGGTATCTCTGTTAGCTAAGTAACAGTGCTATCTATGTGCGACTGCGAATGTGGATGTGGACAAAGCCATTGCTGGCACGACTATCCGGAGCGAGGCTGGATACAGTTTCTCATCCTCAGAGTCCTCTACGAGAAACCAAGCCACGGCTACAAGTTGATGGAGACAATCAAAGAGAAGAGCGGCGGCCACCATAGGCTAGAAACCGGCTCGATCTACACGTTGCTTAGGCGTATGGAGCACCGAGGCCTACTTGAGTCGAAGTGGGAGCGCGGCGAAACCACTGGACCAGAACGCAGAATTTACAAGGTCACAAAGCTAGGCAAAGAGGCTCTGAGAACTGGACTTGAATCGATCGCCAAGCGCAAGAACCTGATGGATGACCTCGCTGAATTCTACAAGAAGAACTTTGGAAGCAGGGAGAGGAGGTGAGAAAACAGAATGTGTAGAAACGGATGTGGCGGAGAATTCCATGGCGAATGCCACGGAGATTTCCACGGAGGACATCACGGAGCCTTCGGCTTCCCGGTGATGACCATTGAGGAAGAGATCGAGGGTCTGGAAGAGATGAAAGAAGCCATGGAGAAGCGGCTGGAAAACGTAAACAAGCGGCTTGAAGCACTAAAGAAAGGGTCCTAGACGCTTCAATCTCCACCTTTTTTTGGATTCCCATAAGAGAAGATGATGTGAAGATGCGAACAGAATACGCGATTGAAGTCTCGAAGCTAACAAGAAAGTTCGGAGATCTAGTGGCCGTTGACCACATAGACTTCGAGGTGAAGAAAGGAGAGATCTTCGGCTTCTTGGGCCCCAACGGCGCTGGAAAGACAACAACAATACGAATGCTGACGGGCATCTCAATTCCGACTGAGGGAACGGCCTCCATAATGGGCTACGACATTCAACACCACCCAGTCAAGGCAAAGGAGCAGATGGGCATTGTCCCTGATATCAGCAACGTCTACAATGAACTTTCCGCATGGGACAACCTCATCTTTACCGGTAGGCTCTACGATATGCCCAAAGCCTACCGAGAGAGTCGTGCTGAAGAGCTTCTGAAGATGTTTGGCCTCTATGAGAGACGCAGAGAAAAAGTTCAAGGGTTCTCTCGAGGCATGAAGCGGCGCATCTGCATAGCCATGGCCCTGATGAACCAGTCCAGCATTCTCTTCCTCGACGAGCCCACTTCTGGGTTGGACGTACAGAGCGTCCTAGTAATTCGAGACACGATTCGAAGATTGAACCAGCAGGGTCTAACGATCTTCCTCACAACCCACAACCTCGAAGAGGCAAGCCAAATGTGTGACCGAATAGCCATCATCAACCACGGCAGAATCGCAGCCATCGATACACCTGAAAAGCTCAAAAGAACTCTGGAAAGCGTCCAGTCTGTTGAGGTTGCTTTCGAAACCCCACCCGAGAACGCCCTCAAAGAGCTGGAGAAGCTGCCAAGAGTAAGCGAGGCTGTAAAAGCCGGTGACAAGTTCAGACTCTATACAGATGACCCACCCGGCGTCCTCACTTCGACCTGGAACTATGTTCAGAACAACAATCTCAAACTCGTCACCATCAACACTCTGGGCCCGAGCCTTGAAGACGTATTCATAAAACTGACAGGCATCAGGCCATCAACAGTCAGTCAGGAAACGGCAAGCCAAAACCGCGAAGGATCCGGAAGAGATGGTGGCAGGAGGAAGATGAGGCAATGAAGCTGAATCGTTCAAGCCGTCTCGGCAGAGAGGTGCGGGTAGCATGGGCGATCGCCAACAAAGATATGCACACATACTACACTCGCCCCGCATCCATTATGTTCGGAATACTCTTTCCCTTCAGCCTCTTCCTCTCCTTCAGCGTTGGACGAAACGTACCGATAGCTCTGCAGATCCCCATCCTCATCGCTCAGACGCTCTTCTTCGCATCATCATCCATAGGCCCCGTAATCATCCCCAGCGAACGCGCCAACCAAACATTCGATAGATTCCTAACCTCGCCCGTCTCGTTACTCGCAGTCCTCATGGGCAAAACACTGGCAGGTCTTCTGTATGGAGTTGGAATCTCAATAATTCCCATACTTGTCGGCATCGTATTCTTTGGATCACATATAGCCAGCCTCGAAGCCTTGACTGCATGCATGGCTCTATCCGCTCTCGGCTTCTCAGCCATGGGAATCGTGTTCGCCTCTATGCCGGGCCAAAGCCCCGGGCAGGTAATGATGCCTCTGAACTTTGTCCGTATTCCCCTCCTCTTCATCAGCGGCGTCTACATCCCTGTAAGGGAACTACCATCTTGGGGACAAGCAGTGTCGCTTCTTTCCCCACTAACTCACACCATAGAGCTCGCAAGATATGCCTTGGGTGGAGAAACATTCTTCGGTCCAGTCGTAAACATCGCAGTCCTAGCAGCATACACAGCGGTATTCCTCTTCATCGGCATACGTTTCCACATAATGAACCAACGCAAAGAGTGAGCGAGATCAGCGTCAACATGGAGGTGAGATATTGAAGTTGGATGTACAGGATTTGACGAAGCTAGCAGAATTCTCCAAGACAGAGAGGGTCAAGAAGGACATCTACAAGACAAAGATGTTCAACCTCGTCCTTGTCTGCCTTGAAACTGGTCAGGAGATTCCTCCTCGCCCAGAGCCCTACGACGTCTGCTTCTACGTAATAGAGGGCGAGGGAGTATTCACAGTAGGGGACGAGCAGGCAGAACTAGGAGCGGGGTCAATGATTTTCGCGCCTGCAGATGTGGCGCGTGGAATCAAAACCATCAAACGTCTGAGCATCTTAGGTATACAAGAAGCACATTGAGACATCCGTCAGCGCCCTACAATCTTGTGAGTTCCACCAGCGTCCTTGTAGAGTAATCGAACATAACGAAGTGAAAAGCTCCCATAGACTCACACTTAATCCTTGGACACCATCGAAGAGTAGCAATACTTGCAGCGCCATTATGACTTCCGTCTGAGATTAGTGACCTAGGTCGAACCGGGAAAATTGCTATTGAATCGTGGTTCTCGGCGGCCGCATCCGCTTCCCGGTAGTAACAGTATTCCGTCAGTTGGCAACAATGCGGGAGAAATGATCCACCCGAAAATTCTGGTCGCACGATACAGTGTATTTGAGAATGCCTACAACAGGTTGCGGTAGAAAAGGAACGCTTTGAGAATTCATTGCATTAAAGCTATTGAGATCCGCCTTCTATCACTCTGTGCTGAGCGACACTGGAGTCTTGGCTGTATAATTGTGACAACTAAACAGCCCATGTCGATGGGAAGGTCCTTATCCGAACTACATTGAACCGCTGCTGTCTTCCAATTCTGCAGCTAGGGCTGAATGGAAGCAAGATTAAAATATCATCATATCATCATTCAATGATATGATCTCTGCACTTCAGATCAAGGCCAAGTTCTTCAGGGGACTCGCAGATTCGACTAGACTGGCTATTCTGGCGAGCCTGGTTGATTCCGAAAGATGCGTTAGCGAGATCGTCAAAGAAACCGGGCTGAGTCAATCCAATGTTTCGAACCACCTGAAGTGCTTGATAGGGTGTGGAGTCGTCGCTAATCGCAGGGATGGAAAGAATGTACGCTATAGAATTCGGGATCAGGAGATGAGGAAGCTTCTGACCATGTCGGACCGCATCATCTCCAAGGTTCACTCAGATATAGCCAGATGTGTCCACTATGAAGAGTGACGAGAGGATCGCCAAAACAGAGATCGAAGTGGAAGGTCTATGCTGCGTTGAGTGCGCAGTTTCGATAGAGAAGACTCTCGCCTCCGTGGCGGGCATAAAGGAACTAAAGGTGCTCCCGACTAGCGAGAAGCTTTTAGTAACCTACGATGCTGAAAAGCTCACACCTGATGAAATATCGAGAAGAATCCAGACGTTAGGTTATAAAGTGAAGGGAAAGAGAGATGGCATCTCAGCGCTGCGACTCTACGAAACAGCTATACTGGCTTTCACTTCGTCGATTGCCATACTTGTGATCCTCGAATTAGCCCTTGAACGCCTCGGGCTGCTTGAACTGGCGGAGATACCACTTCCAATTCTCATCGTTGCGACATTGGTAGGTGGATTCCCCCGATTCAGGGAAGCCGTCGAAGGCATACGTTCCAAGCGTATAACCGCTGATCTCCTCATGACTGTTGGGATAGTTGCTGCGTTATCAATTCGTGAATTCTCAGCAGCACTGCTGATAGTTTTCTTCATGAGTATTGCGCATTTCGTAGAAGGATATACTGTTAGGAAATCGCATCAGGCGATAGACGAGCTGATTAAACTAGTTCCGAAGACGGCTCGAGTGAGAAAGGGCGACAAGGAGGTCGAGATTTCAGTCGATGAGCTCAAGGTGGGAGATTTGGTGCTGGTCCGGCCAGGCGAAAGAATCCCCGCCGACGGAGCTATCCTCCGAGGCAGAAGTTCTGTTGATCAATCGCCCATAACTGGCGAGTCGATCCCCACTGAAAAGAATGCGGGAGATATTGTGTTTGCAGGTACAATCAATCAACTGGGTATGCTTGAGGTAGACGTTACACGTGTAGGTCAGGACGCGACGCTTGGAAGGATAATAGCGATGGTTGAAGAGGCGGAAGCCTCGAAGGCTCCAATCCAGAAATTCGCTGATAGATACAGCAGCTACTACCTTCCCATCCTACTGATTGCTTCTTTGGTCACTTTCGTTGTGACAGGGATTCCAACCTATGCGATTGCGGTTTTGGTTGTGGCTTGTCCATGCGCCGTTGCGCTTGCGACTCCACTTGCAGTTGTAGCTAGTGTAGGAAGCTCAGCTAAGAAAGGAATATTGATCAAGGGAGGATTGTTCCTCGAAAGGTTAGCGAAGGTTGACACAGTCATAGTCGACAAGACAGGTACACTCACATTGGGAAGGCCGCGCGTCACCGACACTGTCACCTTGGCGGAGATCAACGAGACAGAGCTAATCCGCTTGGCAGCGTCCGCAGAACGATACTCGGAGCATCCTCTAGCATCTGCTCTCCTGGATGAAGCGGAATCGCGTAACTTACAGCTTGAAGCAGCCGAAGGCTTCGAGGCACATCCCGGAATGGGAGTCACCTGCAAGATCAGAGGAAGCAATGTGACCGTTGGGAACATGGAACTCCTCGATTCCGAAGGCGTAGATTTCAGACAAAATGATGCTATCCAGAGACTGCGGAGATTTGAGAAGGAGGGCAAAACTGTACTCCTCGTCGCGTTGGATACAAAGTTGATGGGAATAGTGGCAGTCGCAGATGTGATCCGAAGCGGGGTATCCGATTCGCTACGAGAGCTCAAGAGGATGGGAATCAAGGAGGTTATACTCCTAACAGGAGATAACGAACGTGTTGCGGTGGCCACTGCGGAGTCGCTGGGTATTTCGCGGTTCAAGGCGAATGTGATGCCTGAGGACAAGGTTAGAGAAGTGCTCTCGCTTCAGAGACAAGGTCGCACGGTTGCAATGATAGGCGATGGTGTGAACGATGCTCCCGCGCTGGCTCAGGCAGATGTAGGAATCGCGATGGGCGCCGGAGGAAGCGATGTTGCCCTAGAAGCAGCACCCTTAGTTCTGATGAGGGATGACTGGGCGCAGATACCAGTAGTCGTGAAGACTGCGAGGCAGACCCTTCGAACAATCAAGCAAAACGTTGTCTTCGGGATCCTATTCAACATGGTCGGCGTTGTTCTTGCCTCGGTTGGAATACTCCCCCCGATCCTAGCTGCCGCAGCACAGTCGCTCCCTGACGTAGCAGTCTTCTTGAATTCATCTCGACTTCTCAGAAGCTGATACGATCCTTGATCTCAGCCGAGTTTGGAGAATCCTCTAGTCGAAACATTGCATTCATCCCGCTTCCATTTCAGTGACCGCTTTCTAGAATTCTATTGATGCCGCTCCATTGTGTTGCTTAGAGTCTTGGAGAATTACGGTTTCTCGCAATGAACAGAGTCAGACTGGCAACAATATTCGTAAGCAGGTTAGGCAGTAAACCGGTTGATGACAGGAAAACTTGTAAGATTCTTCGCCTTATCAACTATGTGAGCCGAGAAGCGGAAGAGACAACGCTCTGAACCAGAAGTCCGAATCCCGGCGACCGCACCAATTTCTCTCTCACACACAAAAAAATACTACTTTCTCATGTTGGGAGAAGAATCTCCCATGGCCTCTCTTTTTGATATCACTGAAAAAGTGAAAGTTTAGAAGATTGAGAAATTGAGTTATCATCATTCACTTAAGGGAAGCAACATCCCTTAACTGCGACAGAGGAGAGGGGTGGGCACTGTTAAGGAAAGCTTCGAGAGATTCGGATTCGTCTCGCGATTGACATAACCTCCTTACGAGAAGTACATCAACAAGTAGAACCGGCAAGAATTGAGGTGTTCGTATTGCATGAGTGGGCCTTAGCTGAAGCAGTCATAGCTGCAGCTTTGGAAGTCGCAGACAAGGAAAGTTTGAATCGTGTAACGGAGGTAGTTCTCAAAGTGGGAGAACTGCAAGGCATAGAGTTGGAGATTCTAGAGTTCGCTTTCTCACAACTGAAGAGAGGCAAGCTCGAGAATGCTGAATTCAAGACTGGGATGGCTAAAGCAGAGTTCCAGTGCAGAGTCTGTGGTCACAAATGGGTGTTGGACAAGCAGAAACTTGACGAAAATGTGGCTGAGGCGATTCATTTTCTTCCTGAGATTGCTCATGCTTACCTCAGGTGTCCTGGGTGTGAAAGCCCGGACTTCGAGGTTGTAGAAGGCAGGGGCATCTGGCTACAGACCATCAGAGGGGTGCGCTAGACATTGATCGATCCAAGAACGAGCATTATTGCTGAGCGATTGAAGAACATCCGCAACATTGTTGCGGTTTCAAGTGGTAAGGGGGGAGTGGGCAAGAGTCTTGTCGCTTCCACGCTCGCTGTGGCCTTGGCGGACAACGGCTACAAGGTTGGGCTTTTTGACTTGGATTTCACAAGCCCATCAACACACCTCATTCTAGGCATCGAGAATGCTCATCCCAGAGAAGAGAAAGGCATCGTTCCGGCTGAGGTGCATGGGATTGAGTACATGTCAATCATCTATTACAGCGGTGGGTCTGTGACACCTTTGCGTGGCGAGGATGTTTCGAATGCGTTGATCGAGTTGCTTTCAATCACGCGTTGGGGTGAACTGGACTTTCTGATTCTTGACATGCCGCCCGGAATTGGTGACGCGACGCTGGATCTCCTGAGGCTCATCAAGGGCATACAGTTCCTGATCATTACGACTAGTTCAGTTCTGGCTTTTGAAACTGTCAAGAATCTAGCCAGACTGTTGAAGAGTTTGAGAATCTCCGTGATCGGGGTCGTGGAGAACATGAAAATGAATCACTCTAACATTGTGAGAAGCGAAACGGAGAAACTAGGTTTGGAGCTTCTCGGCGAGATTCCTTATGACGCTACGATAGAAAAGGCGATAGGAGATGTAGGGCGTCTGCGGAGAACCGTGTTCGCGAGCAAAGTGGAAGAGATTAGGGCAAGGATTCAATGATCCACTCCGTTTTAAGCCAGGGTAGAGCTTCTCCTGAGTGAAGCCAAGAGTCTGACTAGTGTGCCATTCAAAGAAGCCGGATCGTATGCAGTTTCACGAAGCCCTCTTTACCACATGACATAACCCTAGGATCGTGCAACAACGTCAATCATGAAGCGATACTGCCGTTTTTCCGATTCCTATCGATCATGGCCGCTTGGCCGAAAGCAGATCCTTCTGCAAGACTCTGCAAAGATCATCTATGCTAAGCGGAAGAGTCGGGGCCCTTCTTTGACCACGTTTAAGATATAACTCCTCGTAAAGCCGAACGACGCTCGGCGGCTCCAAGCCAGCCGAGTCAAGTAGCGTTCTGTTGTAGAAGATGGTGCTCGGAGGCCCCTCTGCAATTATGCTTCCCTCTTTGACAATGCAGACTCGATCACAGATCCTGGCGGCAAGATCGTAGTCGTGGGTTGCTACGACCACACTCATGCCTAACTCGTCTCGACATGCGGCCGGCCGTTTTTCTTAGAACCCTCCCAATGAGTATGCAATCATGATCAAGCCAATTCCGATAAAGGCTGGTCCAAAAAGTTTCGTCACCCAGTTACCTGCAGCAATCATTCTCTTGTTCACTTCTCTGCGCGCAGTTGCCAGTGCCACGCTCAGAAAAACAACAGGTAGCGAGTGACCGAGACCGAACATGAAAAGCAAGTACCCGCCGTGAAGGGGTGTCGGGGCGCTGAACAAGCTCAGCAGTATGGCTGGCAAGACGAGTGACAAAGAGCACGGTCCCAGCGCGAGGGAGATAATTGTTCCAAACAGAAATGAGCCGATGACATAGTTGTATTTTGGGAGTCGCGTCAGCGCAGCCAGCTTCAAGATGTTCGCTTGCTCAGCCAAGGATTCTTCAGCATACCTGATCAAATTGAGTTTCTCAAGCAGGCGTAGGTTGCTAAGCCCGAAGAGAATGAGAAGAACGCCGGAAAGGCCGAAGAAGAATCGGGAGCTGGCCAAATCTATCGGAATCAGGGAGGATACGGCATAGCCCAGCACGAAGAAAACCAGGCACATGGCTGCAACAAAGCTACAACCGACCACGACTGCTCTCCTTATGCTCCCGCTAAGACCTGCAACGTAGACCAAGTAAACTGAAATTAGTGCAATGGAACAAGGTGATAGAAAAGTAGCAATTCCGTAGAGGAACAGCCCTACTGACTCCTGAAGCATTCCTCATCATGCCTCCAAGAGTTGGCTGATCCTTACTGACAGTTTGTCAGCCGTTACCGCTTCGTTATACACCTCGGCTATGTTGAACGCTTTGTCTATTAGCACGATCGCTCCGTCCTTGATCGAGCATGCATTAACGTAAGCATCAACTATGTCCATCTTCTTGTCGTCGTAGTCGTTTCCCAAAACCCAACTAATACCGTAGTTCGTGCGAATTCGCTGAAGCTCACTATTCTCGCAGGTTGCCACAGCAACCGTAACCATGGCAAAAGGTTTCTTACCGCAATACCGGCTACATACAGCCTTCAATTGGCTGAGCCTCTCCTGATTCAATGGATATATCTGGCCATTGCAGCCCACAGCCATGAAGTGGATGACGATGATTTTTCCAACCTGTTTATCAAGCGAGAACTGAGTTCCTACTGCGTCTCGGAGAGAGAAGGTCGGAGCTGAGCCCTTCTGAAGAGGACCGGACATCTTTCCACTGCTGATCGATGGTGGAAGTCGAGCATAGTACTCCCACACTCCATATACAATGAGCATCAGGGCAATTAGACAGATTCCGCCGAAGATTCTGCGTGTCCGCTTCTGCCGCATCCTCTTTTCTGCCGCTCTTTCCATTCGTATTTCATACGCCTCATGAGACCTCTGCCACCGCATCTGCCTCTCGCGCTGTCTTTCCTTCCAGCTTTTCTTCTTTTTTCCTTTCTGCAACTCGCCTGCCTCACAACGCAACCATAATGCAAACTAGGAAGTGTTTTCTTCAGATTCCTTCTCTCTTCCTTTGGGGAAAAGGAGCCTCATGAAATCTTCAGACTCCTTCTTTCTTCGTCTGCGCTCTTCCTCCTCTTTGGCGCGAGCCGCAGCCATCTCCCGTGTGTGCCCCATCTTCTCAGCATCCGATTCAGAATAATGAGCCCAAGGCCGCGTAATCCTCCACGTTATCTTCGAGCTTATCGGTGGCTCTGGATATGCGCCAACGTCCCAAACCGTATAGCTCAAGAATATTGTCGGCTTCTCTTGGTAACATGACCACGCCGCTTTCTTCACCACTTCAATGTCAATCCTCATCTTTCGGTCTTCATCGGATAGGAGACTGATCAGTGTCACCTGTTTCCTGAACCGTTCTATGGCTTCAGGCATGATGTTGTACAGGTATGGAGTCGGAGCCTTCGAGCCAATGATGAAGCGATTCTCATCCACGCCATTCCTCATGAAAGATTCAAAAGCATCACCTGGCCAGTGACCGGCAGACTCAACGCCGCATAGAACTATGTAGCGGATATTTGGATTCGCCACAACATTGCACATGACCTTCTCGATTCCAGTGTTCTCAGTTTGGAGAAAGCCAGCTAGCGCTGCGCCATTCTCCACAGCAACCTTGGCAAGTTGCTGAAGGAAATCTGGAATCTTGTCGTATGACGTGTGCAGAAGAATGATCACAGCGACTGGTGAGTAATCGTTTCCCCGCAGGTAGCTTCCATCCTCTGGCGGATAGTCGAAAGGTGGCTTGACTTTGGGGATATTGCTCATTTGACAGGTCACTTCGCGTATTTCTTCTTTCCCACGACTATTAGCGCGGAAGCCCATCCGAACCGTGGATAGGTGTCCATGGCCTTTCTAAGGGCATGGCTGGTCATAGTCAGTTTTCCGGGTCTCAGGTGCTCTTCACGTATAGAATCATTGACGTGAAACTTCTCGCCCTCATATCCCGTCACGACGACCCAGTGAGGTGCATGAGGGGGGTTACGCATCCCCCTAACTTTCATTGTATGGTAGGAATCTACTAGCAGAATCACCGGACTGTGACCGGAAAGCGCACTTTTAATGTCTGCGATAGTTGGCTTTCTACGAAGAATAGACGAGCCAATACTTCTTTTCAGAAGATCACTATGCGCTTTGAAGAACCTGAGGAAAAGCCTTCTTTCTGCGTGGTCAACTCGTTGACAAACAAACCGCGCTCCGCTATCGCTGCTTGTCTCATTCGTCATGAGCTTCGTTTCGAAGCCTTTCTTGAGAAAGAACATCGCGATTCGAAACGGTGATGAGAATTTGAACGGCAGTGCCATGGTATCCGACCAGGTCAAGAGCTCGTTTCGCTTAGATAATTGTGCTGCTTTGAAGTATCTTAAGACCATGAGCGCTGCGCATGCACCGCACGTGAAGTCTGTTGTCTGCTTGTAAAGAGGAATTCTCAATCGTATGCCTTTTCCCGCTCTCATTATCTAAGACGCCTCCTCTGGCCCTTTAGTTGAAAGTCGCATTGAGGTGGACAGTGCCTTTCCTATAGGACTGAAGGCATGATTGCGCGGAGGTGCGGGGCACGAGCCCATCTTTGGTTATCTCGCAAACCTTTCCTTCGCTACTCTGATCTGTTGGAATGTTCTGTTGAGTTCTTCTTTCAGGATGGATCTCATCTGCTCTTCTCGTTTCTCAAGTGGCTGGCTCTCTATCATGTTCTTCAAGTCTTCGATCGGTCTGTCAACTCTGGATACAAGTTCACCTGTTCCCTCCAGCGTTGAAGACACTGCCCTCCTCGCCTCTTTGTAGGCAAGCCCGCTGTCCATTCCGAACTGGATCAGAGCATCAACGAAGGGCAGGAAATACGTTGGTCCCATCGCCGAGAGGATTGAGTAAAGCTCGATCTTGTCCTCATCTACCTCTTCGTATTCCCCTAAGACATTGAGGAGACTCTTCAGCCAGTCCTTGTCCTCCGGGGTTACGTATCTTCCAAGCGAGAACACATTGAACCCAGAACCAACCATGCTTGGAATGTTAGGCATGATCCTCACAACTCCGATGCATGAATGCAATATCTCCTCAATGAGACCTGTCGGAACAAGTGCGACGAGTGAAACCAGTATCTTTGATTCTGATAGTGAGTCCCTGATCTCCTCAAGTACCTGACGTGCTTCTTTGGGAGGAACCGCAAGTATAATCGCATCCCCGAATCTTGCGCCATCCTTATTGTCTGTGCTGGTCATGACGCCGAATCTGTCTTTGATCTCCTTCAGAGTACTGTGATCTATGTCGCATGCGAAGATGGAATTCGGACTCACGAACTGGGACTCAATGAGTCGCTGTAGGACCGTGCCTCCCATAGCACCTGTTCCGATGATTGAGATTTTCTTCTCCAAGTCAGTCACTTATTTTGAGTTTCTGATTTCTTCGTGTAGGTATTTAGCAGTGTCAGGAACTCTTCGTACGAGGGAAAGTTGCCTGCAGTCACGAGTTTCTCCTCGATAAATACGTAGGGCAACGAGGTCCGTCCTTTCTGAGAGAGGGCGTTCCGAACATGTTCTGGATAACTCATCAGACCTCTACGGCCACTGATGATGTCTCTGCTAACTTCGACCATCCCATGCAACTTTTCTTCTAATCTTCTCACGGTTTCGTTTCTCTCAATCAACATTCTCCTAAGCTCCTCAACCGATTGTTCCGGCACTCTTGATGGACCACAGCATGAGCCTTCAAACGGGTCGTCTTCATAGATTTCCAGTTTGATCTTTCCGCTCTGCATTCGAGTTTCCTCAGTTGTTTTTGGCAAGCAGATCAGGAACCGCCGATCGTTTCGTCTTTGAGTTTCCTGACTGTGTCCGTGATACTGGTAATGAACTCTTGGAGACGCGTGAATCTAGGGAATCCGACTCTAGAAACAGGCTGTTGCGAACGCAACCCGGATCCGGTGCCAAGAGGTCGCCGAAGTAAGCTAGTGCTCGCGCCCTACATCCGCCGCAGATGAATCTGTACTCGCATTTGCCACAGTTGTCCCGAAGGAATGTTCTGTCACGCAGTCTTGTAAGTGCCTGACTGTGATGCCAAATATCCGTGAGGCTCTCTTTCCTTAGGTTGCCGACTCTCAGATTCGGCATGAAGACGCAGGGTGAAACATCGCCATTCGGCTGCAATGCACAATAGAGCCTGCCGGCGCCGCACCCACCTATGAACTCCGCCAACAGCTTCAGATCCCAAGAAGCTTCACCAGCGTAGAAGTGTGTTGGAGCCACCTTGACGCCTCCAGACGATTGCAAGCTGACACGGGCGTACTGGGGAGCCGTGCTCAGAACCTCAATGTCGCCGGCCCTGTTTTCATGAAACAGTCGCGTGAGGAGTTGTTCTCTCTGTTCAGGTGTCAAATCCAGTTCTGCAGCGTCTGAACCTCTACCTGTCGGAATGAAGTTGAAGGCGATGAACCGCCTAACCTTCAACCGCTTCGCCAGCTCTATTATCTCCGGTACCTGCTGCAGGTTGAGTTTGGTTACGGTTGTGGCAATGCAAGTGAAAATTCCTTCCGCAACACAGTTCTGAATTCCCTGCAGAGTTCTCTCGAAAGCGCCTTCGACGCCACGAAACTCGTCATGGTCTTTCGCGTTGGCGAAGTCAAGACTGACTTCAACATAGTCTGTCCCAAGAGCCCTAAGCCTCTTCGCCACATCTCCTGTGATCAGTGTGCCGTTCGTGGCTATTGCGAGATGCATGCCCTCTTCCTTGACCTTCGCGGCTACATCGAAGAAATCCTTAGCTATTAATGGTTCACCGCCTGAGAAGGCTATCGAAACAACTCCGACTTTCGCGAGTTCTTCGACAACTTTAAGCTTCTCATTGGTTGGAAGCTCATCAGGCCTCTTCGGTCCTGCTCTTTGGTAGCAATGTCGACATGAAAGATTGCAGGCGTCAGTCAGGTTCCATACGACTAGGAACGGCGCGTCCAAGAGCTGAGGCTTCGTCACACCATATCTCGCAATGCCACGCATAACAGTCAGAAGTCCTCTTCGATTCGTGGATTCAGAGAAGTATTCGGAGAATGAGTTGCGGTCAACATCAAACGCACTCAACCCGATATTGATCAATGTGCCAAGCAGCCCTGAGTAGACTCTGCATGAAAAAGATTCAGCTTTAGCTTTGCCCAGATAGATCGCCATTGCATGTTCGAGTCGACTCAGTTCACAATCGTCGCAATAATCCAGCCCGACGGTAAGCATTCGACGTGACAAAGGATTCCCAAGACCATATCTCAATAGCTTAAGAGAGGAAAGAAGCGTCCTCTCACCACCTCACAAGACAAGAGCCAAGTTGAAGGCGCTCCCGGTAAACGTCAACAGGCACCGTACCGAAACGCCTCAACCTGACCCCCTCGGTTTCCATCATTTCAAGATATTCTGAAATCATACGCCATTTAAAGATTGCTGTTAGTATGTATTTAGCTCCTCTGAAAGAAGGCGGAATTTCGCCTTATTTCCATGTGGACTTGTTATGAAAAGGTCAAAATAGGCACTATTGAATACCTAACTTAACAGATATGTGCAACGAGCTAAATACGTACTGCTGTTACGGCCTGGCGGCCGGCCGTGTTTCAAAGGAAATTGCGCAGCCTTATCCCGTTATTCGGCGGCTTGACATGGCTGTGTTCACGTTTGGAGAGGAGAGGTTCGGCCGGTTTCGGTCGATTT